>Ga0160443_100096_pt1 | contig 146254 bp, 127 predicted proteins | sample HID1972I_E1MG_FD_108244 | JGI IMG/M metagenome (GOLD analysis project Ga0160443, IMG submission 108244) | Enriched pill bug-associated microbial communities from UW Madison campus, WI, USA - HID1972I_E1 MG | ecosystem: Host-associated > Arthropoda: Insects > Digestive system > Unclassified ... | reverse complement strand
GCGGAGCGCCGCAAGGAGTTCTCCGATGCCAAGGGCATCGACTTCGACCCGCAGACCGAATCGGTGCGCACCGGCGACTGGAAGGTCGCCGAAGCGCCTGAAGCGCTGCGCGACCGCCGAGTGGAAATCACCGGCCCGGCCTCCCCGGCCAAGATGGCCATCAACGCCCTGAACTCCGGCGCCAAGGTCTGGCTGGCCGACCTGGAAGACGCCTCCACCCCGAGCTGGTTCAACGTCATCGACGCCATCTCGAACCTTTCGGCCGCCGCCCGCGGAACCCTGGCCTTCTCTGACGCCAAGACCGGCAAGTCCTATGAGCTGCGCACCGATGCACCACGCGCAGTGGTCGTGGTTCGTCCGCGCGGCTGGCACATGACGGAAAACAACGTCCTCGTGGACGGCAAGCCTGCCGTCGGCGCCTTGGTGGACTTCGGCCTGCACTTCTTCCACAATGCCAAGGTGCTCACCGAGTCGGGCCAGGGCCCGTTCTACTACCTGCCGAAAATGGAGCACTACCTCGAAGCCCGCCTGTGGAACGAGATCTTCACCTTCGCCCAGGCCGAGCTGGGCATCGCCCATGGCACCGTGCGCGCCACCATGCTCATCGAAACCATTCCGGCCGCTTTCCAGATGGAAGAATTCCTCTACGAGCTGCGCGAGCACGCCTCGGGCCTGAACGCCGGCCGCTGGGACTACCTGTTCTCCATCATCAAGACCTTCCGCGAAGCCGGAGCCGGATTCATCATGCCGGACCGCTCCGCAGTCTCGATGACCGCACCGATGATGCGCGCCTACACCGAACTGCTGGTCAAGACCTGCCACAAGCGCGGAGCCTTCGCCATGGGCGGCATGGCCGCCGTCATCCCGAACCGCCGCGAACCAGAAGTCACCGCGGCCGCCTTCGGGAAGGTCCGCGATGACAAGTCCCGCGAAGCCAACGACGGATTCGACGGCTCCTGGGTTGCGCACCCGGATCTGGTGAACATCTGCAAGGAAATCTTCGACGCCAAGCTCGGCGAGAAGCCGAACCAGATCGACCGCCAGCGTCCAGAGGTTGAGGTCACCGCAGCCCAGCTGCTCGACGTCGCCAGCGCCCCGGGCGATGTCACCGAGGCCGGCGTGCGCGCCAATCTCTACGTGGCCGTGGCCTACACCGCAGTGTGGCTTTCGGGCAATGGCGCGGTGGCCATCCACAACCTGATGGAAGATGCCGCCACCGCTGAAATCTCCCGTTCGCAGATCTGGCAGCAGATCCGCAACGAGGTGGTGGCTGCCGACACCGGCAACACCATCACCGCAGAATTGGTGTCAACCATTCTGGGCGAAGAGGTGGAACGCCTGCGCGGCGAGGTCAATAATGAAGAGCACTTCAAGGCCTACTACGAGCCAGCTGCACAGCTGATCGCCACCCTGACCAGCGGCAAGGATGAGGACTTCGCAGACTTCCTCACCACTGGCGCATATGAACTGTTGGAAAAGGAGTACGTGAGCAAGTCATGATCAACCCCTTCGATGAGTCCACGCTGGACAGCGTAGAAACGCTGCTAGCCGGCACAGACCAGCTGCTGGAACAGTCCTACCCGGGCGATTCCGGGGCACGCCAGCCCATTCATACCGTGTATGTTCCGGGCGACAAGTACACCCCCGATCTGCCCGCGGCCTGGGGCCGGAACGCCATTGCGGCTGCCGGCGGCCTCATGGGCCTGTCCGCCCTGGCAGCCAAGCTGAACCTGGCCGAGCCGCAGCGCCTTGCCGAGCTGGTGGCCGACAAGCTGGCCAGCGAACCCATCGAAGACTTGCGCATCGACTTTGAAGACGGCTTCGGCAATCGCAGCGATGCCGAGGAGGACGCAGCCGTGCTGGCCGCGGCCGACTCGCTCGCTGCGGCCGTGGCCGCCAACAAGGCTCCCTCCTTCATCGGCATCCGCTTCAAATGCTTCGAAGCCCCGACCCGTGCCCGCGGCATCCGCACCCTGGGGCTGTTCATTTCGCAGCTTCTTTCCCATGGGGAACTGCCGGCTGGCTTGCGCCTGACCCTGCCCAAGGTCACCACCGTGGACCAGGTCAAGGCCATGGTGCTGCTCGCCGAGCAGCTGGAGCAGGCCCACGGCCTTGAAGCGGGCAAGATCCGCTTCGAAGTCCAAGTCGAAACCCCGCAGGTGATCATCGCCGCCGACGGCACCCATCCCGTGGCCCAGCTGATCCACGCAGGCCAAGGCCGGGTATCTTCCCTGCACTACGGCACCTACGACTACTCGGCCTCGCTGGGCGTGGCCGCCGGCTACCAGTCCATGGAACACCCGGTGGCTGACTACGCCAAGGATGTCATGCAGGTGGCCGTGGCCGGGACCGGCGTCGAGCTGTCCGATGGCTCGACCAATATCATCCCTGCCGGCGACCCGGAAAATATGGCAGAAGCCTGGGCCCTGCACGCCCGATTGGTCTCCCGCCACCTGGCCCGCGGCATCTACCAGGGCTGGGACCTGCACGAAAACCAGCTGCCCACCCGCTACCTGGCCACCTTCGCATTCTTCCGTGAAGGCCTGCAGGCGGCCGGCACCCGTCTGCGCAACTACGTCCACCAGATCAGCTCCACGATCATGGATGAGCCCGCTACCGCACGGGCCCTCGCCCGCTACATCCACCGCGGGGTCACCTGCGGTGCGGTGAGCGCCGAGGAAGTCGCCGAACTAGCCCAGATCACCCTGTCCGAACTCGAAGCGATCGCGCTGAATCGCTCCCACGCCTAAGGATCCTGTCATGACTGTTCCAGCAATCCAGAACTCTTCATCCTATTTCGCGAACTTCGGCGGGCACCCGCCGCAGAGCGATCTGCTCACCGACCGCGCCATCGTCACCGAGGCCTACACGGTCATCCCCAAGGGCGTGCTGCGCGACATCGTCACCAGCGTCTTCCCCGAGTGGACCAATACCCGCGCCTGGGTTTTGAACCGCCCGGTCGCCGGTGGCGCCACCACCTTCGCCCAGTCCATCGTGGAAGTTGCCCCAGGCGGCGGATCCACCAAGCCGGAGCCGCAGGCAGAAGTCCAGGGCTTCATCTTCGTGCTCACCGGCCAGCTGACCGTAGTCATCGAAGGCACCGAGCATGTGCTCGAAGACGGAGGCTTCGCCTACCTGCCAGCAGGGGCCACCTGGTCGGCACGCAATGACGGCACCGAGCTCACCAGCTTCCACTGGCTGCGCAAGCGCTACGAGCCGCTGGCCGGCGTGGACGCTCCGGGCCCAGTGGTTGGCAACGAGCGCGACGTCGAGCCCGGCGCCATGCCGGGCACCGATGGGAAATGGCGCACCACCCGCATGCTCGACCCGAACGATGTGGCCTTCGACTTCGGCGTGAACATCGTGACCTTCGAGCCGGGCGCATCCATCCCATTCGCCGAAACCCACGTCATGGAGCACGGCCTGTATGTGCTGGAGGGCAAGGGCGTGTACCGCCTGAACGGCGACTGGGTCGAGGTTGAGGCCGGGGACTACATGTCCCTGCGTGCCTTCTGCCCGCAGGCTTGCTACGCCGGCGGCCCGGACAACTTCCGCTACCTGCTCTACAAGGATCAGAACCGCCAGATCGCGTTGTAAGCTGGCGCGTCCATAATCTTCCGGGGCCAGTACCCGCGCAACCCGCCGCATTGCCGGCACGCCGTATCCGACTCACTGTCCGAGTGATGTTTCATCTTTACCAGGACATGGCGGGCCGGTGCAACGGGTTTTGCGCAGGTGCTGGCCCCGGTTTTCATTTCTCTGCGCTCGTATGGCGGCTGCGACCAACGCCGTAGCCAGCAAGGTGTCCATTACTGATGCCTGTCTGTTGATAACGAACAGTGGCTCCGCTTTCTTGGCCCAGTTGATTTGCTGTCTGTTGGACAACATGCGGCTACATTTGAGATTGGCCTGGAGCGGAGGAGATCCGAATTGCCACAGCAGAGAAACTGAACCAACCTGTCGGTGTCCACCACAAAGATGGAAGGCATGATTGCCGGGGAACAGGAAGAATGGGACGAGGCTGGATTGAACCACGATGAGATCGTGCCCCCGGTGCCAAGGAAAACTGGAACCGGGGTCGATGCTTACGCAGTAGAGAGACTTCAACTGAGGTGCTGCCTATTGGGAGCTGAGTCCCGAAGGCTAGGGAGTTATCTCAAAGCGCGCACTGAGCATTTCCGGGTCATGAGCAAATTTGCCAACCAACAACTCGAAAGTCCCGGGTTCAACAACACGGCGACTCTCCTGGTCAACAATTGTGCAAGAATCCGCGGAGAACTCCAACGGCACTTCCCCTGATTCGCCCGGCTGTATCAACACTTGGGCAAACGACTTGAGCTCACGTTCGGCCCAGGTCACGCTCGTCACGAGGTCACTGAGATAAACCTGCACAGTCTCCACGCTGGGGCGAGTGCCGGTGTTGGTTAATCGCACCGTAGCCTTCACTTTTCCAGAGGACGGCACCACCGAGTGCTGCAACAAGAGATCTGAATATTCAACCGTCGTATAACTGAGTCCAAACCCGAAATCGAATTGCGGCTCCTGGGTCAAATCCGCATACCGCGTCCCGTGCTGGCCACGGATCTGGTTGTAGTGGATTGGCAACTGCCCGGCATGCCTGGCAAAGCTAATGGGAAGTCGGCCAGTTGGTTCGATGTGGCCCAAAATCAGTTCGGCAATTGCCTGCCCACCCTTCATTCCGGGATTGAATGCCTCGATGATTGCCGCCGATTCCAGCACGCTTTGCGGCAACACCGAGGGCTTGGATTGGATGAGCACCACAATGACCGGAACACCCGTCGCAACCAAACGTTCAACCAGCTCAATTTGTCCGCCCTGCAAATCCAGTGTCGCAGTTGATTTTGTTTCCCCGGCTAGAGCCACAGTGTCGCCAATAACCGCGACCACATAATCAGCGCCGAGGGCGGTCTGTTCGGCTGATTCAAGAAGCTGCGCATCAACAGGAGCTGAGACAAAGTGATGCGGTCGTGGCTGGCCGTCGGGGAACGTAGGACCTAGCGGATCAGGGACAAGTTCGCCAATGTCGGCACCGCGTGCCGTAATGACTTGCCAGTGTCGGGGTGCCAGATCACGTAAACCGTCGAGGACTGTGGTCGTTAACTGGCGTGGATGGCCATCAGGCAACCAGTTGATTTGTCCAGATGCTCCGGCCCAGTCGCCCAGCTGAGCGTGCTGGTCATTGGCGTTGGGGCCAATGACCGCTATGGTGCGTGTGGGCAGTGCAGCAGCTGAAAGCGAATCGGCAGCATCTGCCGAGGTTCCCTCTTGTCCACCATCCAATGGCAAGACACCATCGTTGTGCAATAAGACCAGTGCGCGCCGGGCCATGTCGAGGTTGACCTGAGCATGGTCGACGGAACCGATGACCTGGTTCTGACGAGCGGAGTCGGGAATTCGAGGGTTTTCAAATAAACCCAATTCGAACTTCAGCCTGAGCAGCCGGCGGACGGCCTGATCGATGAGCTTTTCATCTAGCAATCCGAGACAGACAGCCTCACGCGCACCTTCAAAAAATCCTGGAGTTGTCATGACTAGGTCGTTGCCCGCTTGCACTGCGACGATAGCTGCCTGTACGTCATTTTCACAGACCTTTTGTTCCCACACCATTCGGCCGACGTTGTCCCAGTCGGTCACTAATGTGCCGGTGAACCCCCACTCTTCTTTCAATACGTCGTTCAATAGCCATTTATTGGCGGTTACGGGGACGCCGTCGATCGCTTGATATCCAAGCATGAAGGTGCGGCATCCTGCATCAACGGCTTCCTTGAACGGTGGAAGGAACCAAGAACGAAGCTTGCGGCGGCTGATGTCCGCCTCGCTGGCATCGCGTCCACCCTGCGTTTCGGAGTATCCAGCAAAGTGTTTGGCTGTCGCTAGAATTGCGGTGCTGTCGGTGAGTCCGTCCCCTTGATAACCGTGAATCATGGCTTTTCCCAGGACACCAATCAGATGCGGATCTTCACCGAAGGTTTCATCTACACGCCCCCAGCGCAAGTCCCGGCTGATGCAAAGTACCGGGGAAAAGGTCCAGTGCAATCCGGTGGATGCTACTTCCACTGCGGTCGCGCGGGCGCCGCGCCGGACGAGATCCGGATCCCAGGTGCACGCCATGGCTAATTGAGTGGGAAAAATGGTGGCTCCTGGCCAGAAGGAATGACCATGGATGCAATCATCAGCCATGAGCAACGGAATCTGCAGACGGGTTTGGAGCACCAGTTCACGCGCTTCAACGATGCGTTCAGGAGATGCGTGTAGTAGAGAGCCGGCTAGTTTCTCGTGAACTAGTTCCTTTAGGTCACCGCGTGCATCAAGTTGCAGCATTTGCCCGATTTTTTCTTCGAGCGTCATACGGGCTAATAGATCCTCCACCCGATCTGTGAGAGGGAGCTGTGGGTCAGTATATGGAAATGCCATGTGTCCTCATTATCGTGAAGGAGTCTCGTGACTCCAGGTCGAGAAGCTAGAGAATGAAAGTGACGATGCGTTGGTGTTGTCGCTGGTATTCGAATGGTTGAGTAGCTGTTTCCGGGAGTACCAAGTTGATGTGAGACGGAACCACGAGACGAAATTCTCGGTCCCCTTCTTCAGTTCGTTTCCAGTAGACGCTGAGTGGGCCGTGGGGAGTGGGTACTGTGCCTTCGGCCCATGCCAATTCACTAGGGCTAGGATTAATGCGTGTTGTAAGGAATCCCGGATCGACAGGGCTCACGCCTAATACATAACGCGGAAAATGTTGCAATGGCACACTGCCCCAAGCGTGGCAGTCACTGCGCAGGCTTACTGTATCCTCAGCCCAGGTGGTGAGGTTCTGCTCCAGCATGAGTTCCCAAGGGTCCCAGTCAACCAGTTCTGGGCAACCGGCTGCTTGAAATGCGTCAAACTGGTCAAGGGCTGCTGCATATGAGCAGGCCGCGAGCTGGGAATTTGTCTTGGCTCGGGTTAGCAGGTCTTTGGCGGCTGTGCCGGTGACTGTTTCGCTGAGCACTGCCCAGACCTGGGCATGCATGCTTTGAGGTATTCCTTCATCTGTGTCTCGGAATAGCCCGGAACAAGAGTCCCAGGCGGGACCGGACGACATTTGAGCGCTGAGCCTAGCTGCCCGAGAAGAATACTCGCTGGCCAGTCCTGGTCGTTGACAATATTGAGCGATGGCACTGGCAGCCCTGAGTGCTGAAACATACATGAAGGTGGTGACTGTATTTGCCCGCCTGGCAGATAACTGAGGTACCCCCCGAGCCTCGCGCCACTTGTCTGTCCAGTCCAAGAAGTGCCAGACTCGATCATCGTTCTCCTCCGAGGTGACAAAACCTTGGTCATTCAATTGGGCATCAAAGTAACCCAGAACCGCATCGATCCTTCCGATAAATCCTTTCGTGAAGTCGTGGTCTCCAACATAGAACAGATGATCACGCACCATTTGAATCCAGTACAAGGAGAACGCAGGTATGTACTGTTCTTGGATGCTGGGCGCGCGACTTTCAGTCAGCCCGTTAGGGTCACCCGATCCTGCGAAGTCGTCGATTGCTCGTCTGATAAGCCGGTCGTCTGATGATAAATGAAGTGAAAAGAGGGCCTGTGATCGGGTGTCCATGGCGTACTGCAGTTGCTCGTAGAACGGGCAATCTTCGAAAGTCTCATGCATGCAATTAAGGGCGGTGCGCACGCTGACCTCCCAAAGCTTTCCATCACGGGTCGAAGAAGAACGGAAGGCTCCAGTGATGTCCAAGGGGTAATGGGTGCGCTGCAATTTGAGGCCGTTCAGACGCATTGGCTGGTCGCCCGTTGTAATTCTCAAGCGAAGATATCTGAACGTGCGGAACCAGTAGGGTGAGTAGACCTCGAAACGAGAGGTCGTGCCTGTTCCTGCAACAAGATAAATGTCTGCATCTGAGTAGAAATCTCCTCGCAGTGAGTCCGTCCGATCGTCCTTCCGACGGATCCATGGTGCATCAAGAGGTTCTTGTTCATAGGATTCAGCGGCTGTGATCTCAAGACGTGCCCCTTGACCGGCTTCGATCAGGACCGAGATAAAAGCCGTCATTAGTTCGCCAGCTTCCAAATCGACACTGGCCTCCGTACGCGCTGGAATTTCTACTGATTCGCCAGCAATGAACGAGGCCCAATTAATCGCTGGATTAGAGCTTGCAACAACTGACTGCAGCGAAACATCTTCGCGGGTCATTTGGGGAATGGTGCGTGGTGCCAGGGCTGGGCGCGCAATGGTGCTGAAATGCTCTTGCTGTTCTACAACAGGAGCAGACCATGAGGAGTCGTCAAAATCGTGTTCTAGCCAGTTTGAAGGTTCCAAGGTTCCGTCGACTTTTTCCTGGATTCCAAGAAAGAGAGTGTGCAACCCTTGCCGAAATTCCTTGCCCGGCACCGCTGCGCAGGCCCAAACGGCATCTGACGAAAGGTCAATGCCTGCAACCGTTCCGAGCACCAGCAGTCCGGGACGGCCCGTGCGTGCAATGGATGTATTTCCGATCTGGTCCAGGCGGTAGGAGAGGACCTCAATGCCCAGAGTGTTCTTGCCCGGGACCAGAAGCGATTCCAGATCCACTGTATCTATGAACCAAGTAGATGCAGATGGCTTGGCTGGCCCGACGGCAATGAGCTGTCCATTGAGCCAGAGCTTATACCGTGAGTCGGCGGCGAGATGAATCTGGTTTGCACCGGTTGGGCCAGTATCTAGTTCGAATGTGGACCGGAAACGTGCGCTGGAGGCGACACCCCTAGGGTTTCGTTCCGAATTGCTGGATGGCAACTGAAACCATGGGCTGGTGAGGTTTATAGGAGTCTTTGTCGGCGCTGTTGGAGTCACAGGTTTTCTTTTCAGTTCTTGGCGCTTTGCCTGCCAGGGACGGGGCAGAACAAGATGACGGAATATAGCAGGCGTCTTATCCGCCAGGCGGAGTTAGTCCAGAGCGCTGGTGTACACTTCCTGCATGTTGGTGAGCACTTCAACTGGGGTTTTGTTGCCACTCAGCATCTCTTGCACACCAGTTAGATGAGCATTCTGAACCTGGGGTGAGGGCCAATCAACATCTGGGAATGACACCGTTTTGTTGTTTTCGACGAATGGAATCTCCAACTTGTTCATGTCGTTGGACTCGATCTCGCCGTTGGGCGCAATTCCAAATTTGTCCGCGTTCAACGCGCTTCCCTCAGGGCTGGCGAGAAACTCGATGAATTTCTTGGCACCGTCAAGATTTTTTGCTTTGGCATTAGCACCCCAACCCACGCCCAATCCGAAAGCCAGTTTGGTGTCCGATTCATTATCAGTGGACGGCAGTGGAGCCATCTCCAGCTTGAGATCTGGATTGGCCGCAGTCATGGCGTTGCCCATCGTGGAGAGCTGCACGGTGGCAAGAGCTCTGCCGTCGGCGATCATGGCAGTCTGATTGTCACTTGAAGTGCCCAGCGCATCTTTATTGAAACAGCCCTTATCGAACATTTCCTTGTATTTGCCCAAAGCTTGAACCCATGCGCTGTTCTGGAAAGTCACTTCCTTGTTCAACTGCTTCTGATTGAAGTCGGGTACCTGACCGTAAACATCTGTGGCGGCCAGTGCATAGGTGACTAGTTGTGTGACCCACTGCGTTTGGGCTCCTAGAGCGTAAGGTACCTTGCCGGCAGCTTGCGCATCTCCGCAAAAGTCGAGAACTTCCGAGTACGTCGTAGGAATCGTGAGGCCAGCCTTTTTCATGGCATCCGAGTTGTATATGCCACCAAGTGTGTTTGCTGTGGCGACGTCCGTAAACATGTACCGTTTACCTTCGTAGCTCGAAGGTTCCACAGTTGCCTCGGACTGGGATGCTGCCCATGCTTCACCGGAGAGGTCTGCGAGATAACCGTTCTTGGCGAGGGTTCTCACCGCGGTCGCGTTGCCATTTCCGGGGAAGACATTGACAACATCGGTAGCAGTCCCCGCGGAAAACCGCGTGCCGAGTTGCTGGTTGTAACTGTCAGTTGGGATCACCGTATACTCGATGGTCAATTTCGGGTTCAGCGCGTGAAACTTATCGGCGATTTCAGTCCACTTGTCGTCGTTTCCGGAAAGCCGAGAGACAGTGACTGTGCCCGTCTCGGTGTTCGCGTTGTTAGCGGAACAACTGGTCAGCGCTAGTGCGAGGATCGTGACAGCGCCGAGAGCACCTAGATTTTTTGTCCGTGGCATGGGAGTTCTCCTTTGAGAATTATTCAATAGTCTTACTGATCTGGATTGTTTGAATTACTGATGTGGCTTCCGAGAGGCCCTCTGGTGACCAGCCGGTAAATCTGCAGGTGAGTGTTAGCCCTTGAGCCCACCGGCGAAGCCCTTGATGATGCTGCGTTGGAGCAGGAAATAAAAAATCAGTAGCGGGATAACGCCAATGATGAGTGCAGCGAAGATGACGCCCCATTGGTTCACGTACTGACCCGTGAAGGAGTAAATCGCGATGGGAATAGTGTTCGTTCCGCTGCCTGACAGGTACAGCAGAGGTGTGAAAAAGTCATTCCATACTGTGATGGTGTTCAGAATGACGACTGTCCCGGTAATCGGTCGCAAGAGAGGGAAAACGACTTGCCAGAACGCCCGGAATGGGCTGGCTCCGTCGATCGTTGCAGCTTCCTCGAAGTCCATGGGCATGGTGCGAAGGAACTGGACATAGAGAAAAATCGAAAATGGCATCTGGGATCCCACGTATATGAGGATCAAGCCCCACACCGAACCGATTAGCTGCAGGTCCCGAAAAGTTGTGTATAGCGGGATCAGCGCCAATAGGCTAGGGATTAGCAAGCCAGTCATGAAGAAGCCGAATGCGAGTTTGGACCAACGTCGCGTAATACGTGTCAACGGGTAGGCGGCTGAAGCGCTGATGACCACAATCAAGACAACTGAAATGACCGTGATGATCACGTTATTGAGCAAGGCTGCACCCAAACCACCATTAATCCAAGCGGTCACAAAATTATCGAGGGAGGGATTCGTAACCGGCGCCAATGAGGTTGTTACTCCACCAGATTTGAGCGCAGTATTAATCAGGACGTAGATAGGTGCCGCGAAGAGGAGCGCAACGAGCACCATAACAACCTCTAGAATGCCGGTCTTCAAGGTGTAGCGCTTCATTTGTTTTCTCCTCGGCGAAGCAGAACGAATTGGGTAATTGATGCGACCGCAACAAATATCGTCAATACGAGCGTCAACGCAGTGCTGTAACCAAATAATTGGAACTGGAAGGCATCTTTATAGGCGATGGTGCTCAGGCTTTCGGAAGCGCTGCCTGGCCCACCCTGAGTCATGATCAGGACCTGATCAAAGAGTTTGAGCCCGCCAATGAGCGAGAGCATCAGGTTGATTGTCATGGCTGGTGCCAGTAACGGGCGGGTGATATTGATGAACGTCTTATATGAGCCTGCTCCGTCGAGGCTTGCAGCCTCATAAATTTCTTCAGGAATGCTCTGCAACCCAGCCAAGAAAATGACCATGGAGTAACCAGCGAACTGCCAGACAACTACTGAGATAATGGCGGGGAGGGCCAAGTTCGCGTTGCCTAACCAATCTTGCGCAAGGAAGTCCAGGCGCACTGCCCGCAACGCCGTATTAAGGGCGCCTTGTGGAGCAAGAATGTACTGCCACAGATTTGCAACGATTAGCGGCGTGACGATGGCTGGCGCAAAGAAGAGCACGCGAAGCCAGTTGCGTGAACGGATTGCAGAGTTAACTCCCAGTGCGAGTAGAAGACCAACGAAGTTTTGAACCACGGTAATGCCGATAGCGTACATAGCGGTATTGGCAATGGATTCACCCGCGGCTGAGTCTTGGAAAACCCGACTGAAATTCCCAAATCCTATGAACTCGAAGTTTGGAGAAAGCCCGTCCCAGTCAGTGAATGCGTAAAAAGAGCCACGCAAACTAGGAATCACAACGATGAGTGTGAATACTACCAACGCAGGGAGTGCGAACCACCAAGGTGCCTTGACTCCGGAGGCTTTTCTGTGAGTAGTTTTCAGGCTGGTTTTCTTAGGCGGGGGCGCGCTCCCAGAGGCATCCGGGGCGCCCTGGGCCAGTGGCGCAAGTTCACTTTGCGTCATCGCTAGTCCAATCTCGTCATCAAGGACGTGTCTGTAAGTGCGGTGCAAATATGCCCCGTTTCACCAAAGCGAAGTTTAGGACGGCTTGCGCCACGAAAAAGAAGGCTCAAACTATGTAGTACGTGCTACACGAGTTTCCTGTGATAGTCATAGAAGCTAATGTAGTACGTACTACACTTTTCTATAGCGTAGATCACAAGGGAGTGGTTTGCCAAGGGTAGTAGGATGCTAAAGCAATGTTATTAAGGGGATCTGCGATATGACACCAAGTGAATCGGAGAATGATCGAATGAGGCGCGTAGGCAAGCGCCCCACGATTGTGGACGTTGCCAGGCATGCTGGTGTTTCGACGGCTGCTGCGTCCAAAGTGCTTCGTAATGCCTATGGGGTCAGCCCGGAAATGAAGATCAAAGTCCAAGCTTCTATGAAGGAACTGGGGTACCGTCCACGCGCGGCCGCCCGCGGGATGCGCGGGCGAACCCATGCCGTTGCTGTTGTCGTAGCGGACTTGCACAACGAGTTCTCTTCACAGTTGGTTGAGGGAATTCGTCAGGAATGCGACCGGCAAGACTACCGGCTCCTCGTTGCTCCTGCAGGGGCGGGTAAGGCTGCTCAGGATCGGATGATCGAAGATCTGGTAGATCGGAGCATGGATGGAGTCATCTTGATTTCACCCCTCGGCACAGATGCTGAACTCAATGAACTGGCACGGGGAATTCCGACCGTGGTATTGGGCCGCAATGGTGGTGGAACCAATTTTGACTCAGTTGCTGCCGATGATTTTGCTGGTGCAAGTCTAGTTGTCGACCACCTAGTATCGTTGGGTCACCGCCGAATTGCATATATCAACCACACTACCGAGAGGACCAATGATGCTCGGTTGCCCGAAGAAGTTCGGGTGCGTGGTTATGTCGACTCGATGATTCGCCATGGGCTGGCCGATTCTATAGACATCATCGAGTCGCAATGGAGTCAAGAAGGGGGCGAATCGTCCGGAAGGGAGATTCTTGCCCGAGATATTCGCCCAACCGCGGTTTTTGCAGGATGCGACGTAGCGGCACTAGGCGTGATGACGGCATTGTGGACAGCGGGTTTAAGTATCCCGGAAGAGCTTTCGATAGTTGGCTTCGACAATACTTTCACCACATCGCTCATGCCTATTTCATTGACGACAGTGGATCAAGCTGGTCTTGACAGCGGTGTGGCTGCCGGTCGCCTTTTGCTAGAAAGGGTAAATGGGCGAACGGTGGCTCAAACCCATGTCGTGCGTCCGTCACTGATTCAACGCAGAACCACTGCGAAAAGTGCGCCAATCAGCGCCAAGTAATATGCCAAATTTCATGTACGGGAAGCCGTATCCTTATCTGACCATCGGATAGGTGGCGGTCCGTACCTGAATTGGCTTGGGCAAGATGAGGCGTCAGAGGTTGATGCTGCATTCCGTAATCGGAGGATCTAGCCCCGAATACTAGCCTTCGGGGAATCCCACGCATATTGGATGCAGAAGTGCCAGAAATATCGACCCGGGAACTAATCTAGTAAAACAAATCAGCCGCGCTCTCGGCTTCTGCGTTCCTGGGGCACAGCAATAGACGTTGGCGAAGGGGCAGGAAGCCGCTGCCTCGTTAGACGGGTAGCCAATGACATAAGCTACGCAGGTTCCTGCGTAAACACGCGTGATTGCTGTTGCCGCAAATCCGCCAACTCCCAGAGCGACAATTAGGCAGCCCTTGGCGTTCCTGCCCGTTGATGGCGCAACTTCGAGAGCCTGGCACGAGCCGCAGCCTAGGTCGCTATCATCGGCGGATTTGATGTAAGAATCGCTTTCACTAGAAGAGGCGGCATCGGTGCAACCTAAAGTGCGGAAATTTCCTCGGGTGCTCACGGGCACGCGCTTTTCAGCGTATTGTGCAGCATTTCCATCCGCGCCAAAAATCAATTGCAAAGTTGCTCAGTAGGCTGCACTCACTATGGATTGGATATAGTCATTGTGGTGTAAGGCGGCTTGGCGGAGTAAATCTTGCCTGCAGCGGAGCTCTGGGATTCATGAGGTGTTTACTCTCAGCAGCCTCAGGCGTTGCAAGAGGAACACGATCTTGGATCTCCTCCTGCAAGTTCGGGAGTCGATACCGTGTTACTGAGTGGTTGTGCTGGAAACTAGTCAGGTTCTTGGCCCGGGGCCCTTGAAAACGCAAAACGCCACTAATGCCTTGTCCTCACGCACGCCAGATTGATTATTGTTCTAGACAGCTTCTATCCGTATTGGAGGAAAGCCAATGAAAGTAGCTTTTTACGCTGCCTTTGTGGCTATGGTTATCGGCGCGATAACTGGGATTCTGGCAGTGCCAGCATTATTCAATGCACATGGTGCTTCGCAAGAAGGCTTGGTGATTTGGGCTGGATTCATATTCGTGGCAGGGCTTGTCATCGTGAGGATGCTGAAAAGCGTGGCCACGAAAGAAGCTTGATGCATCTGCTCGTGTGCCGCGGTTTCGGCTCCTCCATTTTGCCGATTGAGATACCGGAAGCGTCTCTATTCTTGTAGATGCTGATCCAGCGAATTGACGTCGGATTGGCCATGCAGGATGGCATGACAACGCTGCGGTACTTGCCGCATATTGTCTGAAGCCGATCGTGTGGTGCCTCGTTGCCAACTCTGGGGCATCAATAGCAAGCCAGAGAAGGCGCTTGAAGTTAGGCCGACGTGCCACCGGAACGGCAGCTCAGAATTAGCCGTCGCTCCAATCTGGTGAGATTAGTCGGTGAAGGATCATGAGGTGCTGGTTTCAAAGCGTCGCCTAGCGCAGAGCCGACCGCTGCTTCGTCCAGTCCAACGCCGACTGCGACTAGAGAGTCATCGGCAGGGTCAGAACCTGGTGTCGCTACCTGAAGATGTGGTTGCCTTCCGACCATGTTGACCAGAAAGCGTTGCGTGCCGCGACCGGTCCGTAATTTCACGTGGCCCTTGAGCCGGTAAGCGTCTGCCGGAGGGTTCTCGAGAAGATCCAGCAGAGCTCCCGGATCTGCCGGCTCGGGGCAGGGCACGGTGACTGCGTGGGCATGCGGCGCATGGCTGTGGTCATGTTCGGCCCGTGAAGCAGCGGCCAGCGGAAGCTCATCCGACGGATCTTCATTCATGGCGATATCAAAGACCAGCTGAGGATCTATGGCGGCGTGCGAAGCGGGAACGATGGCCACCTGCGGGTTCGCCTCGCGGACCCTGTCGCTGATCCGCGCGAAGGCCGCGTCCCTCGCCTTTTCCGGGAGCATATCCAGCTTGTTGACCACCACGAGGCTGGCCGCGGTGAAGCGGGCAGGGGCCATGGCTGCGGTGTCCACCGTATGTTCGTGCTGCACCGCGTCGATGACATCGATGATGCCTCCAGGGCGCACCCCGGGCGCGTTTCCGTAGCGCAGGAGCCGATCCACATTGATCGGATCGGCGGCGCCGCTGGCTTCAACGATGATTGCGTCCAAGCGGAGCTTTGGCTGGGCCAGCTTTTCCAGCAGCTCGTCCAGCCCGCCACTGTCCGGAAGGCAGCACACGCAGCCGCCGGCAATGGATTCGGCGGCATCAATCTGCCCGGTGATCAGGCCGGTATCAACATTGATCTTGCCGATATCGTTGATGATCACGCCAACTCGGGTTCCCGGACGGGTCAACAAGCCATTGAGCAGACTGGTTTTGCCCGCGCCGAGATATCCGGTGAGCACAATAACGGGGATCAAGTCCGGTTCCTTTTCAGCTGGACGAGCGTGCCATGCCCATTCTCCCGGTTAGCCAAGGCAAAATCACGGGTGGGCACACGTGGGCGAGGCGGCTACCAGGTTGGAAGGCCGGGAATCGGTCCGTCGGCTTTGATGTTGCGGGTATTGCCCCGGGCCAGCCATTCAACCAGGCCTGCGCGGTTGGCGCGGACGGTCAGCGAGCCATCGCCGACGCCCCATGTGTCGCCTTCTTCGCTGAGAAGTGTCATGCCCGGAGCATTTTTGGCGCGCATGGTGCGCACCGCAGCCTGGATGGCATCTTTTTGGGAAGCCGGATCGGCTTCCCCGATGGTCCAGGAGGTATCGAGATCGTGGTGGTGGATGGCCACTTCAGTGATTCGCAGGGCCACGATGTCAGCGGCCGGGATGATCTTGCCGTGCAGGTCGACTTCTTCCACCGCTAGCTCACCAGCCAGGCGCTCGCACTGCTGGGCGAAGTAGGTGGCAGATTCCCCAAAAGCGGAAAGCAGTTCCTCGCGGGGCAGTGCGGCCAGCTGGTCGATTTCCGCGTTGCGGGCTTCCTGTGATGCGTATAGTTTCTGGGGTTCGCCGCTGATAGCCCAGTCAATAAGCTTCACCAGGGTGCGGCCGTTGGAGGCCAAGTGCGCGATGACGTGGGCGCGGCTCCAGCCCTCGCACAAGGATCCGGCAGCCAATTCTTCGGCGGACAAGGCCTGCACCGTAGCGGACATCATCGCAGTTTCGCGAGCAAGCCGGGAGAGATCCGAGTGCAATTGCGCAGTATTGATCATGTTGCCACCCTACCAACGCGGGCCTTGGCGCAATAAAGATTTCGTCATGGGTACCAGCGCGGCCTGGATTGATAACTTCTGCGCGCAGGCTCAGTTTCCGCCAGCTCGTGCTGTTGCCCGAGTGCGGTCCTTGTTGATGGCTGGGGCTCCTTCCCGCCAACTCTGTTCGGCCCGTGCACCCCACCAAGTGGCAACAAGAAGCACCAGTGCACCTACGTAACCCAGCGTGCCGATCTTGTCGCCAGCCAAAAGCACTCCGGCGAAGAGCGCCCATCCTGGTTCTGTGCCAAGAAGCATGCCGGCGCGTGAAGCCGACGTGTGCTTTGTGGCCCACAGCTGGCCCAGGAAGGCGAAAATGGTGCAGCCCAAGCAGAGGTAAACAACGGTCAACCAGTTCGCGACGCTGAACCCCGGCAAATGCTCCATCAACGAATTGCTGCCCCACACTGTGAAAATCACCGCTCCGAAAGCGATCTCAACTGTGGTCAATCCCAGCACATCGGTTTTCCGGCCAACGGTGAACCGTGCCTCGGCAACACCGAGCAGGGCCCGGGTGGCCGCAGCGGCGAGCATCAATCCATCTCCCGGATTGATCCCGGAGAATCCGTTGCCGCCAACGAGCAGCGCAATCCCGAGCAGGGCAAGCAGGACACTGGCGACCAATGATGCTGAAAGCCGCCTCTTGGCATGCAGGGATTCGAGGATCGGGGTGAAGAGAATGGAAACGGCGATGATGAGTCCGGCGTTGGTGGCACTGGTGAGCGTGACGCCAATGGTTTCCAGCGCAATGGTCGCGGTACGCAAGATGCCCAGAAGGATGCCGGGTAGTGTCGAATCCCGGAGTCGAACAGCGGGCCGGGCGAAATTGATGCCAAGCAGGATCGCCGCCGAGGGAAGGAACCTGATGCACATGACGGCTGCGGCCGATGAGGCGGCCGCAAGATCCTGGGCTGCCAAGTAGCTGCCACCCCACATTATGGCAATGAGCAGCAGGAGGACATCGGGAAGGACGCGGCGGGCTGTGGGTGGAACACTAGGCATGTTTTTACTGTAGAAAGCTCAACTGTTAAGAACAACGGTCATTATCTTCAACATCCAGTAAGCTGAGCTTCATGGAAGTGCATCACCTTCGAACCCTGCGCGAACTAAGAGACAGGGGTTCTGTTACCGCGGTGTCCCAAGCATTGCATTTGTCCCCATCTGCCGTATCGCAGCAGCTGGCTGCGCTGCAACGAAGCGTGCCCATCCCGCTGACCGAACAACGGGGCCGCGTACTGGTGCTCACTCCCGCCGGAGAACGGCTTGCGGATGCCGGTGGCGAAGTGCTGGAGGCCCTTGCCCGTGCCGAGAATTCCGTCTCGGAGTATCTGACGGGCTCCCGGGAGACCGTTTCTGTTACCGCCTTCCACAGTGCCGGCCTTGCCTGGTTTCCGGCGCTGATCGCCAGCGGCTTGAACGATCCGGAGGGGCCCATGGTCCGCTGCCGGGATGAAGACGTTTCGATCAACGAGTTCGCCAACCTGGTCTCCGACCATGATGTGGTCATTGCGCACCGTCCGCTGGCCTCAGAATCCTGGCCGGGCAACAGGGTGCATGCTACGCCCGTCCTGCAAGAGCCAATCGACGTGGCACTGCACCGCGAGCATCCCTTGGCGCAGCAGGATACCGTGCGCCTGGCAGATCTCGCAGGTGAAACCTGGGTCGCGGCGCATGAGGGATTCGCCCTGGAACCGCTGCTCGTGCAAGCGATGTTTGCCAGTGCCGGCAACCCAATCCAGATCGCGCATCGCGTGAACGAGTTCAACCTGGTCGCCGCGATTATTGCCGAGACCCGAATAGTCGGGTTGCTGCCTCGATATACCGGGTTGACGCCGAACTTCCGGGAACAGGTAGTGCTCCGCCCACTGGCGGACCTCTCGCTTGGCCGCCAGATTGATATTCTGACCCGGCCCGAAGCCCGGACCAGGGTCAGCACGCGAACCGTCATTGACCGAGTCATCAAAGTTGCCGAGCAAACCCGCCTGAGTGCCGAAGGGGAGATGCAGCGCTCCTTCAAGTCCTAGGTGCCATCGGCCGGAGGCTCCAACGGGTCGCCGGGAGGGGAGAAACTTTGTCTCCCGAGTCATGCGGAAGCAGTGATGCAGGCAGATGGCTCTTTGCTGTTCGCTGTTGAGGCAACGCGGTTCGTTCCCCCTCTCATGAGCCAGTTGGCACGTAGCCTAGAGGTAAGAGAAAAGCGATCAGGGGAGCAGCTCGGTGGCCAAGAAAAAGAAGAAGCCCAAGCAAGGGCACCCGGCACGCCTGCAAGGGGATGTCATCTCAATAGAGCGGGCGAAAGTGAAGCGCGGTTTGGACGCCCTCGCGGTGCAGTTCACCCGGTGGCTCGAAGCCCAGCATGGGGATAGCGAGCTGGCTCCCATGGTGTTGGCCGCAGTGGGCGAAACGCTGGGCTTCTACGCCGAGGCAATAGAACTGCGCAGCGTCACCGATTTTGATCCGCCGCAGCTCTTCACCGTGCTGACCGCGACCATCGAATTTGAAGAAGCCGAGGACCCGGATGATGACTCCGGTGAACTGCGCGATCTCGTGTTCACCGCGTGGACCGTCTACCTGGACTTCTTGCGCGAAAACGGACTATGGGATGGTGACCCAGCGGGTCTTGAATGGCTGCTGGAATCGATCAATTCCGATGACCCGTTCAACGAGCCAAGCGCAAAGAAGCCGTTGGATGTTCCGGAAACCGCAGAGGCCGCGGTGGCTGAAATCACTCAAATGCAGGTCTCCAAAATGGGCCGCGTGCTCCTTGCCTGGGCCACCACCACCGGCCATGGCTACTGGGCGGCTGGTCCCGGCCCGGAATTCATTCCCCAAGCCGCTCACGCTGTACGCGGGCTGTTCCCGAAGGATCTAAATGCTCCGAGCCGGAACAACGTTGCCGCGGTGCTGCTTTCTGCCCTCGAAAGGGCTGGAGCGCTGGACACCAAAACCGCTGCTGTCCCGGAATACGGCAACAACGCGCGTGACTTCATCGCAGCGGACACTGCAACCTCCTTCGAGAGCAATTACGCCTATCTCAAAACCGTCCTTGACCTGCTTCTGGCGCAGCCAGAGCGCAGCGATGAGGCGGGACTTGAGTCGTGGGGCCTCGCGAATCTCTGGTTGCTGGAGGCGGTTGACGGCGAAGCGCATTCGGTTGCTGCAGCCCGCGACGAGTTGTTCCCGGAAGCTGCTTGGGCCGGTGCGCATCAGCGCATGGAGCTGTTGCGCTCCCTCGGTTTGGTGAACGAAGGAAGCACCTACGGCATTCCGGGCATTGTCCGCCTGGCATTGACCGACCTCGACAGCGAAGAACCAGGAGGCGATGCACCCTTGGAACCGGACGTGGCAGACTTTTTTGCGGAATCCGAAGAGCTCCAGGAAGAGCCCAAGCGCCTGAAGCGCACCGAACCGTATAAGGGCAAAGTGCTGCAGCTCAAGCTCACCCTGCGCGAAGCCAAGCCGCCCATCTGGCGCCGCGTGATGGTGCCCGCTGACCTGAATCTGGCCGACCTGCACGACATCATCCAGATCAGCTTCGACTGGTCCGATACGCACCTGCACCAGTTCTACGGGAAGAACTACAAGGTCAGTTATGGTCCACAGAACCCGCATATGAAGAGCGATATCGACGAGTCGACGGTACTGCTCTCCAAGCTGTTCAAACAGCCCAAGGACCGCCTGGCCTACGCGTATGACTTCGGCGATGACTGGCGGATCGGTATCGAGGTCGAGGACGTCCTCAAGGCCGATGACGGCCAGCTGCCGCGGTGCATCGGTGGACGCCGTATGGGGCCGCTGGAAGACAGTGGTGGAGCGCTGAACTGGAACGAGATGGTCGAAGAGCTGAAGGATGAGCAGCCGCTGACCATGATGCAGGACGTTGTCCCTGAAGACTCGTCACTATACCCAGGCGAGGATTTCGATCCGGCAGTGTTCAGCATCGAGGAAATCAACGAGAACTTGGACGCGGAGTTCTAGACTCGGACGGTTAGCCGCACAGGCTTTGGCTGGCCTTGCGATTGGTGGTTTTCACCGGTGACTTTTCCGGCTTCTCTACGCTCTGGTAGTCCTGGCCTAGGTGCAACTGGACACCGTCAATAGCCGCAGTCACCGGCTTGAGATCCAGGTTCAAGTCTTTGGCCAGGGCCACGGCGGTTTGCTGCGCCTGATCGGTGTCGGCTGCCAGCAAGGTGGTAGCGCTCTGGACGCTGGCCGCATTGCCGACACCGGACACCGTGTACCCTTGTTCGCTGGCCTTCTTGGCGTAGTCGCCGGCGAGATTCGCGACCCGGGCAGCATTGGTGATGTGCACGGCTGCCGCACGGTCATTAATTTCCGACGCGGCATCAGCATCGGATTTCTTGCCGGACTTTGTGCCTGCGAGGGCGACCGGCGAGTCTTCCCGGAGGCTGGCAAAAAGTGATTCTGCGTCTGCGGAGGGGACTACGCGATTGCGGTTCTGCGGTGCCGGCGACCAGGGCATGGTCATGAAGGTGATGTCATCGGAAGGGACCGCTTGGGCCCGGGCTGCCAGGGCCGTGAGATCCGAGAGCGAGCTCAAGCCGGGGTCGACCGTCAGGGACGAGGTCGCAGCGTCCAGGAACGAGTACAACCGATCCGGACGGGCCAGCGTTTCACGGCTGGTCGCCTGCTGGACGATCGCAGACATGACCATTTGCTGGTGGCCCAGCCGGGCGATGTCGCTGCCATCGCCCACCGCGTGGCGGGTCCGGGCCAGAGCCAGGGCATCGGTGCCATTAACCTTCTGGTCGCCAGCTGGCAGGTCGAGCTTGGCCTTGGGGTCCTTCATGGGCTGCGGCAGGCAGACATCGACTCCGCCCAGGGCATCGACAATGGAGATGAAGCCTTCGAAATTGATCTCGATGAAGTGGTTCAGCTGCACCCCGGTCAGCGCCTCAACGGCGGCCACCGAGCAGGCTGGACCGTAATTCAGCGCCGAGTTGATCATTGCCACGCCGCCGGAAAAGGACCCATGCCCGGTGTCATCGCAGGCTGGCATGTCAACCAGGGTGTCACGCGGAATCTGCACCGCGTCGATGCGCCTGTTGCCTGCGGCCACGTGGACCAGCACCATGGAGTCGCTGCGGGCACCGCTGCCCTTGCCGAATCCGGAGGCTTCAAGGTCGCGGGTGTCAGAGCCAAGCAGCAGGAGATTGAGCCCGTGGCTGGAGTCGGGAGCGGCGGATTCGGAGCTGCGCATGGATGCTGTGGAGATGTTGCCCTGCAGCTTGAACCAGAGCCCGCTTGCGGCGACAACCAGGGCAATGACCAGTGCAAAGACGAGCAGAAGCGTGATGCGCCGGTGGTGAGGTCGGATTCGAAGCTCGGTCATCTAGGGGCCTCCTGCGTTCTTCATCTGGTCATGGGTCAACCTCCAGACGATCACGAGAGCCATGCACTGCACCAATAGATTTGGCGATCGGATCCATGCATCGAAGCTATGGCAGGCCGCGCAGGCCCATCACTGCATGGCAAACCCCCGTGCCGGTGCAATGGCTCACAAGAAGTGCAAGAACTCTGCCAGCGCAGGATTCTGGAACGGGTCGCGCCGGTAGATCACGCCGATGGCCCGGCCGGTTCCAGCTGGCAGCGGCAGCTGCTTTCCGCCATAGACTTCCGCCGTGCTGGCCATGGTGCGGGGGATCATGGTGATCCCGCCGCTGGCAATGCTCAGCGGCACCAGGGCATCGCGCTGCACCGTGGTGATGACCCGCGGCGGGGTGCAGCCAAGCGAACGGTAAACCTCATCGGTCACCTTGCGGATGGAGGTGGGCTGGGGCAGGCTGACCAAGGTCAATTTACTTAGCAGCTGCGCGTTGAGCTCGTTGGCGGCGTCCAGGCCTGCGGGGAGCACTGCCGAGAATTCCTGGTGGCAGACCAGTTGAGTTTCCAGGTCTGCGGGGACTGCGTGGCTGACACCGAAGGCCGCGTCGGCGCTGCCCAGGCGAATCGCCTCCACCAGTTCATCGTGGTCCTGGACGCTGAGGATTTCCAAATGCACGCCGGGATGCTTCTGATGGAATTTGCCTGCATACTCCGGCAGCACACTGCCAATGAGCGACGGCAGGCCTGCTATGCGCAGGGAACCGGTTTTCAGTTCCCTGGTCGAAGCACCCAGGGCGTTGATCGAGGCCAGCTCGCCGAGGATCCGGCGCGCCGCCGGCACGATGGCGCGGCCGGCCTCGGTCAACTGCATGGTGCGCCCCGCGGCCCGGAAAATTGGCAGGCCCAGGCCCTGTTCGAGGGATTGGATCCGGCGGGAGAGCGAGGGCTGCGAGATGCCGAGGATGTCTGCGGCCGCGGTGAACGATCCGTAGTCGACCACGGTGATCACAGCTGCGATCTGAGGCAGGGAGACAGCACTGAGGTCTGGTTGATTGGCCATAGCGTGAAGGTCCCCTGGAAGATGCGGCAGCAGCAGTACTACCGGAAAACGCTAGCATGGCCGCCTGTGGCCACCGTCTGGGTGCGTCGCGGCAATGGGGCTCGCGGGTATTCAGTCGTCGGTGCCGTCGATGGCAGCGCCATCGGGAGTTGCCCCGCCCTCGTCGGTCCAGTCCTGGCCGACCTCATCATTGCGCGCAGGGTCGGAGATGGCGTCCGGCACTTCGGCTTCGTCCTTGTCCAGGAATGCTTCCGGATTATTTGCAGTCATGCTTCCGTTCCTTTCGTTGGCTGGACGGCCAACCTAGCATCAGATGCGCGGTGGATGCATCTTCACCGGGCCCGCTTTGAGGAAGCAATCAGCAAGCCATCAGCCCGCGGTGCCTGCACCCGCAGTCGATTCGCGGATGACAAGCTTCGGAGTGAAAACGAACTGTTCGCGCACTGCGTCTGCGCCTGCCTCCGCCTCGCGCAACAGCACGTCAACGGCGGTGCGCCCGATTTCCTCGGCCGGCTGGCGCACCGTGGTGATGGGGACAACCGCTGATTCGGCAAAGTCGATGTTGTCGTAGCCCACCAGTGCGATGTCTTGGGGGACACGGAGCGAACCGGACATCACGAGCGCTTGCAGGATGCCCAGGGCCAGCAGGTCATTGGCGGCAAAAACGCCATCGGGACGTTCAGCTGGATCCATGGCCAGGATGCGCTCGCCGGCGGCCCGCCCTTCCAGCACTGTCAATTGCCTTGTGGGCATATGCTGGAGGACGGTTCCGGCGGTGCCGGCGATGACCGACTGGGCTCCTTCGAGACGGTGCTGGACCTGCACGATGCTTTGCGGTCCGCCGACAAACGCGATGTTCTTGCGGCCGAGATCAACCAGATGCTGCACCGCGATGCGGCCGCCTTCAACGTCGTTGACCGACACGGAGGAGAAACTGCGGTCTCCGCTGCCGCGGTCAACCAGGACCACCGGGGTGCCAGCCTCGCGAATTTTCCAGAGGCGGCTCAGGTCGCTGTGCATGGGGGAGATGAGCACCCCGGCCACGCGCTGCTCGTCAAAGAGATCCAGCAGCTGCTGCTCGGTGGTGAGCGAGTTGTCGCTGGAACCCATCAGCACCGTGTAGCCGTTTTCCAGGGCCCGGTGCTGCGCGCCCTGGGTGACATCCATGAAGAAGGGGTTGCGCCCGTCGAGGACCACGAGCCCAAAGTTCCGGCTGTGTCCTGCGCGCAATTGCCGGGCGGCATCGTTGCGGACAAAACCGAGCCTTTCAATGGCTGCGGTCACCTTGGCCACGGTGCGTTCTGAGACCACCTCGGGGCGATTGAGCACATTTGAAACGGTGCCCACGGAAACTCCGGCTTCGGCGGCGACTTCCTTAACGCTGACGGCCACAGAGAATTCCTGTTCTGATCGAAGGTGCTGATCTTGCGAGTATATCCCGGGCTGCGGTAGCCAGCTTAATGCAGGACTTAATTGAAAGGTTTCAAAAGTTTTCACCGGTGATGGCAAATCCCGCTTGATCTTCTGGAGTGAAGTGTCTTACACTCAATATGCCGGGTGATTGAAACGATTCATTTCTTGAATTAGGGAATCGCCGGCACCACTAACATCGACGTTTGGCGCAGATAAGGAAAACCCGTGCGAGTTTGCTTCCAGCTACAAGTTCTCCCAGAGCTGATGGATCAATACATCGAACGCCACCGGGAAGTCTGGCCACAGATGCTCCAGGCCATCGAGGAGGCCGGGCGCCGGAACTACTCGCTCTTCCTGCGTGGTGACGGGCTGCTTATCGGCTACTACGAAACCGACGATGATCACGCGGCCCAAGCGGCCCTCGACGCCGATCCGCGCACCGCGGCATGGGAGGCGCAAATGTCGCAATTCTTCGTCAGCCTCGACGGGCGCGCAGACCAGCAGGCCCAACGGCTCACTGAAGTATTCAACCTCGAAGACCAGCTGGCAAGCCTTCCAGCAACCAAGAACTAGTTCACCGCATTGACAGAAATGGAGAGGTCTATGGGCGCAACGCTGAGCCCCGAGAACCTGCAAACCCTCAACCGGCTGGCCATCGAGGTCCCTTCGTGGGCCTACGGCAACTCCGGCACCCGCTTCAAGGTCTACTCCACCGCGGGCACGCCACGAGACCCCTTTGAAAAGATTGCCGATGCCGCCGAAGTGCACCGGCTCACCGGCCTCGCGCCCTCGGTGGCCCTGCATATCCCATGGGACAAGGTCGAGGACTTCACCGCGCTGCGCACCCATGCCGAAAATCTGGGCGTGCGCCTGGGAACCATCAACTCCAATACCTTCCAGGATGATGACTACAAGTTCGGTGCGCTGACCCACGAGGATCCAAAGATCCGCCGCAAAGCCATCGACCACCACCTCGAATGCATTGACGTCATGGATGCAACGGGCAGCCAGGACCTGAAGATCTGGCTGGCGGAAGGCTCCAATTACCCCGGGCAGGCCGATATGCGCGGGCGCCAGGATCGCCTCGCGGATTCGCTGGCAGAAATCTACGCCCGGCTCACCGGCGAGCAGCGCCTGGTGCTGGAGTACAAGTTCTTCGAGCCGGCTTTCTACCACACCGATGTTCCCGACTGGGGCACCTCCTACGCCCAGGTCGCGGCCTTGGGGGAGCGCGCGATGGTCTGCCTCGACACCGGGCACCACGCACCGGGCACCAACATAGAATTCATCGTGATGCAGCTGCTGCGCCTGGGCAAGCTGGGCTCCTTCGACTTCAACTCGCGCTTCTACGCCGACGACGACCTCATCGTCGGATCCGCGGATCCATACCAGCTCTTCCGCATTATGGCCGAGGTGATTCGCGGTGGCGGGCTGGAGGAGCAGAGCACCATTTCCTTCATGCTCGACCAGTGCCACAATGTCGAGAACAAGATCCAGGGACAGATCCGCAGCGTGCTCAACGTCCAGGAAATGACCGCCCGTGCCCTGCTGATCGACCGCGTCGCACTGACCGAGGCGCAGATTTCCGGGGACGTGCTGGCCGCCAACGAGATCTTCATGAACGCCTTCTACACCGATGTCCGTTCGGAGCTTGAAGCCTGGCGAGCCGAACGCGGCCTGCCAGCAGACCCGATGGCGGCCTTCCGCTCATCGGACTACCAAAACCGCATTGAAGCCGAACGCGTCGGCGGAGTCCAAGCAGGATGGGGAGCATAAATGCGTACCGCAGCAACGAAGCGCGGCATCTCCGGATGGAAAGCCACCATCGCGGTGGCCATGAGCAACTACATCGAGGCCGGCGCCATTATCGCCCTGGCCACCAGCCTGAGCCTGTGGCAGTCGGCATTCGGATTTGATGACGCGCTGGTCGGGGTGATCGCAGCGGTGTCCGCCAACGCCTTTGGCGCGGCGCTGGGCGCCATGATCGGCGGCCCATTGTGCGACCGCCTGGGCCGCAAATTCATCTACACCTATGACCTGATGGTCTTCATGATCGGTGCCTTGCTGATCACCTTCACCTTCAACACCACGCTGCTGGTGGTGGGTGTGGTGCTCATGGGCATCGCCGTGGGCGCTGGCGTCCCGGCTTCCTGGACCTACATCGCCGAAGAGGCGCCCGAGGAATCACGCGCAGCCCATGTGGGCACCGCTCAGCTGGCCTGGTCCTTTGGCCCGGCCGTGGGCTTTGCCCTGGCCATCATGGTCGAGCCGATGGGCGTGAGCGGATCGCGGCTGATCTTCTTCCACCTGTTCATCGTCGCCGCGGTCACCTGGTGGGTCCGTCGAGGCCTGCCGGAATCCACCCGCTGGAAAGAGCAGCGGGCCGCCGAGCTGGCCAATGGAACTAAATTGTCCTTCTTCTCCGGCATCCGCGGATTGCTGGCCGAACGCAAGAACTGGTCGGCACTGCTGTTCCTGATCGGTGTTTACGGACTGTGGAATACCGTGGCAGGCCAGGCCGGAATCTTCCAGCCGCGCGTCTATGAAGCTGCCGGAGTTGAATCGGCTACCCAGCAGAACCTGCTCCAGGTCCTGGTCTGGATGCTGACCGCCGCGGCCACCTACTTCGGCTTCATGAAATATGGCGACCGGGTTTCGCGCCGCTGGCTCTACTTCGCCGGGGCCCTGCTGGGCATCGTAGCCTGGGCGGTGCTGATCTTCGTTCCTCCCGGAGCGTTCTCGCTGCTGTTCTACGCGGTGGCCTGGGGTATTTCAGCCGGCATCGGCGCGCAGGCCTTCTATGGCCTGTGGACCGCGGAGCTGTTCGCCACCAGGTACCGCGCCAGCGCCCAGGGCATGTTGTTCATGCTCGCCCGCGTCATGGTTGGCCTGCTCTCGCTGGTCTTCCCGGTGCTGCTCACCAGCATGGGCCTGGAAAAGCTCGGCCTGCTGATCCTGGGCCTGCTGGCCGCAGCACTGCTGATCGGAACCATCTGGGCTCCCGAAACCCGCGGCAAGTCCCTGGAAGAAATTGAAGTAGCACGCTACGGCAAGCTGGTCGCACCCCACAAGGTCGACGCGTAAGCGAAGAACTGCGGGGACTGTGGATTTGCAACGGATCCACAGCCCCCGTTCCGTTTAAACGATGGTGTACCCACCATCGATGATGTAGGTCTGGCCTACAACGTAGGAGGATTGCTCGCTGGCCAGGAAAGCGAGCAGGCCGCCTAGCTCCTCGGGATTTCCCATGCGGCCAGCGGGGATCTTGCTGACCCATTCAGCAGCCATTTGCGGATTTTCGGAGACGAAATCCTTGGTCATGTCGCTGGCGAAATATCCTGGCGCGATGGCATTGACCCGGATCCCCAGCGGCAGCCACTCAATGGCCGCGCTCTTGGTGAACATGGAGACTGCGGCCTTGGACGTGTTGTATGCAGCCTGCGTTTGCGGAATGTTCACTGCGAAGGCGGACATCGAAGAAACATTCACGATCGAGGCCGGACGGCCAGGCGTGTGTGCTTGATGCCTTGTGGCGAATTCGCGAGACATCAGGAACGTGCCAGACAGATTGACCTGCATCAGCGTGTTCCACGACGCCAAGCTGGTTTCGAGCAGCGGCGTGCCAGAGGTGATACCGGCACTGTTGACCAGGATATCGGCTTCTCCCAGCTGCTCAGCCACCTGGGCCAGGGCCTGCGCCACGGACTCCTCATCGGTGACATCCATTCGCAATCCCACAGCCTTCATGCCTGTGAGGTCCTGCAACGCGGTGGCGGACTCTGCCACGGAATCCAAAAGGTCCAGCAGGGCCACGCGGGCTCCACGCTGAGCTAATGCCGTGGCCATGGCGAAGCCCAGGCCACGTGCGCCTCCGGTGACAATGGCAACGCGGCCGTCGAGTTGTGGTTCAGTCATGACAAGTAGTCCTTTCGGATCAGGTTGAGTTCGGCCACTTGGGCGGCCCAGGCCGCACGGGCCTGATATAAGGTGTGCAAGTTGGAATCTGGCGTAAAGGATGCATCGATTTGCACTTCGCCGGCTACGATTTCCGCCAGGTCATAAGCGCCTACCGCGTACCCGGCTAGATAGGAGGCGCCTTGAGCGGCTCCGTGTCCGCTGCGAGGACGGTGCACCGGCACTCCAGTGACATCCGCTTTGATTTGCAGCCAGACAGGCGACTTGGCGCCGCCTCCGGTTGCCAGAATTCGATCCACCGGATAACCATGCTGCGTTATGGTTGCGACATCTTCGGCCAGGGCCATGGAATTGCCTTCCATGGTGGCCAACATGATGTCGTAGCCGTCGGTAGCCAGATCGATTCCGTCGATAATGCCGCGCGCTTCGGGGTTCCAACGCGGAGTCCTTTCGCCAGCCAGCGAACTGATCACGGTCAAGCGCGAGGGGCGTTCGCGGGATTCAAGCTCTTGGACTTCGCGCAGGTCCTGGGAAGCATCCAAGCGGTTGACCCAGTCCACAGCGGCACCTGCGGTCACCTGCGCGGTGATCAGCAAGTCCACACCTTCGATGCAGTGTCGGGCATGGATGAATCCCGGGACCTTGGTTCCTGGTTCAACCGCCAGGATCGCGACGTTGGAGAAGCCGGTCATTTCAACCAGCGGCCCACCGAGCGCCAGCACTCCGGCTTCGATGGCGGACCCGACCGAATCAATAGCCCCGGCAGCTACGCTGGCACCGAGTGTAATTCCTGTGGCGGCTGACGCCTGCGCCGTAACCTGGCCGATGATCTGTCGACAAGGCACGATTTGGGGGAGGAGCTCTATGCCCATCCCAGCGTTGAGCAAGGCCTCGGGGAATGAGCTCGTGACCTCGTCGAACCCCTGCATCAACGACGCTGAGCTGTCATCCAAGGCCAGCTCGCCGGTCAACTGGGCGACGATGAATCCGTTGGCAGTGAGCACTGCGCTGGTGCGGGCTGCGATTTCTGGGCGCTCGCGCAGCAGCCATGGCAGCTTGGCGGTGCCGAAGAATGCATCGGCCCCATTGCGGCCTTCGGCTAGCCCGGCAATTTCTGCCGCATCCGCTTGGGCTCGGCGATCCAGCCAGGTCAGCGCAGGGCCCACTGGCTGACCCGCGGCATCTACGGGAACTAGCGTTGGGGCTTGCGAGGTGACTGCCACCGCCCGCACACTGTGGGCCCCGATCACTTCGGGCAGCAGCTGGCAGATGGCCTCCCACCAAGCCATTGGATCCTGTTCAGCACCTCCGTGGCGGTCAGTGGTGGTCGGATAGGCAGTTGCTCCCTCACTGACCAGTTTTCCGCTGGCATCAGTGGTGACGACCTTTACCGAGCTGGTGCCAATGTCGATTCCTAGAAATACTGCGGTCATGCTCGGGCCTTTGCAGAGCCGGTAAGCGGCGCCAGCAGTGATTCGCCAGCGAGGAAACGCGCCAATTCCAGGGCAGTTCCGCGAGCGGCGCGCTGGGCCGTTTGAGTGCTGGCTCCGGCAATGTGTGGTGTCATTACTATATTAAATCCTTCGCGGGCGGCGTCGAAGATCGGGTGGGAGAAGTCCACTGGCTCTGTGGGGAAGACATCGAAGGCAGCACCCGCAAGCTGGCCATTGCGCAACGCTTCGGCCACCGCGTCGTAGTCCACCAGACCACCGCGGGCCGCATTGACCAGGTAGGAGCCATGAGGCATCAGCTTCAGCGATTCGGCATTGATCACATTCGCGGTCTGTTCGGTCAATCGTGCATGGATGGACACGATCTTACTGCGATCGAGCAGCTCCGCAGTGCTCGAAACCCGTTCGACGATGCCCTGCAACGCATGCTCTGGAAGGTACGGATCGTAGACCAGTACGGTTGCGCCCATTGCATGCAGCGCCGTAGCCAGCCGGGAGCCGACGGCACCGGCACCGATCAACCCGATGGTTGCCCCGTCGATTTCGAAACCGACTTGGTCCGCCCTATAGAAGGATCCTTCCCAGACACCGTTCTCCAAGGTGCGCTGGGTGGCCGGGATTCGGCGAAGCACCGACAGCAACAGGCCAAGGCTCATCTCTGCAGTTGCCGGGCCATTTCTCCCCGGAACGTTGCAGACGGTGACACCGTGGCGTTCACAGGCCGCCAAGTCGATATTGGTTGGACCACCGCGGGAGACGCCGATGAACTTCAGCTGCGGATTGGCTGCCAGTATTGTTTCCGTAATTGGAGCGAGCTGGGTGACCAGGGCTTCGCAACCTGACAGCGCGTCAATGATCAGTTGCTCATCGCCGGAGGCTTCGTTGACATTGGCTACGGGCCCGAAGGGGACATCAGGCCAGGGCAATTCGAGGGTTCTGACCTGGATATCAGGGCCAAGTGCAGCGTGCAGTTCGTCGCTGAATAGCTGAGGGAGGATAAACCGATCGCCTGCGGCTAGAACGGTAGTCATTGTGCTCCTTCTGAAGGGAATCTTGATGGAAACTTTATGATTGGAATATGGCTAACTTGATGACCGAGGACAGGGAACGCTGGATTCGTTCGGCACTGAGCGAATACGGGTCGGTATCGCTGGCTTCCGCCTCCCAATCGCTGGGCGTCAGCGAACAAACGGTGCGCCGCGACATCATCTCGCTGGAACGCCAAGGGCTGGCGCGTAGAGTTCGCGGTGGCGCCCAATCGACGGCTCCGGTCAGTTTCCGAGGCCGTGAAGCCAAGAATGTTGAGCAGAAGCGGCTGATCGCAACGAAGCTGCTGCCGCTGGTGCCACGCCAAGGAGTCATTGCTATTGATTCCTCCTCGACGATGGCATTCTTGGCCTCGATGATCAGGGATGCCACGGACTTGACGGTGGTGACCAACGGGGTGCAGACCTTGCGAGCCCTTCAGGACAAGCCGGGGATTGAGGCATTGTTGCTGGGAGGAAAACTGGACGCTCGGGGCGATTCCTTGGTTGGTCCGTTGGCGGCACGCAACGCTAGTGGGTTCGGCTACGCGATTTTTTTCGCCTCCCAGGCTGGACTACACCAGCAGCGTGGAGGTTTTGACGACACGCTGGACGAAGCGCACATCAAACAGGCTTTTGCCGCTTGTTCGGATCATGTCGCCGTGGGCGTGGATGCCAGCAAACTGGGCCGGTTGTCACTGGCCCAGTCGCTGGAAGTATCAGCCATCCAAACATTAGCCACGGATCTTGATCCGGAGAATCGTTTGCTCGATGGTCTGCGCAAGGACATTTCCCGAGTTATCTAGCCCGCTCGGCAGATTCTGCGCTGGCCACTGCGTGCTTGGCAAGTGCATCTTGATCGACCTTCATGACGAAGGTCAAGCCGAAGCCGATGAGATATGTGCAAGCGAGCACGATGACGGTGCCAGCCGTGCCGAGCCAGCCCCACAGCAATGTCACGAGCAAAGACCCGACAAATTGGGAAAGGCCTGCAGAGAGATTCAGCAACGCTACGGCTTCACCACGGTGCTTGGGCTCAAGTGCTGGCATCAATGCTGACAGTGGCACATACGCGGCAATGGCGATTCCGAGGAGAATCACGCCGAAGGCAGCTATCCAAGGGACCGGGCCAACCAGGGCCGGGACGAAGTACATCACCAAAGTGGCGACGAACATGCCGATGCTTCCGAACCAACGCACAGTGCGGATCCACCCGATCTTATCGCCCAATACGCCCCACATCAGGTTGGTGACGATAGTGACCAGATAGACCAGACCCCAAAGGCTTAGCCATTCGCCCTGCTCGAATCCGATATCGCGGACGAACACGATGGGTAGCATCACGATGAAGGCATAGAGTGAGATCTGGTTGATGACACGCTGGATCATTCCATAGCCCAGTTGCGGATTGCGAAGGGGAAGCGAGATGGTATGCCGAAGTACATGCATTAAACCTGCCATGGTGCGTGGGCCCCGGACCTCTGGGCCCTTGCCATCAACCAGGAAGTAGGCCAGCAAACCGCCGACGGCGATAAAGAGGCAAGCGGCCCACATGGTGGTAACTTCGCCGATCAGGGGAATGGTCAGCCCTGGGAGGTAGGAACCGAAGACTCCGACACCGACCGAATAGGAGGCCCAGAACCAGCCCATAGCGCTTGAGAGCTTGTTCTGAGGAGCCGCGTAGGAAATCCAGACTACGAAACCGTAGACAAATAGCGGGTAAGCGATCGCACGGATCGCGTACATGAGCATCATCATTGGGTAGTTATGCGCCATGATGCCGAAGAACAAGAATCCCGCATGGAAGACGATCCAGCCAATGGTTGCGATGCCCATGATCCGCTTGGGCGTGTAATACTCCGCCAGCACGCCAGATGCGAAAGCTGCGATAGCAACGATAAAGCCATAAACGGTGAAGAGCGTGCCGACCTGAGAGGTTGAGAACCCTTGGGTCGTTACCAGGTAGTCGGAGAGGAACGCCTGCTCCAGGCCGTCGCCGGTCATGAAGAAGGCAATTGCAACGTAACCCCAAATCAGGGCTTTTGATAAGCCCATGAAGTTGCGTGCAGGGGAATGGGGAGCTGCCACCTGAGTTCTCCTTTGAAACGGTGATGTCGAGTGTGGTGTGTGAAAGAGCACCTTGTAAAAAGATGTAAGAAAATGTCAGAAATGTCAATACTTGGGTTGATGCGTCAACGTTTGGGAGTTGAGACCTCGTGCCGAATCGGACAAGCTTGTGGCATGTCAACAAGTGGATCGCTTGACGCGCAACAACGGCGACGCGTCATTTTGGAATGGTTGGAAAGCGCAAATGAAGTGCGCCTTGCTGAAGCCGCGGAGCACTTCGGTGTCTCGGAAATGACGGTGCGGCGGGATCTGGCGGATCTGGAGGTTGAGGGCTATGTGCGTCGCATGCGCGGCGGGGCGATGAAGGTTACTGGGCCTCGCAGGTACGCGGTGCGCAGTGCGCAGTATCGGGCGGCGAAGGAAGTGATTGCAGCCAAGGCGGTGGCACTGTTGCCCGATGCTGGCGGGGTGGCCTTGGACGCATCTTCTACGGCGGGAGTACTGGCCCAAGAATTGGCACCGGCGACCGGGTTGCTGGTCGCCACCAACTCTTATACAACCTTTCGGACGTTGCCTCGTGCCGAAGGTCAGTCAACCATTTTGATTGGCGGAGAACTGGACGAGCTGACAGACAGCTTCGTTGGCCCGGTAGCCTGCTCCTGCGCATCGTCGTTTGGTTATAAAACCTTCTTCATGGGTGCCAGCGGAGTGGATCCAGAGTCCGGAATGATGGATGTTTCCTTGGCTGAATGCCAGGTGAAACAAGAATTTGCTCGCGCCGCAGACAAAGTTGTCGTGTTGGCTGACTCTTCCAAGCTTTCACGTCGCGACGCTGTCCGCTGTCTCGGGTGGGGTGAGGTGGACGTATTGATCACGGAGCTGGAACCGGATGACCCGCTCTTGGATCCATTCCGAAAGCTCGTTGAAATCTTGTGAACACCTTGCGGTGAGTGTTATCTTTTGTGATAATTAACAATTAGTTACACAACGCCAAAGCAAGGGAAGCTCCATGGCTAATGCCGACACCGTAGTCAAGCAACTAATCAAGCGCTCTAATTCGTTGGGCCAAGACAAGAAGAACACCAATTACGCCGGCGGCAACACCTCGGCCAAGGGCAGCGCCATCGACCCGGTCACCGGGGAGAGCGTCGAATTGCTGTGGGTCAAGGGATCCGGTGGCGATCTGGGAACGCTGACCGAAAAGGGCCTGTCCACGCTGCGCTTGGACCGGATGCGTTCGCTGGTTGAGGTGTACCCCGGCGTGGACCGCGAAGACGAAATGGTGGCAGCATTCGACTACTGCCTGCACGGCAAGGGCGGCGCAGCCCCCTCCATCGACACCGCCATGCACGGACTGGTCAACGCCAACCATGTCGACCACCTGCATCCTGACTCCGGCATCGCCATCGCCACCGCCAAGGATGGCCGGGAACTCACGGCCAAGATTTTCGGCGGCAAGGTGGCTTGGGTGGACTGGCGGCGTCCAGGCTTCCAGCTCGGGTTGGACATCGCGCGGATCAAGGAAGAGAATCCACAAGCTATCGGCTGCATTCTGGGCGGCCACGGAATCACGGCCTGGGGCGATACCAGCGACGAGTCCGAAGCCAATTCGCTATGGATCATCGATACCGCTGCCGCATACATCCAGGAACATGGAGCGCCTGAGCCATTTGGCGCAGTCGCCCCCGGCTTCGAGGCCCTGCCCGACTCCGAGCGCCGAACCCGCGCCGCGGCACTGGCCCCGACCATCCGGTCCCTGGCCAGCGCCGACAAGCCAATGGTCGGCCACTATTGCGATGACGAGCGGGTACTGGACTTCCTTTCCCGCCAGAAGCTGGCGCAGCTCGCGGAACTGGGCACCAGCTGCCCAGATCATTTCCTGCGGACCAAAATCAAGCCATTGGTCCTGGACCTGCCGGCTTCGGCCAGCATCGAAGAGCAGGTGGAACGGCTCAACGAATTGCACCGGGAGTACCGCGAGGACTACCGGCGCTACTACGAGACCCACAAGGACGAGAACTCCCCGGCCATGCGTGGCGCGGACCCATTGATCGTTCTGGTTCCCGGCGTGGGCATGTTCTCCTACGGTGCCAACAAGCAAACCGCGCGGGTAGCCGGCGAGTTCTACCTCAACGCCATCAACGTCATGCGCGGCGCCGAAGCGCTGTCGAGCTACACCCCGATTTCGGATGCGGAAAAATTCCGCATTGAGTACTGGGCGCTGGAAGAGGCCAAGCTGCAGCGCATGCCCCAGCCCAAGTCCCATGCCGGGCGCATCGCACTGGTGACCGGGGCCGCCTCGGGAATCGGCAAGGCCGTGGCCAAGCGGCTTGCTGCCGAGGGAGCCTGCGTGGTGATCGCCGATCTCGACTTGGCCAAGGCGCAAGCTGCCGCCGCTGAATTGGGCGATGCGGATGTTGCCGTCGGCGTGGCCGCCAATGTGGCCGATGCCGGCGCCGTGCAGGCGGCTATCGATGAGGCCGTTTTGGCCTTTGGCGGACTGGATCTGGTGGTCAACAACGCCGGCCTGTCACTGTCGAAGCCGCTGCTGGAGACCACGGAAGCTGACTGGGATTTGCAGCATGACGTCATGGCCAAGGGCTCGTTCCTCGTCTCCAAGGCCGCCGCCAAGGTGCTGATTGAGCAGAAGCTCGGCGGGGACATCATCTATATCTCGTCCAAGAATTCAGTTTTTGCCGGCCCGAACAATATCGCGTACTCCGCCACCAAGGCCGACCAGGCGCACCAGGTGCGATTGCTGGCCGTTGAACTGGGCGAGCATGGTGTCCGGGTGAATGGCATCAATCCAGATGGCGTCGTTCGCGGTTCAGGGATCTTCTCCTCGGGATGGGGCGCCCAGCGCGCCGCGACCTATGGCGTAGCCGAAGAGGACCTGGGCCAGTTCTACGCAAACCGCACGATCCTCAAGCGCGAGGTCATCCCGGAAAATATTGCCGATGCGGTATATGTACTGACCGGACCCGAATTAACCCGCACCACAGGGTTGCACATTCCAGTGGATTCTGGGGTTGCTGCAGCGTTCCTGCGATGAGCCAGAAAGTAACGGGAACCCCGGTCGCAGCCATTGACCTGGGCGCCACCAGCGGCCGGGTCATGATTGGCGAGCTGGTGGACGGGAAGGTCCAGCTGACCCTCGTCCATCGATTTGCCAACGGGCCGGTGCCGTTGGCCCGTCTGCAGGCCGATGCCCCGGCGCAGGCCTTGGCCTGGGATATCGATGAGTTGTGGTCGCAGATCCGCCAGGGGCTCAAGAAGGCCTTTGAACTGCGCCCGGACATTTCCAGCATCGGGGTCGACTCCTGGGCTGTGGACTATGCGCTGCTCAAGGATGGGCAGCGCCTGGGGCAAGTGCGCCACTACCGGGATCCGCGCAATGAGCTTGCCGTTCCAGACCTGGAACGCAAATTCAGCCGGGTCGAGCTTTTCGAACGCAATGGGCTGCAATTCCTGCCGTTCAACACCGTGTACCAGTTGCAGGCTGAGCAGCAGGACAGCCGGTTGGAATCGGCAGACCAGCTGCTTCTCGTGCCCGACTACGTCAACTGGCTGCTGTCCGGCCAGGCTCGCTGCGAGTGGACCAATGCTTCCACTACGGGGCTGCTTAACCAGCGCACCGGTTCCTGGGATGAGCCACTGGCGCAGGCGCTCGGGGTTACCGGCAAGCTTGCCCAGATGGTGCATCCGGGGGAGTCGGTCGGTGCCTTGCGCCCCGAGCTGGCCCGGGAATTCGGTGCCGCAGGCTCTGTGCAGGTGGTGGCCGTTGCTTCGCACGACACCGCCAGTGCCGTCGCGGCGACCCCGCTAACGGGCGAAAAGTCAGCGTACATCTCCTGCGGGACCTGGGGACTAGTCGGTGTGGAACTGGCCGATCCGGTGCTCACGGCCCAAGCCCAGGCAGCCGGATTCACCAATGAACTGGGCCTGGATGGATCGGTGCGGTTCCTCAAGAACGTCACCGGAACCTTCTTGCTCAGCGAATCGGTGAGCTACTGGAACCAGCAAGCCGAGCTTGCCGGCCAGCCGGAAATTCACTTGGCCGACCTGCTCAGCCAAGCCGCGACGCTGCCTGTGCCGCAGGTGCTGATCGATCCGCAAAACGAGCAGTTTCTTGCCCCGGGGCGGATGCCGGCACGCATCAGCGACGCGATCGCCGTCGCTGGCGGTTCCGCGCCAGAAACTCCTGCCGAGCTGATCCGCGTGGTTCTCGAATCGTTGGCCGCCAGCTTTGCCGCTCAAGCCCATGAAGCGGCCCGGCTGGGCGGATTCGAGCTGGAAGAGATCCATATTGTCGGCGGCGGGTCGCAAGGTGAACTGCTCTGCCAGCGCACCGCTGACCTCGCTCGGGTGCCGGTCATTGCCGGGCCTGTGGAATGCACCGCTTTGGGCAATGTGCTGGTGCAGCTGCGAGCGATGCCGCAGGGTGGCGAGAAGGTCGAAGATTTGCGCGCGATGGTTCGCAAGTCTGTAGTTTTGCGTGACTATCAACCAGTTAGCGCGCTCAAGCAGGCATAGATCCGTGTGGGAATCTATGCCACCAGTGATCCTCCAGCTGCGCAGGCTGGGGGATCACTTCTTTTCAGGCCTTGCGCTGGACGAACACCACGGAATCTTCCATAACCGCCGGTTCGCCGGTCGGAGCGATGATGCTGCGCTCTACGATCTCGGCCTGCACGATGTTCCACTGGTCCAGATCCAGCGATAGCGCTTCGAGTTCTTCGGCCGGAGTCGGGAATGCAGGAAGTTCGTGATCCACCGGCGGAGCCCATGAAGGGCGGGCGGCGTGCGACAACGCAAGCAGGTGGCCGCCGGGGGCCACGAAGCTGGCGGCCTTGCGCAGGAAATCTGCGCGGGGGAACTCGAAAGGTGCCTGGAAGAAGCTCAGGGTGACCAGATCAAAAACCTTGTAGGTGTCCCATTGGCCGAGGTCGGAAGCGACAAACTGTGCGGCAGGTTCGGCAATCCCGTGTTTCCTGGCTTCTTCGCGGGCGCGGCTGATGGCGGTGGGCGAGATGTCCAGCCCCGTGGCCTGCCACCCGTGCGTAGCGAGCCACAGGACATCGCCGCCTTCTCCGCAGCCAATGTCCAATGAGGTTCCTGGCGTCAGTGGGGACACGAGATTTTCAATGACCTGGTTGACCTTGCCGGACCATATGCGCTCGGATTGCCCGTAGTGGTTTTCCCAGAAAGCAACGCCGTCTAATTCTTCGGCGCTGTGGTGGTGGTGGCCCATGGTTTTGCTCCTCTGGTTGCGTGGCAATTGTTCTGAAGCGACCTTATCCGTCTTCTCGCTCCTCGCGCGAGGGAAATTGCGCCAGAAGCAAGTTTTGGTTCGGCTATCGGGAACTGACCTTTCCGAAGAAGCGCGCAATGGAGGCAAGAACCACCGGCTTGCAAGCAATCCATGCACCGGTGATGACCAGCAGCGAAAGGGCAAAGTAGAGCAATCCTGCCCAGTTGCCCGCGTACTGCGTCGGATCTGCAGAACCCTGAGCGGCGTACATGTGGTTCAAGTTGCGCAAGGCCCCGGTGGAGAACACCAGAATCACATGGACAAGGATGAATACGACGAAGTAGAGCATGGTGGGGAAGTGCAAGGCGCGTGCTGCCTCGATGGGGTATCTCTTGCCCAGCGCCGGGTTTTTGGGCCAGAAAGCGCTTAAGCGGAATCCGGTGACCGCTGCCAGCGGTGCTGCAAGAAATACGGTGATGAAGTAGGCCAGTTGCTGCAGCGAGTTGTAGTTCACCCAGCCGTTTTCCGTGGGCCAATCCAGAGTCAGATACTGCAGGGCCGCCGAAAGCGCGTTCGGGAACACCTCCCAGGAGGTCGGGACAATCCTCATCCAATGTCCCGAGGCGAAGAGCACTGCGATGAACACCAGGCCGTTGATAATCCACAGCAGATCCAGGCTCAGGTGCAGCCAGAGATTGATGCTGATTTTGGGGCTGCGCTTGGAGGACCAGTAGGCCGGCGGCTTTTTCTGGTGCCGCACCAGCAACCCGGAACGGATGATCAGGACCATCAGGAAAAAGTTGAAGAAGTGGTTCCACGCGAGCCATGCGGGCACTCCCGCGGGCGCCGACTCGGGCAAATGGTATTCGCCGGGGTAGCGCTGGATAAAGGCCGCGACCGATTCGATACTGGTGATGCCGCGAGCTACCAGAACCACCGCGGTAGCCATGCCCAAGGCGCAGAATGCACCGAGAACACCTGCGAGCACCCACTGTTTGCTGGTCAGCGGGCCATGGCGTTTCGGCTCTGCCTTGGCTGGCTTGGCCGACGTTGGCGTGGCTGGCGCGGGCGCGGGTGCCTGGGTCGGCGCCGTGGCAGGAGGCTGAACTGCCGCAGGCTTAACAGGCGGCGCTGCCTCCTGCTGCGTCATGGCCGCAGGCTCTGCAACAACCCGTGCCGCGGCGGGAGCCTCCTCGGCATCCGGAGGGACAGCCGTGGTTGGAGGGGCAGGCGTGGTTAGCGGCGCTGCGATGAAGCTGCTTGGCGGCCAGGGCTGGCCATCGGCCACCCGGGGCAGGCCCCGCCGAATCACGGGGGAATCCGGGCTGGCCGCAACCGCACTGGAAACGTCGGGTCGGGCAGGTTCTGCGGCGGGTTCAGGTACCGCCATCGGGGTTGGTTCTGGCATTGGTGCTGGTGTTGCTGGCGGTGAAGGCTGGGCCTTGGGCGCGCTCGTTGCGGTACTCGCCGGTGTGCCGGACGGCGGCCAAGGATCTGCTCCAGCAACTCGCGGCAGTCCCTGGCGCAGCGCTTGCTTGGGTGCCACCGCCGCCGGTGCTGCCGCAGCTGGTGCCGGCTCGGCAATAAAGTCCGCGACTTCCGGGGCAACTGTGCCCTGAACTTGTACCGGTGGCCACGGATCGCCGCCGGGAATCCGGGGTAGCCCCTGTCTCAGGCTCTTGGATGCTGGGCTCATGGCTACTGCGCCTTGCGTGCTTCCAGCGCTGAAATCACCTGGGGAACCACTTTGAAGACGTCGCCAACAATGCCAAAGTCGGCGATTTCAAAGATGGGCGCATCGCCATCCTTGTTGATGGCGACAATGGTCTTGGCGGTCTGCATTCCGGCCTTATGCTGGATGGCTCCGGAAATGCCCAGTGCCACGTAGAGCTGCGGGGAAACCGCAACGCCGGTCTGGCCAACCTGCGCTCCATGCTCGATGAACCCGGCATCCACCGCGGCGCGCGATGCCCCCACGCCGGCTCCCAGGGCATCGGCCAGCTGGTACACCAGCTCAAACTGCTCGGCGCTGCCCAGACCGCGTCCGCCGGAAACCACTCGGGTGGCCGTGCGCAATTCGGGTCGGGCCGAATCGGCCTCGGCCTTGCTGACCTTCTGCACCTGGATCTCAGGGCTATTGCTCCCGGGCACCTGCAAGGCGGTGAGCGCCAGATCCTGGGCTTGGGCACGGGCCTCGATGCTGCCCACGCGCACAGTGATCACCGGGGCGCCGAAGGTCGGGGCGCTGCTCGTCGAGTAGGCCCCGCCATAGATTGAGTGGCTGGCGATAACACCCTGGTCATCACGCTGGACTCCGAGCGCATCCACGCTCAAGGCCAATTTATTGCGCACCGCGAAACGGGCCGCCACCTCGCGCGAGGCCAGGCTATGGCCCAGGAGCACCGCCTGCGGCTGCACCACTTCGTAGGCCTGCTGCAAAACATCGGCCAGCGGGGAAGTGGGCACTGCGGACTCGACGTTCGCGGTCAGTACCGCCGCGGCACCGGCCTCGGCGGCCTGGGCGGCAAGGGCTTCGAGATTCTCTCCGGCCGCGGCAATGACCGCCACCGGGGTGCCAACGCCGCCGGCCGCGCCAAGCAGCTCGGCACTATTTTTCGCCAGCTCGCCAGCGGCAGTGGTCTCCAGGAATACCAGGATGGAATCCGGGGCAAAACTCGTCATGGTCATCTTTCCGTTCACACCAGATTGTTCTTCGCAAGGAATTCGACCAGCGCCGCACCGGCCTGTCCGTCGTCATTCATGATGGTGCCGGCCTCGCGGGGCGGCCGCTGGCTCACCGAGAGCATGATCGACCGGGCGGTATCTGCCGGCAGCGCTTCAACTCCCAGATCGGCCAGGGATAGGACCTCGATCGGCTTCTTCTTGGCGGCCATGATGCCCTTGAAGTTCGGGAAGCGGGCATCGGGCAGGGCCTCGGTGATCGAGGCGATCGCCGGCAGCGGGGTGCTGACCTTGGCGGTGGCTGACTCCAGCTCCCGGGTGCCGGAGAGCACCCCGTCGGCGATGGAAATCTCGGACAGCGAGGTGGCGGCGGGCAGGGATAGCAGTTCGGCCAGCATCACCGGCAGCATTCCCGCCGAGCCATCGGTGGACATGTTCCCGGCGAGGATCAGGTCGTACTCGTGGCGGCGCAGGGCCGCTGCCAGCACCTGAGCGGTGAGCACCAGATCGGCGCCGAGCAGCTGTTCGTCGGTAATCTGCACGGCGTCGGCGGCCCCCATGGCCAGGGCCTTCCGGAGGGTGGGCTGGATGGAATCCGGTCCCATGCTCAGCACTGTGATCTGGGTTTCCGGATCTGCATCCAGCACCTTCAGCGCAACTTCCAGCGTGCGCTCGCCGATTTCATCAAGCACCGCTTCCGAGGCGGCCCGATCGGCCAGGCCGGTTTGTTGATCCAGCGCACGGTCCGCCCCGGTATCCGGGACCTCCTTGATTAGAACGGCGATCTTCATTCGGTTCTCCCTCGTACCGCAGGTGCTAGGACTTCCAAGTTCCTCTGTTGCTCATCTTGTCCGATTCGCACCGATAGGTCAATGGATTCTCCCCGGACACCGTAGGCTTGAAGCACAGCGCACCATCGAGAACCCAAAGGATCGCCCATGGCCAGCAAAAAGCGTCAAAGCAAGAAGAACTCCGGCGCGGGAAATCCAGCAAAATCCGCCCAGCGCGGACGCAGCGTGTACCGCATCCAGGTGGAGCAGCATGTTGATTCGCTGCGCGAGGACTACGCCGCCTGGGTCGCGACCACGGTCCCGGCCTTTTCCCCGGAAGATGCCGCCGCAGCGGCGAATATGCAGCTGTTTGTGATCGGGACAGTCGGCACCGAATACGCGCAAAAGGCCAGCAGCTCCAACCTGCGCGATATCGACATCGACCTCTTCGGCGAAGCCCTGGCCGAGCACCTGATGAGCATTCCCGAGACCATGGCTCCGGAACCGATCTTCAGCTCGTGGCTGGACTACCTCAGCTTCCTGGAGGAGAACAAGCTCTGGGAGGGGGCGCCGGAGAACTTCGAGGCGCTGCGCGAAATGCTCGAGGACACCCTCGACGGCTTTGCCGAGGGCGACGCGGAAATCTGCGAACTGCTGCGCGGCACCGAGCTGTTCACCAAGGTCAAGGCCTTCGCCCTGGCCCTGGGCGACGGCGTGGACATGTCCGATGACAGCGAAGCCGGCATCCAGGCCCGCACCCGGGTGCTGCTCGCGCTGGGCCTGGATCCGCAGTCCTTCGACACCGAAGGCCCGGCACCGCTGGTCTTCACCTACATCTGGGGCGCCGCCCGGCTGTCCGTGGTGGACTTCGATGGCCCGACCATGAACCTGGACGAAGAATCCTACGACCTCATGGTGGATGGCGATCAGGCCGCCAGCGCCCAGATCCTCTTTGAAATGGCCGTCGGCTGCGTCCAAGCCCACCTGAATCCGACCTTCGACGTCACCCTGCGCGACGAGGCCCACTACCTGGTGCTGCGCAACCTGCTGGTCACCGCCTCTACCGGACGCGATGGCGATCTGGAAGGGTTGCGCCGCAATGTCGGGCCGAAGAACTACGACGCCGTGCTGCCCGAAGCCCAGGCCGCCATGGAATCTCTGGTCCACTACGGCCTGCTCGCCAAGGACGGGGAAACCTACAGCATCGACGAACGCCTGGTGCCGGTCATCTCTGCGGGCATCACCGAGGTCGAGACCTTCTTCGAAGAAGCCGAATAGCGCCACCGCGCCCGGATCCGCCTAGCTTGCTCCTTGATCCGGGCGCGCAGCGGCAATGGCGATCAGCTTTTTCAGGACCTGGACGTTGATGTCCTCCAGTTTTTTCACGTACACGCAACCGGCCCCCTCGGTGTACTTGCCCAGCTGGGGCAGCAGTGCTGCCCCCTCGGGAAGATCCTTCAACCCATAGATCGAGAGCTGGGCCTTGCGCGGCGAGAAGCCTGTCTTGGGCCAGATGCCGGTATTTTTGGGATTGCTTGGTGAAACGTAGGTGTAGGTACCGTAACCTACGATGCTCGGCCCCCACATCACCGGCTTCTCTCCGGTGACTTCGCTGAAAATCTTTTCCAGCGCTTCGCCATCCACCCGGCGCTTTTCTGGCGTGGCGGCTGCGATGAACTCGTGCGGATCAACGTTGGTGGGTAGGGTCTTCTGGGTTGCTGCCAAGTGCTTGCTCCTGAGGTGTTGTGGGTTCTTCTGCTTGGAAAATCGTGGAGAGCTTGCGGTATTGCTTGCTGCTCATGGCCAGCAGTGCCACCAGGATCATGATCAGCCCGCCCACCAGGAAGATCAGCGCGATGCCGCGGGCCTGTCCCGACCCCAGCAGCCAGCCAAACTGCTCATCGCCCTGCTCGCTGCGCATGAAGGGGATGATCCAGTACTGGGCGATCGGCGCAATCAAGAACGCGGTGATCGGCGCCGCCGCGGCCTCCATCATTTGCGCAAAGCCAAAGACCCTGCCCTGGCGGCGGAAGGGCACCACCTTCTGGATGACGGTTTGCTCGGAGGCCTCAACCGCCGGAATCAGCGTCATGTACAGCCAGATGCCAGCGATATACAGCCATGTCCATTCGCGGATGGTGAAGATCGCGCCGAGCAGGCCCATGGCCGCCACCAGCCACAGCATCGTGCGGATCGGGTTTTTGCCCAGCCCGAATTTGGCGATCAGCAAGCCGCCCACGATAAAGCCGGTGGATGCCAATCCGAAGGTCAGCCCCCAGGCTTGCACGGACATGATGGTCAGCCCGTAGGGATCCATCAGCGCCATGTAGGTTCCGCCGATGAAGTTGTTGAACATCGAGAAGATGATCAGCGCGAACAATCCCGGTATAGCCATCACGGTGCTGAAGCCCAGGCGCAGATCGCTGGTTTTCGTCCGCCCTTCTTCGCGCACCGGCTCTTCCTCCGGAATCTTGATCTGCAGCAAATGCAGCATGGTCAGCACCACCATCACGATCGAAATCGCCAGGGTCCAGCCCATGCCCAGCCAGCCGATGGCCAAGCCGCTGAAAACGCTGGTAATGATGAAGGCGATGCCCTGGACCGTGCCCACCAGGCCATTGGCATTGGCGTGGCGCTCTTGCGGAATCAGCAGGGTGACCGTGGTGGACAGGGCGATGCCGCGCATCTGTTCAACGATCGAGCCAAAGAGGATCACCAGGCAGAAGAGCCAGAACTGCCAGCCGCCCACATTCAGGATGTCCTTGGTGGGCAGCCACAGATAGATCAGCCCGGCCAAGCTGAAGGCGACCGCGGTGATCATCGCGGAAAACAGGAACACCGACTTTTTGCGGTGGTTGTCCACGATGGTTCCGAAAATCATGGAGAACACCGAGATCAGCAGCATGAAAGCACCGCCGATGATGCCGGTGGCCATCACGTTCTGGGTTTCCAGATACACCCAGAAGGTCAGTGCGAACCACAGGAAGCTGGTGGTGAAGTTCGCGACCGCGGTATTGATGAGAACATGCACAAAGCTGCGTTGCCCATCAGCAGGTGCCACGCGGTCTTCGGGCGTGGACGGCGCAGTGTTTTCGGTGTGCTCTTCACTCATGGGGCGACCTGCTTTAAATGGTGCCGGTGGTTGTAGGAACAGAATACTCTGCGAACAGCCGGGCCGGCAGGTGCCCAATGGCCTCGAACTGAGGGATTTAATCCGTCAGCAAGCAACCCGCTGCCCGCCGCATGGCTCGGTGCTGAAGCCAGCACCGGGTCAGCCGCCAGGCGCAGTGCAAAGGAGCAAGGCACACCAGGGGACTGAAGGCGAGCCAATTAAAGCCGCTGCCTTGAAGGGCTGGCCGTTCTGGGGTCGGAGCTTATGGGAGATCTGGTTCGTGCGACGTGACGGATAAATTCCGTCATTCAGGATCCTTGCATTCCAGCTGGCCGCTCATCAGGGGCCGAGCCCTGGCCAGGATGATCGAGCCCAGAGCCAGCGGCTTCGGTATTCCCGTCGATGATGGCCGGCCGCTCAACCCGAATGCTGAGATCGCCATCTCCAAGATCGGGAATGCCCAGAACTCGTCGAAGGTCGGCAGGTGAAGCCACCCTGCGCTCAGGACACCTGTTGTGCACGTGTTCAAAGCGTTCGACGTTCTCTACGCTGCCCGGAATGACCAGCGAATTCAGTCCGTGGGGAGTGCGCCAGCACTTGGATCCGTCCGGGCGATTGGTCACTCGCCAGCCCAGCGCGTGCTTGAACATCTGATGCTGCTTGCACAACAGCTCGGTGTTCTCGCGGTTGGTGTGGCCGCCGGTTTCCCACGCTTCAACGTGATCAACCTCGGAGTTATCCGCGGTGCGCCGGCATCCGGGGTAGCAGCAATGCTGATCCCGGGCCCGCAGGAATTCCTTGAGCACCCGCGTTGGCTTGTAGCGCTTGCGCCCGACATCCATCACCGCGCCGCTAAATGGATCGGTGAGCATCGGGATGATTGAGGGGGCATCCTTGGCCACCTGCATGGCTGTGCCCATAGGGATTGGCCCATAGCCCTCCAGGTCCGCCATGGCGTATTTCGGGTTGGCCAGCATCTGCAGAGCAGGGATCGTCACGACCACGCGCGGCTTGAGCGGGGTGCCGTTGGTGGTTGGCCAGCCATTGATCAGGGCATCGCAGAATATGTCGGCCATCAACTGGGCCTTGGTGCGGGTGTCTTCCGGATCCTTATGCTGGGATGCTTCGTAGTCCAAGGTGTTCAGGATGGAACGCACGTTGACGATGGGCGCGACGAGCTTGATGGCGCCCATCCCGTCGTCCATGTCCCAGCTGGTCACCTTTCTCGCATCGGCCGCCTTTTCATGCCGGGCGGAGGCCGCTTCGGGACTCGATCGGTCGTGGAAACGGCGGGCACGCTGGCTGATCGTGTCATCGCTGGCGGTAGCGGCAACAGGCAAAAGCTGGTGCTCCATCAATTCAATCTGCTCTGTGGAGAGGTCCTGCGAATTCTTCACGATGGAGCGTGCCGCCGACGGCGTAATCTGTCCGGCGGCCAGGGCCAAAAGGGTCTGCGGGCAGACGTGGCGCAGGCCCTTGGCCGTGAACATCCGGGCGCGAGCCTTTTCGCTTGTCACGCGCAGGGCAATCGCCGTTTCGGCAATGAAGCTGGAGGTGATGATCTGGTCGCTCGCGCGGTCCACTGCGTAGTAGTTGGCGCTGAGCCGTTCACGACGTTCCTGCTCGGATTCAAGGTAGGGCTTGGCGACCGCATCCTCGGCAACAACTTGGGCGACCAGCTCAACACTGTCAGCCATGATGACCGAGGACGCAGCATCAAGCATGCTGTACATCTTCTGGATCTTCTGCAGCCGAACCAGGCCTTCGCCGGGGTCCGTAAGCGGGCCGGCGTTGAACAGCTCGTCAGCAAGTTTCTTCATCGGCCCGTAGAACATCTGGTGCTCGATGTGGTCGGCGAAGAACGAGTTGGATTGGGATTCACCGCGGGTGCCCGGCGGATCTAATGGCAGGCGATGCTCGTCGTCATCGCCGGGGGCAAAATAAAGATTTGTCATGCCTAATTTTCCCGCGGATTCCGGACAGTTTGGCTGGTTATCCACAGGTTTGAGGGGCTTCATCGGGTAGGTTATTGAATTGTTAGGCAAAGAAGTTGCGGTCACAATTGGGACACATTCAATACAGCCGAAAACCGCGACGGCGGACGGGTGATCCGAGGGAGAGACAAGCATGATTTTTGGCAAAAAGGGCGACGAAGCAGTGCGCAACAAGTTGGCATCCACACCGGCCCCATACCGGGAGATCGCCCTTCGCCTGCACGAGATGATTTGTGAAAGCGCGCCGTCACTGGAGCCCGTGGTTCGCTGGGGCCTCGCGTTCTACGTCAAGGACGGCAAGGACGTCTGCTACATCAAGCCCGACAAGGCATACCTCGCATTCGGGTTTGGCGAAGTAGTGAATCCGGCCTTTGAAGAAGGCGCGCTGATGCATCCGGTCGCGTGGACGATCACCGCGCTGGATGAAGCGACCGAACAGAAAATTCGCGCCCTGGTGCAGAAGGCTGCTGGCTGATCGCCTAGCTGGAAGCGCGGCGCGATCGAGAACAGCCGCGGATGATTGCCCGAAACAGCGGCATTGCGAGCAGCATAAAAAGCAAGACCATTGCTCCGATGCTTAGCAGGTAGAGCGGAAGCTCTAGGGCAGCGGCCGCCTCGGCGTCCCAATCTGCAAAGGTGTCGCCCACGGAGTTCATATTTGCGAAGGACGCGAAAAAGTACGCGGGTGCTCCCAGCACCAGGATGAGGCTGAAAAGCGCGCTGGCTATCCAGGGGTCAGTTGAGAATCTTTTGGACAGTGCGGTCCAGGCCCACGCACTGGCAAGGAGCAACCCCAACGCCGCAAAGGCGACTCCGCCAAGAGGGCTGTAATCCTGCTTTGCCACGTCCATGGCTGAGACTGCCTCATCTAGGGGTCGGTGGCTGGCCGCGACCACAGCCCAGTTGTTCATGAGCAACAAACCAGCGACTGCGTATCCCGAGATCATAAGGAACCCTACGATGGCCAGTACCTTTTTCATAAGTGGAGTGTAGCGCGGATGCGGGGCATGCTTGGCAGGCGGGAAACCCCGGACTATTGTTTGAATGTGACGCGGGGCACTATTCGAAGTGGATCGAAAGGGTAGTCGATGAAGGCTTATGCCAAGGGCGAGAGCGAACCGAAGCTGCTCGATGAGACCATTGGCGCCAACTTCGAGCGGACGGTGGCCCGACGGGCAGATGCCGAGGCCTTGGTGGAAGCCAGCACGCAACGCCGCTGGACCTGGCGTCAGCTGGATGGGGAGATCAACCGGCTGGCCAAGGGCATGATCGCCGCCGGACTGAACCCGGGGGACCGGCTGGGGATCTGGGCGCCGAACTGCGCCGAGTGGGTCTTCACCCAGTATGCGACGGCCAAGATCGGCGTCATCCTGGTCAATGTGAACCCGGCCTACCGCACCCATGAATATGCCTACGCGGCCAACCACAGCGGACTGCGGATGCTGGTGGCGGCCTCCGAATTCAAGACCAGCAACTATCGGGCCATGGTGGAGCAAACGCGCGCCGAGACGCCGGGGCTGGAGCGCGTGGTGTTCCTGGGCACCGATGATTGGCAGCAGCTGCTGGACGAGGGATCATCGATCGACGACGCCGAACTGGCCGCCCGGCTGGCGGCAACCAGGGCAAAAGACCCGATCAACATCCAGTACACCTCGGGGACTACCGGGTATCCCAAGGGCGCGGTGCTCAGCCACCGCAATATCCTGAACAACGGCCACCAGGTCACCGGGATGATCGACCTGGGCGAGCAGGACCGGCTGTGCATCCCGGTGCCGTTCTACCACTGCTTCGGCATGGTCATGGGCAACCTTGGCTGCACCTCGCGCGGTGCCACCATGGTCATCCCCGCCCCGGGATTCGACGCCGAAACCACCCTGAGGGTGGTGGCCGAGGAGCGATGCACGGGCTTGTACGGGGTGCCCACGATGTTCATCGCCATGCAGAACCTGCCCAATTTCAAGGAGTTCGACCTCTCCACGCTGCGCACCGGCATCATGGCCGGTTCCATCTGCCCGGTTCAAGTGATGCGCCACTGCGTCGAGGACATGGGGATGAGCGCGGTCTCCATCGCCTACGGGATGACCGAAACCTCCCCGGTCTCCTGCCAGACCCGCAGCGACGACGACATGGAGCGCCGCACCTCCACCATCGGCCGGGTGCACCCGCACGTGGAAATCAAGGTGATCGATCCGGCCACCGGCGCTACGCTGCAGCGCGGGGAAACCGGCGAATACTGCACCCGTGGCTACTCGGTGATGCTCGGCTACTGGCAGGACGAGGAAAAAACCCGGGCCGCCATCGATCCCGAAGGCTGGATGCATACCGGAGATCTGGCGGTGATGCGCGAGGACGGCTACTGCACCATCGTGGGCCGGATCAAGGACATGATCATCCGCGGGGGAGAGAATATCTACCCGGCCGAAATCGAGGAATTCCTCTATCGGCACCCGGATATCGAGGATGTCCAGGTGGTGGGCGTGCCCGATGGGAAGTACGGGGAGGCGGTCTGCGCCTGCGTGCGCATGAAGGCAGGGCGCGAGCCGCTGGGCGTCGAGGCGGTGCGCGAGTACTGCAGCGGCCAGCTCGCGCATTTCAAGATTCCCGCCTACGTGCAGATCCTTGAGGATTTCCCTGTCACGGTCACCGGGAAGATCCGCAAGAACCAGCTGCGCGAGGACGCCGCGAAATTGCTGCAGCTCTAGGCCGTGCCCCATTCATCCGGTGCCGAGGAAAAGCGGTGCTTTTGCCGGGGGTGATTTGCATCTCGGCACGCTTCCCTGAGCGCGGGCAAGATGCTAGCTTGGCTAAATAACTTTCTTGGCCTAATTCCCCGTTGATCCCGCAACGTGAACGGAGCGCGCGCGTGCAAAAGCATTTCAGCCGATGGGTGGGCATCGCCGTTGTCCTGATTGTCGTGGCCGCGGCCGCGCTGCTGCTGTGGTCCATCAGCCTCAGCGGCAAGCCGGTGGCGATGTGGAACCCGGTGGAGCTGCGGATCGGCGCACTCTGGACAACCTTCTACAGCACCGAGCTGCCCGACCTGTCCATCCTGGTGTTCGCCGTGTCGGCCGCGGTCATGCTGGTGCTGCTCGTGGTGCTGGGCGAACGCTTCGTCACCTGGCGCTACCGCCGGACGCCGATCCAGAAATCGAGCCGCCCGCTGGCGCCGAAAGCCGTCATGGCCCGCACCCGCGGTATCCACGCCGGCGAAGTCACCGTGACCGTGCTGATTCCGGCGCACAACGAGGAAGCTTCGCTGCCGTTTACGCTTAAGGCCCTCGAGGAGCAGAGCTTCAAGCCATCGCGGATCATCGTGGTAGCCGACAACTGCACCGACGCCACCGTTGAGGTGGCCCGCGAACATGGCGTCGAGGTCTTCGAATCGGTGGGGAACAAGCACAAGAAGGGCGGGGCGCTGAACCAGGCGCTGCAGGCGATTCTGCCGGCGATGGGCGACAACGACTGCGTGATGGTGATGGATGCGGATTCGCAGATCGGCGCCGGCTTCCTGGAAACCGCGAAGGACAAGTTCACCTGGGACCGCGCGCTGATGGCGGTGGGCGGGCTCTTCCACGGCGAAGAGGGCCATGGGCTGCTCGGCCAGTTCCAGCGCAACGAATACACCCGCTACCAGCGCGAGATCGAGCGCCGCAACGGCCGGGTCTTCGTGCTCACCGGCACCGCCTCGGTCTTCCGCGCCGCGGCCCTGCGCGAAGTCGCCGCTGCCCGCGGCACCATGCTGCCGGGCAATCCTGGCGAGGTCTACGACACCGCCGCGCTGACCGAGGACAATGAGCTGACCATTGCGCTGAAGACCCTCGGCGCGCTGACCACCTCGCCGAAGCGCTGCACGGTGGTCACCGAGCTGATGCCCAGCTGGAAGATGCTCTGGGCCCAGCGCCTGCGCTGGCAGCGCGGCGCGCTGGAGAACCTGGGCGCCTACGGGGTGCGGGCGCAGACCTCGCGCTACTGGGCGCAGCAGATCGGCATCGGCTACGGGGTGGTCGCCCTGTTCAGCTACTTCGCGCTGATGCTCATCATGCTGGTCTCGATGGACACCTGGGTGTGGTTCCCGTTCTGGATGCTGCTCGGGGCGCTCTTCGCGGTGGAACGCATCGTCACCGTCTGGCATGGCGGATGGCGCGCGCGGATCGTCGCTGCGCTGGTCATCCCGGAGCTCGTCTACGACGCGTTCCTGGACCTGGCCTTCCTCAAGGGCGTGGCGGATATCGCCTTCGCCCGCAGCGCGGATTGGAAGCATGTCGAGCACGCAGGTGCCGCACGGAAGGCAGTGGGCTGATGGTGGAACTTCTGGTGCACGTGCCGCGCGGGATCATCCTGCCCGAAAGCGTGCTGCTCAGCGACTGGTTCGCGGTGCTGGCCTCATTTGTGGCGATCAACACCGTGCTCTACCTGGTGCTCGGTCTGGTGAAGCTGCTGCCGGTGATCCGCTTCAAGAGCGGGCGGGGACGTGAGCGGCGTTCAGAAACCCGGAATATCGATCCCGAGGCGTCTGCGTAGCCCGGCCATCGCTTCAGGCAGCTGCTGCGGTGCCAGGCCGGGGCTGAAGTAGAAGCCCTGGGCGTAGTCGAAGCCCAGGTCCCGGGCCAGGGCCAGATGCTGCGCGGTTTCCACGCCTTCGACCAGGGTCTGCGCATTGATCCCGCGAGCGGCGGCCAGCAGCAGGTCCACATGCTCGTGCGCCGCGGCCGATGACTGGTAGTGGATGAACAGCGACCGGTCCAGCTTCACGATGTGGGGCTTGAGCATGGTGATGCGTTCGCGGGTGGCATAGCCGATTCCGGCATCGTCAACCAGCAAGAGGCAGCCGAGCTCATCGGCGCTGATCCGGGCCTTGCCGCACAGTTCCGGTGCCGAGAGCTCATGCAATTCCAAACCCCAGGCCAGCCGGGGGTCCAGCTCCGGGCGCTGCTTGGCGAAAGCGTCGATGGCCGGCCCCGACGCATTCATGGTCAGCAGCAGGCCATCGGGGATGGCGTGGCTGGCGGCAAGGATCTGGTTCAGGGCACGCAGTTCCAGATCAACTAGGCTGCCTGCAAGGCGGGCCTCATTAAAATGCGCCTGGGGAGTGCGGCCATCGCGAAACCTGGCCAGCGCTTCGAAGCCCACGAGGGCATGGCGCTGCAAGTCTACAAGTGGCTGGAATACAAATTTCATCATCCGCCGATCAGGCCGAAATTGAAGGACTTTGCCGTGGCTGTGTTGCGCGGCTCGCTAGTGGAAATCTTACAATGGACTGGATATGGATACGCGGTTTCTGGGAAAAAAGGACCGGCGGGCCCAGGCCGGCTATAGCTGGTGGTACCGGCTGCTGCCGCCCAGGGCTCGCGCAATCAAGCGGCCGGAAGTAGCGGTGACCGGGTTCATCGCCTGCTTCTTCATACTCTTCTACCTGATCAATTTGACCTACGACTTCGAGTCGGTGGCCAGGCAATACCTGGGCTATGTCCGCTTTGCCGGCGCGATCCTGGTGCTCCTGCTGATCTACATCAAGCTGGACCGCTTCCCGCTGTGGATCGGCTACCTCGGGGCGCTGACCGAGCTGGTAGCTTTCGCCTACTTCGTCGGGCTCTCCTCGGATTTCGAGCAGATCGCCTTCCGGCTCCAGGAATTCCCGCTGATCACCCTGTATCTGGCCTGGCTTTTCGATCCCAGGCTGGTGCGCTGGACCATCTACCCGGTCCTGGCATGCACCCTGTACCTGGCCTACCTCTACGGGCCGCAGTCCGGCATGGCGCTGCACAGCGGATGGCTCAATATGCTCAGCCTGGTGCTGCTGACCATCGGCGCCTCGGTGATCGGCAGCTATGTGAAAGCCCGCTTCCACTACCAGTCCGAGGTCGACGAGCTTACCGGCGCCGCCAATCGCCGAGGGCTGCAGCTGCGCGGTGAGCGCATGCTCGCTTCCTCCCAGCGCTCCCGGCGGCCGATGGCGGCGGCCCTGCTGGATATGGACAAGTTCAAGACGATCAATGATGAAGGCGGCCACGAGGCCGGCGACCGGGCCCTGAAGGACCTGGTGAGGCACCTGAAGGCGAGCACCCGCAGCAACGATCTGGTCGCGCGCTTGGGCGGCGATGAATTCGTGGTCCTGTTTCCTCGCACCACGCGCACCCAGGCCCAGCTGCTGATGGATCGCGTGCAGGGCTCGTCGTCGCAGGCATGGAGCTTCGGTGTTGCGCAGGCGCGCGCGGACGACAACCTGAGCACGATGATCCTGCGCGCGGACCGCGACATGTATGCTGCAAAGCGCGATCGGGCCTCGCGCGAAGACCGAAACCCGGGAGACATCGGCGCGAAATAAAACCGTGGCAGGCTTGGGCCATGGATATCAAGATGATCGAAGCCGATCTGCTCGCCGAATCGATGCAGCGCATGGTGCAAGAGCACCTGGCGGACATGGCGCCCACCGCTCCCGAGGAGAGCCGGCACGCCATGGATGCAACGGGCTTGGCTGATCCGTGCGTTTCGCTGTTCCAGATGCGCGCGGGCGAGTCCATCATCGGCATGGGCGGATTCAAGGACCTGGGAGATTCGGTGGCGGAGCTCAAAAGCATGCGCGTGTCCCCGGAATTCCGTGGCCGCGGACTGGGCCGGCGGCTGCTGGACGAGCTGATCGGCACCGCCGCGCAGCGCGGTTTCACCCAGCTCTGCCTGGAAACCGGAACCCATGAGTACTTCACCGCCGCGCGGGCCATGTACCAGGCCGCCGGCTTCACCCCGTGCCCGCCTTTTGGCGGCTACCAGCTCGATGAGAACAGCGTGTACTACCGGCTGCAGCTAGCCTAGCTTCCCGCCCAGGCGCTCCTGCATCTTCTGGCTGGCTTCATTCAGCCCGCGAATTTCCACGCTCTTGCCGTAGTTCTGGTATTTGGCGCGGATCGAATCCACGGCCGCGATGGTCGAGGCATCCCAGAGGTGCGAGTCGGACATGTCGATGACGATGCGCTCGGGGTCCTCGGCATAGCGGAACTGGGTGTACAGGTCGTTGGACGAGGCGAAGAACAGCTCGCCGTTAACCGCATAGAGCGCCTGCCCGCCGGACACAGTGCGGGTGACCGTGACCAGGTGGGCCACCCGGTTGGCGAAGAGCACCATCGCCGAGAGGATGCCCACGCCCACGCCAATGGCGAGGTTGTGGGTGGCCACGGTGAGCACCACGGTGATGGCCATGACGAAGGTTTCGCTCTTGGGCATCATCTTCAGGGTGCTCGGGCGGATGGAGTGCCAGTCGAAGGTGGTGGCCGAGACCACGATCATCACCGCGACCAGCGCGGCCATCGGAATCTGCGCCACCACATCCCCGAGCAGCAGCGCCAGCAGCAGCATGAAAATGCCGGCAAAGGCGGTGGAGATGCGGGTGCGCCCGCCGGAGACCTTCACCCCGACCATGGTCTGTCCGATCATCGCGCAGCCGCAGATGCCGCCGAAGAACCCGGTGACGATATTCGCGGTGCCCTGCGCCCAAGACTCGCGGGTTTTGCTCGAAGGGGTATCGGTGATGTCATCAACCAGCTTGGCGGTAAGCAGGGATTCGAGCAGGCCCACAAAGGCCACCGCAATCGCATAGGGCGCGATGATCTTCAGGGTCGCCAGATCCAGCGGCACCCCGGGCAGGTGGAAGATGGGCAGCGAATCGGGCAGCTCGCCCTTGTCGCCCACGGTCGGGACAACGATCTTCGCGAAGATCGTGATCGCGGTGAGCACCACGATGGCGATCAGCGGCGCCGGCACCGCCTTGGTGATCTTCGGGAAGTAGCAGACAATGGCTACCCCGAGGACCACCAGCGGGTACACCTGCCAGGGAACATGGCGCAGTTCGGGCATCTGCGCCCAGAAGATCGAGATGGCCAGGCCATTGACGAAGCCGATCATCACCTGCCGGGGGATGAAGCGCAGCAGCTTGGCCACGCCCAGCAGCGTCAGGGCCACCTGGATGACGCCAGCCAAAACCACCGTGGCAAAGAGGTACTCCACCCCGTAGGCGCGCACCAGCGGGGCCACCACCAGGGCCACCGCGCCGGCCGCCGCGGAAATCATGGCCGGGCGCCCGCCGGTGATCGCGATGACCACGGACATGGTGAAGGAGGCGAAGATGCCCACGCGCGGATCCACGCCGGCGATCACGGTGAACGCGATGACCTCGGGAATCAGCGCCAGGGACACCACCAGCCCGGCGAGCAGCTCGGTCTTGAGCAGCCGGGGGGATTTGAGGGTGCGCCACACCGATTGGCGCTGCATCGGGGTCAGTTCTGCGATCGCGGTGCTCACCGGGACTCCATTCAAAAAAGTGCCCCGGGACAAGTTGGAGCGGGGACCTATCTACGGTATCGCACCAGGCGCTGGCGGCGGTTAAATTCGAAGCCCCAGCCGGCCCGGATTGCTCCGGGGGCTGGGGCTTCTCGATCATCACTCGCACCTTCATGAGGTGCTTTCTACTCTAGGGCCGCTGGCTGTGCGTCCAATAAGCAGGATCTGCGCATTGCCTGCTGGTGTTCGCCGGCCGTGGCGCCGCCGGTGGCAGAGCGCAAAAAAATTGGCCCTGCCGCAAGACCGGCAGGACCAATTTCTCGTCATCACTCGCACCTTCAATGAGGTACTTACCAGCCTAGGGGCGGCGCCTGTGGATGGAATAAGCGTGCACTGCATGCTGCCCATGGATCCGCCCGCACCTGCGTGCGGGGCCCGGTTAAAGAAGAATTCCCGCTGGGCAATATCCAGCGGGAATTCTCACGATCATCACTCGCACCTTCAAGGAGGTGTTTTCAACAGTAGCTGCGCTTTCTGTGCCGTCCCTTTGGCCCAGCTTCGCGTTGCCGAAGACCACTGCCGAAAATCACTGCCGAACAGTGGGCGCAGTGCACATAGGCAGCCCGCTGCGGGCGCGGCAAATACAGTCATGGGCCCATAGTTCAAGGCAGGGAAGCTGCCTAAGCTGGGAACATGACTTCTCAGCAGAAACCAGCCCCCGCAGCCAATGGCGTGCTGCAGGTGGCCATTGTTCCCGACTCCTTCAAGGGAAGCGCCCGGGCCAGCGAAGTGGCCGCCGCGCTCGCACAAGGATTCTCCAAGGGGGCCGCAAGCCGCCAGCGCCAGGTCGAGATCACCGCAGTTCCCTTTGCCGACGGCGGCGAAGGAACACTGGAGGCGCTGATAGATGCCTGGGGCACCGAAGCGATCACGGTGGACACCACCGACGCCCTGGGCCGCCCGGTCGCCTCCCGGCTCGGGCTGTCCGCGGACAAGAAGATTGCCGTTGTGGAAGCCGCCGAGGCCGCCGGTCTGCCGCAGGTCAGCGACGTGCCGCGCAAGCCGCTTCAGGCCACGACCCGGGGCCTGGGCCCGCTGGTGTCGCGCGCCTTGGACCTCGGGGTGCAGCAGATCATCCTGTGCCTGGGCGGGTCCGCCACCACCGACGGCGGCACCGGCCTGCTGGGCGCGCTGGGCGCCAAGTTCCTTGACGAGCACGGGCAGCAGCTGCCAGCAGGCGGCGGCGCGCTGGCCAAGCTGGCGAAGATCGACATGTCCGAACTGGACCCGCGGGCGGCCGCGGTGCAATGGCAAATCGCCTGCGATGTCACCAACCCGCTGCTCGGCGCCCAGGGCGCGGCAGCGATCTTCGGCCCGCAGAAGGGGGCTAGCGAGCAGGACGTGCAGCTGCTGGATCGCGGACTTGAACGGCTGGCCGATGTTCTTGAAGTTGATACCGGCCGGAAGCTGCGCGAGCAGCCGGGCATGGGAGCGGCCGGAGGCCTGGCGGTGTGCCTGGCCTCGTACTTCCCGGTGGACCTGGTCCCCGGATGGCAACTGGTAGCCGAGGTGCTCGATGCCCACCGGATCCTGGGTGCCGCGGACCTGGTCATCACCGGCGAGGGGCGGCTCGATAGCCAGTCGCTGAACGGCAAGGTGGTGTGCGGGGTGCTGGAAGCGGCCGGGGAGCATGCCGAGGTGATCGTGGTGGCCGGGTCCGTGGACCTGGGCGACGAGCAGCTGGAGCGGGCCGGGATCCTGGCGGCCTATTCCATCGCGCCCGGCCCGGCGAGCCTGGCCCAACTGTCCGCCGATACCCTCGCATTGGTTGAGCGCACGGCGTTCAGCGTGGCCAGGACCTACCTGCCGCTGGCTCCACCGAGGGGATGAAACGGCGCATCCGTTTTTCCGCCAGGAAGACGATGTGCCTAGCGGCGGCCGGTTTCTACGATGGAATCATGATGAAGAAAAAGTATGCCGCCAGCGCCTTGCTGGCTGCGCCCCTGGCCCTGCTGCTCAGCGGATGTTCCGTTTCAGACCTGATGGTGGATAAATACGACGAGTCCACCGAAAAATCTGCCAAGACCTCGGAAGAGGGCGTTTCGAGCGGGCTGCTGCCCGATTGGGTCCCCGCCGGCGGCACCGATGTGAAGCTCGTGCAGCGCAATACCGGGATGGAACGAATTTTTGCCATGGACTACACCGGGGACTTGCCCGGCGAAAAATGCCTGCCGATTAAATCTGCTGGGCACCCATCCGGGGCGGAACTGAAAAAGGCCTACGCCTCGGATCCGCGCACCAAGGATTTTGAGGCCAAGGAGATCTCCTCGACCAGGACCCTTGAAGCGCAATGGTGGCCGCAAGGCGCCGAAGAGGAGACCACGCAGCTCTGCGGCCGATTCTGGGTCCACCTCGCCGATGGCAAGCTCTATGCTTTTGCGCCCGACAGCACCAGCACCGCCACGGCAGTGCTGCAGGAGCGCGAGGCTTCCTAGGCTTCTTGTGGATCTTGCTGGCGGGGCTGGTTCCGCGCGGTGTAGAGCCGGCATGCGGCCAACCCGGCCAGGCTCAGCACAATCAGCGCGGGTCCCAGCAGCCCGGGCAAGCGCTGGTTCCACGTCATGTTGAGCACTACCAGCAGGCTGACGAGGAAGCCTCCGGTGAAGTAGCTGGTCGCCGAACTCATGGTGGACCTTTCATCGCGATGCTTGACTGGGGTGAGCCTAGCATCACCGGGCGGCAAGGTGAAGGAGGCCCGGGGAAGCTAGGATGATTCCATGAGCGAAAAGGAGCAACCTCGACTGTCCGGCGCCTTGGCGCAAAAGGTTGTCGACACCATTGCGCCAACGATTAATCGCCATGTGAACATCATGAACGCCCATGGAATCATCATCGCTTCCAGCGATGCTTCGCGCGTGGGCACGCTGCATGAGGGCAGCGTCGAAGCTATCCGGCGCAATGAGGCCATCAGGGTCACCCAGGCCGATGAAACGGCGGGAACCCAGCCGGGAGTGAACCTCCCTTTGGCGCTGAACGAGCGGTTGTGCGGTGTTGTCGGGGTAACCGGCGCGCCCCACGAGGTCGAGCCCCTGGCGGATCTGATTGCGCTCACCGTCCAGCTGCTGTTTGCCCAGGAGCGCGAGCACTCGCGCAGCGCTCGCCGGGCGGCCGAGGCGCGGGACCTTATTTCGGCGTTGCTGGCCGGGCGGGTTGCCGCAGAAGTCGTCGACCGGAACCTGGAAGCGCACGGGCTGCGCGGACCGGTGCAGCTTGAGCTGTGGCTGCCGCGCGATGGCCGCGACCCCCTGCTGGAGCAAGCTGCCGCGGAAGGCATGCGCACCTCATGGGTCAGCCTGTTCGGCGCGCACTGGCGGCTGCGGGCAAGCACCGATGATGCAGCAGGTCAGCCCGCGAAACCGAGCGATCGTTTTCTTGGCGGAGCGGATGCCTTCGATGCCGGAGCGCTGTTGGCGCAGGCCGAAATGATGCGCACCCTGGTGGCGCGTCCTGCGCTGCTTCCGCAACGGGCACACCGGGAGATCTGGAATCAGGACATCGCGGTGGCCGTTGCACGGACTCCGGCGCGGAGCCTGGCCTATCTTGCGGCACCGGCCCGGGCGCTGAACCAGGAACAGGCAAAAACCCTGCTGGTGGTCGCCGCGGCATCCGCCATGTCGCAGGCCGCCGAAGCCTTGCACATTCACCGCAATACCCTGGTGCAGCGGCTGGAAAGGATCGGCCAGGTCACCGGCGCCGATATTCGCCAAGCCAATGAATCGCTGCGGCTGCAGCATGCCGTGTACGCGCGCATTGCACTTGACGAGATGCAGATTTTCTAGCGGCACCAGCAGCACCAGGCGAGCCTCGATAAATTCCGTCTGCCGAGGGGCGTGCACATATTCTTGCAGGACCATAGGGACTGTCGGCCGACCAGCCTAGGCACGGTGCTTTGCCCCCTGTCCAACCAATGATCCGGGGGTGTTGCCACCCAGGCTGGGAAGGCAGCGAAGTGATTGCTAATTAGGGGCGCGGCACCAAAAACGGACGCCTGTCATAACGTGGATGTAAGACTTCGCTGCCGACGGTTGGTCGGCCTTGAACAAAACTAGTTCAAAGGAGCACCAGTTACGATCACCACAGACGTGGACGTTATCCTCGGACTAGACGTAGGGAAAACCGACCACTGGGCCTGCGCCGTCACCAAGGACGGCACCAAAATCTGGAACAAGACTCTTCCCAACGACGAAGACAAACTGGTTTCGGTCTACCAGAATCTCAGCGCCCAGGGCACCGTGCTGTTAGTCGTAGATCAGCCCGCCACCAACGGAGCCCTGGCTGTTGCCGTCGCCCAAAACCTCGATATTCCGTTGGCCTATCTGCTCGGACTTTCGATGTGTCGCATCGCAGGCATATATCCTGGCACGGCGAAAACCCACGAAAAAGATGCCTTCATCATCGCTTACGAGGCCCGCACCATGCCGCACACGCTACGCAGCATCCAAGTCTCGGACGAGGACGAAGCCACCCTGGGCATGCTTACCGGTTTCGACCTGGATCTGGCCCGGCAAATCACTGGAACCGGCAACAGGAGCCGTTGTCTGTTCCCCCAAATTCACCCGCCACTGGAACGGGTCCTCGGTCCTTGGCTGGAACACGACGCGGTGCGCGGAGCCCTTGCTGTCTGGCCGACCCCAGCTCAACTGAAGCATGCCGGAAAAGATCGGATCGATGCGAAGCCGAAGAAACACGGAGCCCGCCGGCACACCGCCTGGGTCGGGACCATTATTGACGCCTTGGATGAGCAAACGGTAGTCGTGGTCGACACCGACGCAGCCGGCCTGGTCATCCCTCACTTGGCCCGCCAGTTGCTCTCGTTGTATGCCCAACGCGTGGGACGTAGCCACGCACTTGGAAGCCATGGTGGAGGCCCACCCTCCTTATCTGGTCCTGACTTCCATGCCAGGGGTTGCCGTCAGGACCGCTGCAATCATCATCGCCGAGACCTCCGGCAAAACGTTCGCCAGCGCCGCTGCGCTGGCTTCTTACGCAGGGCTGTTGCCGACCACGCGGCAGTCGGGAACCTTGATCAAGCCCGAATGGGTCAGCCATTCAGGGAACAATCGCTTGAAACGAGCGTTGTTCCTCTCGGCGTTCGCATCAATCCGATTCGATCAAACCAGCCGGGCCTACTGTGACCGGAAACGGGCTCAAGGGAAACGCCACAACCAAACACTCATCGCGCTAGCCCACAGACGCCTCACGGTCGTGTTCGCCATGATCCGGGACTGCTCGCTTTAAGACATCCCAGATCCGAAAGTTGCTTGACTTTCAACATAGGGGCACCCTCATTGGAGTGGCACTTGCCTAACGGTTACCTAATTTCATCAATATCGCCATGAGTCGATACTCAGAATTTGTTCTTCGGGTCTCCCCAATGAAACGTACTTTCTTTGGGCTAAGACCAGAATTTTCAGAGACTCAGCAAGTTGTTGACGTTGAGCCATCATAGATAGTAAATGGCCGTCAAAAACACGGATGTTTAAGGTCTGACGCAAATTTTGAAGCGGCTTCGGAAGACTGTACGCGGCACTGCTGACTCCTTGAACAACAATGGGGACGATGATGTTGGATAGCGATGCTTATTGCTCCTCGCCGAAAGCTACTCTGTAGCCCTTATCAATGTCGACTAAGGTGATTTTGATGGGAGCATCAGGCTGTTCGGCGTATATGTTGTAGAAGTGCGCTGAACCGCCACGATCGTATTCGAGCATTCTAAAGTTTGACGAAGTGACCTCTTTCGAGTCCATTTCGTGCTTCAGCGCAGTCAATGGACCGTTCATGGCTTCGTCGGTCAGCTTTAGGCTGATTACTGAACATGCCTTGTCATAATCGGTAGTTTCCGCAGCTTCAAGGAGTCCGCGCACTGCTGTTTGAGGATCGTCAATAGGCTTTCCGCCATCACAAGTTAGCTCATTGTTGGCTGAGCAACCTGCAACAGCGAATACCAGCGGAAGCACTAATAACGTCGCGGCAAGCTTAGATAAGTTTTGTATATTCACTAGTGGCCTTCGCAAATTGAACCGGAAGCATAATTAGATCCTATGCGCGAACCAAGTCACACTGAGGGATTTCATTTGAGTGAAGGGTTTATTCAGAGTGTTGTTGGTGTGGTAGGAAAGGTACGGCACGCCATTGATTTTCTTGGTTGTCACCATAGTATGATTCATATTCTTCTGACCGGCCGACTTGTACTGAAGAACGTCTCCGGGCACGAGGCTGTATACGCTAGCAAGACGTGAAGCTCTTTTCGATTCATTGCGCGCAAACCTGTAGAAGTTCTCTGCGCCGCTCCAAGTCCAGCTGGTAAAGAGGCTGTTTCCGTACCATTTTGCATCGCTTTTGTAGTAACCATCAACGTGTTTCCAGCCCCCAGCGTACAAGGCTTGAGAAACAAAGTTAGTGCAGTCAGTACCGTACTTCTTGTAGGCAGGGTTGTACGATTTAGCCCACTTGGTTGCGTAATTTACAACCTTTTTCTTGCTCGAAGAGCTGAGTTTCGAGGCCGCCATTTCTCCGACGTTCAGAGGGAGAGGCTCGACCGAGGTACCACTATCGTTTTCGCTACCAGGAACACTGGAGTCGACCTCGATTTCTTCCTCTTCGGAGGTTAAGGATTGCATCGCAGCCTGAGTCGCAACGTACTCATCATCTTTCGCTACGATGTCTTTGATCTTTCCTGTGGCGTCGATCGTGAGCTCATAAGGGATGAGCTCACTCCAATCCTCGGCATCGGAGAGCTCGGCAACATCTCGTGTAAACCGAACCAGGTATTCGACCCTTGTTCCTTCGCTTGTTTCTGAAATAACTTCGGAATTCTCCACAACTACTTCCGAAGAATTTACATTAACTACGTCGATCGTCTCTTGTTGCACGCCCAGATTATCCGCCGACATGAGATTCAGCTGCTTGGCTGAGCGCGACATCAGCTCAGGAGAATGGCGGTCAGAGAATTTCTTTGTGGCTGCCTTCTCTCCCCAAGTTACATCCTCTACTGCTTGTAGCTGATCCTCCAGGAATCCTCCAATGTCCTTGACAAGCCCCACGTCAAGTGAAGTGCTTTTGCCTTGCGGTGTTTCAGCTGCGGGTTCGGGTGCACTTGCTGCATTGGCGACAGGGAGAGAGCTGACCAGCAGAGCCGAAGCGGCTACTGCAGTCATTGATATTCTGAGTCTGCGCATGGCGTCTCCTGTTTAATTTTGCGTTCACCGTGAACGCTCAAATCAATATATTAGACTAAAAATAAGTACAATTTTTCGGTTTTGTTAGGAATTTTTATAACGTTTTGATCCTTAGATCGGCGGCTTGCGACTTTCAAAGAGGAAGTGGCTCATATATTTCCTGAGGTAGCTTCAAATCTTGAGCGTAGGGCTTGGTCGAGTAGTACTGTAGCTCGATTAGTCCTGCGGGCGGGCCGGAGCTTGTCAAAATCGCTTGACGCAAAACAATAGGGGCACTCCCCAGAGCTTGAGCCGCTTTGCTGGACAGCGATCCACACATAGTGGCAAAGGAGCCAACCTGCCGTGTACGAACTCATTGTTCTCTTGATCCTCGTGGTCGCCATTGTGCTGGTGACCGCACGCTGGAAAATCAGCCCCTTCCTCGCGTTGATTGGCGCCGCTATCCTTGCCGCCTTCGCCTACAGGATTCCCCTGGCCGAAGTGGCGGGCACCGTCACCACCGCCTTCGGCACCACCATGGGCAATATCGGCCTGGTCATCCTCTTCGGCACGATGATCGGCATCATCCTGGAACGATCGGGCGCCGCAATCTCCATGGCCGACGCGCTGATCAAGGTCCTGGGAACCAGGTTCCCCAATCTGACCCTGACAATCATTGGCTACATTGTCTCGATTCCGGTCTTCTGCGATTCGGGCTACGTGGTGCTGAACTCGCTGCGCAAAGCCATCACCCTTCGCACCGGCGTATCGGGGCTGGCTACTTCGGTGGCGCTGATGACCGGCCTGTACGCCACGCACACCATGGTTCCGCCAACCCCCGGCCCGCTGGCGGCGGCCGAGAGCATCGGCATTGCCGATAACCTCGGGCTGATCATTGCCGATAACCTCGGGCTGATCATTGCCGTTGGCCTTCCGGTGGCAGCCATCTCCGCGTTGGCCGGCCTGTTTTATGCCAGCCGCTTCAACAAGTCCCAATGGACCGCCTTGCCGTCGGAAGACGAGAATGATCTGGCAGACCTGGACTACGAGCAGCTGCGCGCAAGCTTCGGCAAGCTGCCGCATCTGGCCTTGGCCTTCTTGCCGATCCTGGTGCCGCTGGTTTTGATCTGTGCCTCATCTATCGCCAAGCTGCCATCCCAGCCGCTGGGCGGGGGAACGCTGGTTGAAGTCCTCTCGTTCCTCGGCACGCCGGTGATCGCCCTGATTTTCGGCCTGCTCTCGGCCACTTTGCTGTTGCGCGGCGAGAACAAGCTGGGCGATTTTAATGAGCAGATGCACGAATCGGTGCGCACCGCTGCCCCGATCTTGCTGATTACCGGGGCCGGCGCCGCATTGGGCGCGGTGCTGGCCGCCTCGGAGCTGACCACGATTCTCTCCGACTCGCTCAGCGGACTCGGCCTGGGCCTGGCGGTGCCGTTCCTGATTGCCGCCGCCCTGAAGTCGGCGCAGGGATCGTCCACGGTATCGATGGTGACCACCTCCGCGCTGGTCGCGCCGATGCTCGGTTCTCTGGGGCTGGATTCCGAATTGGGAATGGTGCTCAGCGTCTTGGCGGTGGGTGCCGGTGCGATGGTTGTCTCGCACGCGAATGACTCGTACTTCTGGGTGGTTTCGCAGCTCAGCCGGATTCCGGTGATCACTGCATACAAGACCCTCAGCGTGGCTACGGCAATCCAGGGCACCGCGGCCTTTGCGACGGTCTGGATCCTGGGGGCGGTTCTGCTCTAGCGCACTGCTGAATACACCCCGGGCACCGCGCCATCAACGAGCTCTTCCTTGATGGCGCGGTGTTCTGTTTTCAAGGGAGTTCAGAAACGGCCAGCCTGCTACGCCAAAGCCATGATGGGCTGGTGCGGGTCAGGGGTGCTCACGCCAAGAACAATGTGAATTAGACGCCGTAATATGCGGAAATATGACGCTGATTTAGCGCCTGCCCGCCGCCTCCCAGCCTTGCCAGCCCGGGATTTGTGAAGAGATCTGACGCAGTGTTCCCTCCAGTGACGCGTTGATGGCAAGCTCCCGGGATCAATGCTTGACTCGGATAACACCCCATCCAGAGCGGCTGAGAGACCTGGCTCCACGACGCCGCAGCAAGCCTGCCTCCTGCAGATAGTGCTAACGCCAGGTTCGATGGAGCTCCCGGGGCAAGAAGCGTGAACTTCTGTTCGGGATCCCTCGGTTCGATATGTCCAAGAGAGGGACGGCATGACTCGCACTCGCCCGAACACCCTGAAATTTGTGGCTGCCGCACTCGCAGCAACCACGCTGCTCTCCGGTTGCTCGCTGAAGGAACCACGCCCCGAAGCCGCGCCGGCCGTGGCGCCAAGCAGCAACCCGCAGACCGAACAGAAGCTCGACGATGTTCCTTCGCTCGAGGGCAAAAAAGTGGGCATCGCGGCCAAGGACATCCTGCACGACTACTCGCGCGTGGTGTATCAGCATATCCAAGAACGCATCAAGGAGCTCGGCGGAGAGGTCATTGCCACCCAGGCCGAAGCCAAGGACGAGAAGCACGTTTCGGACGTGGAAAATCTCATTACCCAGTCGCCCGATGCCATCGTGGTGATCCTGGGCGATGCCCAGACGCTCACCCCGGCCCTGGCCAAGGTGGATGCTGCAGGAATTCCGCTGTTCACCATCGACTTCCAGAGCGAGTACTCGAAGAACAACGTCACCAGTGATAACTGGAACGTCGGCACCACCCTGGCTCGCACCATGGCCGAGGACCTGCACGGCAAGGGCAAGATCCTTGTCTTCAACGGCTTCCCGGGCGTGACGCCCTGCCGGATCCGCTACAACAGCCTGAACCTGGTGCTCGAAGACTACCCGAATATCGAGAAGATCACCCCGGAACTGCAGGACAAGTACGAAGGCACCATCGAAGATGCCAAGAACCAGATCCAGGATCAGCTGCGCAGGCTGCCCGAAGGCGAAGTGGATGCGATCTGGTCCTGCTGGGATATGCCGCTGATCGGCGCCGCGCAGGCCATCGATCCCACCGATAATGACATCAAGCTCTACGGAGTCGATGCGGAACCCGGGGCACTGGACTTGATCGCGAATCCGCAGAGCTCCTACCAGTTCACCGTCGCCCAGCCCACCAAGCAGATTGCTGCCACCTCGGCCACGAATATTGCGCTGTTCCTCAACGGGCAAGCCGACCAGGTACCAAGCACCAGCTACGCCGAGCCGATTTTTGTGGACAAGGACAACGTGAATCAGGTGCGCAATGACAACGGAATCTAGCCTGCTGCTGAGCATGGCCGGGATCGGCAAATCCTTTGGCGCCGTCACCGTGCTGGACGATGTCCACCTGCAACTGCGGGCCGGGGAAGTGCTCGGCCTGGTAGGTGAAAACGGTGCCGGAAAATCAACCCTGATCAAGATCCTCACCGGGTTGTACACCCTGGATTCGGGGCAGATCGAGCTTGCTGGACAGGCGGTGCAGATACGGCGCCCGGCCGATGCCGAAGCGCTGGGCATTGAGGTGATCCACCAGGACCGCCACCTGGCCGGGCGCCTGACCGTCGCCGAACAGCTGTATCTTGGCACATCCAGAAACCGCGGTTTATGGCGCCACGAGCGCACCGTGCAAGAGGCGGCCCGGGCCGATATCCTGCGGACCACCGGCCAGGAGCTGGACACCGCGGCCTTTGTCGACGAGCTGAGCGTTGCCCAGCAGCAGCTGATCCAGATTGCCCGCGCCGTGCTGGCCGAACCCAAGGTGCTGATTCTTGATGAGCCGACCGCGCCCTTGGCCAATGACGAGGTCGAGCAGCTCTTCGGCACCATCGGGCACCTGCGTGATCGCGGAGTGGGGATTATTTTCATCTCCCACTATCTCCAGGAACTGCAGCAGGTCACCGACCGGATCACGGTGCTGCGCAACGGCAGGAATGCCGGGGATGCCAGCTTTGCGCACGGCGACAGCATTTCAGATGTCATCGGCTTGATGCTGGGCAGCCAGGTCAACGAATTCTCGCACCAGCAGCGCGAGGCCCCCGCCCGCCAGGGCGAGCCGGCCCTCCAGCTCTCGGGCCTGTCGGTGGCTGGCAAGCTGGAGGGCATCGATCTCACGGTGGCTCCCGGGGAAATCGTGGCCGTCACCGGATTGGTGGGATCAGGCATCGAGGTGCTCGCCGACGCGGTCACCGGCAATCATCCGCATGCGGGCGCCGCCTTGCTGCACGGCCGCCCGGTGGCTTCGGCCGCGGACTTTGTCGCCCGGGCCGGCGCCTACGTCCCATCGAACCGGCACCGCGATGGCATCTTCCTGCGCAACACCGTGCGCGAGAATGTTGCCGCCGCCAGCCTGCGGAAGCTCGGCCGCCGGCTTGGGCTGCTCAATGCGCGCAAGGAGCGGGATGCCGCGGAGGAGCTGGTGCAGCGCCTGGATATCCGCCCGGCTGATCCCGAAGCCGTGGCTTCGGGCCTCTCCGGCGGCAATCAGCAGAAGACCGTCTTGGCCCGCTGGCTGGCCAAGGGGTCCGATGTGCTGGTCCTGGACCAGCCCACCTCGGGCGTGGATGTGGGAAGCCGCGCGCAGATCTACGCGCAGATTTCCCAGCTGGTGCAGGACGGAGCCGCCGCGCTGATGGTCAGCGTGGACCTGGAAGAAGTGGTCGGCCTGGCCGACCGGGTGCTGGTGCTTTACCGCGGCCGGATCATCGCCGAGCTGCCCTCCGCCGAAGTGACCACAGAACGAATCTTGCAGTTGGCCTCCAGCGGCCAAGGAACCGGAACACCACGAGAAGAGGTGAACGCATGAGCGCCGCCATTGCTCCCGCCAACGAGGCACCGGCGCGCAGCGCGCAAGGAAGGAAGCCCGGGCTGGCCGCCTGGATCGGCTATGCCGGCATTGGAGCGGTGCTGCTGCTGTTCGCTTTCGGCTCCCCGTTTTTCCTGACGGCCTCGAATATCGCGACGATTCTCACCCAGGCCTCGGTCTTCGGCATCGCCGGGGTGGGGCTCGCGACCGTGATTATCGCCGGCGGCGACGACGTGCTCAACGGCGGCATCGACCTGTCCACCGGTGCGGTGGCAGGACTCTCCGGCACCGTGACCGCGCTGGCCGCGGCCGCCGGAGCCCCCGGCCTGGTGTCGGTGCTCTACGGGGTGCTGGTGGCCACCGCGATCGGCATCGTCAACGGCCTGTCGGTCACCTTGGGATTGCGCCCGCTGCTGGCCACCCTGGCCACCATGGGCGTGGCCGCTTCGCTGGAGCTGGTCTTCAGCCAGAACCTGAAGATCGCCGTGTCCGGCAGCTTTTTCGAGGCTGCCCGGGCCAGCGTCTTCCTCGGGATCCCGCTGGCCGCTTGGCTCATGATCATCATCGGGGCACTGGGCTGGTGGGTTTATGGCAAGACCAGCTGGGGCGTGAACTCCTACGCCGTGGGCCAGAATCCGACGGCCGCCCAGGTGGCCGGATTGGACCCGCGCCGCTACCGGCTGGCCAGCTACGTGCTCAGCTCGGCGCTGGCTGGCCTGGCCGGCACGCTGCTGGTCGCCAGGCTTTCGGCCGCCGTCCCGGGCATTGGAATGCAGATCCTGCTGGACATCATTCTGGTGGCCTACATGTCCATGATCTTCTCCCGACGGCGGCTGGTCAGCGTCGTTGGCACCGTGCTGGCCGCGGTGTTTGTCGCCGCTCTGGACAACGGACTGACCCTGCTGGGTGTCGCAAGCCAGTGGGTGGGCGCGGCCAAGGGCCTGCTGATCCTGCTGGTTCTGGCCAGCGTGACCCTGCGCGGAAGGAAGAACCGATGAATCCCGCACAAACACTGGCCGCGCCACCGGCGCCAGCTCCTGGATCTCCAACCGCCTCAAGCGCCAAGAAGCGCGGCGCCTTCCAGACATCGCGGCTGGTGGCACCTGGAACTTTGGCTTTGATCCTGATCGTGTTCTCGGTGCTCAGCCCGGTGTTCTTCAGCGCGGGAAACCTCGTGGGAATCCTTGGGCAGGTGGCACTGCTGGCGCTGGTCGCCATCGGGCTGACCCTGGTGGTGCGGGCCGGCGGCATTGACCTGTCCATCGGCGTGGCCCTGGACTTGGGCGCCCTGGCCAGTGCCTGGCTGATCCACGACGGCTATCGTGCCTGGGTGGCCGTGGCCGGAGGGCTGCTCTTCGCCCTGGCGGTCGGGCTGGTCAACGCGCTGCTGATCGTGGTCCTGCGGATCCCTGCCTTCCTTGCCACGCTGAGCGTGTGGTTTGTCGGCACCAGCGTGCAGCAGCTGCTCACCAGCGGCGGCGCGCCGATCTACCTCTCGGCGCCGCTGGTGCCGGACGGGTTTGCGGTGATCGGGCGGGGCTACTTCCTGGATGTCGATGCCGCGGTGATCAACGCGGCATCCATTGCCGTGGCGGTGGCCTTGCTGCTGGGAATCACCCGCTACGGGCGCAAGCTGACCATGGCCGGCGAACAGCCCAGCGCGGCGAAGATCTCGGGCCTTCGGATCAATGCGCTGATCATTAGCGCCTATCTGTTGTGCGCGGTGATCGCCGGATTCGCCGGGGTGGTGCTGGCCGCGCGTTCCAACGGCTATGTTCCGGGCAGCGGGCAGGCCTATTTGATGGATGCCATCGGTGCGGTTTTCATCGGGGCAACCATCAGCCGCTATGGGCGGGTATCGGTCGGCGGAACGCTGATCGGCGTGGTGATCTTCGGGCTGCTGGATAACGGGCTGAACCTGATCGGGCTGTCCTTCTTCTGGCAGGACCTGGCCCGCGGACTGGTTCTGCTGGCGATCCTGCTCGCCGCAGTGGTGCTCGGACGGTCCAAGGGCCAGCCGGCCACCGGCATCTTCGCGCTGCTGCGCACGGCCCAGCGCCAGGCACAATCCACCACAGTGAAGGGAAGCACCAGACAATGAGCAAGCGCATCCACCTCAACGCCTTTGACATGACCTGCGTCAGCCACCAAAGCCCCGGGCTGTGGCGCCACCCGCAGAACCGGGCCGACGAATACAACACCCTCGAATACTGGGTGGATCTGGCCAAGACCCTGGAGCGCGGCGGTTTCGACGCGCTGTTCCTGGCCGACGTGCTGGGCATCTACGACGTGTACCAGAACTCCAGCGGTCCCGCCCTGCTGGATGCCGACCAGGTTCCGCTCAACGATCCCTTCATGCAGGTTTCCGCCATGGCCGCGGCCACCAAGAACCTCGGCTTTGCGGTGACCAGCGCGCTGACCTACGAGCAGCCCTATGCGCTGGCCCGGAAGTTCTCCTCGCTGGACCACCTCACCCGCGGGCGCATCGGCTGGAATGTGGTGACCAGCTACCTGGAGTCGGCGGCCCGCAATCTGGGCATGACCCGCCAGCTGGATCACGACGCGCGCTATGACATCGCCGATGAGTTCATGGACGTGGTCTACAAGCTCTGGGAAGGATCCTGGGAGGAAGACGCGGTCATCAAGGACCGCGAACGCGGCGTGTACACCGATCCATCCAAGGTGCACCCGATCAACCACCACGGCGAATACTTCAACGTGCCCGGCATCCACCTCTCCGAGCCTTCCATCCAGCGCACTCCGGCGATCTTCCAGGCCGGTGCTTCCTCCCGCGGCCGGCGCTTTGGCGCCCAGCATGCCGAAGGCATCTTCCTGAACTCGATCAACACCGTGGTCACCCGCCGCCAGACCGATGCGATCCGCGACGAGTTCGAACTGGTCGGCAGGCCCCGGGATGCAGCCAAGATCTACGCGCTGATGACTACTGTGGTGGCCGACTCGGATGCCCAAGCCGAGAAGCTCTACCGCGAGTACCAGTCCTACGCTTCGCGCGAGGGCGCCATGACGTTCTACGGCGGCTGGTCCGGGCTGGACCTGAGCCAGTACGCGCCGGATGAGGAACTGCAGTATCTGGAAACCAATGCGGCCCGTTCGGCGGTCTCGATTTTCACCACCGCCAATCCGCAGCAGAAGTGGACCCCCAATGCCATTGCCGACTACCTGGGCGTAGGCGGAATCGGGCCGGTGCTGGTGGGCTCGGCCCAAACCGTGGCCGACGAAATCGAGCGCTGGGTGGACGAGTCCGGATTGGACGGGATCAACCTGGCCTACGCCATCACCCCCGGCTCCTTCGAGCAGTTCACCGACCTGGTGGTACCCGAGCTGCGCAAGCGCGGACGGACGTGGGCCGGCTACGAGGGCAGCACGCTGCGCGAATATCTGGCGGGTCCGGGCAGCACCCGCGTGGCCAGCCACCACCCCGCCGCTGCCTATCGCGGCGCCTACGCGGGCAAGGCCTCTGCGCAGGACTCCAAGGCGAGCCAAACACCGGACGCGGTCCTGGGCGCCAAATGACATATCGGGAAATATGACGGTGCTACCGCCAGTGCACAGGGCGCTGAAGATGTCGATTCATGACGATATTGAGGCAGATGACACCCTGCCTGCCAAGCGTCGCCCGGCGATGTTTCACTGGTAGCACACGCCACCCCGGCGGCCCAGAGACCTGCCCGAAGTACTAGCCAAGTTCGATGGATCCGCAGAGCTTTTCTGCGTCCTTCCGAATCCATAACCCACAAGGAGAACGAAGATGAGTGTACTGAGCACCCAGGTGCCGCGCGTGCCCTACACCGGCACTGCCGACGAGGCAGAGCTGGCCCGCTGGCGCGAGATCGCCCAGCAGGCCGCCGGCCAGCTGGCCGCTGACGCGCTGGAGCGGGACCGGAAGAATGCCCAGCCCTTTGCCGAAGTGCAGTTGCTGCGGGAAGCAGGCTTGCTGAACCTGCTGGTTCCCGCCGAGTTCGGGGGAGCAGGGGCGCACTGGGAAACCGCCTTTGAGGTGGTCCGCATCCTGGCTGCCGCCGACGGCTCCATTTCGCAGCTGCTGGCCTACCACTATGTGAACCAGTCGGGCATCGCCTTCTATGGCGCCCCGGAAACTCAAGGCCAGTGGTGGCGGCGCACCGTCGAGGGCGGATGGCTCTGGGGCGACTCGGTCAACCCGGTGGATCCAACCCTGAGCCTCGTGCCGGAGGGCGATGGGTTCCGGCTCAATGGCGCCAAGCGCTTCTCCACCGGCTCCGGGGTAGGCGAAGTCATTGTCATCAACGCCGAGGTCACCGAGGGCGAACGAGCCGGCCAGGTGCTGGCCTTTGTCATCCCGCGCGACCGCGAAGGCCTGGAAATCGTGGATGACTGGGACTACCTGGGCCAGCGGCTCAGCGCCTCGAACTCGCTGAAGTACCACAACGTGCGCATCGAGGCCCAGGACCTGCTCGGCGAGGTGACCGAAGAACCAATATCGACCCTGCTCACCCCGGGCATCCAGCTGGCTTTTGCCAACTTCTACCTGGGCATTGCCGAAGGCGCGCTGGCTCGCGGCAAGCAGATCCTGCTGGGACGCAAAAACGCCTGGTTGTTCTCGCAGGCGCAGACCTACTCGCAGGATCCGATCTTCCAGCGCACCGTGGGCGAGCTCAAGGCTCGCACCGCCGCGGTGGCGGCGCTCGCCGAAAAGCTCGGGCGCAAATTTGATGTCCTGCTCTCCAAGGGCGCGCAGGTCACTGTCTCCGAACGCGCGGCGCTGGCCGTGGACATCGCCGAAGCGAAGGTGGTCTCCACCGAGGTCGGCGTCGAAGTGGCCAACCGGATCTTCGAGGTCACCGGATCATCGTCCACGGCGAATTCGGTCGGGCTGGATTTGTTCTGGCGCAATGTGCGCACCCACTCGCTGCACGACCCGGTGGACTACAAGAAGATCGAGGTCGGCGCGTACTTCCTGCGCGGAGAATCCCAGCCGCTATCGCTCTACACCTAAGAACTTCTACACAGAGGAACCTGAGATGACTGTACTTGCCACCGGAAACCGCCTGGGCCGGCTCAAGGCCCGTTTTGCCCCGCTTTTCGAGCAGATCGCGGCCGGCGCCGCCGAACGGGACCGCAGCGGGGAACTGCCCTACCAGCAGGTCGCCGACCTGGCCGCCGCCGGTTTTGGCGCGGTGCGCGTCCCGGAATCCCACGGCGGCGCTGGAGCCACGCTGCCGGAGCTCTTTGAGCTCCTTGTCGACCTGGCCGCCGCCGATTCCAATATCGCCCAGGCGCTGCGCGCCCACTTCGCCTTCGTCGAAGACCGGCTGATTGCCGCCCCGGGGCCCGGCCGGGACAAGTGGCTGGCACGCTTCGCGGACGGAGAGCTGGTCGGCAACTCGTGGACCGAGGTCGGGGCGGTGAAGGTGGGCGAGGTGATCACCAAGGTCACTCCCGATGGCGACGGCGGGTTCCGGATCAACGGCACCAAGTACTATTCCACCGGCTCGATTTTCGCGGACTGGCTGGACACCTATGCGCAGCGCACCGATACCGGCAAGCGGGTCATCGCCGCGGTCAGCCGCCACCAGCCCGGCGTGGAGCTGGCCGATGACTGGGATGGCTTCGGGCAGCGCACCACCGGCACCGGGACCTCGACATTCACCGATGCGCTGGTGGCCGAAGAAGACCTGATCGACTTCGACACCCGTTTCAAGTACCAGACCGCCTTCTACCAGCAGGTGCTGCTGGCGGTGCTGGCTGGTTCGGCCAAGGCCGCGGAGCGCGGTTTCGCGGAGGAATTGAAAGCCCGCAAGCGCACCTTCAGTCATGCGGCCGCCAATGTGGCGGCCGAGGATCCGCAGCTGCTGCAGGTGATCGGCGAGGTGTCGGCGGCGGCTTTTGCCGCGGCCGGAACCGTTGAGCGCGTATCGCAGGCCCTCCAGCGCGCCTATGAAACCGCGCTGGCCTTGCAGGCTGGGCAGATCACGGTGGAAGAAGATGAAGCGGCCAATGATGCTGCCGAACTGGCCAGCGCGCAGGCGCAGGTGGTGCTCACTCCGCTGGTGCTCAACGCCATCACCCACGCCTTTGATGCGTTGGCGGCGTCGGCCACCAGCGTGTCGAAGAACCTGGACCGGCACTGGCGCAATGCGCGCACCGCGGGCAACCACAACCCGTGGGTGTTCAAGGCCCGGCTGATCGGGGACCTGGCGGTCAACGGCACCGAGCTGCCGCGCGTGTGGGCCATTGGCGCCTCGAAGTAGCCGGCACTGAACCTGCCGCCCGCTAGCTAGACTGTGCTGGTGATCAACTACACCCTGCGCCAGCTGCAGTACTTCGTCGCCGTCGCGGAACTCGGCTCCATTTCGGCCGCGGCGAAGCAGTGCCATATTTCCCAGGCTGCCATGTCGCAGTCGATGGATGAGCTGGAACGGGCCGTCGGCTCGCAGCTGCTGGTGCGCCGCCGTGCCCGAGGCGTGGTGCTCACCGCCGTCGGCACCGATTTTTTGCTCGATTCGCGCGCCCTGGTGCGCCATGCCGAAGAAGTGCAGGACCAGATAGTCGAGCGCCAGTCCAAGCTCTCCGGCCCGCTGGTGATCGGCTGCTATTCCTCGCTGGCCGCCTTCTGGATCCCGGTGATCTGCGAACGCTTCACCATGGTGCATCCGGACCTGCAGGTGACCTTGCTCGAAGGCGACGGGGCCGAGCTGCAGAAGCGGATGCTCAAGGGCCACCTCGACGCAGTGCTCACCCACACCCGCCACCTGCTGCCCCGGGTCGCCTCGCGCACGGTGATGTCCGGCAGGCCATATGTGCTGGTGGGAGGCGGGCACCGGCTGGCGGATCGGTCCAGCGTGTCCTTGAGCGAGCTGGCCGACGACGATTTTGTCTCCCTGGACATTCCCGCGGTGCGCGATAACCAGCTGGTGAATCTGCGCATGTCGGGCCTGGATCCCAAGGTGCGGTGGAGCTCGCAGAGCTTCGAGGCTGTACGCGGGATGGTGGCCCGCGGCTTGGGCTATACGGTTCTGGTGCAGCGTCCGCCGGTCAACTTGAGCTACGACGGGCTGCCGCTGTCGGTGCTGGAGATCGAAGGCGATGTGGGGATGAGCGATGTCTGCGTGGCCTACACCGCCTCGGACCGCCCGAGCCTGCGGCTGCGCGCCTTCCTTGATTTCTGCGAGGAAGCCGGAGCCGAGAAGGAGCGAATGGCCGGCCGGAACCTGTAGATTCCAACCGGCCTTCCTGCCTGGGCGGTGCGGGCCTAGCGGCTCATTTCCTCGGCCTCGAGATCCGCATCGCGGCCTTCCTTCACGCCTTTCATGGCCAGCGCCGCCACGAGGAAGGCAGCAGCCCAGACGCCACCGGCGATCCAGAGCGATCCGCCGCCCAGCAGCACCAGGCCGGCCACGGCCATCGGGGTGAACCCGGCGCCCACGGTGGAGGAGAGCTGGTAGACCAGCGAAGCGCCGGTGTAGCGGATGCGGGTGGGGAACAGCTCCGCCGTAAACGCGCCGAATGGCCCGAAGATGAACGCCTGGACGATGCCATTGGCCACGAACAGGGCGATGGCGAACAGCCACAGCTGGCCCAGCTCCAGCATCCACATGATCGGCAGCGCGGCCACGGCGCCGGCAAGGATGCCGGCCATCATGACCGGGCGGCGGCCCAGCCTGTCGGAGTAGCGCGAGGAAACCCAGATGCCCACCACGGTCAGCGCGGCGCCGATGGCCTTGATGTTCAGCACCGCGGTGCGGTCCATGCCGACTTCCTCGACCACGTAGGAGATGGCCCAGACGGTCATCAGGCCCTGCACGGTGTAGGAGCTCATGCCCACCAGGGTTCCGCGGATGACGGAGTTCGGGTACTTGGTGATGACCTCCATGAATGGGGTCTTGCGTTCTTCTGCCTTGTTTTCCAGGGCCAGGAACAGCGGTGACTCGGTGACCTTCAGGCGGATGACCAGGCCGATGCCCACCAGCACGATGCTGATCAGGAACGGAATGCGCCAGCCCCAGGCCAGGAACTGCTCATTGGGCATGGTGGAGACCGCCGAGACTGCCAGGGTGGCCAGCACGGCGCCGGCCGGGCCGCCCATGTTCGCGAAGCTCGCGGCGAAGCCGCGGCGTTCCTTCGGCGCGTGCTCCAGGGCCATCAGCATGGCCCCGCCCCATTCACCGCCCACGGCCAGGCCCTGGACGATGCGCAGGGTGATCAGCGCGATCGGGGCCAGCATGCCGATCTGCGCGGTTTCAGGCAGCAAGCCGATCAGCGTCGAGGCTCCGCCCATCATCGCCATCGAGGTGATCAGCACGCCCTTGCGGCCGATCCTGTCGCCGAAGTGGCCGAACACGATGCCGCCCAGCGGGCGGGCCAGGTAGCCCACGGCCAAGGTGGCAAAGGAAGCGAAGATCGCCACGCCGGGAGTCAGGCCCACGAAGAAGACCTTGTTGAAGACCAGCGAGGCCGCGGTGGCGTAGAGGATGAAATCGTAGAATTCGATCGCGCTGCCGATGAAGCTGGAAGCCAGGATCCGGCGCATCTGCGGGGAATTCAGCGAGGGGACTTTCACCTGTGCCTCCACGCTGCTGCCGTTATTCAGGGTGTTGCTCATCGTGCTGCCGCCATTTCGGAGTTGACGCGGGAAAAGGATATCGTGTCCAGGTCGTTGGGCACCAGGTACTGGCCGGAGAACTTCCCGGCGTGGGCTTCCCAGACCGACAGCGGTGTCGTTCCGGGGACCAGGTGGTGCAGGGCAAGGGTGCGCGCCCCGGCCTGGTGCGCGATCTTGATCGCCTGTTCGGGCGAGGTATGCGAGGCGCGGTGGTGGTCCATCGAGGCCTGGGCTTCCACGGTGCCAACCGAGCCGTAGGCGCGTTGCACCCAGTCGAAATCGATGGCCTCGTGCAGCAGCAGGTCGGTGCCTTTTGCGAGCGCGATGAGATTATGGCACGGAGCCGTGTCGCCGGAAATGGTGACCGATCCTTGCGCGGTATCGAAGCGGAAGGCGAAGGCCGGTGCGATCGGAGGGTGCTTGACCAGTGTCGCGGTGACCGTGACCAGCTCGTCGCGGTAGATCTCGAACGGGGCAAAGCCCTGCGGTGTCGGGTTCTCGTTGGGATGGTAGCCGGTGCCTGCCGGGATCTGGATGTCGGAGGCGGCGAAGTGCTCCAGCGGGGATGGGCGCAGCGCGTCGATCACGCGGTCGTTCAAATCCGTGGCGTAGGCCTGCATCAGGTGCTCGAACATCGAGGCCGTGCCGGGAGTCGGGTTCAGCGGGTAGAGCGGTTGCGGGGCGGCCACGGCGCGCGGCGAGGCCGGAGGCAGGGCGCCGCGGTCGCCGGGGCCGATGATGGAAATCGGAGCGTTGCCCGCTGGCAGCGTGAACATCCCGAAGATGGCCAGCGAAGCCAGATCGATGGTGTGATCCGAATGCAGGTGGGTGAGGAAGATGCCGCGCAGGTTCGCGGGGGTGAAGCCGGCTTTCATCAGCTGGTTGCCGACACCGGTTCCGGCATCCACCAGGTAGACGCTGTCTCCCACGACTACCGCGGTGGAGATTCCAGCGCGCTTGCCCGCGTTGTCGCCGGTCCACCATCGTGGTCCGCCGGCGGTGCCCAGCGTAACAACGCGGGGATTGAGGTTGGTGGAGGCCATGGAATGCGCCCTTTCTCTGGGTCTGGTTCTGCATTCCAGTCTTATGCGCTGAATCACATTCGTAAAACTGTTTTTATCAACCAACTAAATAGGTTTTACCAATAATTGGTTGGGTATGCTCATACTGTCCAAGCAATCAGGGAGGATCATGTCCGAGCAAGAACGCAGCCGGCTATCACGCTGGCTATTGCCTGGGGGCAACGAGCCTGACCCGCGCTTCACCCTTGCCAACGAGCGCACCTTCCTGGCCTGGATTCGCACCTCTTTGGCGTTCCTCGCTGGCGGCACCGCGCTGGAGGCCTTCGCGGCAGATGCGTTCCCTTCGCCGCTGCGCACCTGGCTGGCGGTGCTGGTGATCGGGGTGGGCATCCTGATCGCGGCTGGAGCCGCCGTGCGCTGGATCCGGGTCGAACGCAGCATGCGCGCCGACCGGCCGCTGCCGATTCCGGCCATCGTCCCGCTGCTGGCTTTCGGTGCTGTCGTGGCCTCGCTGGCCGCGATCGCCATGATCTTCTGGTCTGCGGGCTCGTGATGTCAAAGCCCATCGAAATCACCGACCCCGGGCTGCAGCCGGAGCGCACGGTGATCGCATGGAACCGGACGATGGTTTCCTTTCTGATTGCCAGCGTGGTCTTCCTGCGCTGGCTGCCGCATTATGGCGCAGGCGTGATTTATCTGGTTGCGCTGTCACTGCTCCTGGCACTTGGCATTTTCGCCTCGCAACGTGCGCGGTACCGCAAGATGTCTCGGGGAGTGCGGGCGGAGCGCATCAGCGCTGATGTTCTCGCAGTGCTGTTGACCACCGGCACGGTGCTGTCGCTGGGAGTTTGCGCGATCGTAATTGTGCTTGGCCCTTAGCCGGGGCGCGTGGTTATCGGAGCCCCGAAGTGGTCGCCACTGGACGTGCAGGAGCGGTATTCTTTGCCGGTGCCGGGCCTGCGGTGCTTGGCAGCGCAGACGCAATCGAAGCAAATGGATTGCTCGCTGCGATTACCCCTTTAGGGACATTGGCTTATCCAGGTTCAATGCGTCGGCAGCAGGCCATGGCTGCCAGGTGTTTTCGGGTGTGCCTGGGTTGCGTCGTTCAGGAGTGCTGTCCGGTGTCCTGGGCGGGTTGCGCTGGTCTTGGGAGGGGCCGCTGTTTGGCTTGAACGAACTTTTCAATGCGTCGCTCGGGCCCGAGAACTGGCTCGTGGGTGCTGTAGGCGATCTTCTTCCACCCGCAGGAGGTGCAAGTCCAGGCCACTTCTCGCATGGTCACTTGGGTATCTTGGCGCAGGGCCGCGTCGTATGCACCTTCGTTGTCCCATCTTCTGGGCTGGCTTTGCTCATCGATGAACCGGCGGTTTTCGGTTTCGACCAAGGTGTTGCGATAACACCTGGGGCAACTGACTGGCTTGTCCATGGCTGGTTCTCCGTTGTGTCTTGGCCGTTATCGCTGCGTTAGTTGCAGATTCGGTAAATTTCTGCGGATGCCATGTCTCGGTGGAGTTGGTTTGGCCCCGAGGCGCAAGGTCGGGAGCTGGTGCTTGCATCTAGGAAGATCAGGCGCGAGCGCGGCATTCCATGCCACCAGTGATACAGAAGAATGTTGAAGAGACGTGGTCGGAATCCGGGGATTCGAGCGGCAAGAGGGGAATTTGCGAAGATGCCAGTCGTCCAGATGGAAGCATTCCGGGTCAACACAGCTGCGTTAATCTGAACGCCGGCCTGAAATTTCAAGGACGGCACAATTGGTCAATGCCGGTAGGAGATAACCCCGACAGAGGTGCAAAAGTAGAGGTAAGCTCCAATTTTCAGTGTACTCCGATTCCGCCTGATTGAACCGGGGGTTCCTGCTGGATACCGGCTGTTCAAACAGGTTTAGATACATAGCGAGGCTAAGTGTCGTCGATCTCACGCGCGAATGAGGGGCGGGTCACAGGTGTTCGAAATTAGAATTGATGAGGACTTTCAACAATTTTGAGGAACACTATGACTGCTCAGGGACAACCAAATAGCCCGTTCAACTTCATTCAGGTCGTCATCGCCGCACTGGGCGCCGGCTACCTCAATGCCATCATCTTTTTCATCGGCATCGCTTCGGGCGCCTCGATGAAGGTTGGCTCCAACCCTGAGAAGATTGTCGGCTTTGACCACATCCTGCAGTTCACCTGGCTTCCATTGGTGGTGCTGGGCTTTGTGGTCTTCCTGATCGGACGAGCCAGCAAGGGCTTCGTCAAGGTCGCGCAGTGGATCGGGCTGGTTGTTGCCCTTCTTTCGGTGATTTCCCCGATCATGAATGCAGCCGATGTGGCTACCGGCCTGACCTTGAGCGTGATCCACGTGGTCACCGGCGCTGCCTGGTTCTTCGCCGTGCATTACGGCAACAAGAAGCTGCACGTTCCATCCAAGGACGTCGTCCTCGTCTAGGGGCTCTTGAGCTGAGCACTTTGGCACCGCAGATATGCATCTGCGGTGCCAAAGTGTTTTCACCAGCTATTGCCTAGCCGCGGCGCAGCCATGCGGTCGTCGCCGAAGGCAAAAGGCCATCGGCATCCAGCGGCGCGCTGGAAAGCAGCAATGCGCCCTCGGGAAGCGCTTGCGGCTCGGCGCTAAAGTTGGTGATGCTGATCCAGCCGCTCGGGCGGCTGAAAGCGAGCACTCCCTCATTCGAGTCGAGCCATTGGAGGGACTCTTCGCTTTGCAGTTCCCGGCGCAGGCGCAGTGCCTCGCGGTAGAGCTCCAGCGTGCTTCCTTCCTTTCCGTCCTGGGCCGCGACACTCAGCGGGCCGAAAGCCTGCGGCTGTGGCAGGTGCGGCGCGGCGTCGCCGAAGCCGAAAGAAACTCCGCCGGTTTCCCACGGGATCGGCACGCGGCATCCGTCGCGTCCCACTTCAACGCCCTTGTTCTTGAAGAAAGCGGGGTCCTGGCGCTGCTCGTCGGAGATCTCGCTGACTTCTGGCAGGCCCAGCTCTTCTCCCTGGTACAAGTAGGCGCAACCTGGCAAAGCCAGTTCCAGCAGCGTTGCGGCACGCGCGCGACGAAGGCCCAGTTCGACGTCCAGCACCGATTGATCGGCACCATGCAGCAGCCATTTCTTGGCGTAGTCCGGATCCCCGGCCAGCGGCAGGCCATAGCGGGTGGCATGGCGCACCACGTCATGATTGGAGTAGACCCAGGTGGTCGAGGAGCCGGCGATGCCCGCCTGCTCAAGATTGAAGGAAATGATCTTCTTGAAGGCCGCCGCGTCGAAGTCTGCCTGCAGCAGGTCAAAATTGAAGGCTTGGCCTAGTCCGGTGGAACGCGCGTAGGCAGGACGGCGATCGGATTCGGTCCAGGCCTCGGCCACCGCAATGCGGGGAGGGTCGTACTCGTCAAAGACCTGGCGCCATTGCACATAGACATCATGGACTTCATCGCGGTCCCAGATGGGGTGGGTACCATCCCATGGGTGGGCGTCGAGCTCCGCCTTGGTCGGCAAATTGGCCAGCGGGATGTCTTTGGTCAGGGCGTGGGCCACATCAACGCGGAAGCCGTCGACGCCACGGTCGGACCAGAAGCGCAGGGTCTTGACGAAGTCTTCGCGCACCTCGTTGTTGGACCAGTTGAAATCCGGCTGTTCCTTGGCAAAGAGGTGCAGGTACCACTGGCCATCGCCGACTGGTTCCCAGGCAGGTCCCCCGAAGAGGGATTCCCAGTCGGCCGGAGGCAATTCGCCATTGGCTCCCGATCCGTCGCGGAAGATATAGCGGTCGCGCTCGGCCGAGCCCTTGGGAGCGGCCAGGGCGGCCTGGAACCATTCGTGGAGATTCGATGAGTGGTTGGGAACGATATCCACGATGACCTTGATGCCCGCTTCATGAAGCCGATCCGTCATCTGGTCGAAGTCTTCCAAGGTGCCCAGCCGCGGGTCCACATTGCGGTAGTCATCCACGTCGTATCCGCCGTCTGCCAGCGCGGAAGGGTAGAAAGGGGACAGCCAGACTGCATCGATGCCCAGATCCTTCAGGTAGCCGACCCGCGAGCTGATTCCCGCCAGGTCGCCGAGGCCATCGGCATTGGAATCGGCGAAGCTGCGAGGGTAGATCTGGTACACGGCAGCTTGGCGCCACCAGGTGGCGTCCTTGGATAGGCCGGTGCTGTGGGTGGTGTCTTGCAGGGTCACGGTGCTTCCTTTCGGTGGTGTTTCCAGCCTAGAAGTGGCCGGCTGAATCGGATAGTGCGGTTTCAGGATTTAACGGCGCCTTGGGTCAGTCCTGACATCACCCAGCGCTGGGTGAACAGGTAGGCAACTACGCTGGGGGCCATGGCCATCAGGTAGGAGGCAAAGGACACGTGGTAGTTATTCGAGAACTGGGTTTGGAACAGCTGCTGCACCACGGGCAGGGTCTGGTCCGCCTGCTCGGCGATAATCAGCGATGGCATCATGAAGTCGTTCCACGACGAGAGGAAAGCGAAGATTGCCACCGTGGCACTCATTGGAGCCAAGAGCGGGAAGATGATCCGCCAATAGGTTGTCCAGTTGCTGGCTCCGTCGATCCGCGCGCTTTCCTCCAGTTCTCCGGGCAGGCCCCGCAGGAAGGACGTGAAGAGCAGGACGTTGAATGACAGCCCGAACATGACGTGCAGGATGGCAACACCTGCCGGATTATCCAGCCCGAAGAGCCCGGTGAGCTTGACCTGGGATAGCGCCAAGACCGGGAACGGGAGGAACATCGCTCCCAGGAGGTAGTAGAAGCTGAAGCGGTAGAAGCGCTTGCTCCAGTTGCGGTGGATCGCATAGGAAGCCATGGAAGCGACGAGTACCGCGCCAAGGACTGCTACGAGGGTAATCACCAGCGAGATGGTGAAGGCGCGCGGAAAATTGACCAGATTCCATGCCGCCGTGAATCCTTCAATCGAGAAGGGCTTTGGCAGCGAGAAGGCCTTGCCGTCCACGGCCTGCTTGGCAGATTTGAAAGCCATCGAGACGGTGACGAAGAGGGGTGCCAGAACCGCCAGTGCGCATATCCCCAATATTCCGGTAGCCCACCAATTGGTGCGTTCCCGTCCGACACGCGAGCGGGAGCGCTTGTTGAGTCGTTGTTGCAAACTGAGGCTCATTTTGCTTGTCCCTTGTTGGTCAGGCGCAACTGCAAGAGCGCGATAATCAGCGAAATGATGAAGAAGACCGTGGCATTGGCCATCTGGTAGGCGTAGTCACCGCGCTCGAATCCGGTGAAAATGGTCATGGCAATGGACCGGGTTTTCACTCCCGGGCCGCCATTGGTCAGGCCGACAATAATGTCGTAGGCACCCAGGAAATTCTTGAAGCCGATAATGACGTTGATCCCGATATAGCCAACTATCAGCGGCAGCGTGACATGCATGAGCTGTCCGATAGCGCTGGCGCCGTCCAGGGATGAGGCTTCGTATAAGTCGTAGGGGATCGCCATGAGGCCTGCAATGTAGATCAGCATGGCCGAGGGGATGGCCTGCCAGGCGGTGACGATGACGATCGACAGCCAGGCGAGATCCGGGTTCGAGAGCAACGACGACTTGAGGACCTCTATGCCCAGATGCTCGCCCACGGTGGGCAAGGTGTTGGAGAACAAGAAGTTGAAAACATAGGCGATGACAATTCCTGAAATAACCATGGGCATCACAAAGATGGTTCGCAAAGCGACGCGTGCTCGGATCTGCGCTGTAAGCCCGACCGCCAGGAGGAATGCCAGCGCATTGGTCAGCACCACGGTCACCAAAGCGAAACCGATGGTGAAGCTGTAGGCGCCGATAATGGCGGGATCGGTAAACAGCGCGGCGTAATTGGCCAGGCCGATGATGTTGTAGTCCCCGAACCCCACCGAGTCGGTGAAGCTGAAGAAAATGCCCATGATCGCGGGAACGGCAATGGCGATCGTAAAACAGATCAGGGCAGGGACAAGGAACCCGAAATAGGTAGCATCGATTCGTTGCCGTTTCACGGGTTGGGCAGGGGCAGCGTGCTTTTTGCCGCTGCTGGGCTTGGCTGGGGCGGTGAGTGTCATTGAGATTCCTCCTGGGCTGGCTAGCTGCGTTGGGCCAGCCGGGCCCAGTCCGCGTCGAGGGTCGCTAGGGTTTGTTCCACGCTGCCGCCGGCGACCAGTCCCTGCATGTAGTTTTCGAAGGGGATGGTGCGCGGAATCGCGGTCGAGACGCCCTGGTAGAGGCGCCCGCCATCGATATACGGCTGCATCTGCTTCAGGCGCGGGTCTTTAGTCGGCGGCGAGTCGGAACGAACACCAAAACCGAGGGCTGATTCGTTGTAGGCATCTTGGATTCCGGGTTGGCAAAGGAAGGCGAGAAGTTCACGCGCTTCGGCCTGGTGGTCGGATTGTTCGGGGATCCATAGCGCCAAGTCGAGGTTGACCCTGATTTTCAGGTCGTCGGGGTCTTCGGTCATTGGCAAGGGGAAGGTGCCGATATTGGCATCGGGATTGGTCTTGGCGATTTCGGGCAGTGCCCATGGGCCTTGCAGGTACATGGCGGCCTGGCCATTTGCGAAGGCAAGGTTGCCATCGCCGTAACCGCGATTGGCGGCATCCGGATTGGAGAACTTGGCCAGTTCTTGCATCTTGAGCAGCGGTTCGGCGAAGGCTTTTGAAAATGATGCGGCGGAGCCGGGCGTGAAGTCGGAACCGATTTCGCGCAGCTCGGCAAAATGCTGGTTGATGTCGATGGCCCCGCCCAAGGTGTAGTCGGCTAATCCCTGTGACACCGTCCACGCGTCCTTGAAGGTGGAGTAGATGGGCGTGATGCCCAGGTCCTCCAGTTCCCCGCAAAGCTCCAGCAGCTCGGAATATCGAGTCGGGATGGCAAGATCGTGCTTCTCGAAAATGTCCTTGTTGTAGAGCACCGCGGCGCCCATCATCGAATAGGGCAACACCGATGTCCGCCCGGGATAATCCGGGTAGAGATCCAGCAATTGCTTGATGAACGGTGCATTCATCTTCTGCTGTGGCAGATCAGAGAGATCCGAAAGCGCCCCGCGTTCCTGGAACCGCGCCATTTCAAAGTTGTAGTTGAGGCAGCCTAAATCCGGCGGATCGTTGCGGGCAAACGCTGCCGAGAGCCCGGCGGTGACTTCGTGGGTTGCGTTCACCGTTTTCTGGGACGCGTTGAACTGCGCCAGCAGATCCCTGAAGTAGGGAACCACTTCCGGCTTGGACTGGTTGAAGCGAAGGGTCACTCGGGTCTCGCTGCTGCTGCAACCGGTCATTGCCAGTGTTCCGGCCGCCATCATCGATGCAATGAACGACCGCCGTTTCAGGGGTCGAGACAAGGCACTTGATCCAAAGTTCATCGGCATCTCCAGTGGTGAAGTGAGGTAGAGCACTTTATTTTCGAAGTAAATTTAGCATCTAAATAAAGTGCCGTCTATACTTTGAACGTGAGTTCAGTGAAAAATCTTGATGCGCCGGGAACCCAGTCCGCAGAAAGCGCCAGCGCATTGCGCCGCCTAAACACCCAGCGCGTTCTGGACGCCGCATGGGACCGCGAGGCCGTGACCGCCAGTGAACTCATTTCACTGACCGGTTTGACCCGTGCAACAGTTCTCAACCAGGCAAAAGAGCTGGTTGAATCCGGCTGGCTCACCGAGGCCAAGGACACCCGGGCTGCCGGAGCATATTCCAAGGGGCGACCGGCGCTGCGCTATGAACTGAACCGGACACATCGCTTCATTGCAGGGATCGACGCAGGCCAGCACCGCATCAGCCTGACGCTCAGCGATCTGCGGGGAACTGCGCAAACCCGTGCCGAGGCAATTCTCGACCCGCTGGCCTCGGGGCGCCATCGCGTCGAAATTACCGAAAAGCTGCTGGCCGGCGTGCTGGCCGAATTCAAGGTGCACAAGCTCGCGGCCGTGGTGATCGGTGTTCCCGCGCCGGTTGACTCGAACGGTGCCTCTCCGGATGATGACAATGGCTTCTGGGCCAGCATGAACCCGGAGTGGAAAGCCGCGCTCGGCAAATACACGCACCTGTTGAGGATTGAAAACGACGCGAATCTGGCCGCCATCGCCGAACTGGCAGACGGCACCGATGGTTCCTTTGCCTCATTGATGGTTGGCGAGCGCATCGGTGCCGGTGTGGTGGTTGACAACCACCTGCTGCGCGGGGCCAAAGGGCTGGCAGGGGAAATGCGATTCCTTGCGCATGTTGCCGGCGTGGGGGATGCCCACGGATTGGGCTATCTGGCTCGCGAACAAGCCAAGGCGGCCTTGTCCAAAGGTGCCAGCAGCAGCTTGGCCCTGCTGGACGCGGATTCCTTGCGCGCGGAAGACGTCTTCCATGCCGCTGCGCAAGACGACCAGCTGGCCCAGGAAATCCTGGAATCCCTGGGGGCACGGCTGGCTCGGATCAGTGCCGTCATTTCCGGTTTTGCCGGGTTGGAGCGCGTGGTGATCTCCGGCGCGATGGCAGAAATCCTTCAGCCGGTGGTTGCTATCGCCCAGCGCGAGCTCGCCCAGGAGCCGGCCCTGACCTGTGTCCAGCTGACCACGTCCACCTTGGGCGCCGAAGTGGCGATGCGAGGAGCAATCGACCTCGGCGTGCAGCTGGTGCGCACCGCGGCGCCTTTCTAGGGCACCAGCAAATGCGGAAGGGAGCAGACGGCCGTGTTCATCGCTGCCGGTGCGCCAGGCAAATCAGCAAGGCCTTTTGCGTGGCACCTTTGGAATACCGAGGCGATGCCGTTGCAGCCTAAGCCGTGGATGATCGTATTCCCACTCCGGACTCCGGATCCCGGTTTCTGTCTGCGCACTGGGCCAGGACAAGAGCGGCCCGATATCTGCCATCTTCAAGCACAGACATGGCATCCAATTCCTTCAGCATGATGGGCAGAGAAGTCGCATCGACCCAGCTTTCGGAGCTGCCATGATTCACCCACGAATCTTCCACAATCAGTACAGGGCTTTGTGCAGTGACTGCTATCCCGTGGCAGAGTATCCAATGCGGAACGTCGAAACCAAGCATCTTTTCCAGCGATACCAGCAGCAGCACCTGGGCGCCGTTGGCTACCGCATCACTGATCTGAGACATTTCCAGGCGTTTGGCGTGCATGGCTAGCCCCGCGGTTTCGGCGCGTAGCCGTGATTGCCGCTGGAGGATTCCGCGCCAATCACGTTCCGTCTGAGAATAATAGTCCACCATGACCGGCTGGTCGGTATCCAGCCACACTGAGACCAAGCTCTGTGGCCAGCGCTGGGTCAAGGCCAAGCCCAATTCAATCGGCTCGCAGGCCATGAAGTTGGTCGCCTGGCGCCACAGCGCCAGCTCCGCAATACGCAGCTTTTCAAGGGAGTCGATCTTGGAAGTTTCTTGGTGCGCAACGAGCGCCGCGACCGCTGCGCACGTGAAGTTCTCGCTTTGCTGGTAATGCGGGCTCTGGATGTATTGGACTGGATTGAGCCAATGGACGTAACCGGCCAGCGGTGCGGGGCAGGCAGTCTGCCCGGTGCGCCGGGGAGCGGGCAGACGCTGGAATCCGAGGTCCTCAGCCAAGGCAAATAGTTCGGGATATTCTGTCCACATCTCCCATTTGATGCAGGTCAGGCCTTGCTGCCGAGCATAATCGAGGACTCCCCGTATAACCTGTTCCCGGTGCGCTGCCGTACGCGCAAGCACGCTGGAAATTTTCACGTAGGCACCGGCCGAACGGGCAGTAAGCAACGCACCGCCATTGACGGTACCGTCGGCTGCTTGAACGGTTAATACCCGCGCGGAAGACGCAGAAAGGCCACGTTTCCAGGCACCATCCAGAGGGCCTAGATGCTTCAGACGGTCTTCATGACACGAGGTGGCGAAGTCTTGGACAATGACATCGGGCGCGGTGTGCTGGGACATGGATTCTTTCCTAGGCGATGCTGAACGTGGAGCCGATTTTCGGGCGAAACTTAACCGCGCGAGCGGTAGAGCAACCAGATGAAATAGGGGGTTCCAAGGAGGGACACGACCAGGCCCGCTGGAATTTGGGCCGGAGCAATGATGGTACGTCCCAGTGCGTCGGCCAGGGCGACAAGGAATGCTCCGAAGAGGATCGATACCGGAATCAGCCGGTGGTGCCGTGAGCCGACCAATGAACGGGCCAGGTGCGGAGCAACCAGTCCGACGAAACCGACAACGCCGATGGCCACGACGCTGAGTGCAGCCAGCACAGCTGCAAGGGCCAGGGCGACGAGCCGGGTCCGCGCAGTGGCGACCCCCAGCGTCGTGGGCAGATCCTCGTCAACGGCGAGCAGATCGAGGGTTCGGCTCATGAGCAGGACTATCGGAAGCGCAAGCAGGAGCATTATGGCCACCGGGATGACATCGGCGAATTCCCTGCCGTAGCTCGAACCGGAGAGCCAGGTGTAGATCCTCGGCGTTTCCCATGAATTGATGCTCAACAGCAAATAGGTGGTGAGCGCCGAGAGCGCGTACCCCGTGCCGATGCCGATCAGCACAAACCTTTCAGGGGAGAAACCTCGCCGCCACGCTAGTGACGCGACGAGGGCGAAGGTCGCCAAGCCAGCAACCACCGCAAAAATCACCAACAAGGATCGGGAACCGCCAAAAACGGTGACGACAATGGCTGCGCCCAGGCCCGCTCCTGCGGTGATGCCCAGAATCCCGGGTTCTGCCAGTGGATTGCGTACCGTACCCTGCACCAGGCATCCCGCTAGTCCCAGGGCGGCTCCAGCGCACAACGCCGCCGTGGTTCGTGGCGCCCGTTCGGAGAAGGCCCTTTCGATCAGTGCCGGGGCGGCATCTTGGAGCCAGAGTGCCAAATCTCCCAGACGCAGCATGATGCTTCCCGATAGCAGTCCAAGCACCGCCACTGTGATGAGCAGGGCGAGACCCAGTGCAAGGGCGAATGCGAAGCGCCAGCGGCTGCGCAATGCGCTGGCCACCTGCAGTCGGTTGCGGGCTTGGGACGCTTCAGGAAGCCTGAGAGCGAGAATGACGATCAGCACTCCGCCCAACACCGCAGTGGGAACACCGGTTGGAATGGATGCCGCCCCCTGCGCGCCGAGCAGTGTCCGGAGCACCACATCGGCCAGCAGAATCAGCAGGGCGCCGATCAAGCCGGTGGCCGGGAGCAGAAAGAGCTGGCGGCGCAGCACCACGAGCCTGCGTGAAAGCAAACGGGCCAGGACCGGAGCGCCGAGCCCCACAAATGCAATGGGCCCGGCAAGTGAAACTGAAACACCGGTGAGGAGCACCGCGCATAGCAGAGCCAAGATGCGAGTGGAGCGAACTGGAACTCCTAGAACCATCGCATTGTCATCCCCGAGGGAGAGGACGTCTAGCCTGCGTGAGAGCAGGAGGCACATGGCCAAGGCCACCAGCATCACCGGCAGGCTGCGCAAAAACGCGTCCAGATTCAACTGAGCTAGCGAGCCCGAACCCCAGGCGTACAATCCTGTGGTGTTTTCCTTGAAGAGCAACAGGATCATGCCGCTGCCAGCTTCTAGCGCCATCGCAATCGCTGAACCAGCCAGGATTAGCCGCGTGGTGGCGCCCCCAGTGCTCCGGCCAGCAAGTGCCAGTACAGTTCCGGCAGCTAATAGGCCACCGGCAAAAGCCACTGCACTGGATACCAGGGTGGACAGGCTAAGTCCGAGGGCTGCCACAATGCACAGTGCGAAATAGGCGCCGGAAGTGACCGCTAGGGTATCCGGCGAGGCCAAGGGATTGCGGGTGACTGATTGCAGCAATGAACCGGCAACGCCCAGGGCAAGTCCTACTGCGGCCCCTGCGCAAAGACGTGGCAGGCGGGAACCAGTGAAAATCTCAGAGGCCTGGACTCCTCCTACGCTGGTGCCGTCTCCGATCAAGGCCCGCAATAATTCAGAGAGTCCTATCCCGGAAGTGCCCTGAGTCAGATGCCACGCACCGACCATGAGCACTGCTGCAAGCAAAGTTGCCAGCACTCCTGCTCCGGCCGCGAGGTGAGTGCCGTTGGCCGGAACAGCCAATGGTTGCATCTCGCGAGCCGGGGCAGCGGGGTTCCCGGGGTGAACTGGTGGCTCTGCGGTTTTTTCAGCGGTGTTCATTGCAGCGGCGGACTACTTGGCTTCCGAGGCGGAAGTGAGTGCGTTGGCAAAAGCATCTACAGCTTGGCTCGTGGACTTTGGTCCACCGGCACCCCAGATGTTCGGGAACTGGAAGGTTCGCCCTTCCTTGACTGCGGTCAGGTTCTTCCAGATCTTGCTGGATTCAAGTTCGGTGCTCCAGCCGGTACCGGCATCAGCGGAGTAGAAAAGATTGGCTTCGCCGACACCGGCCAGGCCTTCTACGTCGGTCTGAGCCAGTCCGTACTCCTTGTTGACGCCACCTGAACCGAAGGACTTATTAACATCGTCGTTCCAAGCCGGAGTCAGTCCCAGCTCTTTGCCCAGTTCAGTGAACAGCGCCCCATCGGTATATGGCCGGATAGTGAGATTCGATCCTTCAACCCAACCGTCAAAGAACAGGAAGTCAGTTGTTTGAGGTTGCACATCTGCTACTTCCTGCTTCTTCTGGGCTAGATGGGCATCGAATTCTTCCAAGACGGCCTCGGCGCGTTCGGTGCGGCCGGTGGCCTTCGCGACCTGGGAGAAGACGTTCTTCATGTTGCCAATGGGATCTGAAGAATCGTTGCCCTTCAGCGCCAGGACGGGGACATCTCCCTTGTCGAGCTGGGAGAGCACGGGGTCGTCCTCGCTGAATGCGTCCACAATGATCAAATCCGGGTTGAGCGCGTAGATGGAATCCAGGTCTGGCTCGCCACGCTCACCGACCGATTCAACGCCTTCGGGCAGTTTTTCAGCAGTGACATAGGTGTTGTAGCCTTCCGGGGAAGCGACACCCACAGGGTTCACGCATAAAGTCAGTGCATCTTCGATTTCCTGCCATTCAAGGACAACCACACGTTCGGCTGGTTTTTCAAGTTCCAGGGTTCGCCCTAGATCATCGGTCATTGACACCGGATCCGTGCTGGTCTTTGTTTTGTCCTCGGCGCAGCTGGCCGAAGCGACCGTGGTGCTTGGAGCGGCCGCCGAGCTTGAGGTATCGGTGACGCCACAGGCGGTTGCGGAGAGGAGCAGGGCGAGTCCCGCCAGGCTGGTGACGGCGCTACGGGCGAGTGCAGGCATGAGTTTTCCTTGGTGTTTAGTGGGGTGAAAGGTGGAAGCGAGGATCAGCCGCGACGATGGCGGCTGACCGGTTCAACACGAAGCATTCCGCTAGCTGCATCGTTATGCACCTGGACGGCGATCTCATAGACCTCCGTGAGGTTTTCCGCGGTGAGAACTTCGCGAGGGGTTCCAGTGGCATAAACACGGCCGTGTTTCATCAGTACCAGGATGTCGGCGAGGGCCGCCGCCTGGTTGAGATCATGTAGCACGATGCCAATGGCCAGCGCGCTATCCCGGGCGAGATCATGGACCAGGTCCAGGGTCTCGACTTGATATCTCAAGTCCAGATGGTTGATTGGCTCGTCCAGGAGCACCATGTTGGCTTGCTGGGCGAGGCACACGGCTAGCCAGACGCGTTGTAGTTCACCACCGGAGAGCTCACCCGCGGCTTTGCGAGACATGCTGGTGGTGCCGGTGAGGTCCATGGCTTCGGCGATAGCGGCGCGGTCTGCAATTGACAGCCCAGCGAAACCCCGCCGGTGCGGATGCCGGCCAAAAGCAACAATATCTGCCACGGATAATCCCTCCGGCGTGGCATGGGACTGGGCAAAGAGTGTGACTTCCCGGGCGAAGTCACGACCGCTCAGGGTACTGATTTCGCGGGGCTGGCCTTGGGGGCCGGTAAGCGTGATTGTCCCCGCGGAGTGCTCGTGCAATCTTGCCATGGAGCGTAGCAAGGTGGACTTGCCGCTGCCATTGGGGCCGATGAGCGCGGTGATTTCACCCGGGGATAACCTGATTGACGCGTTCTCGACAACAGTCTGCTTGCCGTAGCGCAGCACAACATTCTCTGCGTGCATGCTGCCTGTGGTCGCGCTCATGACAGCTGGCATGCGTGTTCAAAGGACAAAATACGTCCGTGGCGAGTATGGATTTTCACTTAGGTAAGTCTAAGTTAACTCAACAATGTCGGCAATCGATGATTCTCGACATGCAGTCAGGTTTTTCGGTCAAATATCCGCGTTGCCACTAGTGAATGCGCCAGGCGTGCATCCCATAATGCGCCGAAAAGCATCGATAAAAGTGCTCGGCTGAGCGTAGCCCAAAAGATCCGAGACGTCCTGAACACTCTCGCCGCTAGCCAGCAATTCCAAGGCGCGATGGATTTTCACCGCTTGGCGCCACTGAGCGAAAGACAGCCCCGTGGATTCCCGGAAGGCGCGTGTAATGGTGCGGGCGCTAACCCCGCTGTCTACAGCCCACTGATCAAGGGAACGCTGATCTGCGGGGTCTGCGAGCAACTGGTCGGCCATGGCGCTGATTCGTGGATCATCGGGCAGGCGCAGTGCAAATTCATTCTCTGAGGGTTTGAGCACGTCAAAAACGACCGATTCTGCCCTGGCTCTCGCCGCTTCATCCAGATTCTTCTGGGACAAATGCACCAATAGGGACTCCAGCAAAGGCTCCATCGTGATGACCGTTGGGTTCCTGAACGAAGCGGAAGATCGTTCGGGTGCGAAGAAGGCGCTAAAGAGCTTGATGCGCGCTGTCAGCCGCCCGCCGTGGAGCTTCCTGGCCGGAATCCAAAGGCCATACCCTTCGGAAACGGTAAAAATCTGTCCCTCGATCTGGGCGGTCAGTGTTCCCTCGCGTGCCCACAGCAGCTCATGGGCATCGTGGAAATGAGGTTCCCACTCCGTGGAAACGTCTATGGCGTGAGTCTCACTCAGAATCACAAAAGATGAAGTGGCACCGCTGGGCAAGGCGGATGCTTGCGCCAAGGCTGTGCCTGGCTCGCGAGGCCACGCGCCGAGTCCGAAAGCGGAGGCAGGAGGGTAGGTCATGCTAGCAGTATAGAAAGCGAACCAGCCTGGAGGGGCAACCCACGGGGTTGCTGCTCACTATGAGCGCAAGTCCAATAGGTACTGGTCCAGTTCATCAGTGCCGTCTTTCAGAACAAATCCGCGGTTGGCCAGTAGGGTTGCGGACACCGAATTGCCCGGGGCGACGCCGGCACTCAGGGTTGTGGCGCCGAAGAGTCCAGGAACCATGGCCATGGCGCGATTGAGCATTTCCCCGCCAACGCCGTGTCCCCAGTGCGCCGGTGATACCCAGTACCCAATTTCGATACTGCTTTCCTGCCGAGTGGAAAAGATCAGGCCGACCGGTTGCTTGGCCATGGTGGCCACAAACCAACGCGATGTGCCGACTTGATTGAGATCCTGGTTCTGCAAGGCGGCCTCGACGCACGAGTCGATGTCCTGCTGATTCCAGGGCTGCCCAAAACCGATAAAGCGAACTACGCGTTCATCCGAAGCCAAGGTGGCAAAAAACTCTGCGTCGGCAGTGCGAAATAGGCGTACTTCCAGCGATGGCAGGGCCAATACGTGCTCGCTTTCAAGGGTGGGGAAACGACAATGATGCAATTGGCCAGGGGGACCGGTTGGTTGGACCCGGCCTCTGAACCGTGGGCGGCCACCACGATCTTGCTCGAGCTTTCGTTCACGAGGCGCGCACGGCCAGTTTAGCCGAGGACGCCGTGGCGCGTACCAGGTGGGATTCCGGAATTCTTCAGCGTTGCCGGCCTGCTGCCACGCCGCAATGCCCTAGGCCAAGTTGCCTGCGCGATCCAAGGTTGCACGGGCTTGGATGAGCAGTGGTTCATCCACCATTTTCCCGTCCAGGGAAAAGGCCCCCGGGTGCAGTTCTGCCTCGGCAAGGATTCGCTTGGCCAATTGCACCTCGGCGGCGGTCGGCGCGTAGGCCTGGCGGATGATCTGCATCTGGCTCGGGTGGATCGATGCTTTGGCCGCGAATCCCGAGGCCTTGGCATCCTGGGATTCCAGGAATAGTCCTTCACGGTCCGGGATATCCAGATACACCGAGTCGATGGCTGCCTTGCCCTGCGCGGCCGCGTGGATCAGCACCTGGGAACGGGCGAAGCTGGCCACCTGGCGGTAGCTGCCATCGTCATGGCGCGAGGAGGTCCCGCCCAGCGAGGCGACCAGATCCTCGGCACCCCACATCAAGGCCACCACATTCTCCGCCGCCGCAATCTGCGCCGCATGGGCAATGCCAGCGGCCGTTTCGCACAGTGCCACGACATCATAGTCCGCAAGCCGGGCCGGTTGTGCACCGGACTGGACCTTGGGCAGCATCACGGTGGTGTAGCTGGTGTGCTGCAGCGCTTCGAGGTCTTTTGCGAAGTGCCCGGTATCCACGGGGTTCACGCGCACGATGGTGCGGGAAGGATCCAGGCAGCTTTCGCGCAGAGCAAGCCGGGCGGCCCCCTTGTTCTCCTGGGCAACGGCATCTTCGAGGTCGATGATCACCGCATCGGCGCGGCCCGCCGCCTTGGCATAGCGTTCGGGCCGGTCGGCCGGGCAGAACAGGATGGCCGGGCCCATCAGGAATTCACTCATCGTCCGCCGCCTTCTTGGAATCTTCATGGGCCTGTTTGGTCCACATCAGGCAGGTGCGCGTGGCGGTAGCGACTACCTCGCCGTGCTGGTTGCGCCCGGTGTGGGTCATCGAGGCCAGGCCTTGGCCGGGCCTGGATTTCGAGGGGCGCAGCTCGGTGATCTCGGTTTCGGTGTACAGGGTGTCGCCGTGGAACATCGGATGCGGGAAGCGCACGTCATTGATTCCCAGTTGGCCGATGATGGTGCCCTCGGTCAACTGCGCCACCGACTGGCCGATCATGGTGCTCAGCGTCAGCAGCGAATTCACCAGTGGCCTGCCAAAGGGCTGGGTGGCGGCCCAGGCGGCATCCAGGTGCAGCCCCTGGTTGTTCATGGTCATCGTGGTGAAGGCGATGTTATCCGCTTCGCTCAAGGTGCGCCCCGGCTTGTGGGCGTAGGTGGCGCCCAGGACCAGCTCGTCGAAATACAGCCCGCGCTGCTCGATCCTTTGCCCGCTCATTCCAAACGCTCCTTGTCCTCGGCGTGCAGTGGTTCCACGGTGGCGATGACCTGCTTGGCCTTGACGAGGTCACCGGACTTCAACGCCGGCAGGTGCACGATTCCATCGGCCGGGGCCAGCAGCTGATGCTCCATTTTCATTGCTTCCACGATGGCCAGCAGCTGGCCGGCGGCTACCTGCTGGCCGTCGGCGGCCTGGACCGAGATGACGGTGCCGGGCATCGGGGAGAGCACCTCGGGGCGATAGCTGCCCGATTCCTTGGCGAGGCCCTCCAGCTGGCGCTCCAGCACCTCTTCGCGAGGCAGCGCGCGCAGCGACGCACTCCAGCCGCGATCGCTCAGCCACAGTGTGCCGTCGGCGTCCCAGGCGTGCTGGATTCCGCAGCGCACCCCGTTGATCTCAAGGCCCGAGCCGAGCTCCCGGATGACGTGCTCCTGGCCGCCGACGCTGACCTTGTTGCCCTCGGACGTGACGAGCAGGGAGGTTGCGGCCTGGGTGTGCCCGGTGTCGAAGTGCCGGGTGATCGGGTGGTGGTGTTGAGCCCGCCAGCCATCGCGCAGGCCCCAGGGGCTGGTGCTGGCAGGCCGTCTCAGGTAGTCCAGATGCGCGGCCAGCGCCAGCTCGAGCGGGCCGGATTCGCGGAAGCTGAACTGCTCCATCTTGCGTTCGATCAGGTTCGTATCCAGTGCGCCGGCAATGACATCCTCGTCGGCCAGGAGCAAGCGCAGGTATTCGCTGTTGGTCAGCACGCCCAGCACGACGGTCTCGGCCAGCGCGCGGTCCAGGCGGGCCACCGCTTCGGCGCGATGCGTGCCCCAGGCGATCACCTTGGCGAGCATCGGATCGTAGTGGGCGCTGATTTCCAGCCCGTCGCGCAGCGAGCTGTCCACGCGCACGCCGGCCGGCTCGCGCACCTGCAGCACCGTGCCCGTCGAGGGCAGGAAGCCGGCGGCAGGATCTTCGGCATACAGGCGCGCCTCGATGGCGTGGCCAACGAGGCCGACCTGGTCCTGGGTGAAGTCCAGCGGCTGCCCGGCGGCGATGCGCACCTGCCAATCCACCAGATCAAGCTTCTGCCCATTGACCCGCACCACTTCTTCGGTGACCGGGTGCTCCACCTGCAGGCGGGTATTCATTTCCATGAAGAAGAACTCGTCGGGGTTCTGGTCGCTGGCCAGGAACTCCACGGTGCCAGCCCCCACATATCCCACCGATTGCGCCGCCGCGATCGCGGCAGCTCCGATGCGTTCGCGGATCTGCGCCCCATGCTCCAGGTTCTCGAACAGCGGGGCGGGGGCTTCCTCGATGACCTTTTGGTGGCGGCGCTGCAGCGAGCACTCGCGCTCGCCGAGGTGCACCGTATTGCCGTGGGCGTCAGCCAGGATCTGCACTTCGATGTGCCGTGGATTGCGCACCAGCCGTTCAAGGAACAAGGTGTCGTCGCCAAAGGCATTGCGTGCGGTGCGCCGGGCACTGGCCAGCGCCTCGGGAAGCTGGCCTGCTGATTCCACGGCGAACATGCCCTTGCCGCCGCCACCGGCCGATGGCTTGATCAGCAGCGGGAAGCCGACCTCGGAGGCGGCCTGGATGAGCTGCTCATCGCTCAACGCAGGTTCCGCGATGCCGGGAACCACCGGAACCTGGTGGGAGAGCACATGGTTCTTGGAGCGGATCTTGTCGCCCATGAGGTTGATGGAGTTCACCGGAGGGCCGATGAAGGCAATCCCCGAAGCCTCCAGGGCGCGGGCGAAGTCCACGTTTTCGGACAGGAAGCCGTAGCCCGGATGGACCGCCTGGGCGCCGCTGGCCTTGCACGCATTGATGACCGCGTTGATATCCAGGTAGCTCTCATTGGCTGGTGCTCCGCCAAGGCGGATGGCGGTATCGGCGTGGGCAACATGCAGCGCCCCGGCATCGGCGTCGGAATAGACGGCCACCGAGCGAATGCCCAGGGCGCGCAGGGTGCGGATAATGCGCACCGCGATTTCACCGCGATTGGCGACCAGGACCGTATCAAAAAGGTTTGTGTTCATCATGACCTCCTCGGCTACATCCGGAACAGGCCGAAGCTGGTTTCCGGCACTGCGGTGCGGGCGCAGACATCCAGGGCAAGGCCCAGCACCCTTCGGGTGTCCGCCGGATCGATGACCCCGTCATCCCACAAGCGCGCGGTGGAATAGTACGGGTTGCCCTGGGTTTCGTACTGCTCGCGGATCGGGGCCTTGAACGCTTCCTCTTCTTCGGCGCTGAAGCTGCCGCCGGAAGCTTCCAGCCCGTCGCGCTTCACGGTGGCCAGCACCGAGGATGCCTGGTTGCCGCCCATCACCGAGATACGCGCGTTGGGCCACATCCACAAGAAGCGCGGGGAATAGGCGCGCCCGCACATGGAGTAGTTGCCGGCGCCGAAGGAGCCGCCAATGATCACCGTCAGCTTGGGGATCCGGGCGGTGGCCACCGCGGTGACCATCTTGGCGCCGTGCTTGGCGATGCCGCCGGCCTCGTAGTCGCGGCCCACCATGAAACCGGCCAGGTTCTGCAGGAAGACCACCGGGATGCCGCGCTGGTCGCATAGCTCGATGAAGTGCGCGCCCTTCATGGCGGACTCGGAGAAGAGCACCCCGTTATTGGCGATGATCCCCACCTGGTGGCCGTGGATCTGCGCGAAGCCGGTGACCAGGGTGGTGCCGTAGTCGGCCTTGAACTCATGGAATTTGCTGCCGTCCACCAGCCGGGCGATGACCTCATGCACGTCGTAGGGGGCGTTGACATCCACCGGGACGACCCCGGCCAGCTCGCCGCCCGGGTAGAGCGGCTCGGCCACCTGGCTCTCGATGTCCCACGCCGGAGCCGGGTTGGCCGGCAAGGTGGAGACGATATCGCGGATGATCATCAGCGCGTGCTCGTCATTTTCGGCCAGGTGGTCCACCACCCCGGAGGTCTTGGCGTGCAGGTCCCCGCCGCCCAGCTCCTCGGCGGTGACGATCTCGCCGATGGCTGCCTTCACCAGCGGCGGGCCGCCGAGGAATATGGTGCCCTGGTTGCGCACGATCACGCTCTCGTCGCTCATCGCCGGGACGTAGGCGCCGCCGGCGGTGCAGGAGCCGAGCACCGCGGCCAGCTGCGGGATTTTCTTCGCGGAGAGCTGTGCCTGGTTGTAGAAGATGCGCCCGAAGTGCTCGCGGTCGGGGAAGACCTCATCCTGCATCGGCAAGAAGGCCCCGCCCGAATCGACCAGGTAGATGCAGGGCAGGTGGTTCTCCAGCGCGATTTCCTGGGCGCGCAGGTGCTTCTTGACCGTCATCGGGAAGTAGGTGCCGCCCTTGACGGTGGCGTCGTTGGCAATGACTAGCACGTGCCGGCCGTGCACCAGTCCGATGCCGGCGATCATTCCGGCGCCGGGGCTGGCCCCGTCGTACATGTCCTCGGCAGCCAGCGGGGCAATCTCCAGGAACGGGGAACCCTGATCAAGCAGCTGGTCCACGCGCTCGCGGGGCAGCAGCTTGCCGCGTTCGACATGCCTGCGCCGGGATTTTTCCGATCCGCCAAGGGCTGCGCGTTCCAGGCGCCGGTGCAGTTCGGCCAGCAGGGGCGCGTTGGCCTGGGCATTGCTCTCGAATTCTGCGGGATCCGTGCGGGAAGAAAGCGTCTTCACTTTTCAGTCCTTCGGTTCGGGTTCGCTGGCGATCACCAGGGGGACGGGGAGCTCGGCGCGGGAGAGCGGGGACTCGTTGGAGACGGCGAGCATCCGCATGGCCAGCGCCACGAAGTTCAGTTGCACCTCGGGCAAGGACAGCCGGCCGTCGCGGCGGAACCAGTGGGAAACCCCGGTGCCCATTTCCATCATGGCCAGCCTGGCGATGCCCAGATCCCCGGTGCTGAAGGCGCCCTGGGCGGTGCCGTCCTGGAGAACCCGGGCGAAGAGCTGTTCATAGCTATCGCGCAGTGCCTGCATATGGGCCGCGTTCTCGGTGGACAGCGCTCGCATCTCGTGTTCCGCCACGCGAGAGGTCTTGGGATTGGTGGCGGTGAATCCGACATGGAAGGCCACCAGCAAGGCCAGCTTCCGGGTGGGGTCGGCACCGGCGGCCGCAGTCTGGCTGGCGCCGTCGATCATCGAATTGAGGCAATTCTTGATGATGTCAACGAGCAGCTCTTCCTTGCCTCCGACGTAGTGGTAGAGCGTGGCCGAATTCAATCCGACTGCCGTACCCAATTCACGGATGCCGGTGGCGGCAAACCCGCGTTGGGCAAAGCAGGACACCGCTGCTTGCTGGACTGTACCGAGTTCCAAAGGACACCGCCTCGAATTCTCAATCAATCGATTGACAGTGTCTATCAAATCCGAGAACCAGTGTGGTGTCAATCACTTTTGTGATGGGTTGTTAAGCCGCAGTCGTTCGAGGTGGAGAAATATTTGGCTTTTCGTTTATGAATCAAATGCAGAAGATAGGAATTCATGATGGTATTTACTACCAAATCTGAGTTAATGACATTCAGGTGCCCATGAGTTGCGACCGAAAAGTACCATGCCGCGACCCATCGACACCGCCGTTGCCACTACCAGTCGACGACAGCTACTCGCCGGAAGCGCAGAACTTCTAGCGGGAGTTTCCGAAAGCTGACCTGGTTTTTGGGGTGATTGTGCTGGTCAGGGGCGTTTTAGGGGCGTATTACCTAGGCGGGGCCTTCCGGTCGGTTATCGCGTGGGAGCGTAGCTGTCGAGGTTGAAGAGTTTGGCGAGTTTCTCCGCGGTCGTGGAGTGGTCGGTGAGCAGGCGTTGGGCGCGGGGCCGGCTCTTGGCTCCGTCGTGGTAGAGCAGCACGGTCTCTTCGATGCTGCCCAGTTCGTCCAGGACTTTCCGCGTGGATAGCTTGATGCAGGCCTGTGCTGCGGTACGGGTCATCAGGTGCGCTGCCTGCAGCGCCAGGACACAGGTGAAGGTGTGGACGCGGATGTGGTCATCGGTCCAGTGGTGCATTGGCGAGAACGAGACGAAGTGCGGATCCTTGAGTTGGCGGAAGGCCTCTTCGACGCGGGGCTGAGCCGCGTGCAGGGTCGGTGAATGGGTCATCACGACGCGTTGGGGCTGGCCGTAGATTGTCTTGGTGCTCTCATGGGCGGTGAGCCCGTAGAATCCCTCGACGGGCGTGAACCTGGTCTTCGGTACGGCCAGCAGCTCCTGGTCGTCCGAGGGCGGGATGGATCCGACATACCAGGTCCGATTTCGATCAGGTGCGCGAAGTTTGAGGCGCTGTTCTGCCCGGCGTCGAAGACCACATTCAACCAGTCGTTGCCCGTTTTCTTCCCGTCCTGCCAGCTGGTGCCGGCGAAGCTTCGGTAGTTGGCCGTCAGCGCGTCGAGGGTCTCGGTGAAAACAGACACATCTGGACAAGTGCCCGGATATGGGTGCCAGGCCAGCGGGATCCCGCCGTCGCGGGTGACGACCAGGCATAGGCCGAGCAGCTGCAGGTCCGAGCGTTTCTGCTTGGACCGGCCCCGGGCCAGTAGCGGGGCTGCCTCGTTGGCCGAATCGACCCAGGTCGCGAAGTTCGTCATGTCCAGGGCCACCGACGTGGTATCCAGGCCGTACTCTGCCATGATCTTTGCCGCCACCCGGGTGCTGATTTCTTCCAGGTGATCCGCGGTGAGCTGGTTCATCGTATCCCAGAACCGGCGGTGGTCAAGCTTCGCGGCGCAGGTCTTCGTGAACCGCGGCCCGGCGGTACTGGCCTACCAGTCGAAGATCTGCGCCTTCGAGCACGGGGCCGAGACCCGGTTGGCCGCCGCGATGACCAGGAACCGGCCCCGCCGACTTTATCGAACAAGCGGCGCCCGGCAGTGGCCTGCACTAGGAAATCCGCCCTGGCCGGGAACCGGCCAGGGCGGAAACCTTCTGTGTGCGCTGCGAGAGCCTGGCCAGCGCACTTATGGGTTGAGCCTCGATTTCCCTCCGGTTATCCGGCGGTTTTTGCGGTCAGGTCACCGGGCATGTGCCCCATCTCTTCGAGCCCCTCGCCGGTGACTCGAACCATCCGCGCAGCGCCGATGTCGTAGAAGAGGCCGGTCAGGATCAGTGACCCGTCGTTGACCTGTTGCGCGAGCATCGGATGCGCGGCCAGCTGTTCGATCTGCTGGATGACGTTCACCATGGCCAGCTGATCGGTCTCCCCGTAGCCGGCGCGCTGTGCTGCATTGCAGACCTGGTGTCCGGCCTTGTATATGCCGCGAACCTCGCGAAGTCGTCCCAGCCAGCCTTCCACAGGGCTTGGAGTGGCGGATGACGCTTTCTCCGGCTGCTTCAGCAGGGCATCCATGGCACCGCAGTTGGAGTGGCCGCAGATCACGAGGTGGCGTACGCCCAGCTCATTGATGGCGAATTCCAGTGCCGCTTCGACCGAAGGGTCGGAACCCACGCTTCCGACTACATTTCCGACATTTCGCACGGTGAACAAGTCTCCGGCGCCGCTGGAGGTGATGAGGTTCGGGATGACGCGCGAGTCCGCACAGGTCAGGAAGAATGTCCGCGGATTCTGCCCTGCAGCGAGTTCCTCCATGTCCGGCTGCACCATGCGGGCGTGACGGCGGTGGTACTGCTCGATGCCGCGGACCAAGGCCCTTTCCCCTCGCTCAGCCGCGTTGCCCGTATGGGTGCGCTGCCAGCTGTTCCAGGGGGCCATTCCACTGCTGATCGCCGAACGCAGGCGGCCGCGCTGCGGCGGGCCGTCCTGGGCTTTCTGCAGGGCTGCGGTGCCATGCTCCTCGATGCTCACGCGGCCGTCCGTGGCCTCGTGGCGGATCTTCCACGCGGACAGGGTGTCGGCGACGGAGCGGTCGACGAAGTCGGCTTCGATGTCCACGATCACCTCACTGCCCGTGGGAATTCCCGTGAGCACAGAGCTGAGCCTCGGCATAGAGAGGAAACTGCACGAGCCCTCGACCATGACATGCCAGCGTTGGGCGCCTTCGGACGTGTCGTCGATTCGTTCGGCATGGATATTGCTTCGCACAACGCGCCAGAGCACCATCAGGAAGGACAGTGCCAGCCCCAGCATGACGCCTTCCAGCAGGTTTTCGAAGACTACCGTTGCAAAGGTTGCAAGGTACACGATGGTTTCGCCGGAGCGGCGCGCATTGAGCAGGTCAGCGACCTTAATCAGCTGGATGCCCACGACGATCAGCAGCCCGGCAAGCACCGAGACCGGGATCTGCATGATCAGCGGTGCGAAGAACACCGAGAACAACAGCACCCAGACGCCGTGCATCACGGCAGAAGCGCGGGTTTGCGCGCCGGAAGCCACGTTGGTGGCGCTGCGCACGATCACACCGGTCACCGGAAGACCGCCGAGCAGGCCGCTGCTGATGTTGGCCGCGCCCTGTCCCATGAGTTCGCGGTTGAAGTTGGTGCGCGGTCCGTGCTGCATGCGGTCCACTGCGACTGCGGACAGCAGCGATTCGACGCTGGCGATCAGGGCCACGGTGACGACACCGATGGTGAAGAGCCCCCACCCTCCGGTGGGCAGCGACGGCAGGGCGATCACTTCGAGCAGATTGCCCTTGATGTTGATTCGCTCGACGGCGCCGCCCAGGGGCAGGGAGCAGAAGGTCACTACGGCTACCGCCACCAGCTGGGCCGGCAGCTTGCGGAATTTCTCGGGCAGGCGCTTCCAGATCAGGATGACGGCGATGACGGACAGGCCCAGGAACGCCGCCTGCCAGTGCGTTCCGATCAGGCTTTCCGGCAGGGCGGCGATATTTTCCCAGGCGTGGCTGCGCGACTGGGCGCCAAGCAGAGTGTGCACCTGCTGCAGCACGATGGTGGCACCGATGCCCGCGAGCATCGCCTGAACCACCACGGGTGAAATCGCCAGGGCGAGCCGACCCAGTCGGCTGAGCCCGAAGAGGATCTGCAGTACTCCCGCGCAGACGGTGATGGCGCAGGTGACCTGCCATCCGAATTGATTGATGAGCCCGGCGACAATCACGGTGAGCCCGGCCGCGGGGCCGCTGACCTGCAGGGGGGAGCCGCCGAGGGAACCGGCGACGATGCCGCCGATGACTGCGGCGATCAAGCCGGCCATGATCGGTGCTCCGGATGCGGTGGCGATTCCGAGAGACAGCGGCAGGGCTACTAGGAAGACAACCAGAGAGGCAGCGATGTCAGGTCGCCAGTGGCGTGCGGTGCGGGGCGGCGGACTGCCGGTCGTGGGATGTTTTGCGGTTCCGGGCAAGGGCACGGTGTACTCCTGTTTCGTCGTTGATTCAGTCGATGCAACGGAAGGGCAGACGCGGTGATGCGGCAATCTGGATCCCCCGTCCACTACAACTACAGCATTAGATATTTTCAGTTTCTTGTCAGGTAAATTGCGTGGAAGTTACAAAGAGCCATGAGTATCTTGTGCAGATTTATTGATATTCATTCCTAGTCGAGGATAATTTAGCGAAAATGTTAAAGTGAGGTTTTTCTTCGGCGATTGGAGTTGAAATGAATTTTTGATTACACAACTTGTATGATAATGAGAATAGTTATCATGAATGTCGCTCGCCGGGGCGGGGCTTATCGTGGCCTCGCGCCGGGGCGCTGAAAGTCACTGGTTCAGGGGTCGTCTGGGCAAGGCAGGGCGCGGCTGCCGCATTGAATGCATGGGCCGTTCGTGGTTGTCGTCGGGCCCTTCTTTGGCAATGAAGTTATTGGTTACTAACTGAATGTTGCACCTCTTTTTGCCGTTGATTCCCCTTGTCAAAGCCCTAATGCTGGCGGTCAGACGGCGGTCCTGTGACGTGCTGAAGTGTGCCCCGTGCGTAAATCGGGTAAATCTAAGGACGTTGAGTCAGGGACCGTTCACAGAACTTTCCGCACGACATTGAGGGAGATGCCTTACCCATGGCCAAATTATTTACACTCACACCGAGGAAGCCCCGATGCCGGTAACCCACTCGTTCTTGCCAATCGTTGAGGCATTCGCTTCGATCGCAGGCGTGGAACTTGAGACCCGCGATACCTCGCTGGCAGGCCGCATTACTGATATCTTCCCTGACTATGTCACCGAAGATCAGTGCATCGGTGATGCTCTGGCAGAACTTGGCGATCTAGCCTAGTCCCCAAAAGCCGACATCATCAAGCTGCCAAACATCTCGGCATCCATCCCACAGCTCAAGGCTGTTATTGCTGATTTGCAGGCTGCCGGTTACTCACTGCCTGACTACCCGGACAGCCCGAATTGCAGCATCCCAATCAGGACTCACATCGACGTGACGAGCAAGCCGAACACCAGAGCCCCATCGCCCTTGTCCATGGTTGCGTGGACTCCCGGGTGACCCCTGAACTGCTTTTGACCAGAGGAGCGGAGGCCTCTTTGTCACCCGCACGGCCGGGGCGGTGCTTGATGACACCTTGGTGGGCAGCATGGAATTTGCAGTCTCTAGCCCATACTCGGTTCCACTCCTGGTGATCCTCGGACATACTGCCTTCGGTGCAGTAACCGGAACGCTGAAAGCTATGGAAAAGATCCAAAGGCCCCGCATCTACCCGCAGAAATGGATGACTTTGCTGAACATAAATAGCTCCAGTGGCCCGCAAGGCAGAAGCAGAGGGATCGGGCAGCGACACGGTGAAGAAGGTGGTGAAGGCCAACGCGCTCGCCGTCGCTGAGCAGCTTCTAGAGCGCTCAGCCATAATCCGCAAAGCCGTTCAAGAAAAGCGGACCCGAGTGGTACCAGCTGTTTATGATTTGGAGACCGGGGAAATGGGCTGGCTGGAGAGCTAGGCACGCGCCGAGCTCGAAGTTAAAGCGAAATCCCCGCCGGCTAAGCCAGCGGGGACTTCTACGATCATCACTCGCACCTTCAATGAGGTAGTTACTACGTTACCCACGCTTTCTATGCTCGGGCTGAGCACAATCTTCAGGGTTGCAGTACATCCGGTGCGGGAGGGGACTACCTATTTGACGAGGTAGCCGCGCAGGTCATCGAGGATCTGCGAGGCGCCGGCTGGGCCCAAGCCCAGGAACCAAAGGTCATCGTTGACGCGGACGGCCTGATCATTCTGGACAGCCTTCAGCTTCTTCCATAATGGACCTTCAATGGCAGCCTTCTCACCGGTGGCTTCAGGAGTTCCATAGGAGGTATAGAAGATCCAGTCCGAGTCGGCATCAGTGAGATTCTCGGCAGAGATCTCGGCGGCCAGATCATCGATGTTCTGGTTATCGGGACGCTTCAGGCCGGCGTCCTTCAGGATCACGCCGATCAGCGACTTGTTGGCGTAGAGGCGGATCTTTTCCGGTATGAAGCGCAGCAGGGAGATCTCCGGGTCGCCCTCGATGTCATTGCCCAGCGCGGTGGCCTTGTCTTGGTAGGCGTTCAAGGTTTCCACGGCTTTGGTTTCCTCGCCGAGAGCTTCACCGGCGAGCAGGAAGTTTTCCTTCCAAGGGAAGCCCGGGCGGATCGAGAAGACCGTTGGCGCGATGTCGTTGAGCTGGGAGTACAGCTTGTCAGCGCGCAGCTGGGAGCCGATGATCAGATCCGGCTTCAGGGCCGCGATGGATTCCAGATTCAGTTCCTGGATGGTGCCAATGGTCTTGGCGTCCTTGACCTTATCGGCAAGGTAGCTAGGAATGGGGCTGGAGCCCTCGGTGGACGGGATGCCTACCGGGGTGATGCCCAGGGAAATCACGGCATCCAATTCGCCGGTATCCAGAACCACTGCGCGCTGGGGCTTGGATTCCAGGGTGGTGGTTCCATTGGCGTGGGTGATGGTGCGGGGGAACTGGCCGGCTTCGGCATCCGAGCCGAATTTTGCAGCTTCCTCGTCAGCGGTGGTGAAGCGTTCGCCGCCGATTGCCACATCCTTATTGCCGGAGTTGGCATCGGGCGTTGTGGACGCGCCGCAACCGGCGGTCAGGCCAACCAGCACAATGGCGGTAGCCGAAATGAAGGTGCGGCGCCAGGCGGCGCCCAGATTCGAGAAATTTACACGCTAAATATACCCTATTCCACTAAGCCTACCCATAGGTCATGGCGCCAAAATGTGCGCGTCCACGGTAAAGTATTCTCGTTCCGCGCATAAGTCCAGACGAAGGGCGCCGGTCATTAGCGCTAACCTCACACGGCCCACCGAACCTGAACCCGGTGCCGCGGGCACGGTCCGCTACCTCGTACTGCGTGGTGCGCTAGCGGTGACTCTGGTGCTGTTGGTGCTCGCTTCCCTTGCGGTCGGATCCCGCTCCCTGCCACTGGATACCGTCATCCACGCTTTGACTGACCCGGAGCCGACCGTGGAGCGAAGCATCGTTGTCGAATCGCGGTTGCCGCGAGCCCTGCTGGCGGTCCTCGCTGGTCTAGGGCTGGGAGTCTCCGGGGTTTTTGGCGCAAAGCCTGACCCGCAACCCGCTGGCCGAGCCCGGAATTCTCGGCGTGAATGCCGGAGCGTCCTTGGCCATTGTTGTTTCGGTGGGATTCCCCGGGGTGCGGGGATTCAACGAGTACGTGCTTTTTGCGTTCCTTGACGCGCTGCTCACCACGGCGGTGGTCTATCTTGTCGGAATGCCGAGGCCGGGATCCAGCGACCCGGTCCGCCTGGTGCTTTCCGGGGTAGCAATCGGTGCAGTGCTCACCGGTGTTGGTACAGCGTTATCGCTGGTGAAGCCTCAAGCCTTCGACCAGCTGCGCGCCTGGACCATTGGATTATTGCAAGGCCGCGATACGTCGGTCATTTTCACCTTGGCCGCATGCTTGGCAGCTGGTGTTGTGCTGGCTGGACTGTGCGCCCGCTCCCTTGATACCTTGGCGCTCGGCGAAGACAGCGCACGGTCGCTGGGCACCCATGTAGGAAGGACCAGGATCCTGGTGCTCCTGGCAATTACCATCCTGGCCAGCGCTTCCACCGCCGCTGTGGGTGCCATCGGATTTATCGGACTGATGGCCCCGCATGCTGCCCGGAGATTGGCTGGTGCCCATACGGGGTGGATCCTCGTCTTTGCCACGGTGCTCGCGCCGATGCTCCTGCTCTGTGCCGACATGCTCGGCCGCGTAGTGCTCCCCGGCGAACTGCAAGCTGGAGTAGTCGCCGCATTCCTCGGCGCACCACTGCTCATCATGATTGCTCGCAGGCGCAAGGCGGTGGCCCTGTGAACTTGCGGAAGAAACTACGTGCTCCCAGCGCCTTGGTGATCCTGCTGGTCTTGTGCCTATTGGTCACCGTCTTTGCTATCTCAGGTGGCGAGTACCGGATGAGCCCGTGGCAGGTGGTGAAAGTGCTCTTCGGCCAGGGTGAGGGCATTGAAAATATGGTCATCTGGCAATGGCGCATGCCTCGTGCCATAGCGGCCTTGCTCTTTGGCGCAGCGCTGGGACTCTCTGGCGCAGTGTTCCAGTCATTGACCCGAAATCCCCTCGGCTCCCCAGACATCATCGATTTTTCTACTGGTGCCTACACCGGTGCGCTGCTCGCTCTCACGGTGCTCGGCGGGGGATTTGCCGCGACCAGCGCGGGAGCCCTCGCCGGAGGCTTGCTCACTGCATTCCTGGTCTACCTGTTGGCCTGGCGCAACGGCACCGCCGGATTCCGGCTGATTCTGGTGGGCATCGGCATTTCCTCTGTACTGGCCTCGTTTAACCATTTTCTGGTGCTGCGCGCTGAACTGGACGTGGCCATGACCGCGGTGGTCTGGGGTGCCGGAACCCTCATCGGGCTGACCTGGCAGTCGGTGATTCCGGCGGGAATTCTGGTGGTGCTCGTTTCGATCGCGCTGTTGTCCAGTTCCTCGCGTCTCCAATTGCTGCAGCTCGGCGATGACCTGTGCCGGGCGCTGGGCATGCGGGTGGAGCGCGCCAAGCTGTTGCTGGTGGTCCTGGCAGTGTTCCTCGTCGCCGCGGTGACCTCGCTGGCTGGCCCGATTGCCTTTGTGGCCTTGGTGGCTCCGCAAATTGCCCGCCGCCTTGCCGGTGGAACTAGGCTGCAGTTGATTCCCGCGGCGCTGGTTGGCGCGCTGCTCTTGGCCGCCAGCGACCTGTTGGCGCAGCGCCTCTTTGCCCCGGTGCAATTGCCGGTGGGCGTAGTCACCGTCTGCTTCGGCGGGGTGTACCTGATCTACCTGCTGAACCGGAAGGCCAGCAGGCCATAGGCCCGCGGGCTGCCGTCGCATGGCCGCCGGGATGGGACTTTGCCGATGTGCCTGCCCGCGCGTCTCCTAGCTCTCCTCGCGCAGCGTGACGGATTCGATGGCCCGGCCATGGAGGTCCTCGATGACCAGGTCCACTACTACTTCGTCCCAGATGATCAGCGGGCTGATGGCATCGCGAACCAAGCTGAGAACCTGTTGCTCGACAACCCCAGCGGAGCTGTCCTCGGCCATGCTCACATGGCACTGGATTTTCCAGCGAAGATGCGGGACCTTCGCGTCGGTGGCTTTGATTTCGGTGTAGTTCAACTGCGTGGTTGTCGAGTCGGCGAACGCCTTGCGGATGGCCTTGATCAGCTCGAGGGATGACAGGCGCCGGGGCAGGCCAGTGGCGGGATCCTGCACATCCCAGATGCGCTGGCGAGGCCCAAGGCTGGCAATTTTCCCGAGGATCCCCTTCGAGAAGGCTTCCGGCTCGTGCTCGGGGGTCGAGGTTTGCAGCAAGCGGGTGATGAACCCGTTCTGGTCCTTGAGCCGCTGGCGTTCGGCATGGCACCAGCGGCACTGCAATTCGTGCAGGCCGGCGGGTTCGTCCAGATTCAGCAGGACGTCTTCGGAGGTACGTCCGCAGGGGAGGGTTGTCATGACACCGCCTCGCTGATTGCATTGCGTGCTCGTGCGAGTCGCCCTCGCACTGTTGATTCTGAAACGTTCGTGACCAGGGCCGCTTCCTTATAGCTCATGCCTTGGAGCGCGACCAGCACGAACGTCTGGCGAAGCGCCGAGGGCAACCCATTGATGATCTGCCAGGCATCGGCCACTTCACCACGTTGCACGGCCACGTTCTCGGGCAGTTCCCGGTCGGGCACCGGGGTTTGCTCTAGCACTTCATCATCCACGGTTTGCTGGTCATTGGCACGTTGGCGGATGCGATCGAGGCAAATATTTCGCGCCATCCGGTAGAGCCATGTCTTGAATGCGGCACGTTCGCGCAGCGAGCCCAGCGACTGCCACGCGCGGATCCAGGCGTCCTGGGTGGCGTCTTCGGCATCGTGCCAGCTGCTGAAAAAAGTCTTGCAATATTGACGCAGGCCAGGGGTCATCACGGTGACGAGCTCGCCAAATGCTTCGGGGTCGCCTTCCATTGAGCGGCCAACAAGCACAGCCAGCCGGGTCGGTTCCAAGCACCCTCCTTGAGTGACCTAGATCACATTCAAAATGTGTGAGGATTTCTGTACAGCTCTCGTCTGTACGAGTGTAAGGCAAAAATTATCCCATCAATGACTGAGGAGACCATCATGGTGCAACGAGATTCCCAAGGGCCGATCATCAAGCCAACCGGCGAAGAGCTGGAGCGCCAGGCCAAGGCGGCGTCAGCCAATGAAGCGCAAGCCAGCGAGAAGCTGCGCGGCCCGCTGCACACCGATCTGGGCAAGACAACCATCGAAGACCGCGTGGTCCAAAAGATCGCCAGCATCGCCACCCGCGAGGTATCCGGCGTCTATGCAATGGGCAACGCCGCCCGCCGGACCTTCAACTCGCTGGCAGAGCGCATCCCCGGTGCCCAGGCCAACGCCGCTGGCGGCGTGAGCGTTGAAAAGGGCGAGCAGCAGACCGCCATCGATGTCTCGATCGTCGTTTCCTACGGATTCTCCATCGTCGAGGTCTCCAGCGAGATCCGCTCGAACATCATCGCCCAGGTCGAGCGCGCCACCGGGCTGGAAGTCATCGAGGTGAACGTGGAAGTCACCGACGTGCACCTGCCAGAGGACGATGACGATGACACTGAAACCCGTGACGGCCTGAAATAACTGTCCGCAGCTAAGGAGCAGAACATGTTACACGTCAAGTGGGGGCTGGCCATCGGCTGCCTGGCCGGGCTGCTGATCGCCTTCGGTTCATTCACCCAGTTTGTGGTGGTGGCATTCTTCACCATCATCGGCGCGGGAGTGGGCTGGCTATTGCAGGACAGGGTTGATCTCGGCCAAGTGTTCAGCAAACGTCGGCGGTGAAGCAGATGGCAGAGCTGTCCTCGCACCGTGGAAGCACCACGGTGAACACGGGCGTCTATTCAAAAATCGCTGCCCAGGCGGCCTATAAGGTCCCGGTGGTCGGCTCGGCCGCGGGAGGGATCCTGGGGCTGGGCAAGTACCGGGATTTTGACAGCCGGCCCAAGGCCAAAGCCGAGGTGCTCGGGAACATGGTTGTCATCGACCTGGATCTCGGCCTGAGCTATCCGAGCGATGTCCAGCAAGCCTGCGAAGACGTGCGAAACATGGTCGCTGCGGATCTGCGCGCATACCTTGGCGTTGAGCAGGTGCAAACCGATATCCGGGTGAGCTGGATGTCGGCACCGGATGAAGGAACCAGAAACAGGAGGCTGCGATGAACAGGTTCTGGCACGTTCGCAGTGCCCGCACCTTGACGCTGGCGATCAGCTTTGCCATCCTGCTGGCCGCAAGCATGATCCTGGCGCTGTCCTGCATCCTGCGTTTGGTCGACGGACGTTGGCCCGGCATTGCCGAGCAGGGTATTGATGCGCTGCTCGGCCTGCGCTTCAACGACAACCTGGCAGTGATCGCCATGGCGGTCCTTGCGGTGCTCGGCCTGGTGCTGATGCTCAGTGCGCTGGTTCCGGGGCGCCGGCAGAGCATCCTGCTCACCAGCGATGAACCTTCAGCTCGATCGGAACAGGCAATCTCATGCCGGGGAATATCGACCTTGGTGGGGCATGAGGTTGAACGAACCGATTCGGTCACCAGGGCGAGGGTGAAAACCAGCCCGGCCCTGGTGCACGTGAGAGTGCAGACTCCGGCCCACTCGGTCCAGCGCGTGCAGGACAACGCGCAGGCGCGGGTGCAGGCAGTGATCGATGGCTTGCCATTGCAACGCGCTCCCAAAGTCAAGGTCTCGGTGCAACGGCGAGGGGGGAACTGAAATGTTCACAACGCATGTGGTGCGGCAGCGAATCATTCTCGTGATCCTCGGCCTGGTGCTGCTGGCTGGCGGAGGATGGGGCCTGGCCTCCGTCTGGTGGGGGCTGCCTGCAGGAAATGATTTCGGCCAAGCCGAGATTGGCAACAGCCTGCCGATCGATCAGCAGTACCTGGTGCCATTGGGATTGGCGATAGGGATTGCGGGCATGGTGCTGTCGCTAGCGGTGTTGATCACCGCCATTCCGCGCCGCCCAGCGGCACACAAATTCAGATATGAATCACGCACCGAGGGGGTGAGCGAGATCGAAACTTCGGTCATAGCCAAAGCCGCGGAGACTGCCGCGCAGACGCAACCAGAAATCGTGGATGCGAATGTCCAGATCGGTGGCAGCGCAACCGAGCCTGTGCTCTATGCGCGGTTCACCTTGCGCGCCGATGCTCCGGCAAATCGCGGTATCGAGCTGGTCAATGACCGGGTGATACCGGATCTCGAAATGGTGCTGGGAGCGCCCTTCGCCAGCAAGCACGTTTCATTCAGCTTCCAGAAGCCGGAAAAGCAGGATTCCCAGAAGGCCGTGCTCATCTGAGCCGGCCCCGGGCATCAAGAAATCATCACCAGCGGCACGCTGTTCGTGCCACAACACTTGGGGGAGTAGAAATAAATGGGAATTATTGGTTGGGTCATCCTTGGCCTCATTGCCGGTGCGATCGCCAAGGCGATCAAGCCAGGAACGCAGGGCGGGGGCTGGCTGGCAACGCTCTTGCTGGGCGTCGCCGGTGCGCTGCTTGGCGGCTGGATCGGTTCGGCTATTTTCGGTGTCGGCGTTAGCCAGTTCTGGTCATTGTCGACGTGGCTGCTGGCCATCGGAGGTTCCCTGATCGTGTTGATCGTGTGGGGACTGGTTACCGGCAAGCGCCGCTGAGAACAACGCCCTGGCAGAAGAGGCCGCCGGCACCACGGAAACGTGGTGCCGGCGGCCTCTTCGCGAGCACGGAGCCAGCGAATCCGCAATGGCGCTGGCCGGCCGGGATTTCTGTGGCATGTCCTTGAGGCAAGTTGCGCAAGGCTGCTTGTTCCTGAGCTGCGACCAGCCTTAGCGCACCGAGCCGGAATCGATAAGTTCAATCAGTGCTCGGCCGGTCTCTTGGGCGGCTTCCAGCGTCTCATCGCCGTAGGCCACGGCTGCAGCCACTCCTTCAGCCGCCCGCTGGGCAATATGGATGCGTTTCGGTTCAAGTCCGTCTGCTGCCAGATTCTCTGCCCACCACTGGGCTTCCGCCTCGGCGGCCTGGGCTACTTGCGGTATTTGGTAGATGCCGGCCCAGGCGGGTGAGGCGGTGAAATAGCGCAGGGCATCTTCTGAACCGGAGGTGAGCGCCCGGACATAGGCCCGCAGCAATTTTCCCGGGGTGTTCTCGGACAGGTCCAGGTGGGCGAGAACGCTGGAGCGAAGACGCTGATGAGCATCTTCTACCATGGCCACGATCAAGGCTTCCTTGCTTGGGAAATGATGCAGCAAGCCGCCTTTGGTCACTCCTGCGCGCTTGGCGATTTGCTCCAAGGACACTCCGGTGCCGCGTTCAGTCATGGCCTCGGCCGCGGCTTCCAGAACCGCTGCTCTGGTGCGTTCGGCATTTCGCGTCAGCCGGGTGCTATTTCCCTCTTCATGGCCCAAGGCGTGATCCTTTCGATTCCCATTGGCGTCAAACCCGTTGTGCAGTGAATTATCCTGCATCGGAAAGTGACGCCGAAATCCTTTGAATTGAATCAAAGCCTACCATTTGAATTGCACTACAGACCATTTGGTCTGTAGTCTGGGCTCATGGTTCCCCAAACTTCACCCATCTCCCTTGGTCGCCGCTGGATAGCCTTGGCCGTCCTCACTCTGGCTGTTTTGCTACTGGCTATTGATGGCACCGTTCTTGCGTTGGCGGTCCCAGCGCTGACCGCTGACTTGAATCCAACGTCCACGCAGTTGCTGTGGATTGGTGATGTCTATTCATTCGCCTTGGCAGGCCTCTTGATTCCCATGGGCAACTTGGCCGACCGGATTGGCCGCAAGAAATTGCTGTTGATCGGCTCGGCGGGCTTCGGCTTCTCCTCGGTGCTGGCTGCCTTCTCCGCGAGTGCTGAAATGCTGATTGCAGCCCGCATCATCCTGGGCATCAGCGGTGCGACAATCATGCCTTCGACGCTGGCGATCATTAGAAATCTTTTCGTTGAGCCGAAACTTCGGACCCGGGCGATTGCCGTCTGGGCCGCCGGCGCGACGGCCGGAGCAGCAGTTGGCCCAATCGTCGGCGGGATCCTGCTGGAGCACTTCCACTGGGGCAGCGTCTTCCTGATCAACGTGCCGATCATGGTGCTGGTGCTGTGGGGCGGGCTATTCCTCCTGCCAGAATCAAAGGACCACCGACTCGCACGTGTCGATCTGTTATCAGCACTGCTCTCCTCTGTTGCCATCGTTTCCCTGGTCTTCGCGATCAAGCATGTTTTCGCCGAAGGATTCGATTGGATGCTGCCGGCAGCTACTCTGATAGGCCTGGCCGCAGGGTGGCTGTTCATTCGCCGTCAGAGATCCCTGCCAAGGCCGATGATCGACATCGCGCTGTTCCGTTCCCGTGCATTCAGCGGTGCCGTCATGGCAAACACCGTTTCGATCTTTGCCTTCGTTGGCTTGCTGTTCTTCTTTTCTCAGTATCTCCAGCTTGTGCGCGGCTTGGGTCCGCTGCAGGCTGGGCTGGTGGAGCTTTCGGCCACCATTGCCTCGGTGCTGGTCATCGCTTTCGCCGGATATGCGCTGGGCCGAATGGGCCGGGGGCGAGCCATTGCCGCAGGCCTGGCACTGGGTGCAGTGGGTCTGGTTGTGCTTGCCGTGGCAGAGGGGGCGACCGGCATGGGAGGCATCATTATCGGGTTCGCCATCGTGGGCTTCGGTGCCGGATTGGCCATGACCTTGACCACCGATGCTGTTGTCAGCGCGGCACCGCCGGAACGAGCCGGGGCGGCGTCCTCCATCGCGGAGACGGCCTATGAACTGGGCGCTGCGTTGGGCATCGCCATCCTCGGTTCCGTGCAGGTGGCGCTCTATCGCGGGAACCTGCCGCAGATCGCCGACCCGGGCCAGGAAGCTATCGTCCACGAGTCCCTGGCGACGGCCATGTTCAGCCTGGATCTGGCCGACCCCTCCGCGATGAAGCTGATCGCCGATGCGCAGCACGCCTTCACCAGCGGCATGCAATGGACTTCGATCATCGCTGCGCTGCTCTTGGCCGTTGCCGCAGTCATTGCCTGGAAGGCAATACCTTCAGCCAAGGCGCAGCCAGCTGAAGCACGTAACTAGAAACATGACCGATTCCGTATTCCTAGGAGATATTTGAAATGAAGATTCTTGTTGTTGGCGCGGGGATTGCAGGCAGCGCGGCGGCCCATATGCTCGCCTTCGATGGCCATGACGTGCAGCTGGTCGACTCCGCCAAGGGCCCTCCGTCAGGCGGGTACCAGATCATGCTTGATGAAACCGCATTGGAAGTACTGCGCTTGATAGGGGCGGGAGGTGTGGCCGAAGGAATCGGTGATGCTGCTGCAGAAATCAGTGTGATCCGCCGCGGGAAGAAGCTGACTGATTTTTCTGCTCCGGGGTATCTCATGGCCCGGCGCGGAGATCTCATCGGCGCGATTGCGCGCTTCGCTGACCAGTCAGTGCCGGTGGCATATAACCGCGCATTAGAAGGGATTGAACAACGCGGCACAGGGGCTATCGCGCACTTCTCGGATGGCGCGCAAGAACAGTATGACCTGATTATCGGGGCGGACGGGCTCCGCTCAACGGTGCGTCGGCTGGCTATGGAAGATCGCAAGCCGCATATCTACACCAATGGGCGGCTGTGCCATTGGGTCAACGTTCCAGGACGGATCGATGGCGCACGTCAAGCGGCAATCCTGACCGGTCAAGGTGCGTCTGCCTTGGTCTTTCCATACCCTGGCCAGGACGAGACGCTCATCGTGACAGGTCTCAAAACCGCAGCAAGCCACCGTCGCCCCGGTGAACTGGCCCCCGAAGTGGTGAAGCTGCTCAGGGGTTCAGGAGAACGGTACGCAGCGTTCGCCGAAGATGTTGCGGGAACGCCGGAGGAAGATACCCGGGTCACCAGGTTCGCCCAGGTGCGCGCGCCGAAATGGCACGCCCGCAACGTCGTGCTGCTCGGTGATGCTGCGCATTGCATAGACCCGCTGTCGGGAGCTGGCGGGCACGGGGCCCTGCTCGGAGCCGCAATCTTCGCCCAAGAGCTGCGGTGGGCACCCAATGACCCCTACCAGGCGGCAACGCGCTATGAAAGCCGCGTGCGCCCATTCACCACTGCAGCTCAGCGACTGACATCTGGTCTTTTCGAGTTGAGCACCGCCTCCACCGTGAGGGGAATGCTAAGCGCCACCCGCGCGTTGGCGATCAGTGCCTTGAGCACCCGCAAGGTGCCCATCCCCGACTATTCCTACGTCCAAACCCGGGTCCGAAAAACCGCTTGAACCCGCTGACCATCATCAAGAGAGCAAGGAAAAGCTATGAACGCGAAGAATGCAAAAAAGGCTGCCGAAACCCTTGAAGCCGATGTTGTGATCATAGGCGCCGGACTCGCTGGCCTAGCCGCAGCAGATGAGCTCAAGCAGGCAGGCCACGAAGTGGTTGTGGTCGAAGGCCGCGACCGTGTCGGCGGACGACTCCTGACAACACGGCTTGCCGGAGTAGACGTTGATGCAGGGGCAACGTGGGTCGCCCCGGGGCATGCCGCTGTCCGCGACCTCGCTGCCCGGCTGGGTGCCGCTATTGTGCCGCAGTTCCATGAAGGCAAGGGCGTTCTGTCCTTCTCGGGCAAGCGCAAGGTTGAAAGCCTGTTGGCGATGCCTCCGTGGGTGATGCTCGACCTATGGCGAATCATGGGCGCAATGCAAAAGCTTGTGGACCGTTTGCCGGTCGCAGGAACCTGGGACCACCCATTGGCCGCCAAGCTGGACTCCATGTCCCTGGGCGAATGGCTGGGCAAGAAGCTGGCGCTTGGCCAAACGCGCAAATTCATCGGCATGCTCGCCATGGTCCACTTTGGCGCCCCGGCATCGGATGTTTCTCTCTTCAACGTCCTGCGCTACGTCAAGACGCTCGGCGGCCTGGAGCACATGATGGCGGTGGAAGGCGGAGACCAGCAGGATCGGTTCCTGCAAACTGCGCACTCACTGGCCACGGGCTTGGCCAAAGGGCTGGAGCCGAACGTCCTGCTGAACGCCCCTGCGACGCGCATCGAAAACTCGGAAGGCCGGGCGCTGGTCACGGCAGGGGAGCACCAGATCGCAGCGAAACGAGTCATCGTTGCGTGCGCTCCGGGGCACCGGTCGAATATCGAATTCAGCCCGGCGCTTCCCGAGCAGCATTACGGCTTGTCCCGGACGTGGCGGCTCGGTGCGCTGAGCAAGGCATTCGTTGCCTACGAACGGCCGTTCTGGCGAGAACAGGGGCTATCCGGCGAGGGCGTCTCCGATAATGCGGTAGGATTCCTGACCTTCGACGTCAGCCCGGAACCGCAAGGACCTGGAATCCTCATGGTTTTCTGCGATGCCCGTGGATTCGACGCGCTGGAACCTTCCCAGCGCACTGCCCGGGTGATCAAGCAGCTGGTCCACCTGTACGGCGAGCAAGCGAGCAAGCCCATCGACTACACGGACTTCTCTTGGGGCAACGATTCCTTTGCGCCGGGCGGGCCAAACCCTGCGGTGGCTCCAAAGGCGTGGACGAACTACGGAAAATTCCTTCGCGAACCGGTGGGGCTGATCCACTGGGCTGGCAGCGAGACAGCCGATGAAACCTCAGGCACCATGAACGGAGCGCTCTTGTCGGGACAGCGCGCTGCACAGGAAACCATGGCAGCGCTCAATCACTAGTCATAGCGGCCCAAGTGATGAGGCCGCGCAACAGGCCAAAGCTGCTGAGCCCCAGAGTGCCCCTTATGGCTGGCTGAGCACAAACTGGAGCACCTGGATCGCAATTGCAATGACAAGAGCGTTATAGAAAAAGGAGATGACGCCATGGAGCAAGGCCACGCGGCGGACCTTCGACGAGCAAAGACTGACATCGGAGGTGGCAAAGCTCGTGCCAATGGTGAAGGAGAAATAGAGAAAGTCCAGGAGATCCGGTTGCTTCGTTCCCGGAAAGGCTATCGGCTGGTCTCCCTTTTCCTGAGCCATGTAGCGATACATGTTCGCAAACCCCACGTGGAGCAGCAACCATGACAGGACGACACCAACGCTTGCCGCCAGCGCAAAAAAGGCGCTCTCTGGGGTGTAGGCAGAGCTGTCGCGTGCCAGGAGCGCGAACACGGCAGAGTATGCACCAGTAGCACTTGAGACGGTGGGCAGGACCCAGGCCCAACGCCTGTTTTCGCTTGCCGTCTTCAGGTCGCTCGGGCTTTGTCGCGCTGGCATTCGCCATGCAATGATGCCGCCCGCGACAAGATAAGCCAGTGCGAGAAATTCCCACGCGAACAGCGCCGGAAGGCTGCCGGACAGGATATAGATCAAACTCGCGATCAGCACGGCGCTCTCGGCGGCGTATCCCCACCATCCGGCGGCTCTTGGCTTCTTCAACTTGTGCATACGTGAATACTTTCATGTGAACCGTGAGTTGAGGCAAGCGCTGGCCAATGCTGTCCGGCAAGCTCCGAAATGTGCCGGAAATCCCCGAGGCATGACCGGTGGGCTGTCGACCGACACCACCAAACTTCAGATTAGGAAACTTGAATGGCTCCGCAACCACCCCGTCATAACAGGCGCCGCAACTATCGCGCGAGAGCGAATGCCGGCTTCGAACCAGTGCTTTATCGCGGAGGCCCGGAGTCCACGGCGGTGCCTGTGGGGCTGAGAATCGCAAGCGCTTACGCGTGGAGATTGCTGTCGATTGCAGCGGCTGTGGCGGTGTTAATCTGGATCTTCATCAAATTCAAGCTCCTTGTTGTTCCACTTCTGGTCGCCATACTCATTACGGCACTAGTATGGCCGTTTTTTGCCTGGTTGCGACGCTGGGGCCTGCCTAAACCGGTAGCCACCATCTTGACCCTGCTGGGGACTCTCGCTGTGGTCTTCTCCCTTGGCTGGTTGGTGAGCTGGCAGGTGGCGGAACACTGGGGAGAGCTCCTCTCGCGAGCAAAGACCGCTACGGAACAGGTGCGCCAATTCCTGCTTGACGGACCCCTTCACTTGTCCGCGGCGCAAATTGACCAGTACCTCGCGGATGGCATGGCAATCCTGCAGGAACAGGCAGAAGTTCTCATTTCCGGGGTCCTGGCCGTTGGCAGCAGCCTCGGCCGTTTCGGCGCCGGCATCCTGCTTGCCGTCTTCGCCATGCTGTGTTTTCTTTCCGATGGATCGCGCATCTGGGCCTGGTCGGTTAGGCTCTTCCCCAGAAGAGCCCGCAAGACCATTAACCACGCCGGTCGCAACGGGTGGCAAACACTGATCAACTACACCAAGACACAGATCATCGTGGCTTCTATTGACTCGGTCGGCATTGGCTTTGGCGCGTTTTTCCTTGGCGTGCCGATGGCAATTCCGATCGCGGCAAGCGTGTTTGTCGGTTCCTTCGTCCCTGTTCTTGGGGCGGTCCTCACTGGAGGACTTGCTGTGCTCATTGCATTGCTATATGAGGGCGCCTGGGTCGCCGCCGCCATGCTCGCTATAGTCCTCATAGTGCAACAGCTTGAAGGCCATGTGCTTCAACCTTTCTTGATGGGCACCGCCGTGAATATCCACCCTCTGGCAGTCATCATGGCTGTCGCTGGGGGAGCTATGGTCGCTGGCATCCCAGGGGCGCTTTTCGCCGTGCCAACCGCTGCGTTCATCAACGTGGCAGCGCTGACCATTGCCGAGGGGAAAGGGCCTACCAACCGCAAAGCGCTGGAATCGACGAGGAACCCGGAGCCCAATGAATGAATGCATTAATTCAAGGAAGGCATGAACGGATGTCCGCCAAGTTGGTGTCCAGCAGCTGGGCAAGGCCAGCGGGAACCCGGTAGCCAGCGTCATGGGATTGGCCACATGGAAGTCCGTTATCCCCGCCGATGCTCCCTTGGGTAAGCAGCAAACGCTCGTTGCAACTCCTGATGGTTCAGGTTGTTGCAACGAGCGTCGGGATTCGCACCATGGCGGATCACGCCCACTGACCGGGACCTGGAGGGCTTACATGATGCCGGTAGGCACCAGCAGCAACCAGGACAGTGCCGGTGCAATCAGAACCACGGCACCTGCGTACATCATCAGCTGCTTGTAGGTTCGGGTCCGATCGCTTTCCCTCACGTTGGCCACCACCAGTGCGCCAGCGGTGGAGAAGGGGGAAACATCAACCACGGTTGCGGAGATGGCAATTGCTGCCACGGTGCCGGAGACGCTCAGCGAGCTGACGGCCAGCAGCGGCCCGGCCAGCGGGATGAATGCGGCGAGCAGGGCGGTGGATGAGGCGAAAGCGGACCCGATGCCGATCACGTAGCACAGCACCAAGGCGATCAAGATCGGAGCGCCCAGGGCCAGGGCCATGTGGGCCAGGGTGTCGATCACGCCGATGTGGGTCAGCAGCGAGACATAGGTGATCATTCCGGCCACCAGCAAGACGGTGGACCAGGAAATGCCGGCAACAAACTTCTGCTGGTCCTTGATGTTCAACAGGGCCAGCAGCAAGCCGGCGCTCAAGGCGACAAAGCCGATGGGCAGGCGCAACACCAGGGCGCAGAAGAGCATCACGCCAATCAGCACCAGCGTGTAGATCTGCTGTCCCCGCGGACGGGTGGAGCGGATCTCCTCGACTTCCGTGTAGCCCTCGCCGGCGCTGGTGCGCAGCTTGCCCATCACGCCAATCAGCACCAGCGTGTAGATCTGCTGTCCCCGCGGACGGGTGGAGCGGATCTCCTCGACTTCCGTGTAGCCCTCGCCGGCGCTGGTGCGCAGCTTGCCCATCACGGCGAAGACGATCACAGTCAGGATCGACAGGATCAGGTTGATGGCGAAACTGGCGGCAAACAAGGCGTTGGCCGAAACCGGGAAGCCATTTTCCATGGCGATGTCATGAACCAGGACACCCGAGACGGACAGCGGCGAGAATCCTCCAGCATGGGAACCGTTGATGATGAAGGCGCCCATTAGCAAAGGGTGAATGCGCGATTCGTAGGCAAATCCGATGGCGGCCGGTGCCAGCAATGCGACGGCGGCAGGGGAGAAGGTGCCCAGCGAGGTCAATGCCGCGGCGACCAGGAAGAAAACCCAGGGAAGCAGCATGGTTTTGCCGCGAACTGCGCGGACGCAGTTGCGCACGATGATATCGATGGTGCCGTTGTGCTGTGCCATGGAGAAGAAGTAGGTGACGCCGATGATGGTCAGCACGATGCTGGCCGGGAAGTCCGCGAGGATTTCCTTGTGATCCATGCCCAGCATGAAGTAGCCGATGCCGAAGGATGCCACCAGGCCCATCACGCCGATGTTGACCGGCCATTTGGTGGCGATGATGAACATCAGCACCAGGACAACGAGCGGGATGACCTGTTCGGTGGTCAGCGAGGCGCCGGTGCCGTAAGGCTCCGTGCTGGAGAGCGCTGGAGAAGCCACCACGGCGATGAGCACCGCGATGAAGGCCACCGCGGCAACGATCAGCAGGTTGCGCTTGGTGCGCCGGTTTTGGCGTCGCGGATCGACGGTGTCGACAGCGATGGCTTCTTGTTCGGCTGGGGGTGCAGCCTTGAACCCTGTATTAGTCATGGTCTGGCTCCTCAGCGGCTTGCGCTTGCTAGGTCGGTTTCGGCAACGCTGCCGAGGGACTCGGGGAGGTGGATGGTGGAGCTGGCGATGGAGCGGGCGGTGCGGTCCACTCCGACGTACATGGACCCCTCGCGTTCTTCGCTCCAGGTTTCGATGACGCCGGCGGGGGTGCGCAGGCGCAGCGTGGCGCGCGGTGCCCCGCCGGTGATCTCGCCCAGTATGGTGCCCGGGGTCTGTGCGCCGAGGGTCAGCGCGATGCTTCCGGTGATGGCCAATGCCGGGTGGGGCTTGCCCATGGAGAGCATCATGACGCTGGCATCGCTGTCTTCATCCTGCGGTGCCGCGGCGATGGCAAGTTTCGGGATGGCGCGGGCAGCCTGCGCAGGGGTCGCGGCCAGGCCCATGCGCACCGCGGCTTCGCGGCGCACCTGGTCCAAGGCGATCAGTTGCGAGTCGACGGCGGCCATCCATGAATCATAGTTGGCGGTGTCGAGACCGAGTTCCTCGGCGCGAAGCATGACTACGGGTGCTCCGGCATCCATCAGGGATGCGGTCCACGCGCGGCCCGCGGCAAGCAGGATGTCTGTTGGGTTCGAGGTGGGCAAGAGGCTGCCGGTGGTCTTGCCGGCAGGGTCGCGGAATCCGAGCCCGACCTTGTAGCCAGCTGTTGCCACACCGGGCATCTGCGCCTGGGGAACGATGGGCAGTGCCCCGCCTGGCGTATCGACCCGCTGGATGATGATCTGCCCGGTATTGGTATTGCGGGCGGTGACTCGGGTGATGTCCCCGGACGGGGTGATCCATCCTTGCTCGATGGCGTAGAGCCCGACAACCGCGGAGCAGTTGCCGCAGTTGCTTCCCCAATCCACGGTGGCTTCTTCGATGCCTACCTGGGCGAAGGTGAACTCCACGTCGATTTCGGCGTCGCTGGAACGGTGCAGAATGACTGCCTTGCTGGTGGTTGAGGTGGCTCCGCCAACGCCGTCGATTTGTCGTGAATCGGGGCTGCCGAATACTTTCGGGAGCAGTTCATCGAGGCTGGTGGCCGTTTCGTCCAGGTGCTCGGATTCGAAGACCCAGCACTTGCTGGTTCCTCCGCGCATCCATTCGGCTTGTATGTTCATCGTCATTCCTACATCTCGTGGTGCCGCGCGTTTCGCTCCCGGTCACTCGGTCCGGATTCATCGTTATCCGGCTATGGAAAAACCATAATCTGCATCACATTTGAAGTCTACGTACATAAAATGTAGGGGTTTGTAGCAACGCTTAATTTGCTTGGATTGCAAGCTTATGCAGACTGCAATTTGATGATGAACGGTGTAGGTAAAACGAAAAATCAGCCATTCGGGCTAGAGATTTTAGAGAATGAACAGAGTATTCAGTTCATTGAAGTACTGCTTATGGTTATCGGCTGTTGCTCGCGAAAGAAGTTTTTTGCGGTGGCGCGCTGCTCGTTGCCTCGACGTGAATGAACTAAAAATGCCGTTGCATCGCGCTCGGCGAGATGCAACGGCATAGCAAAAATTGATTGTTTTCGGGGAAAGGCTTCGTGGCCTGCCAGATGGTCAGCCCGCGAGAATAATCTCCACGTTCGCGTCCTTGAATGGCGCAAGCTGGTTCTCGCTGGCCTGTGCGTCGGTGATCAGCGTCCAGCCTTCGGGCAATCTGGCCCAGGCATGGAAAGGATGCTGGTTGAGCTTGGAGCTGTCGGCCAGCACAAACACGCGCTGCGCCCGCGAGGCCATCTTTTCCTTGAGCCGGGTCTGCACGAGGTCGGCCTCGCAGATGGCATCGGGCGTGACGGCATCAGCGCCGAGGAAAACGGAATCAAAACTCATCCGCTCCAGGCAGTATTCTGCCAGCGGGCCCACAAAGGCGGCGCTGCGGTGGCGCAAGGTGCCACCGAGGCACTCAACATGTACCGACTCTGCCTCGGCCAGTTCCTCGACCACCACCAGCGAGGTTGTCGCCACGGTGAGTTCATTGGCGTCACGCAGCTCATGGGCCAAGGAGGCAACTGTGGAACCGGAATCCAGCAGGATGGTTTGCGCCTCGGACACCAGCGAGCGCGCCTTGCGCCCGATGGCGCTCTTCGCCGCCGCGTTCTCCATGTTCCGCTGCCGGAACGTGGACTCGATCACCGGTGCGGTCAAGGGCATCGCCCCGCCATAGGTGCGCGCGATCTTTCCTTCTCCGGTGAGCCGGGAAAGATCGCGGCGTATCGTTGAAGCGGTGACGCCGAATCGTTCGGAGAGTTCCTCCACGCTGGCCAACCCGCTGGTATTGGCCAGTTCCAGGATCTGCCCTTGGCGCACCTTGGCACTGGTCGACATGGGACTCCTTCCCCAGTTGATTCGGTGGGTCTACTACGCCGAGTGTATCGGCATTGGCCCGGTTCGCTTACTCGGCCGGGGCCGTCGCCAAATTCACCGACTGCTGCAGGGCCTCGATCATGCTGCCCACCTCGACAACGCCGGTGCCGGCAATATCAAAAGCGGTGCCGTGGTCCACCGAGGTGCGGATGACCGGCAGGCCGACGGTGATGTTCACGCCAGCTTCGATGCCCAGGACCTTCACCGGGCCGTGGCCCTGGTCGTGGTACATGGCGACGATCAGGTCGTAGTCGCCCCGGCCTGCCAGGAAGAACGCGGTATCGGCGGGCAGGGGGCCGATGGCGTTGATCCCATCGGCTTGCAGCTTTTCGAGCGCAGGGATGATCTTTTCTTCCTCTTCGCCGTAGCCGAACAGGCCGTTCTCGCCGGCGTGCGGGTTGATGGCGCAGACCCCGATCTTCGGGGTGGGATTGCCTGCGCGGACCAATGCCTCATGGCCGCGGCGGACCGTGCGCTCAACCAGCCCGGGTTCGATTTTCTTGATGGCATCGATCAATCCGATATGGGTGGTCACGTGGATGACCTTGACCTTGGGCGTTGAAAGCATCATCGAAACTTCATCGACACCCATGAAGTGGGCAAGCAATTCGGTGTGCCCGGGGTAGATGTGGCCGGCTTCGTGCAGTGCGGCCTTGTTCAGCGGTGCGGTGCAGATGCCCTGGACCTCGCCGCGCATCGCCAGTTCGCAGGCGATGCGGATGTAATGGTAGGCCGCGTTGCCAGCCTCGCCGGAAATTTTGCCCCATTCAAGGTCCGCAGACAGCAGGTGGGGGTCGATGACGTTGATGCGGCCGGGAACAAACTGGGCTTCTGCGACGTCGGAGATTTCCACGATGTCGGCCTTGAGGCCCAGGGCCTTCGCGCCCAGGGAAAGCCGGTGGCAGTCGCCAATGACGATGGGCCGGCTGATGCTGTAGGCGTTGGCATCCAGCAGGGCGCCGACGGTGACCTCGGGACCGACTCCTGATCCGTCACCCATGGTGACGGCGATGAATGGACGGGAATCTGGGGAAATGGTGCTCATGGATTCTGGCTCCTGGGGAAGAATGGCGCGCAGATCGCGCAGGGTGGAAAAGGCTTTGGAGAGGATGCCGGGGCTGCCGAAGGAACCGGGCTTGGTGCCAACCAGGCGCCCGTCGGGGGCTTGGCAGATGACCACTCCGGGTTCCAGCTGCTGGCGCGGGACCAGCGAGGTGACAGAGAGGTCGTCGAGGACGGCGCGTGCAGTTTCACCGCCGGTCAGGAAAAGATCCGAGTCCGGGTGCGCTGCAAGAAAGGCGGCTGCCTGATTGCGCAGCTGGTGGAGCACTGCTGAGGGTTCCGTCCCGTTGCGCGCTGCGCGCAGAATCACCGGTTCCCCTGGCTTGGGCGCCGGCAGCTCGCCGGTTGTTTCGGCACAGGGGATGCCGTGGTTCTGGGCGAGTTCAAGCTGCTGCCCGGAGGGGCCCGAGGCCGAGCCGACGACACCCAGAAGGTGGCGAGCCGGAGCATCGGACGCGGCGGGATCCTGGTGCGCGGCCTGGCTGGCTGTGCCGTGACGCGCCGCCAGGGCGCTGGCCAGGGCCGCGTTCAGGGCTCCGGTGCCAACCAGGATGCTGCGGGCGAACAGCTCCGGGTGCGCGGCGCGCAGTCCGAGCCAGGATTCGGTGACGGAGTGCAGGTCCGCCTCGGTTGAGCAGTCGACGATGGCGATGGGTGCCGAACCGAGCGCGGCGGCCAGGTGTTCTTGGAACGATCCATCGGTGCTGGGCCGGGCCAGCGTTGCGGATTCGAGGCCACCGAGCAGGTCGGTGATGGATTCGGGGGCTTGTTCGGCTTCTACCTGCCAGGCATCCGTGGAAGCCAGCGGCTGGCCGGCAACCAGCGGGCGCCCTTTGTCAACGGTCCGCTCCAGGTGGGGCAGTGCTCCGGCAATGATGAGCCGGTAGCCGCTATCGGCCAGGGCCGAGAGCTCTGCGTTGAGGTTGCCGCGCCACAGCGAATCGATCTTCTTGAAGACCAGCGCGTCTTGCGAGGGCCGGCGGCAAAGATCCTGGATGCGCCGATAGGCCTTGGCGGGGTCCAGGTAGCGGCTATCGGTGTCCAGGACGGTGACGGGGCGGGGCTTGTTCGAAGATCCCGCGGCGAGGTCAAGGGAAATCCGGGTCGCAAATCCCTGGTCGCTCCAAGGCAAGGATACTTCGCAGGCGCCGGAAAAATCATCGGCGAGAATCAGGACTTCCATTGGGTTCGTGGCCATGTGGATGCTTGTCACCTCCTTGAATCGGGTTCCGGATGGCTCCGGTCGAGCGTGTGCTTCTGGAGCCATCATGACACAGTTGCGCGAAATGCGCTATGCCTATTGCGCATTTCGCGCAATCGTGACAAAGTGTCCTTGAGATACACATCACAGCGAGTGGATGGCCCTGCAAGCAATGGGGCAAAGCGCTCCAGAAAGTCGATTGGGAGGTCGAAGATGACCGCACGATTCTCGCCCGGGATGTCGCGGCGCCAGCTGCTGCAGCTGGCCGGAGCCGCCGGGCTCTTTGCGGCAGTGGGGATGAGCGCTACCGCGTGCGCAGGACCCACCGGGCTGCCGGGCAAGGACACGCTGACCCTGGCCCTGAACCGGTCCTTGGTATCGCTGGATAACAAGCTGAACCAGTTCGATGCAGCCGTCACCGTGCAGCGAGCGGTCCGCGAGGGCCTGACCGCGATCGGCCCGGACATCGCACCGATTCCGGTGCTCGCCGAGTCAATGGTGATGGCATCGCCAACACGCTGGACCGTCAAGCTGCGCCAGGGAATCACCTATTCGGACGGGCGCCCGGTCAAGCCGAAGGATGTGGCCACCGCGCTGGAAATGTACGCCAAGGTGCAAGGCTCCTTCGTCGCCAGCTTCTTCCCCGAATTCCCCTCGGTCACCGAAGTCGATGAGCGGACATTCCATTTGGACTCCAAGGGGCCCATCCCGATCCTGGATGCGCTGATGGCGCTGATCCTGATTTCCCCTGCCGAGGACAACAAGGCAGAAGAGCTGCAGACCGGTGTGGGCACCGGGCCCTACGTTGTCCAGTCATATGATCGCGGTGCCGGGACCTACACGCTGGTGCGCAATGAGAAGTACTGGGGCGAACCGGCACCAATCCGCCAGGTCAACGTCCGCTTCCTGCCCGAAGAATCCTCCCGCGTGATCGCCTTGCGCAGCGGCGAAGTAGATGTCATCGATTCCATCTCGCCCAATTCCATGGAACAGCTCCAGGGCCTGCCCGGCGTCACCATCGACACGGCCTCCTCGCTGCGCTTGAACCAGATCTTCTACAACTTCCGCAAGCCGAAGTCCCATCCGCTCGCCGATCCCAAAGTCCGCGAAGCGCTGTCCTTCGCCATCGACGGCAAGGCCCTGGTGCACGATGTCCTGATCGACACCGTGGAACAGGCGCAGGGCGTGACTCCGACCAGCCTGTTCGGCTACGCCAAGACCGGGGACTACGTTTACGACCCGGGCAAGGCGAAATCCCTGCTGTCGGATTTCGGCGTGGAGAACCTGAAGCTCAAGATCATCTGGGAGACCGGAGAATTCCCCTCGGATACCGCCATCATGGAGGCCCTGGTGCAGATGTTCGGGGACATCGGAGTGAAAACCGAGCTCCAGCAGTTTGAACCCGGAGGAAATATCCTGCAGTGGCGCCAAGGCAAGGAAGGGGACTGGGACCTGCTGGGCAATGGCTTCTCCAGTCCTACTGGCCTGGCCATCACGATGCTGCAGGGCATGTACGCAGGCACCGCGGAAAAGGAAAAGACCCGCGACACCTACCAGGGCTACGTCAACAACAGCGTTGAGCGCAAAATTTCCCGCGCGGCCTCGGAAGTCGATGAAGCCAAGCGCACCGAGTACCTCAAGGTCGCCCAGCAGGCAGCCTGGGACACCTGGCCCTGCGCGTGGGCCTTTACCCCCAAGTCAATTCTTGCCCGCCGCAACCGCGTGCAAAACCTGGAACTATCCGCCGCCAACGCCTACCCGCTGGCCCGTGTGGGATTGGAGAGCTGAGCCGTGCTGACCTATCTTCCCAAGCGCATCGGGCAGGGACTGCTCACGGTATTCCTTACCGTTTCAGTAGTCTTCCTGCTCATCCGCATGGCACCGGGCGACCCGGCTGCCTCGTTCGCCGGGCCGCTGGCCACCAATGAGCAGCTGGCCGCCGTGCGCGAGCAATTTGGCCTGGACAAGCCGCTGCTCCAGCAATACGTGATATTCATCGGACAGCTGTTCACCGGCCACCTGGGGCAGTCCTATTCCTTCCAGGCACCCGCCGTGCAGGTGGTGATGGACCGGCTGCCCTATACGCTGACCCTGGCCACCAGCTCCATCCTGCTGGCCGCGCTGGTCGCCATTCCGCTGGGAATGTGGATGGCCCGCCGCACCGATACCGATGCGGAACTCGGCGTGAACGTGCTGACCATCGCCGGGCAATCCATGCCCGACTTCTGGACCGGCATCATGCTGCTCACCGGGTTCTCGGTGATCATCCCGCTGTTCCCGGCTTCCGGCTTCACGACCTGGGGCGGGCTGGTCCTGCCGACCATCACCGTCGCGATCCTGCAGATCGCCCTGGTCTCGCGCATGGTCAAGCGGGAAATGGTCACCAATTTCAACGCCCCCTATCTGAGCATCGCCCGTTCCCGCGGCGTCAGCGAACGGGTACTGACCTGGCGCTACGCGCTGGGCAACGCGGGAATTCCCGTTTTCACCGCCCTGGGCACCCGCTTCGCGGCGATGCTCAACGGCGTGGTGGTCGTAGAAGTAGTCTTCGGCTGGCCCGGCGTGGGCTCGCTGATCGTCCGGGCCTTGGAAACCCGCGATTACCCCCTGATCCAGGCCACCGTGCTGATCACCGCCCTGCTGGCCGTCGCGGTCCAGCTGCTGATCGATCTGGCCTACCCACTGCTGGACCCACGGGTCCGCCTCGGAAAGGCAGCTTCGGCATGAGCACCACAACCCGCAACCTCGCGCAAGCTCCGGATCCGGTCCGCGGCTCGGCAGTGACCAAGCAGCTGCTGAAGAAATCGGCCGCCGCCCGGCGTGCCCGGTCAACCCGCATCAAGCTGTGGCTGGGCACCATACTGACCCTGCTGGTGGTCCTGCCGATCGCATTGGCCAACCTGCTGCCGATCGCAGACCCGAATATGCAGGACCTCGGCGCCCGGCGATTGGCCCCGTTGATCGACGGGCACCTCTTCGGCACCGACCAGCTGGGCCGCGACCTGCTCTCCCGGGTGCTCTTCGGAGGCCAGACCTCGCTGATGATCGGCGTGCTGGCGGTCGTCGTTTCAGGGGCTGTCGGAGTGATCCTCGGATCCATTGCCGGGTTCTACGGCAAATGGGCCGACGTGATCATCTCCCGCGTGCTCGAAGCCCAGCTGTCCCTGCCGCTGCTGATGATGCTGCTGCTGGTCGTTGCCCTCTTCGGGCCATCCATCCCGGTGATCACCGGTGTCATCGCCATCGCCCAGTGGCCCGAGGTTGCGCGCCTGACCCGATCCCTGGTGCTCGTGGAACGCGAAAAGCCCTATGTGGATGCGGCCAAGACCCTGGGCCTTCCCAAAGTGCAGATTCTCGCCAAGCACGTGATTCCCAATGTCTTCAAGCAGGCCAGCCTGGTGATCTTGCTGTTGCTGGCCCAAGCGGTGCTCCTGGAAAGCGCATTGTCCTTCCTCGGCGCCGGACCGCAGCGTCCCTTCTCCACCTGGGGCCGGCTGATTTCCGACGGCCAGGACTACATCACCACCTCGTGGTGGATGGTGACGCTGCCAGGCCTGTTCATCGTCGTTCTGGTGGTCGGGGTCAATCTGCTCGGCGATGCCCTGCGCGATGGAAACCTGCGCCGCACCTCTAAGAAGGAAGGCAAGTGATGAGCGAGCAAAATACCGCAGTCCTGGAAGTCAGCGACTTCAGCGTGGAACTGATGACCGACAACGGCGTGTTCAAGGCGGTCAAAAACGTCAACTTCCGCATCGGCCACGGGGAAACCGTCACCATCATTGGCGAATCGGGTTCCGGCAAATCCACGACCGCCATGGGGCTGCTCCAGCTGTTGCCCCGCGGGCTTGCTGCCTTGTCCGGCCAGGTGCGGATCAAGGGCGAGGATGTGCTGGCCAACCCCAAGGCCATCGCCAAGTTCCGCGGACGGGGCCTGGCATTGATCCCGCAGGACCCGATGACCGCGCTGAATCCCGTAGCCACGATCGGCTCGCAACTGCGCGAGGCGATCAAGGTGGCCGGACGCATTACCGGCAAGCAGGAGCTGCACAGCAAGGCCGTGCAGCTGCTCGAGCAGGTGCGCATCCCACTGGTTGAGGAACAACTCAAGAAATTCCCGCATCAGCTCTCCGGCGGCATGCTGCAGCGCGTCCTCATTGCCATTGCGCTGGCCAGCGAACCAGAACTGCTGGTCGCCGATGAGCCCACCAGCGCCCTGGACGTCACGGTGCAGGCCGGGATCCTCGACCTGCTGCTGGAACTGCAGCAGCGCAGCGGGATCTCGATACTGATGATTACGCACGATATTGGCGTTGCGCGCCTGGTTTCCGACACAATCCATGTGATGAGCTCGGGGAAGTTCGTCGAGTCCGGCCCCGCCGCCCAGATTGTCGACGCACCAGAACAGGACTACACCCGCAAGCTGCTCGCCGCGGTTCCGCGCTTGGGAACCTGGGACGAAACGCCAATGGCACCAAAGGGAGCATCATGAACCAGCAAGCACCGTTCCTCTCAGTGAAGAACCTGAGCGTCGAGTACCACACGCACAACGGAATCTTCCGCGCGGTGGACGACGTTTCCTTTGACCTGGAACGTGGCACGACCTTGGCCGTGGTCGGTGAATCAGGATGCGGAAAGTCGACCATCGCCAAATCCATCATGCGCCTGCTCAAGCCGGCCAAGGGGCAGATCCTGCTGGACGGAACCGACCTGGTGGCCCTGAATGAAAAGCAGCTGCGCCCCTTGCGCCGCAAGTTCCAGATGGTCTTCCAAGACCCCTACGGCTCGCTGGACCCCAGCCACAGCGCCGAGCAGATCATCACCGAGCCGCTGAAAATCCAGAAAAGCGGGACGCCTGCCGAACGCCGCAAGGAGGCCTTGAGGCTGCTCGATCGCGTGGGCCTGCCCGAGGGAGCACTGGACAAGCGGGCCAATGAATTCTCCGGCGGCCAGCGCCAGCGCATCGGCATCGCCCGGGCACTGGCTTCCAAGCCGGAGCTCCTGGTCTGTGACGAGGCGACCAGCGCGCTGGATGTCTCGGTGCAGGCACAGGTGCTCAAGCTGCTCGCCGAGATCCAGGAAGACACCGGGATCTCCTATGTGTTCATTTCACACAACCTGGGCGTGGTGCAGGAAATCAGCGATCAGGTCATGGTGATGCAGAAGGGAAAGCTGGTCGAACTGGGCAGCACCGAGCAGGTGCTCACCTCGCCGGCCGAGCCGTACACCCGCAAGCTGCGCCGCGCGGCCCTGGACCCGAGCCAGATGGAAGGCGTGAAGCCGCGCCACATCCTGGCCGGGCTGGCCAGCTAGAACCGCAAGAGACGATCAAGGAAGCAAAGATAATGCCCAAGAACACCCCGGCAGCATTGGTCCTGGGAACCATGACCTTCGGCGACACCGCCGATGCCCAAGCCAGCGAGCAGATGCTCAATACGGCACTGGACGCGGGAATCACCCATATTGATACAGCCAACGCCTATGTCGGCGGGGCCACCGAAGAGCTGCTGGCCACCTTGCTGGAAGGCAAGCGCGACTCGGTATTCCTGGCGTCCAAGGCGGGAATGCCCCATGCGGACGCCGGCGAGGATTCGCCCTTGTCCCCAGCGGCATTGCGCCGAAGCGTGGAGGCCTCGCTGCGGCGGCTGAACACCGACCGGCTGGACCTGTTCTACCTGCACCAGCCCGACTACGCCACCTCGCTGGAAGCGACCTTGGGCGAAGTCGCGAAGCTGCACCAGGAAGGCAAGATCCTGTCCCTGGGCGTTTCCAACTTCGCCGCCTGGCAGATTGCGCAGGCAAGGCATGTGGCCGAGTCGGTCGGCGCGCCGCCACCTGTGGTGGCCCAGCAGCTGTACAACCTGGTAGCGCGGCGCATCGAAACCGAATACCTGCCCTTCGCCCAAGCCAGCGGGGTGCAGACCATGGTGTACAACCCGCTCGGCGGCGGACTGCTCACCGGGCGCCATAGCTTCGCGCAACAGCCGCAGGAAGGGCGCTTCGGCAGCTCCCGCCTGGCCAGCATGTACACCGAGCGCTACTGGGACGAAGACCTCTTCAAGGGCATTGAAGCGCTCACCGCACTGGCCGAGGACGCCGGCATCAGCCTGATCGAGCTGTCCCTGCGCTGGCTGTCCTACCACCAGGGCGTCGACTCGCTGCTGCTTGGCGGATCCAAGGCAAGCCAGCTCGAATCCAACATTGCCGCCATCGCCAAGGGGCCATTGGAGCAGAACCTGGCGGAGGCAGCCGCAGCGGCCACCGCCTCGCTGCACGGCCCGATGCCTGCCTACAACCGCTAACAAGAAAGAGATACCAACGCCATGACCTCAGCAGTTGCCACCGAATTCGCCCGCAAGATCCGTGACCGCGAACCAGCCGTCGGGTACTGGGTGGTGCTCGATTCGCCGGTATCCACCGAACGCATCGCACGCCTGGGCTACGACTACGTTGCCCTCGACGCGCAGCACGGCCTGATCGGCTACAACGGAATGCTCACCGGGCTGATGGCCATCGACGCCTCCGGCCAGGCCGCGGGTGTTGTCCGCGTGGAAGCCAATAACGCCACCGCCATTGGCAAGGCCCTGGACGCTGGCGCCGTGGCCGTCATCGTGCCGCTGGTCGACAACGCGCAAGACGCCGCCGACGCGGTCAAATACGCCAAGTACCCGCCGCATGGCATCCGCTCCTACGGACCCATGCGTTCGGCCCTGCGCGTTGGCCCGGTACCAGCGGAATCGGATGCCACCACCATGGTCTTCGCCATGATCGAGACTCCGGGCGGGTTGGAGAATGTCGAAGAAATCGCCGCCGTCCAGGGCCTGGACGGGCTGTACGTCGGGCCCAGCGACCTGGCCTTGGCCATCGGCGCCGCGTTCCCAGGGGATCCGGCGATCAAGGAGGAATTCGAGGCCGCGCTCAAGCGGGTCAGCGCGGCAGCACAGCAGGCTGGCATTGCCGCCGGCATCCACAACGCCAACGGCGAGCTGGCCCAGCAGCGCCTCGGCGAAGGATATACCTTCGCCACGGTGGCCTCGGACCTGACCCACCTGGAAGCAACGGCCGCGGCCCACCTGCAGCAGGCCCGCTCCTAGCACCGAATAGACAGCAAGGAATCAGACAATGTCGTTGACCGATTTTTCCACCATCAACCCCGACGGGCAGATCCACGAGGATGGGCCGCTGGCCTACGCCTACCTGCCGGCACCCACCGTGCAATCCCACGCAGCCAACCTGATGACCCTGGGCAACGGGGATCTGGGCTGCGTCTGGTTCGGCGGAACACAGGAAGGGGTGGCGGATATCAGCATCTACTTCTCCACCCTGCAGCGTCTGCCCGAGGGGCAATGGGCGGAAAAATGGTCGCCGGCACAGCAGCTGTCCAGCGACTCGACCCGTTCCGAGCAGAACCCGATCCTGTACCGCCACGGTGAGGAACTCTGGCTGTTGTACACGGCCCAGCACGCGGGAAACCAGGATACTTCCGAGGTGCGCCGCCGCATCTCCAGCGACCATGGAAGCACCTGGTCCGAACCCGAAACCCTCTTTGCCGCCACCGAGCACGGCGGGGTCTTCGTGCGCCAGCCACCGGTGCAGGTCGGCGAACGGCTATATGTTCCGGTCTTCCGCTGCGCTACCGTGCCAGGGCAAAAATGGGTGGGGGACTTCGACGATTCCGCGCTGATGGTCTCCACCGATGGCGGAGCCACATGGACCGAGCAGATTATCGAGGGGTCCACCGGCTGCGTGCACATGAATGTCGCGGCGCTGGCCGATGGCAGCCTGCTGGCGCTGTATCGCAGCCGCTGGGCCGACTGGATCTATGCCTCGCGTTCCGAGGACGGCGGGCTGACGTGGAGCGTGCCGGAAGCCACCGAATTGCCGAATAACAATTCATCCATCCAGTTCGTCTCCATGAATGATGGCCGCTTGGCCTTGATCTACAACCACTCCCAGGCCACTGAGCAGACCGAACGCCGCCTGTCGCTCTACGACGAGATCGACGATGAGGGATTGGATTCCAGCGTCGATGGCCCGGTGGTGTTCGAACCGGTGGCCACCGGGGAACCCGGGGTGCAAAAGGCCTTCTGGGGCACGCCCCGCGCGCCGCTGACCGTGGCGATCTCATCGGATCAGGGCAGAAGCTGGCCAGCACGAAGGAACCTCGAAGTGGGGGACGGGTACTGCCTTTCCAATAATTCCCGCGAGGGGCTGAACCGGGAATTCTCCTATCCTTCCATCCACGAAGGCCAGGATGGGGCCCTGCACCTGGCCTACACCTATTTCCGCCAGGCCATCAAGTACGTGCGCATCGACCCTTCGTGGGTCAGCGCGCCGGAGGCAAGCGATCATGCCTAGCGCTCTGGTCACCGGGGTCAGCTCCGGCATTGGCGAAGCGATCGCCCGCGCCCTGCTGGAAGCCGGCTATGAAGTCACGGGCCTGAGCCGCAGGGCACCGGCCATCGCCGATGAGCGCTTCTCCTGGCGGAGCACCGACCTGGGAGACCTGGGCAAGGTCCAGGAAGCCGCACAGCAGCTGTCGGCGCCCGATCTTTTTGTCCATGCCGCGGGCTATATGGCGACCGGGGCATTGGGCGAGCTCAAGGCGGAGGATCTGGCGGGGATGCACGCGGTTCATCTGCAGGCGCCAACGGTGCTGCTCAATACCCTGGCACCGAAGATGGAGGATGGCTCCCGGATCATCTTGATTGGCAGCCGGACCATGAGCGGTGTCGCTGGCAAGAGCCAATATGCCGCTACCAAGTCAGCGCTCGCCGGGCTGTCGCGCAGCTGGGCCATGGAGCTGGCGCCCCGTGGCATCACCTGCAATGTCGTGGCGCCGGGGCCCACTGATACCCCGATGATGGTTGATCCGCGCAGGGCGGGCGTCCCGCCGGTCACGCCGCCCCTGGGCGCGCTCGTGGATCCCGCCGATGTGGCCGCCCTGGTGCTGTTCCTGGGCGGGGAACATGGCAAGTCCATCACGGGCCAGGTGATGACCATCTGCGGCGGAGCGTCCCTGAAGAGCTAGAGCGCACGCAGTCCTTCCTCTCATCCAGTGAGGTCAGCTGATTCATGGATTTCATTGCACCGCTAATCAGCTGGCCGACCGCTGGTCGCCGGCGCGCCCGATCCCGCAGCCCTGCATGGGCGTGGGAACGAGCAGGTCAGGCGCGTTGCCTAGTGCCAAAGGCCCAAGGCGAACTCGGCGATGACCGTGGCCAGAATGAAGGACGCTGTGATGGCCACCAGCCCCACCGGGACGATTTTCCACCCGATCTTCTTCAGCAACCCGATATCCTTGCCCAGCGACAGGCCAGCACAGGTCAGCACCACCGTGGTGATCGAGAGGAAGGGGATGGCAGTAAAGGTGCTGACGAAAAAGCCGGCCACCGGGGAAATCGGGCTGCATAGTGCCGCGATCAGCGTAGTCAACCAAATCAGCGACGGGATCTTGTTCCCGGTCAGCTTGGCCAGATAGCCGCCGAGAACGACAAAGAGGCTCATGACCGCATAGGAGAGTACCAGCTGCCAGCCGAACCCTCCGGCGATCGAGGCGGTTACGATGCCCATGATCGAGAGCACCGGCAAGGTGACCCACAGCGGCACGTTCTCTACCGTGCCCACTTCGGATGCCGACTCGGCAAACTGTGCATTGGACTCTTCCATCTTGGCGCGTGCCGAGTCCTGGTCGGCCAGCGTGCCGGCGGCTGCCGCTTTTTGCGCCAGCTTGGCTTTGCGCTTGGCACCGGTGAGCAGGTTATAGACTTTGTTGGCCAGCGGAAGGGCCACGAACATGCCCACATAGGTGCCCATGATGGTGGTGATCAGGTTCGAGACGGCGGCCATGGACAGGATCGCCTGTTCCATTTCCGGGTGCGCCGCGGCGATGCTGGCTGCCGAGGCGGCCATCATGGATCCGGAGCCCACGCCTGCGCCCATGGCCATGGCCAGCGGGTCGAAAACGCCCCAGCTGGCCACCACGGAGGTCACCAGCGAAATGTAGATCGCTCCGAAGATGGTGCCGAAAACGTACATCGCCAGCACTCCGCGGTATTCGTCGGAATTCGAGCCGAAGCGGGCCGAAACCATGGCGAAGGAGGACTCGCGGTCAATGGAGAAGGTCGCGCCGACAGTGGAGCGCCCCATGCGCAACAGCACCGCCAAGGGCAACGCCAGCACGATGGTGCCCAGCAGGTGGCCGATCTCCTGCAGGAAGAGTGCCGGCCCGGCCTCGACGAGCACCGGGATCTGCGGGCCGATGTCCGCTGAGAGGCGCACGACCAGCAGCAGCACGGCTACCGCGGAAAAGCTCGCTGCGATCTTCTGAGCGCGAATGGAGACGGGCTTGAACTTCTGCAAGGTCAGCACCGTACCGATGACCAGGCCCCAGACCATCGGGAAGATCAGCAGTGTGCCGATCCCGACGTCGAAGGACTTCTTGCCGATCAGCTCGGCGGCGATGGCCACCAGCAGGGCGAGGGCCGCGATCGGGAGCGCGTGCTTGGCTCCGGTGCTTGCGGGGGTGGAAATGGTTTTCATGAGGTGTCCTAGTGCGAGTGCGGACGGGCTCTAGGCCCGGCGGTAGGCGGCATCGAGGTAGCGCCCGCGGTCGGCCAGCACGGCGGCCGCGACGGTCGCTGCCAGCGAGAGCGCGGCATCGTCCATGGCGGCATATGCCGACTGCGTGTTGGCCGATACGGTGAACCCGGCGGAGTGAACCGGCGCCGTGGCGCCCGGAACAGCGAACATCGGATGGATTGATGGTATGACTTGCGAGATGTTGCCCATGTCGGTGGAACCGCCGCCGCCAGTGCCGGTCGGCAGTTCGGCGACGTCGTTGCCGCGGGCGGCCATGGCATCATTCCAGTAGCCGGCCAACGCCCGGTCTTGCAGGACAGGTTCATACAGCGGTTCAGTGGCCTCGAATTCGAGGGTGGTGCCGGTGGCGATGCCCGCGCCCTCGAAGCAACGGCGCACCTTGGCCAGTGTCTGCTCGTATTCCTCGAGGGAGTAGGCGCGCACCTCGAAGTGCACTTCGGCGTAGTCCGGGATGATGTTCGTGACGTTTCCGGCCTCTGAGATATAGGAGGCGACGCGGTGGTTATCAGGCAGCTGCTGGCGCAGCAGTCCAATGGCCACCTGGGAGAGGGTGGCGGCGTCGGCTGCGTTGACCCCGCGGTGCGGCATCGCTGCGGCGTGGGCTGCCTGTCCCTGGAACATGGCCTTGAAGCGTCCAACTGCCTGGGTGGTGGTGCCCAGCGGGTTGGTACTGACGCCTTCCGACATGGGGTGGGCCATCAATGAGAGCCCGATGCCGTCGAAGGCGCCTCGCTCAAGCAGCAACGCCTTGCCGCCTCCGTGCTCCTCGGCGGGAGTGCCGATGGCCTTGAGCGTGATGCCCAGCTCGTCCACCAGTGGAGCCAGCGCCAGCGCGGCACCCACGGTGGACCCGGCGATCAGGTTGTGGCCGCACGCGTGCCCGACCACGGGTAGGCAGTCGTATTCGACGCAGATGCCGACCACGAGCTCGCCGGTGCCGATGCGTGCCTCGAAAGCGGTAGGCAAATCGCAGATTCCCTGCGCCACTTCGAAGCCTGCCTGCTGCAGTACATCACCGATGGCCTGCGCGGCTCGATGCTCCTCGAAGGACAGTTCGGGATGTGCATGGATGTCCTTGGCCATGGACTCAACCGCCGCCTGTGCGCGACGGTAGTGATGCTCCAGGCGTTCGGAGAGTTCCGGATGCTGGGCGATGAGCGTGTTCATAGGTGGTTTTCCTTCGTTATCGGTCGTAGACGCCGAGTTCATTCCACAGGTCGTTGACCTGTTCGAGCTGCGGTCGAATGGTTCGTGATTCGTGGGCCTCCATGCCGGCCAGCAATCCGTACACCACAGATAGCGCCGCGGTGGCCGACTGGAAGGAAAAGACTCCTTCGCTCGGGACCGGCAACACGTAGGTGCTGTGCTTGGCCACGGGCGAGGTGGACAGATCGGTAATCGAAATGACTATGGCCGAACGCTCCGAGGCGATTCGGGCCGCGATCCCCAACTCGCTGATGGGACGCCAGAGGTGGGTTATGAACACCACGTCCCCGGGCCCCAGCGAATTCAAGGCGGCAGCCAAGTGCACACCCGAACGTTGTTCATGAGTCGCTGGATAGCCCATCACCGCGGCCAGGTGGGCCAATGCGAGCGACGGTGCGCCATGCGAACCTTGGCCGAGGCACAGGATGCGTCGTGCTGTGCACAGCGCCTGGATGCTCGCGTCCACGGTTTCCGCGCTGATCAGGGAGCGGGCAAGTTCCAGGTTCTTGTGATCCTGGGCCAGGGAGTCGTGTACCGGTGAGGTGACGGGCACCAGGTTGCTGAAGGGCTCACTGTGCGAGATGTAGACCAGGAACTGCGCGCGCAGCTCACGCTGGAAATCGCTCCAACCACTGTAGCCAAGGGCCTGGGCAGTACGCACCACAGTGGAACTGTTGACCCCGGCGCGGGCGGCCACTTCTGCCAGTTCTCCGTATGCCGCGAATTTCGGGCCCATGCTCAATGCATCAATGACGCGTTGCTGGGACTTGGTGAACTTGACGCCGCTGAAGAGCTCTCCATGCCAGTCTCCGGACGGTGCGGCAGATACCTTATCTGACAACTTAGACTCCTTTGGCATATGAAACATCAGATGTGATGCAGGACATGAAATATTCCTAACTCTGCAAGAGTAGATGCAAAATGAAGGTTCTGCATAGAGTGATGCAGAATATTGCGGTGGCATGACTTCCGTCGTTGTGTCGGATGGCCGAGGCGGCTGAGCACGAATCCTGATGAGGAAGAACAAATCAGGAGTGTCCGAGTGGCCGCAGCATGGGAAAAGAACCAAGGAGCCTTCGGGCGGACGAGCTCATTGTGGGCACCGCCTTGCGCTGGCGCCGGAGCCCGGACTGGCCTGCCCTGATCCGAAAGCCGCGTCTGACATACTGGGAAGGTGCAACAATCCTCCCGTTCAGCCCGTGTGCTCAGAGGCGTGGTGGTCGCGTTCTGCGTGACCGCCGTTTCACTGCTGTCCCATGTGCTGGCCGGAGGCCCCGTCCCGGGGTTGTTGAATGTCGCGTTGCCGCTGTCGTTATCGGTGCTCTTGTGCACTGTGCTCGGCGGCCGGCGTTTGACCCTGATCCGGTTGATCATCATGGTGGCTGCCAGCCAGATGCTGTTTCATCTGATGTTCTCCATGGGGTCGGGCCATGCATCGATGGTAGAGCCGGGCCCCGGCAGCCATGGAGCGCATGAGATGTCCATGATCCTAGACCTGCCCCAGGCTTCAACCGCTTCGATGTCCCATCACGGCGGCGTTTCCATGATCGTTGCCCACATCATCGCTGGTATCGCGACGGTGCTCTTCGTGCATCGCGGGGACGAGCTCCTCGCAACCCTTGCCGGCCTCGTTGCCATTTTCAGCTGGAGCCGGTTCTGGGTCCTCTTGGACCATTCCTGCCAGCCGGCAGTTCCCCAGGCCGCCGTTCCGGACTACGAAGAGCCCCGGACCTTCCTGATATCCGTGTACCCCTCGAGCGTCATCCGGCGCGGGCCTCCGGCTGTGGCAACAGCGTAGACGTTCGCACTGCGGTCGCCGCCTGCGGCATGCCGCATCTTGATCAGGACTTGAGGCCGGCCGTTGTGGCATACCCAGGTTTTCCCCTGCCCGGCCACGCCATGTCCACCGGTCTTTGGCGACCGACAGAGGCCACCTCCGGAGTGGACGATCTCGGGCCGGAGCATCCATCATGCACCTACCCCAGACTGCAGCCGACTTGCCGAGCGGCGATCATCTGCGCATTCCCATCCCCGGACGACGGGGTTCAACCACGCTAGCGGCGTCAGGGCACGCTGCCCGCTCTGCCGATCACGGGCAGGCATATTGCTGCCCTGCGCCTTCACGAAGCCATACCGGCTTTCGTGCACACTTCACAGGATCACCATTGAAAAAATCATTACGCCTTTATACCGCCATGCTCTCTGCCAGTGCCCTTGTTTTCCTGGCCGGCTGCTCCTCCTCCGAGACAGGCGAGCCGCAGGCTTCCCCGGCAGCATCCACCATCGAGGCGAAAGACCTCTGGCTCAAGGCCACGGAGGACGATATGTCCTCGGCCTTCGGCATCATTGAGAACACCGGCTCCAGCGATGTCACAATCACCAAAGTCACCAGCGCCGTATCGGCGAATACAGGGCTGCACGAGACCGTGCCCAACGAATCCGGATCCATGGTGATGCGCGAGAAAACTGGCGGATTCACCATCCCCGCCCACGGAGAACTGGAACTCACGCCAGGCGAAAACCACCTGATGATCATGGACCCCCAGAAGCCGCTGGAGGCAGGGGACGACGTGACGCTGACCCTCGTGTTCTCGGATGACAGCAGCATCGAGCTGACAGCGCCGGTCAAGGATTTTGCTGGAGCCAAGGAAAGCTACGATGGAACCCCCTCGCAGAGCGGGCATGGACACTAATGGCCGGGGAAAATCCAGTGGACGCCAAACGGCCAAGCCGCCGGGGTCTGCTCTTTGCGGGGGCGGCCACCGGGCTTGGAGCCATCGCCGCCCTGGGCATCGACTCGCTCGCGCAGTCGGCATCTCCTGCCGGGGCTTCCGAACCATTGCACGGGCCAGAGACGGTGCCTTTTTATGGCGAGCATCAAGCCGGGATCACCACAGAACCGCAGGCCTACGCAAGCTATGTCGGCTTGTCGCTTCGCGAGGAGGTAGATCGCGACGGTGTCCAGAAGCTGCTGCGTTTGCTCACCGACGACGCGGCCAGGCTCACCCAAGGCCGCGAGGCCCTGGCGGATACCGAGCCTGAGCTGGCGGGCCTGCCAGCCCGCCTCACCGTGACCTTCGGTTTCGGCACCGCAGTGCTCGAGCTGGCCGGTTCGTCAGCCGCGCACGTCAAGCCCTTGCCGGAATTCGGAATAGACCGGTTGGAGCCGCGCTGGTCCGGCGGAGATCTGCTGCTGCATATCGCCGCGAACGACCGGCTCACGGTGTCCCATGCCCAACGCATGCTCTTGAAAGATGCCCGAAGCTTCGCCACGGTGAAGTGGATACAGGATGGTTTCCGCCGGGCCCGGGGTTCCGAGGCCAGCGGAACGACGATGCGCAATCTTTTCGGCCAAGTCGACGGGACCGTCAATCTGGTTCCCGGAACCGAAGATTTCAACCAGCTGGTCTGGAACGAGGACGGAAGCACCACCATGGTGCTGCGCAGGATCCACATGAACCTGGAAACCTGGGACGAAGTGGACCGGAGCGGACGGGAATTCAGCGTCGGCCGGACCTTGGACAACGGTGCTCCGCTAACCGGTTCGCAGGAACATGATGAACCGGATTTCCGGCGGCTGACCGTCAACGGCTTCGCCGTGATTTCGGACCAGGCCCACATCCGCCGAGCCCGCTCGGAGAATCCTGGCGAAAGGATCTTCCGCCGGGGCTACAACTACGATGTGCCTCCTGCCGGCGAGGACATCTCTGATTCCGGGCTTATTTTCGTGTCCTACCAGAAGAGCGTTTCCAAGCAGTACGTGCCTTTGCAGCAGCGGCTGGATCAGCTTGACGCGCTGAACCAGTGGACCACCCCGATCGGCTCCGCGGTCTTTCTCATCCCTCCTGGCTGCCAGGAGCAGGGGTTCATTGGCGACACGCTTTTCGCCGCGTAGCTAGTTATCCGTATCCGGCTTTTTCACCAAGGAATTTCCATGACTCTTCTGGACGCAACAAACCCAGAACCACAACCATCCCAACCACCGACCAGGCCGGCTGCATCGCAGAAGGGCTGGCTCGGGCAGCTGCTGCTGCGACTGCACTTCTACGCAGGGATCTTCATCGGCCCCTTCATCCTGGTTGCCGCGCTCAGCGGGGCGCTGTACGCGCTGACACCCCAAATCGAGCAGGCAGTCTACGCAAAGCAGCTGCACGCACCCGTCGCAGAATCCTATTTGCCGCTTGCCGACCAGATCGAGGCAGCCAATGCATATATAGGGGAGGGGAACACGCCGGTTGCTGTTCGTCCTGCGCCGGGCCCGGGAGACACCACCCGGGTCATGTATGCCGATCCGAACCTGGGCGAAAGCGAGACGCGAGCTGTTTTCGTGGATCCTGCCACCGCCGAAATCCTAGGCGACCTCACCGCCTACGGAACCAGCGGCTCCCTCCCGCTGCGCACCTGGGTGGACCAGCTGCACCGGAACCTGCACCTCGGCGAGGCAGGACGCTTGTACAGCGAATTGGCGGCTTCCTGGCTGGGGATTACTGTCCTGGCCGGAATCGGCTTATGGGTTATCCGCATCAGGAAAACAAAGTGCAGGAAAGACTTGCTTCGGCCCAGCCTCAAGGCCAAGGGCTACCGAAAACTCGCCAGTTGGCACGGCTCCCTGGGGCTATGGGTTTTGCTCGGGGCTTTCTTCCTATCCGCCACTGGCATCACCTGGTCGACCTATGGCGGTGCGAACGTCAGCGAACTGCGGTCGGCCTTGAACTGGGGCACTCCGTCGGTTGCCACGGACCTGTCCGGGTCTGCCGAAGCTTCCGTTGACGAGCATGCCCACCATCATGGCGCTGCGGCGTCCCCGGCCGGAACAACGGCCAACCCAGCGGCCTACGACACGATGTTGTCAATCGGACGGGAGATCAACATCAACACCGGGCTGGTGGAAATCAAGCCTCCGGCAGCGGAAGGCAAAGCCTGGGTCGTGCAGGAAATCCAGCGTTCCTTCCCGACCGAAGTAGATGCGGTGTCGATCAATGGGCAAACGCTGCAGGTGATCGACCGGGTCGACTTCAAGGAGTTCAGCCTCGCTGCGAAGCTTTCGCGCTGGGGCATCGATATCCACATGGGGTCCATGTTCGGGCTGCCGAATCAAGTCCTGCTGTTCGTGATCGCCTCGGCCATCGCCGCCCTGGTGGTGCTGGGGTATGCGATGTGGTGGAAGCGCCGCCCGACGCGAATTCCTGCGCGGCCAGTGGGGAAGCCTCCGGCGCGCGGAGCCTTCGCTCGCGCGCCATGGTGGGGAACAGCCCTGGTTCTGCTAGCCGCTGCTGGACTGGGAATATTCCTGCCGCTGCTCGGCATCAGCCTTGCGGGATTCCTGGCCGTGGACCTGGTCGCGGGGCGAATCCGTGCCGGTAAAGCACGGGCTCTGGCGGATGCAGCTGAGCGGGTCCAGACGTAGACGAGGTGTACCTGAGGTAGGGCTGTTCTCCCCGCCCCAGAGGGTGGAGAGCAGCCCTGCCGACTGGCAACAGTTTTGGGGCCCGCGCCGCACAGCTCTTTCGGGGGACAACATGACTTCGGGGAGCCGCATCGTGAACTGGCAGAACACCCAATTAGCAAGGAACAGGCAACTGACACCCATGGCTATTCCTCCAGCGACATGCACAAGCGTGTGCAACCCGAGACGCAGTCGTGAGAACGCTGCGGCCAGATGATCATGGCGAGTCCGGCCATCTGCGCCCTTGCGTGCGCCTGCTCAGAAACGATTTTCCCGTCGCAGTTTCCGGGTGGATCAGCCCAGGTTAGCCGTTGGGATACCTGGCCGACCGACAGGGAAGAACTTCCTCACCAAGTGGTTGGCCGCACCCGGAACCACGTAAGTGAATCCGATTCTGTGATCCCACTTCATGTCCACGCATCACTGGAGCAGGAAAACAACATTAAAGCGAGGCATTCTTAGCCAAGGGCCGTGGCACGGGTGAAGACCTCGGCGGGGAAACTATTACTAGAAGTTTGAAGTCATTCGAGAACCAGCACGTCATCCACATCAGCTAATGGCAACTTCGAAAATATACGTTGCGTCCGCTGCAAGGTCACGATGGTCCTGCCAAGACGAACTTCGCGGTTGCCATGAACTCCCTTGCGTAATCAACTGGTACTTGATACCACGGGGTGCTTGCATATCCGTGCGAACTGGGAATTCCCGCAGCGGCCGAGGACAGTGACGCCCGGAATACGTGATAGTCGTTCGTGATGAACGCCGTCGAGTATTCGCCGGTGAAGTAATCGTCCAGAATTTCCCGGGTGAACTTGAAATTCTGCACGGTGCTGCTGGACTTTTCCTCCAGGAGAATAGAGCTGTCTGGAATCCCATAAGAATAGAGCTGTCTGGAATCCCATAAGAGATCAGGTACCGCTGCATTGCGAGCGCTTGGGTAATGTCTTCGCCGTAGCCCTTTCCGCCAGTGACCACGATCTTGGCAGCAGGATTTTCGGACACGTATTCAATGGTGGCGTCCAGACGTGATTGCAGCGAAGGCGATACCTGCTCACCATTCAGTGCAGTTCCGAGGACGATGACGGCATCCGCATCACGCGCAATCGTATCGGATCGGCCGAAGTACGCGATAAACGCGAAAAAAGCTAGTAGCAGCGTGTGGATGAGCAGAAGGGTGGCGCCGATCCAAATGCGGGTGGTCTTGCGTTTCCGGGAGTAGACATGGTCGTGGAAGAGCCCCGCGAGGAAATACAGCGCACCGATGAGGGAAATGGCAATAATGCCAAAATTGATAGTAATGGTGAACCCTACGATTATTGCGTCGAGTATGAAGAGCGAACCGAGGATTAGTAGGAAGGTTCTCCAGAAATGCTTCATGTGGGGCCTTTGACTGCAAGGGCAGGCACTGACATGCCAGTAGAGCCGTGCCATCGGGCGAGGGAGTGACTAGGCGAAATGAAAGTTGTGGGATCTTCAGGAAACCACGCTGCGCCGGAAGACTTCTAAAGCATGACGTTCGCAATACTGGCGATTGACGAGGAGAAACGGACTCCTCCTAGCCCGCTAGGTGCGCGTCTCGATCGCCCTTTACCAGCCAGAGCAGAAGGTGGAAACGTACTTTGGAGTACCCAGCCACGTTGCAGCGGGCCCTCTCAACCGCAATTTGAAACCAGAAAAGGCGAGTGGAAATAGCCAGTAAGGTCGAGTACCTGGAACACCGCGTGGTCCGGGTCAATAGCCGCAACTTGCCACAGCGACGTCGTCGCGATGCTATTGGAGTCAATGTCCTCAGCGCGAGTACCTCCACAGCAGTGGTGTGGGCTGTTGCGCAGTTGGGATTCTGGTTGAAGATTATTCGGGTGGCCACCTGTTCGATGAACGAGCTGGTTGTATTTGCCGCCCGCACAACTGGATCAGGCCTACTACGTGAAATCGCCGGCCACAGCCGTCGCCTTGCGGGACAAACTACGTTGCGTTAGGCCGGTTCTTCCCGAACGCGCTCTTGGTTTTGGCTGGGCCCAATTAGTCATCCGCTTCCCATCCGTTTCCCGGCAGGGTTGAACGGCGGGATGCGCGTTCCAAAATTTCCATTGCCATGAGGGGCAAATCGAATGCCGTACGAGCGACAGCTAAAGGGTTTGGCAATTGAGTTTTCCAATCTTGCCATCCTACTAAAGTAGTATTGACGTAGGTCAATTCTTGTGCTGACCTGTCATTTTAATGAATTTTTGATGACTGGTTGCGTAATATTTGCGCACATTGGTCATACTCGGGAAATCGGTTGCTAGATTTTCGAGATACATGCATCAACCGAAAACTGCCCATGCGCAATGTCGCGCACGCAACGGAGGACGATTCGAATATGAACAATGCTCTTTTCGATTTCCACGAGGAGCATGCCAGCGGCCTTAGTCGCGGTCCGCGGGTAATTCCAGCGGCCTGAAACTACCCGCATTTCATCGCCTGGAGGCTTCTGGGAAGCCGGGGTGAAAAGCCTTCGCAGGGCCCATGGCCACTGCCAAGGTGAGGATTCACCAGCAACGTGGCTGGGGGATCGAGCACGGCCTTCCAGCCATAAGCCGGAAAACTGCTCGGTCGGATCTATATATCCATTTCGCGCGCCTTTTTTCGCTAGTCAAACGCGAACCATCAAAGAGATTAATTTTAAGAACTTTTGTAAATCACTTGTGTTTCCCCCTTCGAACAAGCTTGGATAAACCTTGGGGAAACCTTGAGACGACAATCACAAGCACTTCAAAGCAAGGAGGGTGTCCATATGCGACGCTCAGAACGCAAGACAGCACCAGCAGTAACTGCCGGATGGTGGAGACGCCCAGTAGCCCTGGGCATGGTCTCTTCGGTTGCTGTCACGACTTTCGGCCTCCCTGCCATGGCCGACGTAGACACCCAGCCAGACGAAACCACTGAAGCAGCGGCCAGCAATATCGACCTGAGCCTGATTGGCCAGGAACTTGCCGGTGGCGGACAGAGCCGGGCTCTGTTCCCGAGCGGCCCCGCAACGGATGACGGAGCGTTGAACGCTTCGCTGCTGGGCGGACAGCTACTTGACCTGGGCGGAGTACAGCTGCCTATTGACGAGATCATCGATTACGGAGAGCTTGGTGCCCTGCTCTCCCAGTCCACGGCTACCGATGCCAAGAATGGCGAAGCCATTTCCGGTATCGCTGGTGCCGATGGATCCATCAGCCTCGATGGCGAAGCCGGTGGCTTTGGCACCGCAAAGCTAGACCTGCTTTCCCTGTTCCGTGCAGCCGGCGCTGACGGACTGACCGACGACATCGTCAGCACCGCTGAATTGACCGCGGGCGTCGGTGGAGCGCATGTCCAGGCCATTGACGGCGAATTCCAGGATCCTGATGGTGTGGGTGGCGACGGGCAGTACCGTGTCGCTGAAGCCAACCTCGAGCTGGAATCGCCAATTGTCAGCCAGCTTGCCGACGGCCTGTACGACCAGCTGGGCACAGTGGACCAGACGCTGGAAGACACCATCAATGGGATGAGCCAGATCACCGACCTGATCGACGGCATCACCAGCGCCCTCCCAGTGGGCATTGACGCCAACGTCACCGCCGAATCAAACATCCAGGAAGAAGTCTTCCAGGAACTGTTGGCGCAGCCGATCACTTCGAAGAACGAAGTGCTGAGCATCGACCTCTCCACAGGCCGGCTCTATGTCGACCTGGACAAGGCCTACTCCGGTGAGCGTCCAGAAGGCGTAGACCTTCCTGACGGCATCAACAACCAGAATCCAAACACCGAGCTGGTCAGCAACGAGATCTACCCGATCATCGCCGAGACGATCCACGATCTCATTGAAGAGGTCATCAAGGTCGCCACCAACGCGATTGAGGGCGCAATCTCCAGCATCACGCTGAACTTCGACATCACCCAGTCTTCGCCACTGGGCGATACCAACGCCACCTGGAGCGTCAACCTCGGCGCCGAGACCGTGGAACCAGTCGATTGCTCCGGCCCAGCATGTGCTGTTCTTGAGCCATTGATCAATTCGGCAGTCATCCCGCTGGTCAACACCGCAGTCGTGCCAATCCGCGACTTCCTGGTCGGCGACGGCGGACATGCCATCTACGACCTGCTGATCACCGACATCAAGACCAATGCGATGACCCTTCCAATCCGCCAGGTATTGGAACCAGTCTTCACGCTGATGGCCCAGGTTGTTTCGGTACAGCTGAACCGCCAGGTCACCACCACTTGCGAAGGCCCAGACGGCGAGCTCACCGACAGCCTGGAAGTCTCCGCACTGAGCATCGGCCTCCTGCAGGCTGCTGACGCTGGCCGCCTGAACCTGGGCACCGCCGGTGTCCGCATCGGCGCATGCGACGACGCGGCAGTCATCAACCCGGCGATCACCTTGGACCCGACCTCGGTCGCTCCAGGCGAATCCACCAACCTGACCGGTACCGGATTCACCCCTGAAGGAGATGTCAGCCTGCAGCTGACCGACCCAGAGGGCAACCCGGTTGGCGATCCGATCACCGTTCCAGCCGACCCAGAAGGCAACGTTCCTTCGACGGCAATTCCAGTACCTGAAGGTTCCGCACCAGGCGACTACACCGTTGTGGCTACCGATGTCACCACCGATACCCCGGTAGAAAGCCCGCTGACCGTCACCGACGGCGGCGTGCAGCCAGGCAACGGCACCATCGGCGACACCGTGTTCTCGGATGACAACGGCGACGGAATGCAGGACGAAGGCGAAGCCGGCGTACCAGGCACCGTCGTAAACCTGCTGGATGCCGATGGCAACCCAGTCAACGACGCCGACGGCAACCCTCGCACCACCACCACCGACGAGAACGGCAACT
>Ga0160443_100090_pt1 | contig 158846 bp, 158 predicted proteins | sample HID1972I_E1MG_FD_108244 | JGI IMG/M metagenome (GOLD analysis project Ga0160443, IMG submission 108244) | Enriched pill bug-associated microbial communities from UW Madison campus, WI, USA - HID1972I_E1 MG | ecosystem: Host-associated > Arthropoda: Insects > Digestive system > Unclassified ... | reverse complement strand
GCGCTCGGAGAGGGTGCCGGACTGCTTGAGCAGCTGGTCGACGAGGGTGGTCTTACCGTGGTCGACGTGGGCGACGATGGCGATGTTGCGAAGATTTTCGATAGACATGCGAAAGGGGGCCAGTCGGCGCCGGATTTGGAAAAAGAAGTCCAACATTATACGGCCAAGATGACCAATCGCGAAAAGTACCTCGCAAGCCTTGCCGGACGGGCATTCAGGTAGTGCCGGCCGCTGGCCGTCGACCCCATGATCTCCGGCCGGTTCTGCCTGGCTGCCGGCCAACGACCGGCACTACCGCCGTCCCTAAGGCATTCAGCAAAGCGTTTCCGTGCCGGCGCGGAGGTGCCTGGGCGCGTGGCGACGCGTTTGTCCAACAGGCGCCCGTTGGTCAGGGGGCGCGGTGTATCCTATGGGGCTAACGACAAACCCCCGTACCCCAAGGATTTGCATGTCCCTCATCGCCACTTTCGACACCACCCAGGGCCCGATCAAGGTCGAGCTGTTCGCCGACAAGGCCCCGCTGACGGTCGCCAACTTCGTCAACCTGGTCAAGCACGGCTTCTATGACGGCCTGGTCTTCCATCGCGTGATCCCGGACTTCATGATCCAGGGCGGCTGCCCCAAGGGCCAGGGCACCGGCGGCCCGGGCTACAAGTTCGAAGATGAAAAGAACGGCGTGAAGCACCAGGTCGGTTCGCTGTCGATGGCCAATGCCGGCCCGAACACGAACGGCAGCCAGTTCTTCATCACCCACATCAAGACCGATTGGCTGGACGGCAAGCACACCGTGTTCGGCCAGGTCCTCGACGGCCAGGCCATCGTGGACTCGGTCAAGCAGGGCGACGTGATCCATTCGATCACCCTGGAAGGCGACACCGACGCCGTGCTGGCCGCCCAGGCCGAGCGCGTGGCGGAGTGGAACAAGCTGATCCCCAGCGCCTGATCCGATCCCGACGGCCCCCTGTGAAGGGGGCCGTTTTTACGTTTCTTAGCAGAGGAAATCCCCATGAAAGCACCTGTTCGTGTTGCCGTGACCGGCGCCGCCGGCCAGATCGGCTACGCCCTGCTGTTCCGCATCGCCTCCGGCGACATGCTGGGCAAGGACCAGCCGGTCATCCTGCAGCTGCTCGAGCTGCCGGTCGACAAGGCCCAGGCCGCCCTGCGCGGCGTGATGATGGAACTGGAAGACTGCGCCTTCCCGCTGCTGGCCGGCATGGTCGGTACCGATGACGCCGAAGTGGCCTTCAAGGACGCCGATATCGCCCTGCTGGTCGGCGCGCGTCCGCGCGGCCCGGGCATGGAGCGCAAGGATCTGCTGCTGGAAAACGCCAAGATCTTCACCGCCCAGGGCGCGGCGCTGAACAAGGTCGCCAAGCGTGACGTCAAGGTGCTGGTGGTCGGCAACCCGGCCAACACCAACGCCTACATCGCCATGAAGTCGGCGCCGGACCTGAACCCGCGCAACTTCACCGCCATGCTGCGCCTGGACCACAACCGTGCGCTGAGCCAGCTGTCGTCCAAGCTGGGCAAGTCGGTTGGTGGCATGGAGAAGCTGGTGGTGTGGGGCAACCACAGCCCGACCATGTACCCGGACTACCGTTTTGCCACCGCCGATGGCGCCTCCATCGCCGAGGCGATCAACGACCAGGAATGGAACGCATCGACCTTCATCCCGACCGTGGGCAAGCGCGGCGCGGCGATCATCGAAGCCCGTGGTTCGTCCTCGGCGGCCTCGGCCGCCAATGCCGCCGTCGACCACATCCGTGACTGGGTGCTGGGCAGCAACGGCAAGTGGGTCACCATGGGCGTGCCGTCCGACGGCTCCTACGGCATCCCGGAAGGCGTGATCTTCGGCTTCGCGGTCACCACCGAGAACGGCGAGTACACCCTGGTCAAGGATCTGCCGGTCGACGACTTCAGCCAGAAGTACATCGACAAGACCTTGGCAGAGCTGGAAGAAGAGCGCTCCGGCGTCGCCCACCTGCTGGGCTGATCGAGCTGCTGCGGTAGGTACCGACCGTTGGTCGGTCGCCGAACGAAGAAACGCCGGGCTTGCCCGGCGTTTTCTTTGGTTCTTCGCATCTTTTCCCGCGCGGCGGTCGGTGGGTCGGGCGCTGGGCCCCCATACCCTTTCCGGCGAATGTCCCCCCGGCGTCGGCCTTCGGCCGCCCCCTCCTCCTTTATTTCGCCTACAAGGGAACGGGGGCCCAGCGCCCTCCCCACCGATCGGCCCTACGACCAAGGTCGGACGGCCCGCGCTTCACCATCGGACTATGCTCGATCCCATGACTTTGTCTGGGAGGGCTGTCATGCGTTACGAAGATGTCTATCGACGTTCGGTCGATGAACCCGAGGCGTTCTGGGGCGAAGAGGCCCAGCGCATCTATTGGCATACACCGCCGCAGCAGATCCTCGATTACAGCACCCCGCCGTTCCGGCGCTGGTTCGTCGGCGGGGAAACCAACCTCTGCTACAACGCGGTCGACCGCCATCTGGTCGATCGCCCGGATCAGCTCGCGCTGGTCGCGGTCTCCAGCGAAACCGGCGTCACCCGCGAGATCACCTACCGCGAGCTGCACCGCGAAGTGAATGCCTTCGCCGCCGTGCTGCAGCGGCTGGACGTGCAGCGTGGCGACCGCGTGGTGATCTACATGCCGAACATGGCCGAAGCCGTGTTCGCAATGCTGGCCTGCGCGCGCATCGGGGCGATCCATTCGGTGGTGTTCGGCGGCTTCGCCGCGCACAACCTGGCACTGCGCATCGATGACGCCGAACCGAAGCTGCTGATCGCCGCCGACGCCGGCAAGCGCGGCGGCAAAGTGATTCCGTACAAGGCGATGGTCGATGCCGCCTGCGCCGAAGCCGCTTCGCCGCCACCGCACGTGCTGATCGTCTCGCGCGGCCTGGACCCGGCCGAACCGAAGGTGCCCGGTCGCGACGTCGACTACGCCACGCTGCGTGCCGAAGTGGGCGACCAGGATGTACCGGTGGTGTGGCTGGAATCCAGCGAGCCGAGCTATCTGCTGTACACCTCCGGCACCACCGGCAAGCCGAAGGGCGTGCAGCGCGATGTCGGCGGCTACGCGGTCGCGATGGCGCAGTCGATGGAGACCGTGTTCGACTGCAGACCCGGCCAGGTGATGTTCTCCACCTCGGATGTGGGCTGGGCGGTCGGGCATTCCTACAACGTCTACGGCCCCCTGATCGGCGGCTGCACCTCGCTGCTGTACGAAGGGCTGCCGACCAACCCGGACCCGGGCATCTGGTGGGCGCTGTGCGAACAGTACGGCGTGCGCACGCTGTTCTCCTCGCCGACCGCGATCCGCGTGCTCAAGAAACATGACGCCGATTTCATCCGCCGCCACGATCTGGAAGCATTGAAGTACGTCTTCCTCGCCGGCGAACCGCTCGACGAGCCGACCGCGCACTGGATCAACGACGCACTCGGCAAGCCGATCATCGACAACTACTGGCAGACCGAAACCGGCTGGCCGGCACTGACCCTGCTGCCGGGCGTGGACATGAAACCGGTGCGCTTCGGCTCGCCCGGTTTCCCGAACCTCGGCTACCGGATGAAGGTCATCGACGAGAACACCGGCGAGACCGTCGCGCCGGGGCAGAAGGGCGTGCTGGTGATGATCCCGCCATTGCCGCCGGGCTGCATGACCACCGTCTGGAAAGACGATGCGCGCTTCATCCAGAGTTATTTCAGCCACTTCAAGGAGCTGCTGTACAGCTCGCTCGACTGGGCGATCCAGGACGAAGACGGCTACACCTTCATCCTGGGCCGCACCGACGATGTCATCAACGTGGCCGGGCACCGCCTGGGCACGCGCGAGATCGAGGAGTGCATCGCCGGCCATCCGCTGGTGGCCGAGGCTGCCGTGATCGGGGTCAAGGATGAACTCAAGGGCCAGGTGCCACTGGTGTTCGTCACCCTCAAGCAGGCCCTGCAGGGAGACAGCAGCGCCGTGGCGGCCGAGATGATGCAGCGGGTGACCAACACCCTCGGCGCGGTCGCGCGGCCGGCCCACATCCATATCGTCAACGCGCTGCCCAAGACGCGCTCGGGCAAGCTGCTGCGGCGCTCGCTGCAGGCGCTGGCCGAGGAGCGTGATCCGGGCGATCTGTCGACCCTGGATGACCCGGCGGCGTTGGACGAGATCCGCCGCGCGCTGGGCAGCTGAGGGAGTGCCAGCCGCCTTCCGGGCGGCTGGTCGACGTGGCCGTTGGTGATGCGTGCCGTAACCGGCACTACCTGTACAGCCAGGGGGGGCACTGGCGTATTTATGGGATCAGCGGATGGCCGAGCGCGCGCAGTGAATCCAGTTGGCTGTCTGGTGGCGAAAGCCAAAGAGAAGGCGGCGCTGGTGCTGCGGACTGCGAATACGCTGTACGGCGCCGGCATGGGGCCGCAAAGGCCAGAGTGGGGTATGCCGGCCACGTGTGTCAGAAACACTCTGCAAACCATGGCTGGGAGGGCAGTGCGGAGATAGTGCATCGTGACGGTGGCGCATTCCATAATTCCGATATCGGTGCATCCTCATCGTCTCGCGCGGATGACCAAGGGAGTGCTTTTGCAGGGATCCCGCAACTTGGAGGAATCAATGTTCATGGAAAAGTTCGTGGGCGTGGGACTCATGCTCTTTGCAGTCGTACTACTGGGATGTCAGCAGCGATCCGCTCCCATCGGGGAAAACCAGGATTGCGGTAGTACAGTCGAGACGCCATGTCGCGCGAGCTTTCGATCACTTGCGGCAAGTCCTTCGTCTTACGAAGGAAGGGTGGTTCGATTAGAGGGATATCTGACGGTAGAGCGAGATAGGTTCGTTCTTTATTCGTCGAAGGAATTGTTCGAAGCGGGAGTCCAGGAAGAGGTGGCTGTAAAGTTGCGAGGTCCCATTGAAGTTCAAGAGAGGATATTCAATCAGCATGCCTATTCCTGGGTCTCGCTGGTGGGAAAGTTCATGGCTAGGAAAACTGTTGGAACAACAAAAGATCTTCTTTTGGGTGAGGTGCACGCGCCGCTGGTAGTTCGGCCGCTGCGATCTCTTGGTCCACCAGAAAAGCGCACGTTCGGAGACGTGATTCTTGACATGGAGGACCTCGGGAAATAATGGTGTTGCTGCTCCAGAGTGATGTCGCCTTGTTCTTGATTTTTTAGTCTGAGGAGGCAGGCGGAAGTGCATGGCAGCCACCGATCGGCCTCGACGCCTGCGGGAACCGCCGCCCTGGAGTAAGCTCCCGACGTGATTGCCCGCAGAGGGGGAAGGGCCGGCGCCGGGGGATACGGCCAGGGCGGCCCCCGGGATGTCCGTCGAGTAATCGCAAGGGGGCGTACGCGTATCGGCCGTGGGTCGAAGCGGCGCAGCACGACACCACGTGAAAGGGGAGCACATGGCGTACATCCATGCCAAGACGGCCGCTGGCCGTCAGGAAATCGAAGATCGTGCACGGCGCCTGCCGCCGGCGCTGCGGTCCATTCTGCTGATGGTCGACGGTCAGCGCGATGACAGCGCGTTGACTGCGCTGCTCCCGGGCCTGCGTGCGCCGGACGATGCGCTGGCGCAGCTCTCGGCGATGGGCCTGATCGAGGTCGTCGGCGGCAGTGCCGCACCGGTCGTCGCCGCGGCACTGACCGCCGGGCGCGAGCAGGACCCGGAGCTCTACAAGCGTCTATACGACTGGATGAGCGAATCGGTGCGCAGGCACCTCGGTCTGAGGGGCTATTTCATGCAGTTGAAAGTCGAGCGCTGCACCGATGCGGGCAGCCTGGAAAGACTGTGGCCGGACATGGCCGCCGCGATCAGCAAGGCGAAGAGCCCGGCACTGGCCAACCGCTGGCTGGAAGAGACGCGCGCGCTGCTGCAGAGCGAGCCCGTGATCGCCTGAGCCGATACGTCGACGGCGGCCAGGCAGCACGCTGTTTAGAATGCGTGCTGTTTCGTGTGCGGGAGAGTAGCGATGGTGGATGAGATCGAGGACGACGGCGCACCCGGGTGGGATGCCATCGATGCCGCGTTGAAGGCGGTGTATCCCACGCAGGCGGCGCAGCATTACGGCCCGGTGCTGCGCTCGCTGCTCGGTGGCGAGGAGCCGCTGGACGGCATCAGCGCGTATTGGAATGATGCGCCGCTGCCGCACTGGCACTTCGTCAGCTACGGCTTCTCCGAGCTGTATGAAAAGGAGAGCGATGATCCGGCCACCAGTGGCTACGGCTTCGAGCTGAGCTTCCGGGTTGCCGCCGCGGCGGGCAGCGAGCCGCCGGCGTGGGCGATGAACTTCCTGCAGAACCTGGCGCGCTACGTGTTCGCCAACGGCAAGGTGTTCCAGCAGGGCCACTACCTCAACGCAGGCGGGCCGATCGCCGCCGACACCGATACGCTGCTGCGGCACATCGCCTTCATGCGCGACCCGCAGCTGCCGCCGCGCGAGACGCCCAACGGTTCGCTGGAGTTCCTGCAGGTGATCGGACTGACCGATGACGAGATGGATGCGGTGAAGCGCTGGTCGACCACCGGCGTGCTCGAAACGCTGCTGCCGAAGATGCCGCTGTGGATCACCGATATCGCGCGTGGCTCGTTGCTGGACGACCCCGCGCTCGCTGCTGCGGTGGCCGAGGGCGCGGCACGCGAAGGCTCGCAGACGGCCTATCTGTTCCTGGAGAAGCTGGGGTGGTCGGTGCGGGGCGAGGGTGCGGGGCAGCAGTTGACCATGACGCTGGGCGCGCGCCAGGTGGAATCGCTGCTCGCGCTGCTGCCGGCACGGTTGTTGTTCGGGCAGCCGCTGACGCTGGTCAGCAACGATAGTCAGATCACGCTGTCGCCGGCGGCAGCCAATGCGCTGGTGGTCGAGGCCGATGCGCTGGACTGCCAACTGGCACCGGCCACCGTGCAGGCGCTGGTCGCCACGGTCATGCCACGCCGCGGGACCTATGCGATCCCGGGCTGGCCGGCGCTGCAGGTGGTGGTGGAGCCGAGCGAACTGCGCGATGCCGAGGGCAACGTGGTCGAGGTCGTTGGCTGATCGCCTCAGCGCGCGCTGGAAACGAAAAAGCCCGGCACTGCCGGGCTTCTTTTTATACGTCTACGTGAGCCGCGCTGGTCAGCTCAGGCCTTCCGCCTTCAGTGCCGCCTGCACGCCCGCATCGGCTTCCATGCGCTGCTTGAAGGCGGCGAGGTTGTCCAGGCCGCTCAGGTCGATCTTCGCGCCCGCGGCCCAGCGCAGGGTGATGTAGAAGTACGGATCGGCGAAGCTGCGGAAGCCGGCCAGCCAGGGGCGGTCGGCCAATTGCTTGTCGGCGCGCTCGAACAGGCCGCGCAGGCGCTTGCGGGCGGCGGCGCGGAGCGCGTCGTACTGGGTGTCGTCTTCGATGAAGGTGCCCGGCCCGAACAGCGGTTTGAACGCCGGGTGCAGGTCGGAGTTGACGAAGGAAAGCCAACGGGTGGCTTCGGCGCGCTGCTTGGGGCTGCCGTCACCGGTCAAGCCAGCCTGCGGGTAGGTATCGGCGATGTAGCCCAGGATGGCCGCGTTCTGGGTCAGCACGAAGTCGCCATCGACCACCACCGGCACCGAACCGGCCGGATTGAGGGCCAGGAACGGCGGCGCCTTCAGGGTGTCCTTGTCGAGCAGTTCCACCTCGAACGGCTGGCCGGTCCACTGCAGGGCGATGTGATCGGCGGTGGAGCAGGCTCCGGGCTTGCTGTACAGCTTCATGGGAACTCCGTTGCGGATGGGTGGAAGATGAGCCGCCCACTATTCCAGAGCCGGCCCTTCATCCTCAACGGTATGGCCGTAACAGATCGTTACGACGCGCGTGGCTTGAGTTTCTGCACGCGGTAGAAGGTGTGGTCGCCGATCGTGGCCACCTGGTAGGCATTGCGCCAGCTCGGGTTGGCGATCGCCAGGGCCGCGAAGTGGCTGGCGCCGGGCACGATCTCCTTGCGCTCACCGGCCGGCAGGGCCCAGTTGCGCTCGGCATCGAAGGCCACGGTCATCGCTTCCTGCCAGGCATCGGCGTTGCCGAGCTGGGTGCCGGGCGCGACGATGGTCGGGGCGAACTGCTTGCGGGCGGTCACCACCTGGCACATCGAGTCGCCCCAGAGGCCGCTGTCCAGGCGGCGCAGCGCCACTTCCGCGACGGCTTGCTGGCCGCGCAGGGTCTGGTCACGCGCTTCGAGGTAGACGGTCGTGCTCAGGCACAACGAATCGGCGGCAGGCTGCGGCAACAACTGTGACAGCCAGAGAATCCAGGCCAGTTTCATAAATCTCCTTGCTCCGTGTGGGCCGCACCTGGCTGTTCCATCCGATCGTGCGGACGGGGCGTGGGTACGACTTGGCGTCATGGGGAGGCGGCCATCGGGGCCGCCCGGGGGCGGACCCGAAAGAAGACGTGGGGTCCGCGCGCTCACTCGAACTGGGTGGTGAGCGGGAAAGTTGGCGCACGATAGGGGGGGATTTCCCAATACATCCTGAACCCGAAAGCTTGACATTCAGGTTTGGAGGTGAGGCTGAATCGGCGGTTCAGCCCCGTATTCAGGTCCGTCTGGACTTAGATCAGAGGGCAGCGGCGAGCCGGCTGCCCTGATCGATCGCGCGCTTGGCGTCGAGTTCGGCGGCGACATCCGCACCGCCGATCAGCTGTGCCTGGATGCCGGCTGCCTGCAGCGCGGCGTGCAGATCCCGGCGCGGTTCCTGCCCGGCGCAGACCACCACATGGCTCACCGGCAGCAGCTGTTCCTGGCCGTCCACGCGGATGCGCAGGCCGCTGTCATCCACCCCCACGTACTCAACGCCACCGAGCATGCTCACGCCTTTGGCCTTGAGCGTGGCGCGGTGGATCCAGCCGGTGGTCTTGCCCAGGCGGGCGCCGGGCTTGCCCGGGCTGCGCTGCAGCAGCCAGACCTTGCGCGCAGGGGCTTCAGGTGCCGGTCTGGCGAGCGCGCCGCGGCCCTCGAACGTCGGGTCCACGCCCCACTCGGCCATCCAGCGCGCCGGGTCCAGCGCGGAGGAGGGCCCCTCGTGGACCAGGAACTCGCCGACATCGAAGCCGATGCCGCCGGCGCCGATGATCGCGACCTGCTCGCCTACCTGGACCCTGCCGAGCAGCACATCCAGGTAGCTGACCACCTTGGGATGGTCGGCGCCGGGGAAATCGACCCGACGCGGGGTGATGCCGGTGGCGATCACCACCTCGTCGAAACCGGCCAACGCGGCCACGTCGGCCACGGTGTCCAGCCTCACCTCGACGCCGGTCTCGCCCAGCTTGTGGCGGAAATAGCGCAGCGTCTCGTGGAATTCTTCCTTGCCCGGGATGCGCTTGGCGACGTTGAACTGCCCGCCGATCTCGCTGCCGGCATCGAACAGCGTCACCGCGTGGCCACGCTCGGCAGCCACGGTCGCGCAGGCCAGCCCGGCCGGACCGGCGCCGACCACGGCGATGCGGCGCCGGGCGATGGTCGGGCGGTAGACCAGCTCGGTCTCGTGCGCGGCGCGCGGGTTGACCAGGCAGCTGGCGGTCTTGTTCTCGAATACGTGGTCCAGGCAGGCCTGGTTGCAGGCGATGCAGGTGTTGATCGCCTCCGGGCGGCCGGCGCGCGACTTGTTGGCCCACTGCGGATCGGCCAGCAGCGGCCGCGCCAGCGAGACCATGTCGGCACCGCCCGCGGCGAGGATGCGCTCGGCCACGTCGGGCATGTTGATGCGGTTGGTGGCGATCACCGGCACCCGCACATGCGGCTTGAGTTTGGCGGTGACACCGGCGAAGGCGCCACGCGGCACCGAGGTGGCGATGGTCGGGATGCGCGCCTCGTGCCAGCCGATGCCGGCGTTGATGAGGGTCGCGCCCGCCGCTTCGATGGCCTGCGCCTGCTGCACGATCTCGGCCCAGTTGCTGCCGTCGGGCACCAGGTCGACCAGCGAAAGCCGATAGATGATGATGAAATCCGGCCCACAGGCCTCGCGGATGCGGCGCACGATCTCCACCGCGAAGCGCATGCGCTGTGCCGCGTCGCCGCCCCAGCGGTCGGTGCGCTGGTTGGTGCGCGGGGCGATGAACTCATTGATCAGATAGCCTTCCGAGCCCATCACCTCGACGCCGTCGTAGCCGGCTTCGCGGGCCAGCCGCGCGCTGCGTGCGTAATCGGCGATATGGCGGTCCACGCCGCGCGCGGACAGCGCCCGCGGGGTGAACGGGTTGATCGGCGCCTTCAGCTTGGAGGGTGCCACCGAGAGGGGGTGGTAGGCGTAGCGGCCGGCATGCAGCAGCTGCAGGCAGATCCTGCTGCCGTTGTCGTGCACGGCCCGGGTGACCTGGCGATGCGGTCGCACCTCCCAGGGCCAGGACAGCTTGCCGCCGAACGGCTTGAGCCAGCCGACCACGTTGGGCGCGAAGCCGCCGGTGACGATCAGGCCGACGCCGCCCGCGGCCCGCTCGGCGAAATACGCCGCCAGCCGCGGGAAATCGCGCCCGCGGTCTTCCAGGCCGGTGTGCATGGACCCCATCAGGACCCGGTTGCGCAGCTGCGTGAAGCCCAGATCGAGCGGGGCGAACAGATGCGGGTAGGCGGTGGATTCGGCGGCTGGCGACATGTGGATACGCTTGCGTACGGAAGCCCGCAGGGTGCCGCGAATGCCTCTGAAGAGCAAGCGCTGGCGCCCGGCCCGATGCCGACGCCTGGTCGGCACCGGCGCTGTTATGGCGCGACGGCGGCCGGGGCGGGCTTGCGGATGCCGAACAGCGGCAGGGTGACCCCGCACAGCGGGCCGATCAGCAGGGCGAAGGCGAGGGTGCCCACGCCGACGTTGCCGCCCAGCCACCAACCGATCAGCAGCACGGTGCCTTCGATCGCGCTGCGCACGATCCAGATCGGCCAGCCGGTGCGGGAATGCAGGCCGGTCATCAGGCCGTCGCGGGGGCCGGGTCCGAAGCGCGCACCGATGTACAGGCCGGTGGCGAGCGCGACCAGCAGCAGGCCGCAGACGAACATCGGGATCTGCCAGGCCAGCCCATGCACCTCCGGCAGCAGCCACAGCCCGAACTGCGCGCTGGGGCCGATCAGCATCACGTTGAGTACCGTGCCCAGGCCGGGCTTCTGCCGGATCGGCCACCACAGCAACAGCACCAGCGCGCCGATCACATTGGTGGCCACGCCGAAGGACAGTGGCGTCTGCAGCGCGATGCCCTGCGAAAGCACATCCCAGGGCGCCACGCCGATCGCCGCGCGGATCATCACCGCCGCGCCGACGCCGTACAGGAACAGACCGAGCAGGAGTTGCAGCAGGCGCAGGGGCAGGGACGTGGGCATGGCGGATTCACCGGAAGGGCCACTGACTGTAGGCGGCACGGGGCGCCGCCGACAGATACAGATGCAGGCGAATGCGCGCTGACACCTTGCCGCGCGACTACGCCCAGCCGGACAGCACCAGCTTGCCGATCACGTCGCCAGCTTCCAGCCGGCGATGCGCTTCGCGCAGGTTCGCGGCATTGATCGTGCCCAGGTGCGTGTGCGCGGTCGTGCGCAGCTCGCCGGCATCGATCAGGCTGGCCGCGCGGCTGAGGATGCGGTGCTGCTCGATCATGTCCCCGGTCTGGAAGCGGGCGCGCGCGAACATGAATTCCCAATGGATGCCGATGCACTTGGCTTTGTAGGGATCGCCGATGCGCAGCGGCCCGCGTGGCTCGACGATCAGGCCGACATGCCCCTGCGGTGCCAGCAGCTCGCCCAGGGTCTCCCAGTAATGATCGGTATCGGCGAGGTTGAGCGCGACCTGCACCTGCGCGATGCCCAGTGCCTGCAGCTGGGCGGCCAGTGGCTGGCGATGATCGATCACGTGGTCGGCGCCCATCTGCAGGCACCACGCGCGGGTTTCCTCGCGCGAGGCGGTCGCGATCACGGTAAAGCCGGCATGCCGTGCCAGCTGGATGGCGATCGAACCGACACCGCCGGCGCCGCCGATGATCAGCAGGTGCTGGCCACGATGGCGGCTGTCGTCAAAGTGCAGCGGCATGCGCTGGAACAGCAGTTCCCATGCGGTCAGCGTGGTCAACGGCAACGCCGCGGCCTCGGCGAAATCCAGCGTGGTGGGTTTGCGTCCGACCAGGCGCTCGTCCACCCAGTGATATTGCGCATTGCAACCGGAACGGGTGACATCGCCGGCGTAATACACCTCGTCGCCCGCGGCGAAGGCGGTGACGTCAGGACCGACGGCTTCAACGACGCCGGCCGCGTCATAGCCCAGCACGCGCGGCGGATCCTCCTGCTGCGCGCGCGGCGCGCGCTGTTTGGTATCCACGGGATTGACGGAAACGGCGTGTACCCGCACCAGCAGGTCACGTCCCCGCGGCGCGCCGGGCGGGGCGATGCTGAGGTCCTGCAGCGCGGCGGGGTCTTCAATCGGCAGATACTGGGTCAGTCCCACGGCTTTCATGTCGGCTCCGGAACGGGGGAATCCTCCCCATCATACGGATCACGCCGTCGCTGTTTTTGCGCTGAATCAAGGCGCCATCGCGATTTGAACCCTACCGTGAAAAATGTGTCGCGACGTCGCCTGAATTAGGCAAAACCCTTGTCATTGCTGGGTCTTGCGGAATTTCATCAACCTGTATAGGGTGCCACCAGCTGGACCCGGTAGAGGTCTGGCGGTCGTCTTCACATGTTACGGGACTGTTAACATCACCTTCACTCGCCTGAGCATAATGTTCGCGGCGGTGGCGTGCTGAATCGGCAGTCTGAAAACGACGCAGTAGTGCTGGCCCATGCCTCTACCGGTTTCATACCCCCGAAATAGGAGCTGTACTCAATGAACAAGAAGATCCTTACTGCCGCGCTGCTGGGCGGTCTGGCTTTCGCCCAGGCTGCATCGGCGCAGGATTTTGACGACCGCTGGTACCTGACCGGTTCGGCCGGCTTCAACTTCCAGGATAGCGACCGTCTGACCAACGACGCTCCGTTCGTTACCCTGGGCCTTGGTAAGTTCATCAGCCCCAACTGGTCGCTGGATGGCGAGCTGAACTACCAGAACCCGAACTTCGATGCCAACCAGGATCTGAACTGGAGCCAGTACGGCGCGTCCCTTGATCTGCGTCGCCACTTCATCCAGGAAGGCCGTGGCTGGAACCCGTACCTGCTGTTCGGCCTGGGTTACCAGAAGTCGGAAGAAGAGTACGCAGCGCTGAACACCAACGGTCCGCGTGAGCGCAAGGACGGCAACTTCGCCGCCAAGCTCGGTGTCGGTCTGCAGACCACCTTCGAAAAGCGCGTCGCCGTGCGTGCCGAAGTGGCCTACCGCGCTGACTTCGACGACCAGAGCGTTGCTGCTCCGAGCGAAGACTGGTTCGGCGACGTGCTGGCTTCGGTCGGTGTCGTGATCCCGCTGGGCCCGGCCCCGGTCGCTGCCGTGCCGGCTCCGGCTCCGGTTGCTCCGAGCTGCGCCGATCTGGATGACGACGGTGACGGCGTCAACAACTGCGACGACAAGTGCCCGAACTCGCAGCCGGGTCAGACCATCGGTCCGGACGGTTGCCCGGTCCCGGTGTCGATCGATCTGAAGGGCGTGAACTTCGACTTCGATAAGTCGAACCTGCGTCCGGACGCGGTTGCGATCCTGAGCGAAGCTTCGGAAATCCTGAAGCGTTACCCGGATCTGCGCGTTGAAGTCGCCGGTCACACCGATTCCAAGGGTTCCGACGCTTACAACCAGAAGCTGTCCGAGCGTCGTGCCACCTCGGTGTACAACTACCTGACCCAGAACGGCGTTGACGCTTCGCGTCTGGTCGGTCCGATCGGTTACGGCGAGAGCCGCCCGATTGCGCCGAACACCAACCCGGATGGTTCGGATAACCCGGAAGGCCGCGCCAAGAACCGTCGTACCGAGCTGAACGTCCAGAACTAATCCTTCTGGCGGTACAGTCTCACCAAGCAGGGCCCGGCATTGCCGGGCCCTGTTTTTTATGTGTCCGGGGCGGGTGGATCCCGGAAATCGACAATAAATCCAACACGTTGCCGTATTCATTGAAGGTGGCGCTTGAAAGACGTTGTGGCGCTGTTAAACTCGCCGCGTCGACCCCTTCCTGGATGCATCCCATGCAGCGTTTTGCACTGGCCGCCGCGCTTGGCCTGGCCCTGGTTCCCGCCGCCCACGCTGCCGTGGACTGTTCGGCACCTGCCAGCGCATCGCCGCTGCCGCTGCCGGCCACCGCGATCGCACCGGTTGCCGAAGAGCTGTACATCCGCAACGTCCAGCTGGGCATGCCCGCCGGCGTACTGACCTCCAGCTTCGACCGCGAACAGTCGCTGGACAGCGTGCTGCAGCGCCTGCGCATCGATGGCTGCCAGAACATCGCCAAGGCGATTCCCAGCGCACCGGTGATCAATCCGAACGATCCGGCCGCCTACAAGCCGCAGACCGAGTTCGACAACACGCCGTGGCGCTTCGACATGAGCCAGAACGGCAAGCGCATGACCGCCGAAGAATTCGACGCGTGGATGAAGGCGCGTGGCGTGCGCGTGGTCAAGGCACGCCCGGCGGCGGCTGCCGTGCCGGCCGCCGCCGCCGAAGCACCGGCTGAAACCAAGCCGGCGGACAAGAAGTAAGCCGCCCGGGCGGAGCACGATGACGACACGCCGGCCACCCGCCGCGACCGCGTCCCGACCACGCCGCCCCGAGCGGCGTGCGAGCCCCGCAACAGGCACCCGCAGCACCGCCGCGAAGGCAACTCCAACCACACCGCGCCATGGCTTGGCGCGTGTGCTCTCCAAGGCAGGGCTGTGCTCGCGCACCGAAGCCGCGCGCTGGATCGCCGACGGCCGGGTCACGGTCGACGGCCGTGTCATCAACAACCCCGAATTTCCGATCATCGACGGTCGCCATCACGTGCGCGTCGATGGTCAGCCGCTGGATGCGCCCAAGCGCGTGCACTTGATGCTCAACAAGCCGCGCGGCCTGGTCACCACCGCGCAGGATGAGCGCGGCCGCGACACCGTGTACCGCTGCTTCGATGGGGCCGGCCTGCCGTGGATCGCGCCGGTCGGGCGCCTGGACAAGGCCAGCGAAGGGCTGCTGCTCTTCAGCAACGATCCGCAGTGGGCCGCGCGCCTGACCGATCCGGCCACCGGCCCGGACAAGACCTATCACGTCCAGATTGATGCGATCCCCGAGGCCGCGCAGCTGCAGGCGTTGTGCGTGGGCATCGAGGACGAGGGCGAGCTGCTGCGCGCGCGCCGAGCCACGCTGCTGCGCAGCGGCGACAAGACCGCCTGGCTGGAAGTGGTGCTGGAGGAAGGCCGCAACCGGCATATCCGCCGCCTGCTGGCCGCCTTCGACATCAACGTGCTGCGCCTGGTGCGCGTGGCGATCGGCCAGCTGCCGCTGGGCGAGCTGGGCAAGGGCGCCTGGCGCGAGCTCAGCCAGCACGATCTGGATCTGCTGTACGCCGTGGCCGACAGCGCCGCGGCCACACCGTGACCTCGTGGCCTGCCGGCATGTGGCAGGCCAATCGACCCGGGCAATGGATGGCCTTCGAAGGGACGTTCCGTTCAACACCGGGAGTAAGACCATGCACATCCGCAGCCTCACCCGTTCCCTGTTCCGCGGCGCCTGCCTGTTGTTGCCGGCCGCGCTGCTGACCGCCTGTGGCGGCCACAAACAGATCGCCAAGCAGGATCCGCCGGTGACCGACAAGGTGGTGGAGATCAAGATTCCCGAACTGGACGGCCGCGGCAGCTACCGCTTCATGATGAGCGATGGCGACAAGCGCATGAGCGCCGACGAGTTCGACGCCTGGATGAAGGCCAACGGCATCCGCGTGGCCAAGGGCAACGGCCAGGATGGTCCGGTCGCCGCGCCGGTGGTGGTGGCCAGCAAGGAAGAGGCCAAGGACAAGAAGAAAAAGAAGAAATAAAAAAACGCCGGGCATGGCCCGGCGTTCCGTGGGGACGGCGCGCCGGGCGCCGTCGTCCGCTCACCCCTTGATGACGCCCAGCTCCAGGCCGATCCGGGTGAAGGCATCTATCGCACGGTCCAGATGCGCACGGGTGTGCGCGGCGCTGATCTGGGTGCGGATGCGGGCCTGCCCCTTGGGCACCACCGGGAAGAAGAAGCCGATCGCGTAGATGCCTTCTTCGAGCAGACGTTCGGCGAACTTCTGCGCCAGCGGCGCGTCGTACAGCATCACCGGGCTGATCGGGTGCACGCCCGGCTTCACGTCGAAACCGGCGGCGGTCATCTTCTCGCGGAAGTAGGCGGTGTTCTGCGCCAGGGTGTCGCGCAGGTCATCGGCGGCGGCCAGCATCTCGAAGGCCTTGATGCCGGCGGCGACCACGTGCGGCGGCAGCGAGTTGGAGAACAGATACGGGCGCGAGCGCTGGCGCAGCAGTTCGATCACTTCGGCGCTGGCGCAGGTGAAGCCGCCGAGCGCGCCGCCCATGGCCTTGCCCAGGGTGCCGGTGATGATGTCGATCTTCTCCAGCACGCCCTTGACCTCGGCCGAGCCGCGGCCGGTCGCGCCAAGGAAGCCGGTGGCATGGCACTCGTCGATGTGCACCAGCGCGTTGTACTTCTTCGCCAGCGCGGTGATCTCGTCCAGCGGGGCGATGAAGCCGTCCATCGAGAACACACCGTCGGTGGTGATCAGCTTGGTCCTGCAGCCGGCGGCATCGGCGGCCTGCAGCTGGGCTTCCAGATCGGCCATGTCGCAGTTGGCGTAACGGAAGCGCTTGGCCTTGCACAGGCGTACGCCGTCGATGATCGAGGCATGGTTGAGCGCATCGGAAATGATCGCGTCGTGCTCGCCCAGCAGCGGCTCGAACAGGCCGCCGTTGGCATCGAAGCAGGCCGCGTACAGGATGGTGTCCTGCTTGCCGAAGAAGTCGGCGATCTGCTTTTCCAGCTGCTTGTGCAGGTCCTGGGTGCCGCAGATGAAGCGCACCGAGGCCATGCCGAAGCCATGGGTATCCAGGGCGTCCTTCGCGGCCTGGATCAGGTCCGGATGGTCGGCCAGGCCCAGGTAGTTGTTGGCGCAGAAGTTCAGCACCGTGCGGCCATCGTCCAGGGTGATCTCGGCCGACTGCGGGCTGGTGATGATGCGTTCGGACTTGAACAGGCCCTGGGCGCGGATCGCCTCCAGTTCTTCAACGTAGTGCTGGGTCAACGAGGCGGTGGTGGCGTCGGTCATGGCAGGCAGTCTTCGGCACGGGAAACCCGGGATTTTACCTGTCGGGCGCGACGGCGGGGTTGCCGCGGGCGGTGGATGGGCGGGGCAGGGCGGGAGACGGTTGCAGACGTGATTGTTGCATCGCAATATCAATCAGGTTAAAAAACTGTAAACCGCGCCGTTCCGCCCACCCCCACCCACGTCTGGAGAGACCCCGCATGAACCACGCCACGCGCTGTACCGCCGCCGCTGTGCTCTGCGCCGCCCTGCTTGCCCCGTTCGCCGCCAGTGCCCAGGACGAGGCCGCCTCTCCCTTCAGCTGGAACGTCACCGGCGTGTCGGATTACGTGTTCCGCGGTGTCTCCCAGACCGACGAGGACCCGACGATCCAGGCCGGCTTCACCTATACCTCCCCGGTGGGCCTGTACGCCGGTGTCTGGGGCTCGGGCGTGGATTTCGGTGATGGCGGCCCGGATGCCGAGGTCGACTACCTGATCGGCTACGCCTTCGACGTGACCGACAACGTCAATCTGGACCTGCTGCTCAACCGCTACACCTACCCCGGTTCCAGCGAGCTGGCCTACAACGAGTTCATCACCAAGACCACGTTCGCCGAGCAGTACAGCCTGACCGTGACCTATACCAATGACGTGTTCAATTCGGGTACCGATGGGTGGTACTACGCCGTGGGCGGCGAGTGGGCCCTGCCGCAGGACTTCGCGCTGAGCGCGAACGTCGGCCGCAGCACCTTCGAAGAAGGCATCTCCAAGGATTACACCGACTGGAACGTCGGCGTCAGCCGCCAGTTCGGCCTGTTCAACCTGGGCCTGGGCTACTACGGCACCGACGGCAACGGCCGCGACAACTCCGGCAAGCTCGCCGACAACCGCGTGGTGTTCACCGTGGCCGTGGGCAAATGACCTGACGCTGCGATGGACATGAAAAAGGCGCCGAAAGGCGCCTTTTTCGTTTGCCGGGCGCGTACCGACCGGCGCGCCCACGGCACGACGCCTCAATTCCAGCTGAGTACGACCTTGCCGGCCTTGCCCTGTTCCATCAGGTCGAAGCCCTTCTGGAAATCGTCGATAGGCAGCTGGTGGGTCAGCACCTTGCCGAGCGGGAAACCGGACAGCACCAGCTGGGTCATCTTGTACCAGGTCTCGTACATCTTGCGGCCGTAGATGCCCTGCACGGTCAGGCCCTTGAAGATGATCTTGTCCCAGTCGCAGCCGGCGCCCTTGGGCATGATGCCGAGCATGGCGATCTTGCCGCCGTGGTACATGCAGTCGAGCATGTCGTTGAACGCGCGCGGGTTGCCGCTCATTTCCAGGCCCACGTCGAAGCCCTCCATGTGCAGGTCCTTCATCACGTCCTTGAGCGAGGTGTTGGCCACGTTGACCACGCGGGTGGCGCCCATGTCGGCGGCCAGCTTCAGGCGGAAATCATTGACGTCGGTGACCACCACGTTGCGCGCACCGATGTGCTTGCAGATGCCCGCGGCAATGATGCCGATCGGGCCGGCGCCGGTGATCAGCACGTCTTCGCCGATCACGTTGAACTCGAGCGCGCAGTGCGCGGCGTTGCCGTACGGATCGAAGAAGGCGGCCAGCTCGGACGGGATCTGGTCGGGGATCGGCCACAGGTTGCTGGCCGGCATCACCATGTACTCGGCGAAGGCGCCGTTGACGTTGACGCCGATGCCGACGGTGTTCGGGCGCAGGTGCGGGCGGCCGCCACGGCAGTTGCGGCAATGGCCGCAGACGATATGGCCTTCGGCCGAGACGCGCTGGCCGACTTCATAGCCGGTCACGCCCGGGCCGATCCCGGCGATGCGGCCGACGAACTCGTGGCCGATGGTCAGGCCCGGCTTGATCGTGCGCTGGCTCCACTCGTCCCACAGGTAGATGTGCAGGTCGGTACCGCAGATGGCGGTCTTTTCCAGCTTGATCAGGACCTCGTTGGGGCCGGGGGTGGGGACCGGAACCTCTTCCAGCCAGATGCCCTTGGCGGCTTCGCGTTTGACCAGGGCCTTCATTGTTTGCTGCGCCATCGGGGTGGAACTCGTCTGGGGGAAAACGCGGATTATAGAGCCGCGGGCGGTTTTCCCATGTTGCAGCGCGGGTGGTTTGGCGGCGCAGCGGCTGGGCTAGAATCGGCGGTTCTTTCACCAGGGGCTGCTCTATGCGCTCGAACCTGCTTGCTTTCTCCGTCGTCGCCAGCCTTGGGCTGGTCCAGGTCGCCCATGCCGCAGAAGGCATGTGGGTGCCGCAGCAGCTGCCGGAAATCGCCGGTCCGCTCAAGCAGGCCGGCCTGAAGCTGTCCCCGGAGCAGATCTCCAACCTGACCGGCGACCCGATGGGCGCGGTCGTGGCGCTGGGCGGCTGCACCGCCAGCTTCGTCTCCCCGCAGGGCCTGGTGGTCACCAACCACCACTGTGCCTACGGCGCGATCCAGCTGAACTCGACGGCCGAGAAGAACCTGATCAAGGACGGCTTCAACGCGCCGACCCTGAAGGACGAGCTGAGCGCCGGCCCGAACGCCCGCGTGTTCGTGCTGGACCAGATCACCGACGTGACCGACCAGGCCAAGGCCGCGATCGCCGCCGCCGGCAAGAACCCGCTGGCCCGCACCCGCGCGCTGGAGGCCTTCGACAAGGCCCAGACCGCCGCCTGTGAAGCCGACGCCGGCTTCCGCTGCCGCCTGTACAGCTTCTCCGGGGGCAACACCTACCGCCTGTTCCGCAACATGGAAATCAAGGATGTGCGCCTGGTCTACGCGCCCCCGGGCAGCGTCGGCAAGTTCGGCGGCGACATCGACAACTGGATGTGGCCGCGTCACACCGGTGACTTCTCGTTCTACCGCGCCTACGTGGGCAAGGACGGCAAACCGGCCGCCTTCTCCGCCGACAACGTGCCGTACCAGCCCAAGCACTTCCTGACGTTCGCCGACCAGCCGCTGGGCGCCGATGACTTCGTGATGGTGGCCGGCTACCCGGGTCGTACCAACCGCTACGCCCTGGCCGGTGAGTTCAATGAAACCGCCAGCTGGACCTACCCGACCATCGCGCGCCACTACAACGCGGTGCTGAAGATGATCGACGAGGCCGGCAAGGCCGATCCGGACGTCAAGGTGAAGTACGCCGCCACCGCGGCCAGCATGAACAACGTGGCCAAGAACTACGCCGGCCAGCTGGAGGGCTTCAAGCGCATCGACGCGGCCGGCCAGAAGCAGGCCGAAGAGGCCGCCGTGCTGGCCTGGCTGAAGAAGCGCGGTGCCGCCGGCAAGCCGGCGCTGGCCGCGCATGCGCAGCTGATCCAGCACCTGGACACCAGCAAGGCGACGCGTGAGCGCGACCTGTTCGTCAGCCAGTTCAACAGCACCTCGGCGGTGGGGGCGGCGATCAGCCTGTACCGCCTGTCGATCGAGCGCAGCAAGCCCGACGCCGAGCGTGAAGCCGGTTACCAGGAACGCGACCTGCCGTCGATCGAAGGCGGCCTGAAGCAGATGGACCGCCGCTATGTCGCCCGCATGGACCAGCAGCTGCAGACCTACTGGCTGAGCCAGTACGTGGCCCTGCCGGCCGCGCAGCGCAGCAACGAGGTGCTCAACCAGTGGCTGGCCGGCAGCGACGCGGCGGCCGTGCAGGGTCTGGTCGGCAAGCTCTCGGCCACCAGACTGGGCAGCCTGGATGAGCGCCTGACGTGGTTCAAGGCCGACCGCGCGGCGTTCGAGGCCAGCACCGATCCGGCGATCCAGTACGCGGTGGCGGTGATGCCGGCGCTGCTGAAGCAGGAAGAGCAGAAGAAGACCCGCGAAGGCGAGTCGCTGGTCTCGCGCCCGCTGTACCTGCAGGCCGTGGCCGACTACAAGAAGAGCAAGGGCGAGTTCGTCTACCCGGACGCCAACCTGTCGCTGCGCATCACCTTCGGCAACGTCATGGGTTACGGCAAGGACGGGGTGAACTACACGCCGTTCACCACCCTGGAAGGCGTGGCGGCCAAGGAAACGTGCGAAGATCCGTTCGATTCGCCCAAGGCCCTGCTGGATGCGGTCAAGGCCAAGCGTTACGGCGGGCTGGAAGACAAGCGGATCGGCTCGGTGCCGGTCAATTTCCTCTCCAACCTGGACATCACCGGCGGCAACTCCGGTTCGCCGGTGCTGGATGCCAACGGCAAGCTGGTCGGCCTGGCCTTCGATGGCAACTGGGAGTCGGTGAGTTCGAACTGGGTGTTCGATCCGGTGATGACCCGCATGATCGCGGTCGACAGCCGCTACATGCAGTGGATCATGCAGGAAGTGGCGCCGGCGCCGCAGCTGCTGAAAGAGCTGAACCTGGCCAAGTAAGCCGACCCGTCGGTTTCCAGAACCCCGCAGCGGAATCTGCGGGGTTTTTTTGTTGTGGCTGAGATGGGAGATCCAAGCGCGGCGTCTCGTCTTTCCCCGAGGGAGCGCGCCGGGCAGGGCTGGGCGAGACACGCCGTGAACCCATCCATGGGGGCTCGTACGACCGCATCCATGCGGTCGAACGGTCTCGCCCAGCCCTGCCCGACGCGCTCTGGACAGATGCCGGCGTGCGGACAAAAAAAGCGAAGTGGCACTGCACCTGCTCTCTGCGTCCGCTTCAGTGACAAACCTCGTTGGATGAGGCCGGGCAGCTTCTGGCAGGACCGTTGTACGCACGGAAAAGCAGCGGCGCTGCAGTTGCTCTCGTGTCCGCGTCAGCGACGGAAATCTTGGTGGATGAGGCGGGGCAGCCTCTGGCAGGACCGTTCGACGGCATGGATGCCGTCGTACGAGCCCCCAGGGATGGGTTCACGGCGCGTCCTGCCAGAGGCTGCCCCGCCTCAGCCTGCGCGGGCCAGTCAGGCGCCAACGCTCTACGAACCATTCGTCAAAGACCAAACAGCCACGCAGCTTCACCTCCGCGACCGGGTATGATCCCCGTTCGGTGTGGTTTCACAGGATGTGAACGAAACGCCGCCACCTCCTCCCCCCAAGGAACCCTTGTCCGCATGCGCATCCTGCTTGCCCGTCACGGCGAAACGCCGTGGAATGCCGAAGGCCGCTACCAAGGCCAGATCGATATCCCGTTGTCGCCGATCGGCGAAGCCCAGGCCAAGGCGCTGGGCGAACGGCTGAAGTCCGTGGACATCACCCGCGCCGTCGCCTCGCCGCTGGTGCGCGCCCAGCTCACCGCCCGGCTCGCCCTTGGCGCCGAGCGGGCCCCGATGCTGCTGACCGAACCGGACCTGCAGGAGATCGCCCACGGCGAATGGGAAGGCCTGCTCGCCAGCGAAATCCATGACAAGGATCCCTCCCGCCTGCGTGCCTGGCGCGAAGAGCCGGACACCGTACTGATGCCCGGCGGCGAATCGCTGCGCCTGGTACTCGAGCGCAGCTGGCGTGGCCTGGCGCGTGCCGCCGAAGGCCTGGGTGATCATGACACCCTGCTGGTCGTCGCCCATGACGCCGTCAACCGCGTGATCCTGTGCCGCATCCTCGGCCTGCCGATCTCGCGCCTGTGGACCTTCCGCCAGGCACCGACCACCCTCAACCTGCTCGAAGGCCCCGACCTCGACCAGCTTGAAGTGGTCCGCCTCAACGACTGCGCCCACCACACCCCGTTCTTCGGCGAAGCCAAGCACCGCGCGCTGTAACGCACTGCGTCCCATCCTGCCGTCCGCCCCAACGATTCCGATCCAGCGACCATGACCACCATCGCCCGCCCGCAGACCCTCTCCGATTGGCTTGGCTACATCGAGCAGCAGCACCCCGCCACCATCGACATGGGGCTGGACCGGGTGCGTACCGTGGCGCAGGCGATGGGGCTGGGCGCACCGGCCGAGCGCAGCATCGTGGTCGGTGGCACCAACGGCAAGGGCTCCACCGTCGCCTTCATCGAAGCGATCGCCCGTGCCGCCGGCTGGAAGGTCGGCGCGTACACCTCGCCGCACCTGCTGCGCTACAACGAGCGCGTGCGCATCGATGGCGAGGATGCCAGCGATGAGGCACTGATGGCGGCGTTCAATGCCATCGAAGATGCCCGTGGCGACACCACGTTGACCTACTTCGAATACGGCACGCTGGCCGCGCTGCACCTGTTCGCGCAGGCCGGGCTCGACCTGGCCGTGCTGGAAGTCGGCCTCGGCGGCCGCCTGGATGCCGTCAACATCGTCGACAGCGACGTCGCGGTGATCACCACCGTGGACATCGACCACAGCGACTGGCTGGGCGAGGACCGTGAAGCGATCGGCACCGAGAAGGCCGGCATCATCCGGGGCTGGAAGCCGGTCATCCTCGGCGAAATCGACCCGCCCTCGAGTGTGCTCGCGCGCGCCTATCTGCTCGGCGCCAACGCCATCCGGGGCGGCAGCGATTTCTTCGCCGACGACATCGATGGCGAACGCTGGCGCTGGCGCGATGTCGGCTTCCGTCTCGAACTGCCGTACCCGGCGCTGCGCGGTCCCATCCAGCGCGCCAATGCCGCCACCGCGATCGCCGCCCTGCGCGCGCTCGATCGTCCGCTGCCGCGCACCGCCTTCATCGAAGGCGTTGCCGCCGCGCGCATCCGCGGCCGTCTGCAGGCCTTCGAACGTGACGGCGTCGAGGTCCTGGTCGATGTCGGCCACAACCCGCAGGCCGCCCGTGAACTGGCGGGCGCCCTCAAGGCCGCCCGCGTCACCGGCAGCACCCTCGCCGTGTTCGCCGCGCTGCAGGACAAGGACGCGGCCGGTGTCGTCGATGCCCTGGCCGACCAGGTCCAGCAGTGGCATCTGGCCGGACTGACAGGTGCCCGTGCGCAGAGCGCCGGGGAACTGCAGGCACGCCTGGCCGGCACGGCAGCGGCCGGCGCCACGCTCCACGCCACCGTCGCCGACGCCCTGCAGCACGCCCTGCAGCAGGCCAGGGCCGGTGATCGGGTGCTGGTGTTCGGCTCCTTCCATACCGCCGCCGAGGCACTGCAGACCCTGGATCCCGGCGCCTGATGGGTCTTTGCAGCGCCGTTCAGCCGCATCAGCCGCCGCACACGCGCGCACCCGTATAATCCCCGTGGCATTCCGCCGCGCCGCCTGCCTGCCTTCACGTGGATACTCCTCTGAAACAGCGACTGATTGGTGCCATCGTCCTGGTGGCGTTGGCCGTGATTTTCCTGCCCATGCTCGTCAAGGGTCCCGCGCCTGACAGTGGCGTTGCCAACGTGCCGATCAGCGCACCGGCCGCGCCGTCCGATGGCCAGTTCGAAACCCGCGAGCTGCCGCTGGTCGCACCGACCGGTGGCGCCACCGGCCTGCAGAGCGGGGCATCGACCACCCAGCCGCTGGCCGACAGCGCTGCCGCCGCCGATCCGGCGCCGGCCGACACCTCGCCGGCCGTGGCCGCGGGCAACTACGCCGTGAGCTTTGGCGCCTATGCCAGCGAGGCAGATGCCGACCGCGTCATCGCCACGCTGAAGAGCGTCCAGCTGGCGGGCTTCCGCGAGCCGGCCACGATCAATGGCCGCCAAGCCTGGCGTGTCCGCGTGGGCCCCTATGCCGACCGCGCGCTGGCCGAAGCCGGCCGCCTGCAGGCGGTGAAGGTGCGCAACGACGTCAAGGCCGAAGTCATCACCCTGGATGCGCGCGCCGATACCGCGGTCGCCGCCACCCCGGCGCCCGCTGCACCCGCGGCAACGGCGCCGACCGCTTCCAGCGCCGCCGCTGCACCGTCCGGCAACACCGTGAAGACCGAATCCCTGCCGGCTGAACCGGTCGCGGCTGCCAAGCCGGAACCGAAGCCGGCCGCGCCGAAGCCCGAGTCCAAGCCGGCCCCGGCACCCAAGCCCGAAACCGCTGCCGCGCCACCGGTCGCGGCCCCGGCTGCGCCGGCCGCCAGCAGCGTCGGCTTCGCCGTGCAGCTGGGTGCCTTCGGACAGGCGGCCGAGGCCAACGCGCTGCGCGACAAGGTCCGTGCCGCCGGCTTCAGTGCCTTCGTCGAGCAGGTCCGCACCGACAAGGGCACCCTCAACCGGGTCCGCGTTGGGCCGGTCGCCAACCGCGGCGATGCGGAGAACCTCAAGGCCCAGGTGGCTGCCAAGGTCGGCGTCGCCGGCATGGTCCGGCCGCATCCCTGATGCCGGCCATGCGCCCGTGCCGTGAGGCCCGAACGTTCCTCCCCGGAGGAGGCGCGTGATCGATTTCGTACTGTTGGCGGTGATCGGCATCTCCACCCTGCTCGGGGTGATGCGCGGCTTCGTCAGCATCCTGATCAGCACCCTGTCCTGGCTGCTCGGCAGCTGGGCGGCGCTGATGTTCGGTACTGCGGCCGCGGGCTGGTGGTCGGCGCCGGCGGCGCCCGGTACCGGGCACCTTTTCGCGGGCTACCTCAGCGTGTTCCTGCTGGTGATGGTGGCGGTGTGGGCCATCGGCCTGGTGATCCGCCAGGCCGTGCGCTCGACGAGCCTCAATGGCGCCGACCGGATGCTGGGCGGCGTGCTGGGCCTGGCCCGCGGCGGCCTGATCGGTTGTGTGCTGCTGCTGATCGCCTCGTATACGCCGTTGCCGCGCGAGGCTGCTTGGCGCGATTCCAACCTGCGCGCGATGCTCAGCCCGGGCGTGGGCTGGATGCAGGCCAGGATGCCGCAGATGCCCGACATGCCGCAGCTGCCCAATCTGCAGGGCGTGCCGATGGCGCTGCCTGACGTGAACATGGCGCAACTTCCCGGCGCGGAGTTGGGCAAGCCGCTGCTGACAGGCGATAATGGTGTGCTTGACGGGCTGCTGGCCGGGCGCGGATGGCCGCGACCGCTGGACGAGACCCCACAGCAGGGGGGAGACCCCGCCGATGTATCGGCGCGTGGGTCTCACCCAGGCAGCCCCGACAACATCGATCCAGCGCTCGTGCGCCCGGATCCCACCGATCCGGCACGGAGCGGTTCCCCCGGCCAGGCACGGCCACCTTCACAGTAAATGGGCGCAGCCCAGCGGAGATTCGCACCATGTGTGGCATCGTCGGAATCGTCGGCAACCAGAACGTCGCCGGGCAGTTGTATGACGGCCTGACCGTCCTCCAGCATCGTGGCCAGGACGCGGCCGGCATCGCCACCGCCGACGGCACCCGCCTGCGCGTGCAGAAGGCCAATGGCCTGGTACGCGACGTGTTCGACGCCAAGCGGATGTCCACGCTGGAAGGCCGCGTGGGCATCGCGCACGTGCGCTACCCCACCGCCGGTTCGGAAGGCATGGACGAGGCGCAGCCGTTCTACGTGAACTCGCCGTACGGCATCGCGCTGGCCCACAACGGCAACCTGATCAATACCGAAGCCCTGCGCCAGCAGGTGTTCGAGCAGGACCGCCGCAACGTCAACACCGATTCGGACAGCGAAGTGCTGCTGAACGTGTTCGCCTTCGAACTGGATGCGCAGCGCCAGCTGACCCCGGAAGCGGCGATCCGTGCCGTGGCCGCCGTGCACCGTCGCGTCAAGGGTGGTTATGCGGTGATCAGCGTGGTGCTGGGCCTGGGCCTGGTCGCCTTCCGCGATCCGCACGGCATCCGTCCGCTGGTGCTGGGCAAGCGCGCCCACGCCGAAGGCGACGAATACATCGTGGCCTCCGAATCGGCCGCACTCGACGTGCTCGGTTTCCAGCGCGTGCGCGACGTGCGCCCGGGCGAAGCGCTGGTCATCACCGCGCGCGGCGAGCTGTTCTCCGAAGTCTGCGCCGAGCCCGTCGAGCACAGCCCGTGCATCTTCGAGTACGTGTACTTCGCGCGCCCGGACTCGATGATCGACAACGTCTCGGTGCACAAGGCGCGCATGCGCATGGGCATCAAGCTCGGCGAGAAGATCCTGCGCCTGCGCCCGGACCACGACATCGACACCATCATCCCGATCCCGGATACTTCGCGCGATGCCGCGCTGGAGATTTCCAACACGCTCGGGGTGAAGTACCGCGAAGGCTTCATCAAGAACCGCTACATCGGCCGCACCTTCATCATGCCTGGCCAGGGTGAGCGGGTGAAGTCGGTACGCCGCAAGCTCAACCCGATCCACCTGGAGTTCCGCAACCGCGTGGTGCTGCTGGTGGACGACTCGATCGTGCGCGGCACCACCAGCCAGCAGATCGTGCAGATGGCGCGCGACGCCGGCGCCCGCAAGGTCTACCTGGCCAGCGCGGCGCCGCCGGTGCGCTACCCGAACATCTACGGCATCGACATGCCGGCCGCCGAAGAACTGGTCGCGCACAACCGCAGCATCGAGGAAATCGAGAAGCACCTGGGCTGCGACTGGTTGATCTACCAGGACATCGAGGACATGGAAGCGGCGGTCAGCGAAGGCAACCCGGAGCTGAAATCGTTCGATTCCTCGTGCTTCAACGGCGTCTATCCGACCGGGATCGAGCCGGGCTATTTCGAGCGCATCCAGCAGCTGCGTTCGGACGATGCCAAGCACAAGCGTCGCGCCTGAGGGCAGGGCATGAGTGATGTGTTGGCTACCGCGGCCGGCGATCTGCTGCAGGCCGCGCAGCACTGCCTGGCCGAGCCGGATCCGTTGCGCAAGGTTGCGTTGACCCAGCACTACGCCGTGCAGTTCCGCGCCGGTCGCCTCAAGGCACCGGCCGATGCGCCCGCACCGGAGCCGATCCGGATGCCGGGGCGCCCCGCCAGGCCGATCCTGGTCCACCCGCGCGATCTGCCGCGGCGTGGCCTGGGCAGCGTGGAAGGGCGTGCGGCGTTCGTGCACGCCATCGCGCATATCGAACTCAACGCGATCGACCTGGCCTGGGATGCGGTCTACCGCTTCCGTGGCCTGCCGACCTCCTTCCATGCCGACTGGGTCAGCGTGGCCGATGACGAATCGCGCCACTTCATGCTGCTGCACGATCGGCTGCAGGCCAACGGCTATGCCTACGGCGATTTCGACGCGCACAACGGCCTGTGGGAAATGTGCGAGAAGACGGCGCACGACGGGCTGGCCCGCATGGCGCTGGTGCCGCGCGTGCTCGAAGCGCGCGGGCTGGATGTCACCCCGGGCATGATCGTGAAACTGCGCGCCGGGGGCGACCACGCCACCGCAGATGTTCTGGAGATCATCCTGCGCGAAGAAGTGGCGCACGTCGCCGCCGGCTCGCGCTGGTACCGCTGGTACTGCACGCGCGAAGGGGTCGAGCCGCGCCCGCGCTTCATGGCGCTGCTGAAGGAGTACGCCGGCGGCTTCCTGTATGGCCCGTTCAACCTGGAAGCGCGCCTGCTGGCCGGCTTCGACGAGGAAGAACTCGCCGAGCTGATCGAACAGACCGAACTGCGCGGTCAGGTGTTGGCCAGCACCACGCGCTGACCGCTTGCGGTCGGCCGGTTGATGTAGAACAACCCGGGACCCGGCCGATACGGCAGCTCCCGGGTGCCCGCATCGGTGGCATAGAGCAGGGCGGTGTCGCCCAGCGCATCGAAGTTCCAATGCGCCGACTGCATCAGGTAGCGCTGGCGCAGCAGGCGTTCCTGCGCGGGATCGAGCGGCGTGCCGGCCAGCAGCCGGGCGGCGATGGGCTGCAGCTCCGCCGGCAGCGCCAAGGCAGGCAGTGCGTCCGGCGAGGTTGTCCACGTCACGCCGGCGGCCGCGGCACGCTGGTGCAGCAGCCGCAGCGCGATGAACTGGTAACGCGCATCGATCTCGCGGCGCAGCACCACCGCCGCATACGCACGCAGGGTGGGCTGCGGCAGGACGCTGCGGCTCTCGACGCGGCGTTGCGGCTGCCAGTGATGCCACACGTCGACCCAGATCGCGTCATCGCCCAGGCCGAGGGCACGCTGCCAGCGACGGCACGTGGCCTGTGCGTTGCGGTACACCGTGGTCGCGCGCAGCAGGTCCAGTGGCGGCACCGCGCCGGGCGCCAATCCGTTGCCACGCAGCAGCTGCCCCTGCGGACGGCTGAGCAGCTTGGGGCCTTCGATGCGCTGGTCGTAGCCGCCGCCGATGTTGGCGTGCACGCCCGGCAGCGCGATCTCTTCATGTTCGGGCGCGACGCTGGTCAGCGCGAAGTGCTCGCGGTGTTCGTCGCGCGCCACCAGTTGCACGACCTTGTCCGCGCACCCTGCGCGAAGCGCGACCGCGGGCATCTCATCGCGATGCTGGCGGCCGATCGCCACCACCGTATCGAGCAGTCCCACGAAGCGCACCGGGCGGGCGGTGCCGGGAAATGCCGGTGCCAGCGCCCAGCCCGACCGCACCAGCTGTTCGCGCAGCCATGCGGCGGCCGCCGGCGCGTTGAGCACGTTCACCGCATCGCGCGCGCTGGCCGCGCCGCGCGAGTAGCCGAACAGATCCACCCGCACGCTGCCCAGCGTGCGCCCGGGCTGGGCGCGGGCGAGCTGGCGCAGCGCCTCGGGCAGCAGCTGCTCCAGCGCCTGGCGGCGTTTGGCGCGCACGCCCGTGCGGCCGATCCCGAATGCCAGCCCCATGAGGTCATCTTCCTCACCGGTGCGCGTGCCCACCCCTGCGATGTAGATCGACAGCGCCAGCGTGTCGCCCACCGTCGGCACCTGCCGGTGATCGGGGTACAGGGCCTGCAGCCGCGCGATGTTGGTCAGGCCATTGCTGTAGCTGCTGGTCAACCGGCTCTGGTAGGGCGATGCATCATCGGCGATCACGGCGGGCGGCCGCGGTGCGGGGGTCGTGGCCCCGGCCGGGCGGGAGGCGCGCTGCAGGTTGTCGGCGTTGTTGCGGGTGCCGTCGAAGAACAGGCCGATATGCAGCGACACCGTCGGCGCCGATGTGGGTTGGGTAGCTGCCACCGCGATGTCGTCCCTGTTCCCCGAGGATGCCTGGCTAAGGTAGCGCGGAATCCACGCGCCGCGACAGCGTCGGCGGGGCGTCATGACCTCCCTGAACCAAGATGCGGTCGATCACAGTTCCGAAATCCCATCTGCAATTGCTATTGAATTCACACGGCCGCGTCGCGCCAGATGGGCAGGCCGGCCCGCCCGGCGGATTGCCGCAAACCGACTCCACTCCGTTTTTCACTCAAAGAGAGGCGACATGATGTCCAGTTCGATGAGCAAGGCCGCAGGTGTGATCGCGTTGTGTCTGTTGGGCGCCGGTGGCGCCGCCGCCGCCCCGTTGTTCGAGCCGGTCACGGTGCTGACCCGGGCCGGCACCGCCCTGCAACCCGCCCTGCAGGCGCTGATGGGCGCGCCGTCGACCAGCGCGGTGCAGGAGGTGCGCGTGGATGCGGCGGCGGTGGCGTCGGCGCAGAAACAGCTGGAATTCGAACTGCTGGGGCAGCCGGTGCAGGCCCTGCAGAGCCGGGTGGAGACGCTCGCCGACGGCGGCAGCATCTGGTACGGCCAGATCGGCACGCGCGCCGGCGCACGGCTGCTCAAGGCCGGCGCCCCGGATCCGATGAACGCGGTGATCCTGGTGCGCAACGGCGACACGGTGACCGGCTCGATCCGCAGGGACGGCCAGCTGTACCGGCTGCGTCCGGTCAGCGATGGGCGGCATGTGCTGGTGGAAGTGGATGAGGCGCGCATGCCGGCCGACCATCCGGCCGACTACAACAGCCTGCCCACCATCGCGATGCCGGCCAGTGACCGGGCCGGCATCGCCGCGGCGTCCTCAGGCACCCCGGCCACCATCCGCGTGCTGGTGGTGGCCACCAACGGTGCGGTCGCGGCCTACGGCGGCAACATGCAGTCGCTGGTGCAGCTGGCCGTCGCGGAATCCAACCAGGGCTACAGCAACAGCAATGTCGGCATCACCCTGCAGCTGGCCGGGTACGAGACCACCAGCTATGCCGAGTCCAGCAGTTTCTCCACCGATCTGGCGCGCTTCCGCAACACCAGCGATGGCGTGATGGACAGCATCCATGCCAGCCGCAACACCACCCGCGCCGACGTGGCCGTGCTGGTGATCAACAACGCCAGTTCGTGCGGGCTGGCCTCGGGCATCGGCTCCACCGCGGCCACCGCGTTCGCGGCAGTGCATTGGGACTGCGCCACCGGCTACTACTCCTTCGCGCACGAGATCGGTCATCTGCAGAGCGCGCGGCATGACATCGCCACCGACTCCAGCACGTCGCCGTATGCCTACGGCCACGGCTACCGTTACGAGCCGGCGACCGGCACCGGCTGGCGCACGATCATGGCCTACAACTGCACCCGCAGCTGCCCGCGCCTGAACTACTGGTCCAACCCGAACATCACGTACAACGGGATTCCGACGGGCATCGCCAGCAGCGCCGACAACCAGCGCGTGCTGGTCAACACCAAGGCGGCGGTGGCCGCGTTCCGCTGATCTGCGCCTCCCCGCGGCGGCCGTGCGCCGTCGCGGGGTTCAGCCGGGCAGCGCGTCCAGCGTCCAGCCTTCCGGGGTGACGCGCAGTACCGAGCCTTGTTCGTACCAGTCGCCCAGAACAATCCGCGTGCACGGGCGATCGCCGACCTGCACTGCATGGATGGCCGGGCGATGGGTGTGCCCATGGATCATGGTGTCCACGCCATAGCGGCCGAAGGTGGCATCCACCTCCGCAGGGGCCACGTCGGTGACGGTTTCGAACTGGGCGCGGTCGCCCTGCTTCATTTCCGACTGCCGCGCCTGGCTGGCGTCGCGCGCCTTCTGTGCGAACGCGATGCGCGCGGCCAGCGGCTGCGACAGGAACTGCGCCTGGAACACCGGATCGCGGGTCTGCGCGCGGAACTGCTGGTAGGCGACATCGTCGGTGCACAGCAGGTCGCCGTGCTGCAGCAGCACCGGACGGCCATACAGATCGATCACGCTCGGGTCGGGCAGGATCGTGAACGCCGCGCGCCGTGCGTAGTCCTCGCCGACCAGGAAATCGCGGTTGCCGCGGATGAAATACACCGGCACGCCGGCATCGGCCACGGCATGCAGCGCGATCGCCACCGCATCGGCAGCCGGGGAAGGCGTGTCATCGCCGATCCAGGCTTCGAACAGATCGCCCAGGATGTACAGGGCATCGGCCTGCATCGCTTCATCGCGCAGGAAGGCCAGGAACAGGTCGGTGATGGCTGGACGACTCGGGTCCAGGTGCAGATCGGAGATGAACAGCGTGGTCATGCCCACATTGTAAAACGGGATCATGGGACGAGGCATCGCTGCAGGGTGAAGAGCCCGCGTGATTCAAGGGGGCGCGGCGACAGCCGCTACAACGGCAGCCACTGGAGGCTGGCGGCGGCCAGCAGCGCGGCGATCCCGGTCGCGGCCAGCACATCGCTGGGATAGTGCAGGCCCAGCACCACCCGCGACAGCCCGATCAGCGCGGTGAACGGCACCAGCAGCGGTGCCAGCCACGGGTAGTAGGCCAGCGCCACGATCGTGAAGGACACCGCATGCAGGGTGTGCCCGGACGGGAAGCTGAACTCGTCCAGCGGCGCCACCCAGGCACGGATGCGCAGATCGGCGGCGAACGGACGCGGGCGTCGCGTCCAGCGCTTGAGCCCCTTGTACAGCAGCAGGGCCATCAGGCCGGTGGCGGCCATGTGCAGCGAGGCGCGCAGACCGTCGAAGCCGTCCAGCAGGACCAGCCCGGCCATCAGGGCGTACCAGAACACGCCATCGCCCAGGCGGCTGATCACCGCGAAGGCATGCCGGACACGGCGGCGCCGGCAGTAGTGGTTGGCACGTCGGCACCAGCGCGTTTCGTGTCCGCGCAGGGCATCAAGCGGCGTGGTCGGCATGCGGCCTCCGGGCCTGGGCCAGTTCGGCGAGCAGGGCATCGAACTCGGCGACCACCTGCTGTGGATGCAGCCGCTTCATCGCGGTGGCGGCGTTGCGGCCGAGGCGGTGGCGCAGGGCGTCATCGCCGGCCAGCTGCACGGCGGCGGTCACGAATTCGGTGTCGTCGTTCACGGCGATGCCGTTGTCATCGGTGCGCAGGTACTCGCGGGCGGCGCCGTAGTCGAAGGCGACCGTGGCCACGCCGCTGGCCATCGCTTCCAGGGTCACGTTGCCGAAGGTCTCGCTGCGGCTTGGGAACAGGAACAGATCGCCGCTGGCGAAGTGGCGCGCCAGCGCATCGCCGCGCTGCACGCCGCAGAAGATGAAGTCCGGGTTGTCGTGGGCCAGCCTGGCCCGCGCCGGTCCATCGCCGACGAACACGAAGCGCGCCTTGGGCCGCACCTGCTGCAGCCGGCGGAACGCCTTGACCGCCAGCCCGAGATTCTTCTCCGGCGCGATGCGGCCAACGTAGATCGCGGCGAAGCCGTTGCCATCGATGCCCCATTCCTCGCGCAGGGCCGGGTCGCGGCGCTCGGGCTCGAACTGGCTGCTGTCCACCGCGCGTGCCAGCAGGCGGACCCGGTCGAAACCCTGTTCGCCGAGGAACTGCTGGAGTTCCTGGGTGGGCACCAGCGTCGCATCGGCCTGGTTGTGGAAGCGCCGCATCCAGCGCAGCGCGGCGGCCTGCAGCCAGGCCACGCCGTAGTCGGGGAGGTATTCGTCGAAGCGGGTATGGAAGCCGGTGGCGATCGGAATTCCCAACCGGCGTGCCGTGCGCAGGGCCGACCAGCCCAGCGGGCCTTCGGTGGCGATGTAGATCGCATCCGGGCGCTGCTGCTGCCATTGGCGGGTCAGGCGGGACGGCGCGGGCAGGCCGAAGCGCAGGCCGGGATAGCGCGGCAGGTTGGCACCGGTGACCAGCACGGTGCCCTCGGCCGCGTCGACATCCGATGACTGCCGCGGGCGGACCAGATCGACCTGGTGGCCGGCGGCACGCAGGCCCAGTTCCAGGCCCTGCACGGTCAGCGCAACGCCGTTGACTTCAGGGGGATAGGTTTCGGTGACGATGGCATAGCGCATGGCGGGCCTCCGGTATGCCATGCATGCTGGAGCCGGGCGATGTAGCCGACATGACCGCCGTATGACGCCGGCATGACGCCGCTGCCTGGCCGACAGCCTCACGGCCCCGCAGGGCCATGTGAGTCACGCGGTCAGGCGACGAAGGGGCGGAACTGTACGCCGAGCCCTGCCATGCCCTCGGTTTCGCCGATCAGATCCGCGCGCAGCAGCGGACGCGCATCGATGTACGCCTGCGGCAGGATCAGCGACAGCCGGGCGTCATCCGCGGTCAGTTCCAGCGCCGGCATCGGGGTGTCTTCGTGCGCGCGGTTGAGCAGGACCGCCAGGCGCAGCAGTGCGGTCATGCGCCGTGCCGGCTGCAGCAGGCGCTCGGGCAGCGCCTCGAAGGCGGACTTGGAAATATTGCGCCGATGGCTGCGTACCAGTGCGGCGAGCAGCTGCTGCTCCTGCCGCGAGAACCCGGCGATGTCCGAGTTTTCCAGCACGTAGCTGCCGTGCACGTGATACCCGCTGTGCGCGATCATCAGGCCGAGCTCGTGCAGGCGCGCGGACCAACCGAGCATGCGCGCATCGTCCGGGTCCAGCTGCCAGCTTTCCTCGACCTGGGCCAGCAGGTTCATCGCGGTGTTTTCCACGCGGTCGGCCTGCACGGTGTCGATGCCGTAGCGCTGGGTCAGTGCGGCGACCGACTCGTCGCGCAGGTCGTTCTCGCTGGCACGGCCGAGGATGTCGTACAGGATGCCTTCGCGCATGGCCGCCTTGCTGACCAGCAGCTTCTGCAGCCCCAGCGCCTGGAAGGCCGCTTCCAGCACCAGGATGCCCCCGGCGATGATCGGGCGGCGGTCGGCGGACAGGCCGGGCAGGTCGATGTCCTCGATGCGTTTGGCCTTGAGCAGTTCATCGCGCAGCTGCGGCAGGGCTTCGGCGGTGATCGCGCCCTTGCTCAGCTTCATGGTGGCGCAGATTTCACTGATCGCCTTGTGGGTGCCCGACGAGCCCAGCGCTTCGTGCCAGCCCAGGGCGCGGTATTTGTTGGCGAACTGCTGGAACTCGGCGCCGATTTCGGTCAGCGCATCCTTCCAGCGCTTCTTGCTCAGCTTGCCGCCGGGGAAGAAGCGGCGCGTGCTGGCGATGCAGCCGGCCTGCAGGCTTTCGCGCTCCAGGGTCTGCATGCCCTGGCCGATGATGAATTCGGTGGAGCCACCGCCGATGTCGATCACCAGCCGGCGCTGGTCCGGCTTGGGCGGCTGCGCATGGGCCACGCCCAGGTAGATCAGGCGCGCCTCTTCGCGGCCACTGACCACTTCGATGGCATGCCCGAGCGCGGTTTCGGCCGGCATCAGGAAGGCCTGCGGCGAGCGCAGCTGGCGGACCGTGTTGGTGGCCAGGGCGCGGACCCGCACCGAAGGGATCGCGCGGATGCGCTGGCCGAACCGGGCCAGGCATTCCAGTGCGCGCTGACGGGCCTCGGCGGACAGGCCGCCCTTGCCATCCAGGCCATCGGCCATGCGCACGGTCTCGCGCAGGCGATCGACCACCCGCAACTGCCCGAGGGTGTATCGCGCGATGACCATGTGGAAGCTGTTCGATCCGAGGTCGATGGCGGCGAGCAGGTCGCCATCCTGCAAAGCGGGCGGAGTCGTGGAGGTATGCGGCATTTGCGAATGTTAGCCGAAGGGTGGGGCCTCGCGTCACCGCGCGCCCTTCACATGGGCATGCTGCGACGACCGGTCGCATCGAAGGGGGCAGGCGGCTGCCCGGCAAACGGCAGAACCGGTAGGTGCCGGCCGGTGGTCGGCACGCAAAAACGTACCGACCAGGGAATCAACGCGTACCGATGTACCGATCAAGGCACTCAACGCGTACCGACCAACGGTCGGTACCTACAGGCCCTGCAGCAGGGCCATCTGCGCCGCGTGTGGCGGCTCGTCATGGCCCGGCGTGCACTTGACGTAGCTGCCGTCGGCCTGCAGTTCCCAGGCGTTGAGGTTGTCGTCCAGGTAGTTCTGCAGCACGTCGCGGTAGACCTTGCGCGCCAGTTCCGGGTCCAGGATCGGGAAACAGGTCTCGACCCGGCGCAGCAGGTTGCGCTCCAGCCAGTCCGCGCTGGCGCAGAACAGCTCGGAGGCGCCGTCGTTGCCGAACCAGTAGACCCGGCTGTGTTCCAGGAAGCGGCCGACGATCGAGCGCACCCGGATGGTGTCCGACACGCCGGGGACGCCGGGTCGCAGCGTGCACGCGCCGCGCACGATCAGGTCGATCTGCACGCCGGCCTGCGAGGCTGCATAGAGAGCGCGGATCATCTGCGGTTCGTTGAGCGCGTTCATCTTGGCGATGATCCGCCCGGGACGGCCACTGGCAGCCAGGCGGGTTTCACGTTCGATCCGCTGCAGCAGACCAGTGTGCAGGGTGAACGGCGACTGCAGCAGGCGCTTGAGCTTCGTCCGCGGGGCCAGCCCGGAGAGCTGCTGGAACAGCAGGTGCACATCGTTGCCGATGTCCGGATCGGCGGTGATCAGGCTCAGGTCGGTGTAGGCCCGTGCGGTACCGCTGTGATAGTTGCCCGTGCCCAGATGCACGTAACGGCGCAGCTTGCGGCCTTCGCGGCGAACGATCAGCAGCATCTTGGCGTGGGTCTTGAATCCGACCACGCCGTAGACGACCTGCACGCCTGCCTCCTGCAGACGGTCGGCCAGACCGAGGTTGGCTTCCTCATCGAAGCGCGCGCGCAGCTCGACGACGACGGTGACGTCCTTGCCGTTGCGTGCGGCCTGGATCAGCGCATCGACGATCAGCGAATCCTTGCCGGTGCGGTACAGGGTCTGCTTGATCGCCAGCACGTTCGGGTCGACCGCGGCCTGCTTGATCACATCCAGCACGGCGGTGAACGCATCGAAGGGATGGTGCAGCAGCACGTCCCGGCGCGCGACGATCTCGAAGATCCCGTCGCTGTCGCGCAGCGTGCGCGGGCTCAGCGAGGGATACTTCAGTTCCGGCCGCTGGATCACGTCGTACAACTGGATCACGCGGTTGAGGTTGACCGGGCCATCGATGCGATAGACCGCGTTCTCGGTCAGCCCGAAGTTCTGCAGCAGGGTGCGCACGATGTCGCGCGGGCAGTCCTGCGCGATCTCCAGCCGGACCGCCGGCCGGTAGCCGCGGTCGACCAGTTCGTCGCGCAGCGCCAGGGCCAGGTTCTCGACTTCTTCCTCGTCCACCACCAGCTCGGAATTGCGGGTCACGCGGAACTGGTACGCGCCCTGGACTTCCATGCCCGGGAACATCTCATCGACGAAGGTCGACAGCACCGAGGACAGGAACACGAAGGTCTGCGGGCCGCCGAGTTTCTCCGGCAGCTGGATGATGCGTGGCAGCGACCGCGGCGCCCGCACGATCGCCAGATGCCCGGCGCGACCGAACGCGTCGGTGCCCTTGAGCACCACCACGATGTTCAGCGATTTGTTGAGGATCTTCGGGAACGGATGCGACGGATCCAGGCCAAGCGGCGACAGCACCGGCATGATCTCGTTGCGGAAGTACGCACGCAGCCAGCGCTTCTGCCGGTGGTTCCAGGAGTGCCGGCCAAGCACGTCGATGCCGGCCTCGTGCAGCGCCGGGCGCAGGGTCTCGTTCCAGCAGCGGTATTGCTGGTCGACCAGCTGTGCGGCGCGGTCGTGGATCGCGTTGAGGATCGCCTGCGGGGTCATCCCGTCCGGCGCGGGCGGCAGGCCGAACTCCTGCGCGTGGCGCACCGCGGCGGCGCGGATCTCGAAGAACTCATCCAGGTTGGTGCAGGAGATGCACATGAAGCGCAGGCGCTCCAGCAGCGGCACCTGCGGGTCCATCGCCTGGGCCAGCACGCGGAAGTTGAAATCCAGCTGGGACAGTTCACGGTTGATGTACAGCGCGGGATCGCGCAGCGGATCGCCATCCACAGGCACGGCGACGGGAACAGGAGTGCTCATGCGGAAAAGTCTTCGGAAGAAGGAAGGGAGACGACCTCGGTGCGCGCACGCACCTGGTCGGCATCGAAATGGCAGGAGAACGTGCTGCCTTTGCCCACCTCGCTCTGGATCTCCAGGCGGGCATGGTGCAGGCCGAGGATGTGCTTGACGATCGACAGTCCCAGCCCGGTGCCGCCGCTCTCGCGCGAACGGCTGCTGGAGACGCGGTAGAAACGTTCGGTCAGGCGCGGCAGATGGTTGGCCGGGATGCCGTAGCCGGTGTCGCGCACCGACAGCACCACGCCATCGCCTTCGCGCGCGAACTCGACTTCCACGCGGCCCCCGGCGGGCGTATAGCGCACCGCGTTGGTGACCAGGTTGGAGAACGCGCTGTGCAGTTCCTTGTTGGAGCCCTGCAGGTCCACCCCGGCGGTGTCGATGATGCTGATCTGGTGGCGGCCCTGGCTGTGCGCTTCGGCTTCTCGGCGCAGCGTGGCCAGCATCGGGGTCATCGCCACGGCTTCGGCTTCGGTGTGTTCCTGCGATTCCAGCCGCGACAGGGTGAGCAGGTCTTCGACCAGCTGCGCCATGCGCTGGGATTGCTTGCGCATCTCCTCCAGCATCGGGCCGGTGCCGGGGAAGTCCTCCGGATCCATCATGTCCAGGTAACCGTGCACCACGGTCAGCGGCGTGCGCAGTTCATGCGAGACGTTGGCGACGAAGTCGCGGCGCACCTGCTCCAGCCGCAGCAGCTTGCTGACGTCGCGTGCGATCAGCAGCCAGTAGTCGGGCGAGTAGGGAATCAGGCGCAGGTTGAGGCGGATCGCCGGGTCGACCGGCGAGGGCACATCCAGGATTGGTTCGGCGTTGCGGCCACCGGCCAGCCAGTGTGCCAGCGGCATCGGCTGCAGGCGTTCGACCAGTGCTTCACCGAGATCGCCCGGGTGGTGCAGGCCGAGCAGCGAGGTCGCCGCTTCGTTGAACCACTGCACGCGCTGGCTGTTGCGGTCGACCACCACCACCGCGTCGGGCAGGGCCGCGGCGGCGGCGCGATAACTGCGCAGCATGTCCAGCAGGCGCCGCTTGCGCGTGCGCATTTCCCACTGGTTGCGGTAGAGCAGGCGGTCCAGTTCGTTCCACACACCGGTGCCGTCACCCATGTCCCAGCGATGGCGCGCGGTGAGCCCGCGCAGCACCCGGCGCAACCGCCAGTAATGCCAGGTCAGCGCACCGATCGAGGCCAGCGCGATGCACATCCAGACATGTCCGACCGCCAGGCCCAGCAAGCCGGCCGCGAGCAGCAGGGCGGCGAGGGTGGCCAGCGTTTTCAACCAGGCAGAACGGATGTGGCGGGGCATTGCGGTCTCGCAGAAAGTGCGGGCCTCGGAATCGATCCAAGGTTATAGCAGGAGTGGCCGGAACCGGGCATGCGCGCCCGGTTCCGGCCCGGCGAGACTCAGGTCGAGGTGGAGAACCGGTAGCCGGCGCCCCGCACGGTCTGCACCATGTTCTCCGCGGCGAACGGCTCCAGCGTCTTGCGCAGGCGACGGATGTGCACGTCGATGGTGCGCTCCTCCACGTACACGCTGCCGCCCCACACGTGGTCCAGCAGCTGGGCGCGGGTGTAGACGCGTTCGGGATGGGTCATGAAGAAGTGCAGCAGGCGGTATTCGGTCGGACCGATCGGGACCGGCTGGTCGCCGGCGAAGACGCGGTGAGCGGCGCCATCGATGCGGATCGTACCGACCGCCACGCTGCCGTCTTCGTCATCGTCGCGGGCACGGCGCATCACCGCACGGATGCGGGCCAGCAGTTCGCGCGCCGAGAAGGGCTTGACCACGTAATCGTCGACACCGGCCTCCAGGCCACCGACGCGGTCGTTCTCTTCACCGCGCGCGGTCAGCATGATGATCGGCACCTCGCGGGTGAGGGCTTCTTTGCGCCAGCGCCGGGCCAGGTCCAGGCCGCTGGTGCCCGGGAGCATCCAGTCCAGCAGGATCAGGTCCGGGACGCGATCGGCGATGGCGGTCTGCGCCTCGCGGGCGTCGCCGGCATGGATCGGGTCGTAATCGCCCTTGCGCAGGGCAAAGGCGACCATTTCGCGGATCGCGGGTTCGTCATCGACGATCAGGATGCGTTTCTGCACATGCCCACCGTATTACTCATCAGATCGGGATTGAGCCCAGTAGACTACGGTTTCATGACAGGTTTGTGACGGGGTGCCGGGCGGCCCTCAGCGGCGGTCGAGCTCCGGGTCGTCGATGCCCTGGCGGCGCATCTCCAGCACGGTCGGGGTGATGCTCTCGATTCGGGCGTCCACACGGGCGCGGCCGACGTAATCCAGGTTCGGCTGCCGCTTCAGCGCCTGCAGCTGGATCAGCGCCTGTTCCGGGCGGCCGCTCAGGAAGGCGGCCTCGGCGTAGGCCTCGCTGGCCCGGGTGGTATCGCCGGCCAGCTCGCTGGCGCGGGCGAACCGCTGCTGGAAGACCGGATCATTGCCGCTTTGCGACAGCATCGGGCGCAGCATCGCCTGCGCGCGCTGGCCGGCCTCGCGTCCGCCCTGTTCATTGAGGATGGCCGCATAGGTCAGCGCCACCGGCCGGCTGCCCGGGTGCTGGCGCATCAGGGTTTCGAACCGGGCGTTGGCCTGCGCCGGCTGGCCGCTGCGCGACTCCGCCTCAGCCAGCGCCAGCGCCACCCAGACATTGTCCGGATGGTCGCGCAGCAGTTCGCCCAGGTCGCGGCTGGCCTGGGCGGCCGCGCTGTTGCGCAGCCGGCCCAGGGCCAGGCCGTAGCGCTGGGGCTCGGTCAGCCCGTTCTTCTGCGCGCGCTGCAGGCTCTCGTACTCACGGATCACATCGCCCGGCGTATCGGCACTGAGCACGCGCAGGCGCTCGCGCGCCCATTCGAACTGGCCGGTGCTGCCGCGGCTGAGGGAATTGACCGAAATCTGCATGGAGGCGGGCAGCAACGGGTTGCTCCGCCGCACGAGCGGGTCCGACAGCGCCGGATCGGCCGGGTTGACCCGCTCCTGGCGGACCCCGCCGGGCACTTCCGTGGTGAGCAGCACCGTGTCCTTCTTCATCTGCTCGGCGCGGGCCTTGGCCTCGCTGATGCGGGTGGTGGTGACCGGGTGGGTCTGCAGGAAGTCGGGGACGCTGTAGCCGCCCTGGTTGCCGCGCATCGAGGCCGACATGCGCTCGAAGAAGCCGGCCATGGCATCCACGTCGTAGCCGCTGCGGGCCAGGGTGCGGATGCCCAGGCGGTCGGCCTCGGATTCGTTGGACCGGGTGTAGTTGATCTGGCGCTGCTGCATCAACCCCATGCCGGAGGTGATCGCGGCCATGGTGGCGTCGCCGGAGGAATTGCCGCCGGCCTGCTGCGCGGCCACGATCGCGGCGAGCATGCCCAGCAGGATCGGGATCTGGTCGCGCTGGGCGCGCTCGGCCCCGCGCAGCACGTGCTGCTGGGTGACGTGGGCGATTTCGTGGGACAGCACCGCGGCCACCTCGTCTTCGCGTTCGGCGGTCAGCACCAGGCCTGCGTTCACGCCGATATAGCCGCCCAGGGTCGCGAAGGCGTTGATCTGCCGGTCCTTGAGCATGAAGAAGGTGTAGGACTGACGCGGCTGGGCGCTGTTGGAGCCCAGCCGGGCGCCCATGGTCTGCAGCCAGTCGTCGACCAGGGGATCGTCGAGCAGATAGCCGTAGTTGCGCAGCTCGCGCAGCATCATCCCGCCGTACTCGGCCTGCCGGGCCGGGGTCAGCAGCTCGCCGGCCGAGGAGCCGATGTCCGGCAGCTTGTTTTCCTGCGCCCCGGCCAGCGGCACGGCCAGGGCCAGGGTCAACGCGGCAGAGAGCAGCAAGGGGCGCAAACGAAGCTCCTGGGGGGAAGGCGGGCGACAGCGTGACAGAGCGACGGCAACCTGCAGTTAAACCACAGTGTTGCGACGGTGACGTGGAAAATCCAGCGGACCGCTACCATATACAGACCAACGTTCCGCTGTGGAGTTTCCCGTGAGCCAAGATGCTGTTTCCACCCCCGGTGGCGCACCCGCCATCACCATCTACTCGACCGCGGTGTGCCCGTACTGCGTGGCCGCCAAGAACTTCCTGAAGAGCAAGGGCCGCGACTGGACCGAGGTCCGGATCGACCTGGACCCGGTCGAGCGCGAGAAGATGATGGCCAAGACCCGCCGGACCAGCGTCCCGCAGATCTTCGTCGGCGAGGTCCATGTGGGCGGCTACGACGACATGATGGCCCTGCACCGCGCCGGCAAGCTGGAGCCGCTGCTGGCCGGGCAGGACCCGGCATGAGCGCGGCCGACGACGGCAGCAAGGACCGCATCGCCGAATTCACCGAGTTCCGCCAGCGCATGAACCAGCGCATCCTGGGCGAACCCAACCAGGTCGTGCGCCGCTTCTTCGCGCTCGACACCCAGACCTACCAGGCCGGCGCGCTGGACGTGAAGACCAAGGAGCTGCTGGGCCTGGTCGCCTCGATGGTGCTGCGCTGCGATGACTGCATCAGCTACCACGTGGCCCAGTGCAAGGACGCCGGCGTGACCCGCGAGGAGTTCTTCGAGACCTTCTCCGTGGGCCTGGTGGTCGGCGGCTCGATCGTGATCCCCCACCTGCGCCGCGCCGTGGATTTCCTGGACCAGCTCGAAGGCGGCGCCGAAGCGCCGGCCGTTCACGAGCATTGAGGTCGGGGCCGTGATGGCCCCGCCGCGGTAGAAGCCGACCGTTGGTCGGCTGCTTGGGCGCCCCAGCGATGTCGGCACCAGTCAGTGCGCCGTTCATGTTCGCGACCCCGTTCCCACCGACCAACGGTCGGTGGCTACCCATCGTTCAGCCGCCCGTGGTTGCCGGCCAGCGGCCGGCACTACCGATGGCGTGTCTGGAGAAGAGCCCCCTTCTGTTGACGGGGGCGCGCCAACGGCGCGGGGTAGAGGAGGAATGCGCGGGCAATTCTGCCTTACCCCCCCCTTAGACCAATGGCCCATTTGGGGTCCATTGGGCGGGTAAGGCATAATTGCCGATGAAACTTCCCTTGCGCCCGCGCTTCGCGCACCTCACGGACGGCGCTCCCCCCTCGGTTCGGAATACACATCAATGACGCAGAAAATCACGGTCATCCGCGGTGACGGCATCGGCCCGGAGATCATGGACGCTACCCTGTTCGTGCTCGGCAAGCTGGACACCGGCTTTGAATACGAAGACGCCGACGCGGGCCTGGTCGCGCTGGAGAAGCACGGCGATCTGATGCCGGCGGCCACCCTGGAGTCGATCGCACGCAACAAGATCGCGCTGAAGAGCCCGCTGACCACGCCGGTCGGTGGTGGCTTCACCTCGATCAACGTCAGCCTGCGCCGCCACTTCGACCTGTACGCCAACGTGCGGCCGGCCGTCTCGTTCCCGAACACCAAGTCGCGTTTCGGCGACGGCGTGGACCTGATCACCGTCCGTGAGAACACCGAAGGCGCGTACCTCGCCGAAGGCCAGGAAGTCTCGGCCGATGGCGAGACCGCCTTCTCCGGTACCCGCATCACCCGCAAGGGCTCCGAGCGCATCGTGCGCTACGCCTTCGAGCTGGCCCGCAGCACCGGCCGCAAGAAGGTCACGGCCGTGCACAAGGCCAACATCATCAAGTCGACCTCGGGCCTGTTCCTGGCCGTGGCCCGCGAAGTGGCGGCCAAGTACCCGGACATCGAGTTCCAGGAAATGATCGTCGACAACTGCTGCATGCAGCTGGTGATGCGTCCGGAACAGTTCGACGTGATCGTGACCACCAACCTGTTCGGCGACATCATCTCCGACCTGTGCGCCGGTCTGGTCGGCGGCCTGGGCCTGGCCCCGGGTGCCAACATCGGTGAGAACGCGGCGATCTTCGAAGCCGTGCACGGCACCGCACCGGACATCGCCGGCCAAGGCAAGGCCAATCCGTGCGCGCTGCTGCTGGCCGCCGCACAGATGCTGGACCATGTCGGCCAGGTCGAGAACGCCGAGCGCCTGCGCAAGGCCATCGTGGCCACGCTGGAAGCCAAGGACTCGCTGACCGGCGACCTGGGCGGCACCGGCAACACCATGGGCTTCGCCCAGGCCATCGCCAGCCGCCTGTAAGCGCGCGGGCCGGTTGTCCAGAAAGCGGGGCGCTTCGGCGTCCCGCTTTTTTGTTGCCTGATGTGTGTCGCGACAGGCGGCGGAGGCATGAAAAAGGCGCCTTGCGGCGCCTTCGTCATGTCACTGCGGGTGCGTGGATCAGCGCTGCTGGATCTTGGACAGCAGGCGCAGGAATTCCACGTACAGCCACACCAGCGTGACCATCAGGCCGAACGCGCCGTACCACTCCATGAACTTCGGCGCGCGCGCCTCGGCCCCGGTTTCGATGAAGTCGAAATCCAGCACCAGGTTCAAGGCCGCCACCACCACCACGAACAGGCTGAAGGCGATGCCCAGCCAGCCACCTTCGTGGATCATCGGCACGTTGATGTTGAAGAAGCTCAGCACGAACGAGGCCAGGTACAGCAGCGCGATGCCGCCGGTCGCGGCCACGACGCCCAGTTTGAAGTTCTCGGTGACCTTGATCAGCCCGCTGCGGTAGACCGCCAGCATCACGAACATCGTGCCGAAGGTCAGCATCACCGCCTGCATCACGATGCCGGGGAACTTGGCATTGAACATCGCCGAGATCGCGCCGAGGAACAGGCCTTCCACCAGCGCGTACATCGGCGCGGTGACCGGCGACCATTCCTTCTTGAACACCGTCACCAGCGCCAGTACCAGGCCGCCGATGGCACCGACCAGCGTGTACAGCATGGCGCTGGAGGTGGGCAGGCCGTTCGCATCGACCGACTGGCTCCACGCGAAGGCGGCCGTCAGCACGGTAAGCAGCAACAGCAGGCCGGTCTTGTTGACGGTGCCGTTGATGGTCATCGCCTGGTCGGGGCGGGCCACGACCGAGCCGCTGGCCAGGTCGAGGAAGGTCGACTCGGAAAGTGCGGGATTGCCGCTGCGCATTGCCAATCTCCTTGAAGGGGTAGGGGTTCGGCCATCCGGCCGCTGACCCGAGCATAGCCGAAGCCGCCATCGGCAACGACGGGATGTGAATTGATGTGTGAAAACCGTTGACAGATGCCGCGCCGATTCCCACAATAGGCGGCTCTTTCGGGGGGAACTCCGGAGGGAAACAAACCGCCGGGGTATAGCGCAGTCTGGTAGCGCGCCTGCTTTGGGAGCAGGATGTCGGGGGTTCGAATCCCTCTACCCCGACCAAGCCCGCTGCTCAAATCGGGATGGGAGTGCGACAATCCGGACCGAGCGCCCGTAGCTCAACTGGATAGAGCACCGGCCTTCTAAGCCGGCGGTTACAGGTTCGATTCCTGTCGGGCGCGCCATCCGGTGCAAGCGGTAGGAAGCAAAGGTTTTCAGTGGTGGCTGTAGCTCAGTTGGTTAGAGTTCCGGATTGTGATTCCGGTGGTCGGGGGTTCGAGTCCCCTCAGCCACCCCACTGATTCAGACTGGTTCACCGAAAGTGAATCAGGGTTGCAAAAGGCAGCACACACGCTACAATGTGCGCCTGAGTTTTCAGGGCTGTTAGCTCAGTTGGTAGAGCAGTTGACTCTTAATCAATAGGTCCAAGGTTCGAATCCTTGACAGCCCACCAAGACAGAAGCCATCGGGTCCGCCCGGTGGCTTTTTTCTTGTTCGAGACATCGTGTTGAACGAGCGGGTCGTTGAGGGTCTGCAGACGTCATTCGCCCTCCATTCAAACAAAACGCTTGCGTCGCGTGCAGGAAACCCTGCATAATTCGCCTCCCGATTTTCGGGCTGTTAGCTCAGTTGGTAGAGCAGTTGACTCTTAATCAATAGGTCCAAGGTTCGAATCCTTGACAGCCCACCAAGACAGAAGCCGCCTGGTCCGCCAGGCGGCTTTTTTCTTTTCAAGGCGCTTCTGCTTTCGGCCCCGGCCTGCAACAATGCGCGCCTGGGTGGAAAACTCGCGAAAGTGGCGGAATTGGTAGACGCCCTGGATTTAGGTTCCAGTGCCGCAAGGCGTGGGGGTTCGAGTCCCCCCTTTCGCACCAGTGCAGGGCGTTTTCGCCGGCACCATGACCATGAGCACGTCCCGGATCGGGGAGACGGCCACATGCTGGGCCCCTGGTGGCCCCGGACGTTCTCGGCCCGCGCTGGCGGCGCTGGCGTTTATCGGCGAAACTACAGGGCTGCGGCGGGCATGCGCGTCAACGACCCCGCGTTCTAAACCCGTTCCATCCATCACATCGTGCCGGGGGCGTTGCCGCCGGTGGCAGGAGTCAACATGCAAGCTTCGATCGAATCCACTGGCAATCTGGAACGCCGCCTGACCTTCTCGCTGCCGGAAGACCGCCTGCAGACGCATATCAGCGGCCGTCTGGGCGAGATCGCCCGCACCACGCGCATCAAGGGCTTCCGCCCGGGCAAGGTGCCGGCCAAGGTGATCGAACAGCGTTTCGGCCAGCAGGTCCGCAGCGAAGCCGTCGACGGCCTGCTGCGTGAAACCTTCGATGCCGCCCTGCGCGAGCACGAACTGCGCATCGCCGGTACCCCGCGCATCGACAAGGGCGAGGGCGAGCTGTCCTTCGTGGCCACCGTCGAGCTGGTGCCGGACTTCGGCGACGTCGACGTCAGCAAGCTGACCGTGGTGCGTCACACCGCCGAGATCAACGACGCCGACATCGACCAGATGATCACCAACCTGCGCGAGCAGCGCCGCAGCTGGAGCCCGGTCACCCGTGGCGCCCAGGACGGCGATCTGGTCGCCCTGGAAACCTGGTCGCAGGCCGGCGATGAACGCCTGCCGGCCGAAGGCACCGAAAAGGGCAGCGTCATCGTGGGCCAGGGCATGATGTTCGAGCAGATCGAGCAGGGCCTGGTCGGTCTGGCCGCCGGTGAAGAAAAGACCCTGGACGTCGAGTTCCCGGCCGATTGGCGCGTTCCCGCGCTGGCGGGCAAGCAGGTCAAGGTCACCGTCAAGGCGGTGGACGTGTCCGCGCCGGTGCTGCCGGACGTCGATGCCGAGTTCATCAAGAGCTTCGGCGTGAAGGCCGGCGACGTGGAGCAGTTCCGCAAGGACATCCGCGCCAACCTGGAGCGTGAGCTCAAGGGTGCCCTGATGAACCGCCTGCGCCGCGAAGTCGGTGAGCAGCTGATCGCCGCCTACGCCTCGGTGGAAATGCCGCCGCGCCTGGTCGAGAACGAAGCCCGCGCCATGCTGGCCCAGCAGGTCGAGCAGATCCGCCGCAGCGGTCGCAACCCGGGCGACGTCCCGGCAGACGCGCATGAAGGTTTCAAGGACGCCGCGGCCAAGCGGGTGCTGGTCGGCCTGCTGGTCGGTGAAGTGGCCCGCAAGAACGACCTGCGCCTGGACCCGAAGCGCCTGAATGAAACCATGCGTCTGATCGCGTCGACCTACGAAGAGCCGGAGCAGGTCATTGAGATGTACCGCAACGACCCCCAGCTGATGACTGGGCTTCAGAATCGCGTGATGGAAGAGCAGGTGATCGATTGGATCGCCGAGCGCGCCCAGCACACCGAAGAGAAGCTGTCGTTCCAGGACGCGATCCGCCAGTAAGCGGCCCGCGTTTTACGCCCCGCGCCCCGGCGCGGGGTCGTTCCCCCCAAAATAGGTGCCTCACTAATGGACAACCGAACCACAGCCCTGAACATGGTTCCGATGGTGGTCGAACAGACCAGCCGCGGCGAGCGCGCCTATGACATCTATTCGCGCCTGTTGAAAGAGCGTCTGATCTTCCTCGTGGGCCCGATCGACGATCACATGGCCAACGTGGTGGTGGCGCAGCTGCTGTTCCTGGAAGCGGACAACCCGGAAAAGGACATCAGCATCTACAGCAACTCGGCCGGTGGCGTGGCCACCGCCAGCATGGCGATCTACGACACCATGCAGTACATCAAGCCGGACGTGAGCACCATCTGCGTCGGCCAGGCGGCCTCGATGGGCGCCCTGCTGCTGGCATCGGGCGCGGCCGGCAAGCGCTATGCGCTGCCGAATTCGCGCGTGATGATCCACCAGCCGCTGGGCGGCTACCAGGGCCAGGCCTCGGACATCGACATCCATGCCCGTGAGATCCTGACCCTGCGTTCGCGCCTGAACGAAGTGCTGGCCAAGCACACCGGCCAGTCGCTGGAGACCATCGCCCGGGATACCGAGCGCGACAACTTCAAGAGCGCGGCCGATGCGGTGGCCTACGGCCTGGTCGACCAGGTCCTGGAGCGTCGTCCGGAAGAGTCGATCCAGCCGGCGTAAGGTTGCACCAGGCCGGGAAACCGGCTTGTTTCCACCGGGTCGGGCGGGACTGGCGTCCTCCTGACCCTGTGCTATTCTCGAATCGAACCCCCGTTCAGTCGGGTGGGGTAACTGGGTAAGCGAAGCATGAGCGAAGACCGCCAAGGTCGTTCCACGGACACCGGCAAGATCCTCTACTGCTCCTTCTGCGGAAAGAGCCAGCATGAGGTGCGCAAGCTGATTGCGGGTCCGAGCGTGTTCATCTGCGATGAATGCGTCGAGCTGTGCAACGACATCATCCGTGAGGAGCTGGAGGAGAAGGCGCAGTCGGCCCGCAGTTCGCTGCCCAAGCCGCGCGAGATCCTCGAGGTCCTGGACCAGTACGTGATCGGGCAGAACCGCGCCAAGCGGACCCTGGCCGTGGCCGTATACAACCACTACAAGCGCATCGAGAGCCGCCAGAAGAACGACGAAGTCGAGCTGGCGAAGTCGAACATCCTGCTGGTCGGTCCGACCGGTTCGGGCAAGACGCTGCTGGCCGAGACCCTGGCCCGCCTGCTCAACGTGCCGTTCACCATGGCCGACGCCACCACGCTGACCGAAGCCGGTTACGTGGGCGAGGACGTGGAGAACATCATCCAGAAGCTGCTGCAGAAGTGCGACTACGACGTCGAGAAGGCACAGCAGGGCATCGTCTACATCGATGAAATCGACAAGATCTCGCGCAAGAGCGAGAACCCGTCGATCACCCGCGATGTGTCCGGCGAAGGCGTCCAGCAGGCCCTGCTGAAGCTGATCGAAGGCACCGTGGCCAGCGTGCCGCCGCAGGGCGGTCGCAAGCACCCGCAGCAGGAATTCCTGCAGGTGGACACCAAGAACATCCTGTTCATCTGTGGCGGCGCGTTTGCCGGCCTGGACAAGGTGATCCAGCAGCGTTCGAACGACTCGGGCGGCATCGGGTTCGGTGCCAAGGTGAAGAGTTCCGAGCGCAAGCAGGAAGTGGGCAAGATCCTGGCCGAAGTCGAGCCGGAAGATCTGATCAAGTTCGGCCTCATCCCGGAGTTCGTCGGCCGCCTGCCGGTCGTGGCGACCCTGGAAGAGCTGGACGAGGCCGCCCTGGTGCGCATCCTGACCGAGCCGAAGAACGCCATCACCAAGCAGTTCAAGAAGCTGTTCGAGATGGAGCACGTGGAACTGGAATTCCGCCCGGACGCGCTGGCCGCCATTGCCCGCAAGGCGCTCAAGCGCAAGACCGGTGCCCGTGGCCTGCGTACCATCGTTGAATCGGTCCTGCTGGACACCATGTACGACCTGCCCTCGGCAGAGAACGTCAGCAAGGTGGTGGTGGACGAATCGGTGATCGAACACAAGTCCGAACCGTACCTGATCTACCAGACGCCGCCGGCGCCTGAACAGAAGGCGGCGGGTGCTGAATAATCAGTTCAAGCAATTGAATTGAAAGAAGTTTTTCAGAACAGCTTGCATCTAGAAGCCGATGGCCCCATAACGAGGCCATCGGCTTTTTTTGTATCCGGGCGAGGCGCCCGGAGGCCATCCCCACTGTTCCACTGGAGCCCACATGGCCCGTTCCCCAACTGAGACTCTCGACCTGCCGGTACTGCCGCTGCGTGACGTGGTGGTGTTCCCGCACATGGTCATCCCGCTGTTCGTCGGCCGTGACAAGTCCATGCATGCGCTGGAGCAGGCGATGGAAGCGGACAAGCGCATCCTGCTGCTCGCGCAGAAGTCCGCCGAGACGGATGATCCGTCCGCCGCCGATCTGTACCAGGTCGGTACGCTCGCCCAGGTGCTGCAGCTGCTGAAGCTGCCCGATGGCACCATCAAGGTGCTGGTCGAAGGCCTGTCGCGCGTCAACGTCACCGACGTGACCGAGCGCGATGGCTCGCTGCACGGCGTGGGCATGGAAATCGAATCGGACGAATCGCGCGAGCCGCGCGAGATCGAGGCGATCGCCCGTTCGCTGATGTCGCTGTTCGAGCAGTACGTCAAAACCAACCGCAAGCTGCCGCCGGAGCTGCTGCAGACCCTGGCCGGCATCGACGAGCCCGCGCGTCTGGCCGACACCATCGCCGCGCACATCAGCGTGCGCCTGGCCGACAAGCAGCGTCTGCTGGAAACGCTGCAGATCGGCGACCGCCTGGAAATGCTGGTCGGCCTGGTCGATGGCGAGATCGACGTGCAGCAGATGGAAAAGCGCATCCGCGGCCGCGTGAAGTCGCAGATGGAAAAGAGCCAGCGCGAGTACTACCTCAACGAGCAGATGAAGGCCATCCAGAAAGAACTGGGTGACCTGGATGACGCGCCCGGCGAGATGGACGAGCTGGCCCGCAAGATCGCCGAGGCGGGCATGCCCAAGCCGGTGGAGACCAAGGCCAAGGCCGAGCTCAACAAGCTCAAGCAGATGTCGCCGATGTCCGCCGAAGCCGCCGTCGTGCGCAACTACCTGGATTGGCTGCTGGGCGTGCCGTGGAAGAAGCGCAGCAAGGTCCGCAAGGATCTCAAGGCCGCGCAGGACACGCTGGACGCCGATCATTTCGGCCTGGACAAGGTCAAGGACCGCATCCTGGAATACCTGGCGGTGCAGTCGCGGGTGAAGCAGATGAAGGGCCCGATCCTGTGCCTGGTCGGCCCGCCCGGCGTCGGCAAGACCTCGCTCGGCCAGTCCATCGCCAAGGCGACCAACCGCAAGTTCGTGCGCATGAGCCTGGGTGGCGTGCGCGACGAGGCCGAGATCCGCGGCCATCGTCGTACCTACGTCGGCTCGATGCCGGGCCGCATCGTGCAGAACCTCAACAAGGTGGGTAGCAAGAACCCGCTGTTCGTGCTCGATGAGATCGACAAGATGTCGATGGACTTCCGTGGCGATCCGTCCTCGGCGCTGCTGGAAGTGCTCGACCCCGAGCAGAACAACGCGTTCAACGATCACTACCTGGAAGTGGACCTGGACCTGTCCGAAGTGATGTTCGTGGCGACCTCCAACTCGCTCAACATCCCCGGCCCGCTACTGGACCGCATGGAAGTGATCCGCATCCCCGGCTACACCGAGGATGAGAAGCTCAACATCGCCATGCGTTACCTGGTGCCCAAGCAGATCAAGGCCAACGGCTTGAAGCCGGAAGAGCTGGAGATCGAGGCGGACGCCATCCAGGACATCGTGCGCTATTACACGCGCGAGTCCGGCGTGCGCAACCTCGAGCGCGAAGTCGCCAAGATCTGCCGCAAGGTGGTCAAGGAGATCGCGCTCGCCGGTCCGGTCGCGCCGGCCAAGGCTGCGAAGCCGGCCAAGGCCGGCAAGAAGGCCAGCGCGAAGAAGAAGGCGCTGGTGGTGGTCAACGGCAAGAACCTGGACAAGTACCTGGGCGTGCGCCGTGTCGATTTCGGCCGTGCGGAAGAACAGAACGAAGTGGGCCTGGTCACCGGCCTGGCCTGGACCGAAGTCGGCGGCGACCTGCTGCAGATCGAATCCACGCTGGTGCCGGGCAAGGGCCAGCTGATCCTGACCGGCCAGCTCGGCAACGTGATGAAGGAGTCCGCCTCGGCGGCCCTGTCGGTGGTACGTTCGCGTGCCGAGCGGCTGGGCATCGACAACGAGTTCCTGCAGAAGCACGACGTGCACGTCCACGTGCCCGATGGCGCCACCCCGAAGGACGGTCCCAGCGCGGGCATCGCGATGGTGACTTCGCTGGTCTCCACGCTGACCAAGGTGCCGATCCGGGCCGAAGTGGCGATGACCGGCGAGATCACCCTGCGGGGCCGCGTCACGGCCATCGGCGGCCTCAAGGAGAAGCTGCTGGCGGCGCTGCGTGGCGGGATCACCACGGTCATCATCCCCGAGGAGAACCGCAAGGATCTGGCCGATATCCCCGCCAATGTCACCCGTGATCTGAAGATCGTGCCGGTGAAGTGGATCGAGGAAGTGCTCGACCTGGCGCTGGAGACGCCGCTGACCGCGCCGAAGCCCAAGAAAGATGGGCAACGTGTCACGGTACGCGGCAAGTCCAAGACAGCTTCCACCACGCGCGTCAAGCATTGACGCGCGCTGTCCAACTGCCCGAAACCCGCGTCGTTATTGGCTTTTCAGCTTGCGCGGGTAGGGGGGCACTGGTATAAAAGCACCACTCGCGAGTCAGCGTAAATCTGAATTCGGCGAACAGAGAACTTCACTGGCATCCGGCGGCGTATCGTCGTCGGGTGTCTCAATGTTGAATCCGCGGAATCCCCGCCAAAGGAGCTGTAGAGAATGAACAAGACCGAATTGATCGACGCCGTTGCTGAAGCCGCCGACCTGACCAAGGCCGAGTCCAGCCGCGCCGTTGATGCCGTCATCGCTTCCGTCACCAAGGCCCTGAAGGGCGGTGACGCGGTGACGCTGGTGGGCTTCGGCACGTTCCAGGTCCGCGACCGCGCTGCCCGTACCGGCCGCAACCCGAAGACCGGCGACACCATCAAGATCGCTGCGTCGAAGAATCCGTCGTTCAAGGCTGGCAAAGCCCTGAAGGATGCCGTAAACTAAGCGGCTTGCTGGGGTGCTTAGCTCAGCGGTAGAGCGTCTCCTTTACACGGAGAGGGTCGGGGGTTCGAAACCCTCAGCACCCACCAGGCACTGCCAGTAAAAAGTTTTGAAATGTGGAGCGGTAGTTCAGCTGGTTAGAATGCTGGCCTGTCACGCCGGAGGTCGCGGGTTCAAGTCCCGTCCGCTCCGCCAGTTTCAATAGGGCCCCTGAGCGATCGGGGGCCTTGTTTTCTCCAGCGACGCAGGTCGCGGCGGAAACAAAAGCGGTTTAGTGCGGAGCGGTAGTTCAGCTGGTTAGAATGCTGGCCTGTCACGCCGGAGGTCGCGGGTTCAAGTCCCGTCCGCTCCGCCAGTTTTACAAAAACCTCGAAAAAAGCAGCATTTCGGGGTGGGCAATCTGAATATCTTCGGATAGAATGAGCGCCTGCAAAGTTTCAAGTGCGGAGCGGTAGTTCAGCTGGTTAGAATGCTGGCCTGTCACGCCGGAGGTCGCGGGTTCAAGTCCCGTCCGCTCCGCCAATCTTTGAAGAGCCCTTGGTGAAAACCAAGGGCTTTTTTTTTGCCCCCGATCCAGTAGATCGATCAGCGCCGCATTGCCGGTGGTCCGCCAGCCGCCGATGCGCCGGCGTGGCAGCGGGCGGATCGCGCGCCGGGGCGCGGCGCGCGGACTTTTGGAGCCTGCCGCGAAGCGGGTTACACTGCCGGGCTCGCCAATCAGGCCTTGATTTTTCCCATGCTGCAGAAACTTCGCGACAAGACCTCGGGCTGGATCGTTACCGTGATCCTGGGGCTGCTGATGATTCCGTTCCTGTTCGTGATCGACTCCAGCTACCTCGGTGGCGTCGGCTCGCAGAACGTGGCCAAAGTGGCCGCACCGCCGACCTGGTGGAAGTCCGCGCCCTCGTGGTGGCCGGTCTCGTTCCTGTGGCAGCACCATGAGATCAGCTCCAATGATTTCCGCGTGCGCTTCGAGCAGGCGCGCCAGCAGGCACGCCAGGACCAGGGCGAGGACTTCGATCCGCGCCAGTTCGAAAGCACGGAAAGCAAACTGGCCGTGCTGGACCAGATGATCGACGAGCAGGTCGTGCGCCTGGCCGGCGAGCAGTCCGGCATCGTGATCGGCGATGGTGCGGTGCGCGAGTACATCGCCTCGATCCCGGCCTTCCTGGATGCCAACGGCAAGTTCAACCAGGACAACTACCGCATCGCGCTGGCCAGCGGCAATCCGCCGCGCACGCCGACGCAGTTCGAAGCGCTGGTGCGCGAGAGCATCCAGCAGTCGATCATTCCGTCGGCCCTGCAGCGTTCCGGGTTCACCACCCAGAGCGAAGCCGAGCGCCTGATGAAGCTGCTGGGTGAAACCCGCGATGTCGAGCTGGCCGCGCTGCCGGAAATCCCGGCCGATACCGCCGAAGTGACCGACGCGCAGATCAAGCAGTGGTATGACGGCCACACCAAGGATTTCCGCCAGCCGGAAACCGTGTCGCTGGAATACGTCGAGATCAACGGCGCGAACCTGCCGGCTGCCGCCGCGGCCGACGAAGCCACGCTGCGCAAGCGCTATGCGGACGAGAAGGCGCGCTTTGCCACGCCGGAACAGCGCCTGGCCTCGCACATCCTGATCGCCGTCGACGGCAGCGATCCGGCCAAGCTGAAGGCAGCCGAAGAAAAGGCCACCCGCATCGCCGCCGAAGCCAAGGCACCGGGTGCCGATTTCGCCGCACTGGCCAAGGCCAACTCCGAAGATCCGGGTTCCAAGGACACCGGTGGTGACCTGGGCTGGGTCGAGCGCGGCGCGATGGTGAAGCCATTCGAAGACGCGCTGTTCGCCATGAAGGCGGGCGAGATCACCGGTCCGGTCAAGACCGACTTCGGTTTCCACGTGCTCAAGCTGCGCGAGACCAAGGGCGGTGAAGGCCGTTCGTTCGAAGACGTGCGTGACCAGCTGGCGGCCGAGCAGGCCAAGGCCGATGCCGATCGCGTGTTCACCGAGCTGAGTGGTCGCCTGGTCGACCTGGTCTACAAGAACCCGACCTCGCTGGAAGGCCCGGCCAAGGACATGAGCCTGCCGGTGCAGACCCTCGGCCCGTTCACCCGTGCCACCGCCAGTGGCATCGCCGCCAACCCGGCCGTGCTGCGCGCGGCGTTCTCCGACGTCCTGACCCAGGACGGCACGGTGAGCGACCCGATCGAGCTGGGGCCGAACCACACCGTGATGATCCGCGTGACCGAGCACAGCCCGGAGCAGGCGTTGCCGCTGGACAAGGCCCGTGAGCAGGTGATCGCCGCGATCCGTGCCGACCGCACCCGCCAGGCCTCGGAGAAGGCCGTGGACGCCGTGCTGGCCAAGCTGAAGGCCGGGCAGACCCTGCAGGCGCTGGCCGCCAGCGAGAAGCTGCAGATCAGCCCGCTGCCGGGCCTGCCGCGCACCCAGCCGGTGCCGACCCCGGAGATCAACCGCGCCGTGTTCAGCGCGCCGCTGCCGGCCGAAGGCAAGCCCAGCTACGGCAAGGTCGCCGTGCAGGGCCGCTACGTGATCTATGCGGTCACCAAGGTCAGCCCGGGCAACGTCGCTGAAGTGGACGCCGCCCAGCAGCAGCAGCTCAAGGAACAGCTGAGCCAGATCGACGGCATGGCCGCCGCCAAGGCCTACGTCGACGCGATGCGCAAGCACTTCAAGGTGCAGACCGAAGAAGCCAACCTCTAACCCGGTCGGCGTCTGCAAGGAAAACGAAGAGCCCGGCAATGCCGGGCTTTTTTTTTTGATGCCTTGTCCGCCATCCGGGCCCCGCCGGAGCCGGCGGGCATTGCCCTGAAACGACACTGCCCGGCAGAACCGGGCAGTGTCGTCACCTGCAGTGCGGACCGCGGGTCAGTCTTCGACGCGCAGCACCGCACCCGGCTTCAGCACGCTGCTGCCGCTGAGCCCATTGAGCGACAGCAGGGCCTTCAGCGGCATCCCGTAGCGGCGGGCGATCGCCCAGGCCGACTCGCCATCGCGCACGGTGTGGCGGCGGCTGCGCGGGCGATCCGCGCTGGCCACGACGCGGGTGGCCACCGGACCGGGCGCGGTACGTGCCGCCGTGGTGTCCGTCGGCGCGCTCGGCGCCACCGCGATGGCGGCCACGCTGGCGCTGGCATCCACCGGCGCGTGCGCGGTAGGGGCCAGAACCGTCACCTGGCCGGCCGGACGGCCCTTGCCACTGGCCAGGGCCGGATTGAGGCGGGCGATCCGTGCCGGATCCAGGTCGCGCTGCTGGGCCCACTGCTGGACGCTGGTGCCGGCCGGCAGGGTATGTCCCTTCAGCACCGGCACGGTGCGGTCCAGCGAGGCCATCACCGCCGGCTCGGTTTCCGCGTCTTCCAGCACGCAGGCCAGGGCATGCAGCTTCTCGACATAGGCGTAGGTGACCGGCGAGAGCCCCGGCAGTTCGGCCGGACGCGCGTTCTGCGCATTCATGCCGGCCTTGCGCAGCGACTGCAGCACCCGGTACTCGCCGGCGTTGTAGGCCATCGTGGCCAGGCGCCAGTCGCCGCCGAACATGCCGTGCAGGGTCTTCAGGTAGCGCACCGCGGCCTGGGTCGAGTCCACCGCCGACAACCGGCCGTCATAGCCCGGGGTCATCTGCACGCGGTGGTTCTTGGCCGTGGTGGCGATGAACTGCCACAGGCCGGCCGGGCCGCCGCCATTGCGGGCGTTGGGCCGGTAGCCGCTTTCCACGAAGGGAATCAGCGCGAACTCGGTCGGCAGGTCGGATTTGCGCAGCTCCTCGACCACGTAGCCGAACAGCACCAGGGCGTCATCGTCCTGGTTGGCCAACCGCGAAGGGGCATGCGCGAACTGCTTCTGCCAACGCGGGCTGGTCGCCTCGGCGTCGCAGGTGGGTTCGGCCAGGCCAGCGCGGAAGCTGGCGAAGATGTCCTGCCCGTTGCGCACCGAGGCCGGCGGCAGGGCCGCAGCGGTCAGGGGAAGGGAGGACAGGCCGGCCACGTTCTGCGACATGCCGGCGGTCAACGACTGGGCGCCCGCGCTGCCGGCCACGGCGATCGCCAGGCCAAGCGCGAGCGGCAACAATCGCCGACTCATGTTCGAAATCCGTCTTTCCAGTGTCGCAGGCCTGCGACAACATCGACTTCATCGGTAACGGGACGCCCGAGATGGGCGCTGACGGCCGCCTGGATGGCGGGGGTGTTCGTACGCAGGAACGGATTGCATTCCAGCTCGCTTGCCAGTGAAACCGGCAGCGTGGGCAGGTCATCGCGGCGCATGGCCAAGGCCTCCTCATGGCGCTGCGACAGCGCAGCGTTGGTGGGGTCTACATGCCGCGCGAAGACGGCATTGGACAGGGTGTACTCGTGGGCGCAACAGACCATCAGTTGCGCTGGCAGGGCCGCCAGCTTCCGCAGGGATGCCAGAAGCTGGGGAGGCGTACCTTCGAACATGCGCCCACAGCCCAGGCTGAACAACGCATCGCCACTGAAAAGGTGTTCAGCGGTGTGAAACGCGATGTGGCTCCGGGTGTGCCCGGGCACGGATACTACGTGGAACCCCAGTCCCAATGCCTGAACGCATTCACCTTCAGCCACCCGGTGGGCAGGGACCGCGATGCGCGGTTCCACCGGTGCGTACACCTCCACCGCGGGAAAACGGGCCTGCAGCTCGGCCACGCCGCCGATGTGGTCGTCGTGGTGGTGGGTCAACAGAATGCTGTGGGGAACCCATCCCTGCTGCGCTGCGGCGGCCAGGACAGGGGTGGCCTGGCCGGGGTCGATGACGACGGCGCGGCCGTCATCGGCGACCAGCGCCCAGATGTAGTTGTCCGCAAACGCGGGTAGGGCGGTCAGTCGCATAGAATTGGACCATGCCCCTCGCGCCGAGCCCCCGTCAAGCGACAGTCGCATCCTGGTTTGATACTGAACCGGCACACGCCTTGTGCCGTCTGGAATCCGAGCAGTTGCGCAGCCTCCTCGCCGAGCGCCCGGTGAACCCTTGGCTGTGGGTGGCACCGACGCCAGGTTGGCTCGAGCGTGTCGACCTGCCCGGCCGCGGCCTGCGCCTGTTCCGGGACGGGGCCGCCTACGCCGGGGACGTGCACTGCGGCCTGCCGTTGCCGCTGCCGGACGAGAGCGTCAACGCGATCGTCCTGCAGCACGTCACCGCGCGCGATGCCGAGCAGCTGATCGCCGACTGCGCCCGCGTGCTGATGCCGGGCGGCCGCCTGTGGCTGTCCACCCTCAACCCGTTCAGCCCGTACCGTCGCCAGTGGCGCCATCGCGGGCTGGTGGTGCGCAGCCCGCAGCGGCTGCGCCACACCCTCACGCAGGCCGGCCTGAGCTGCGAGGACCTGCAGTACCTCGGCCCGATGTGGCGCGACCGCTCGCCGGCCCGGCGCGACCTGGCCCCGCTGCGGGCCGCCTGCCTGTTCACCGCTGAAAAACGCACTCTGGCCCTGCCGGGACCGACGCCGGTGGCCGTGCCACGCTGGCACGGGACCGTGGCCACCTGATCTGGAATGGAATGAAGACGATAGAAATCCACACCGACGGTTCCTGCCTCGGCAATCCCGGCCCCGGCGGCTGGGCGGCGTTGCTGCGCTACAACGCGCACGAGCGCGAGCTGAGTGGTGGTGAAGCGCATACCACCAACAACCGCATGGAACTGATGGCGGCCATCTCGGGGCTGGAAGCGCTCACCGAGCCGTGCAACATCGTGCTGTTCACCGATTCGCAGTACGTGCGCCAGGGCCTGACCGAGTGGATGCCCGGCTGGATCCGCAAGAACTGGAAGACCGCCGGCGGCTCGCCGGTCAAGAACCGGGAGCTGTGGGAGCGCCTGCACGCGGCCACGCTGAAGCACACCATCGACTGGCGCTGGGTGAAGGGCCACTCCGGCGACCCGGACAACGAGCGCGTGGACCAGCTGGCGCGCGACGCCGCGATCCGGATCCGCGCCGCCGGCCCGGTACACTGAGCCCATGCGTCAGATCATCCTTGATACCGAAACCACCGGCCTGGAATGGCGGAAGGGCAACCGCATCGTCGAGATCGGCTGTGTGGAACTGCTCGAGCGCCGCCCCAGTGGCAACAATTACCACCAGTACCTCAAGCCGGACTGCGAGTTCGAACAGGGCGCGCAGGAAGTCACCGGCCTGACCCTGGAGTTCCTCGCCGACAAGCCGGACTTCGCCGAGGTCGTCGATGACTTCCTCGCCTACATCGACGGCGCCGAGCTGATCATCCACAACGCGGCGTTCGATCTGGGCTTCCTGGATAACGAGCTGTCGCTGCTCGGCGACCACTACGGCAAGATCACCGACCGCTGCACGGTGATCGATACGCTGAAGATGGCGCGCGAGCGCTTCCCCGGCCAGCGCAACTCGCTGGACGCGCTGTGTCGGCGCCTGGGCGTGGACAACGCGCACCGCCAGCTGCACGGCGGCCTGCTCGATGCCCAGATCCTGGGCGATGTGTACATCGCGCTGACCTCGGGCCAGGAAGAAATCGGCTTCGGCTCGGCCGACGACCACACGCCCGGCAGCGCCCACGCGCAGACCTTCGACGCCTCGCGCCTGCTGCCACGCCCGCGCGTGGTCGCCACGGCCTCGGAGCTGGAAGCGCACGAAGCGCGCCTGGCCAAGCTGCGCAAGAAGGCCGGCCGCGCGATCTGGGATGGTGAACCGGAAGCAGTGGAAGCGGTCAGCGCCTGACGCAACAACCCCGGCGGTAGGTCCCGACCGTTGGTCGGGACGGTTGTATCAGTGGCACCGCACCAGGATCACGGTGATGTTGTCCGAGCCGCCGCCATCCAGCGCGGCGGCGACCAGGGTATCCACGCATTCCTGTGCACTGGCATCGTCGAAGGCGAGGGTACGGGCGATGCCCTTGTCCTCCACCTCCTCGGTCAGCCCGTCACTGCACAGCAGCAGCTGCATGCCCGGGCGCAGCTCACCGGTGGTGGTCGCCACATTCAGGTGCGCCGGGTCGGTCACGCCCAGCGCCTGGGTCACCACATTGCGGTGCGGATGCGCGCGGGCCTGCTCGGCGGTCAGGTTGCCCTGTGCGACCAGTTCCTGGACCACGCTGTGATCCTGGCTGAGCTGGGCCAGCCTGCCGTCGCGCCACAGATAGGCGCGGCTGTCACCGACCCACGCCACCTCATAGCGATTGCCCTGCACCCGGGCCGCCACCACGGTGGTCCCCATGGGCAGGCTGTCGTTGCGGCGGCGCGAGGTGCGGATGATCTCCTCATCGGCGATCCGGATCGCATGCGCCAGCGTCGCGCCGCGGCGGATCTCGCGCACGATGGTCTCGCGCGCCAGCGCACTCGCCACCTCACCACAGGCGTGCCCGCCCATGCCATCGGCGACCAGCCACAGCGCCAGTTCGCCATCGCCGTAATACGTATCCTCATTGAGGTCACGGCGCAGGCCGGGGTGGGTCAGGTGTCCGAATTCGATCATGGGAAGGCGCGGGCCGGTGAGGATTGCGAGGGATAACGGCATGATCGCGGCCCGCCGGACATCCGGCAAGGCATCCATACAGAAGAAATTCACTTCTTTGCCCGCAATGACTTGTCGCCAGCGCGTCCTACCCGTATCATTCGCGTCCCGGTTCGCCGGGACCATCTGGAGAGGTGGCAGAGCGGTTGAATGTACCTGACTCGAAATCAGGCAGGCGTTTATAGCGCCTCGGGGGTTCGAATCCCCCCCTCTCCGCCAGATACATGAAAAAGGCCGCCCAGTGGGCGGCCTTTTTCATGTCCGAGATCGGGCGTCTTCCGACCGCTGCGAAATGAGCGGCGCCCAATTGCGGGGGGATGAGAACCCCCGACGGGGGTTCGACGGATTCGTCTGGAACGAATCCGGACAGACGAACGTCTGGCCCTGGAGCGCGCAGCGCGGAAGGGCTGGGTGCATGGATGCACCCAGCAATCCCAATGAAGCGGCCACCCCGCTTCCGGAGCCCCACGCGTCATCACCGACATACCCGGGCGCGTGGCGACGCGTTCATCCCATCGGCGTATCCAACTCCAGGTGGCGCGGCCCTGGAGCGCGCAGCGCGGAAGGGCTGGGTGCATGGATGCACCCAGCAATCCTGGTAACGAAGCGGCCACCCCGCAAGCCACGCGACGCCATCACGGTAGAGCCACGCCCCACACCCCTCCAACATGCGCTCCGCTAAACTGCCCACCTCACGTAACGGATCCCCACCATGACCGCTGAAATCCTCGTCCCCGTGTCCTTCGGTGAGCTGCTCGACAAGATCTCGATCCTGCAGATCAAGTCCGAGCGCATCAGCGACGAGGCCAAGCTGGCCAACATCCGCACCGAGCTGAGCGCGCTGGAAAAGACCTGGATGGCGCACCCGGCCGGGGTCAAGGACATCGCGCGCCTGCGAGCCGAGCTCAAGGCCGTCAACGAGCGCCTGTGGGACATCGAAGACAACATCCGCCTGCAGGACAAGGCGCAGGCCTTCGACGACCACTTCGTCGAACTGGCCCGCAGCGTCTACCAGCAGAACGATGAGCGCGCCCGCATCAAGAAGGACATCAACCTGGCGCTGGGCTCGCTCTACGTGGAAGAGAAGTCGTACAAGGATTACGCGCCGCGCGGCGCGTAATCGGCAACATAGCGCTCGAAGGCCGCAATGCCGTCCTCGACCGTGATCAGCTGCATCACGTCGTCGAACTCGACCTTCGCGCCCCACTTCAGTTCGCTGGCCGGCTTGCCCAGGAATCTGCGCGCGGCATCGTCGTAGCGGTCCACGCAGTAGCGGCGGTCGGAATAGGGGCCGCTGCGGTGCGGGTTGCTGGCCGCATGCAGGCCGAGCACCTTGGTGCCCATCGCGTTGGCGATATGCATCGGGCCCGAATCGGGCGTCATCACCAGCGCGGCGCGTGCCAACAGAGCCGGCAATTGCTTCAGCGTGTCCTTGCCGACCAGATCCAGCGCCGGCGTGGAGAGCTGTGCCTGGATGGCATCGGCCATGCCACGTTCCAGGTCGCTTCGCCCGCCGCACAGCACCACGCGCCAGCCGCGTGAGGTGGCATGGTTGGCCACGGCCGCGTAGCGGTCGGCGTACCAGTTGCGGCGCACGTGGCTGGAGCAGGGCGAGATCATCAGTACCGGGCGGCCGTCGTCGGCCCACTGGGCGTTGGCCCATTCGAACGCCGCCGGCGGCACGGCCAGGTCCCAGCTGACCTCGGTCTGTTTCAGGCCGAGCGGCTCGCAGAAGCTGCCGATCGCGTCGAGCACGTGGATGCCGGGACGGTCGGGAATGCGCTCATTGATGAAAAGCCCGTGAAGGTCCTTGGAGCGCGATCTGTCGTAGCCGATGCGGCGTTTGGCGGGAACGAAGGCCGAGAGCACGTTGGCGCGGAAGGCGACCTGCATCTGCAGCAGCGCATCGAAACGCCCGTCGGGAAGGCTGTCGCGCAGGGCCCGCATGCCAGCCAGGCCGGTCTTTTTGTCGTAGCTGTGGAAGGTCACGCCGGGCAGCCCGTCGAGCAGCTTGTGGCCGGCCTTGTCGATGATCCAGTGCAGCGACACCCCTGGATCGGCCCGCTGCAGCGTGCGCACCAGCGGCACCACATGGGTCACGTCCCCCAGCGCGGACAAACGCAAAAGACACAAGGAAGAGGACGTTGGTGCCATGGTGTTGTTAGACTCGAAGGAATGGTCGCATTCGACGCCACTGAAGCGCTGACGCCCTGCCGCGATGGACGCGGTATCGGTGCCATTCTGTTCGACCGCGAAGCCCTGCGGCAAGCCGAGATGAGCCTGTTCTCGCCGGCCCACTGGGGCGAGCGGGCGCGGCCGGTCGGCGATGGCGGCCGCGGCGGCGCCTGGTTCGTCGATGCCCCCTTCGGCCACGCCGTGCTGCGCCAGTACCTGCGCGGCGGCCTGGCGGCCAAGCTGAGCCGGGACCACTACCTCTGGCGCGGCGCCAACCGCACCCGCAGTTTTGCCGAATTCCGGCTGATGCGTGCCCTGCACGCGCAGAAGCTGCCGGTGCCGCGACCGATCGCCGCGTTCTACATGCGCGAAGGCCTGCGCTACAAGGCGGCGATCCTGATGGAGCGGCTGGAGGGCGTGCGCTCGCTGGCCGACCGCGCGCTGGTTGCCGGGCGCGGCGCCCCCTGGGAAGAGACCGGCCGGCTGATCGCGCGCTTCCACCGCGCCGGGCTGGATCATGCCGACCTCAACGCGCACAACATTCTGTTCGACGCCAACGGCCACGGCTGGCTGATCGATTTCGATCGTGGCGTGCTGCGCATCCCCGCCACCCGCTGGCGCGAGCGCAATCTCAAGCGGCTGCTGCGTTCGCTGATCAAACTGCGTGGTGAGCGCAGCCATGACGACGTCGAGAAGGACTACGCACGGCTGCGCCGCGCCTACGATCTGGCCTGGAACCGGGGTTACTGATGGACTGGGCATTGCGTTTCATGGGGGTCGGCAATGCGTCGGCCGTGCAGCTGGGTTCGCCGATGGCGGTGATCGAGCGCGATGGCCGCCCGTGGCTCACCATCGACTGCGGTGGGGAAGGGCTGACCGCCTTCCAGGCGCACTACGGCCAGGTGCCGCAGGCCGTGTTCGTCACCCATGTGCACCTGGACCATGTCGCCGGTTTCGAGCGCCTGTTCGTGGATGCGTATTTCTCGCCGCAGCGCCGTGGGCGCATCCGCGTGTACGTGCCGGCGAGCGTGGTGCCGCTGCTGCACAAGCGCGTGGCCGATTACCCGAACGTGCTCGCCGAGGGCGGTGCGAATTTCTGGGACGCCTTCCAGCTGATCGTCGTCGGCGACGCGTTCTGGCATGACGGCGTGCGCCTGGAGGTGTTCCCCGTGCGCCATCACTGGCCGGAAACCGCCTATGGCCTGCGCCTGAAGGGCGCGGTCACCTGGAGCGGCGATACCCGTCCGATTCCGGAGATGCTGGCGCGCTATGCCGACGACAACGAGCTGATCGCCCACGACTGCGGCCTGCACGGCAACCCGTCGCACACCGGCGTGGACGACCTGGAACGTGAGTACACGGCCGAGCTGCAGGCGCGGATGATGCTCTATCACTACGCCAGCGAGGCCGACGGCGAGGCATTGCGCCAGCGCGGGCATCGCGTGGCGCTGCCCGGTGAACGTGTGGCGCTGGCCACCCCGACGGCCATGCACGTGCTGGCGCAGGATCCGCCCTGAGCATGGATGACGCGCTGGCCGCCCATCTGCAGGCGCTCGAACGCGCGTTGCATGCGCCGGCGGTCCGCGGTGATGTCGCGCGGTTGGCGGCGCTGCTGGATGACGACTTCCGCGAGATCGGCAGTTCGGGTGCGTGCTTCGACCGTGCGGCGGCGTTGGCCGAGTTGCCGCGCGAGCGCGCGCAGGTCGAGATCGTGTCCACCGACTACGACGTCGTGTTGCTGGCCCCGACCTTGGCACAGGTGCGCTACCGCAGCTGGTATGTGATCGAGGGCGAGCGCCAGCGCGAGGTGTTGCGCAGTTCGCTGTGGCGGCAGCATGGCGAGGCGTGGCGGATGGTGTTCCACCAGGGCACGCCCGCGGCGCCTTGAGCGGCAGCATCGCGAAGGAAAACAGGGGGGCCGAAAAGGTGGCGGCCCCGCCGGCTGACCTCGGCGCCCGCGTCGATCGATACCGTTGCTGCCTTCCGGCCCTGGCGGGATTTTCGACCTAGCGTCGCGAGGGGCCGACGGGGCCACCATAGAGACGTTCCGGCTGCCGGGCGATCAAGGATCAGCCAACCGCAGGCGGAAGCTGCAGCGCAGGAACAGGTCCGGCAGTGCAGTCGCGCATTCTAGCGCATGCGCGGCACGCAGTGCCAGACGCCGAGGCTGAATCCTGTGTAGCCCGATGCGGCACGGAACGGCCAATGTGCGGGCGGGTTGCTAAAATGCGCTGCACAGGAGGAACGGCCTCCCCCACTCGGGAACCACTGACCAGGACGGCCTGGCCCCATCAAGGAGGGCCGCATGGCCTGGATCTATCTGTTGGCAGCCGGTGTGCTGGAAATCGTCTGGGCGTTCTCGATGAAGCAGTCCGAGGGGTTCAGCAGGCTCACCCCCTCGATCATCACCCTCGTCACCATGATCGCCAGCTTCTGGCTGCTGTCGCTGGCGATGCGCACGTTGCCGCTCGGAACCGCGTACACGATCTGGACCGGCATCGGCGCGGTCGGCGCGTTCGTGATCGGCATTACCTTCCTCGGCGAGCAGGTCAGCGCGATGCGGATTGCCGCGGCGGTGTTGATCGTGAGCGGGCTGGTGTTGATGAAGCTGTCGAGCAGTTGAGCCGTTAAAGCGAAGGCTGCGGCTTCAAGGGTAGAGCCACGCCATGCGTGGCTGGCGCACGGCTGACCCGATCGAATCGCTGGCGCCGCTCAGTGTGGCGCCAGTTCGAGCACCATCTCCACCGCATCCAGCCCGGGGCCATGCCCATCGGGAGTGATGTGGGTGACGACGAAGCCAAGGCCGGCGTAAAAATCCCGCGTGTGCTGGCTGGTGCTGAGCGTTACCCGCTGGGCACCAAGCGTTCTTGCGTGGGCCAGGCGTGCGTGGGAGAGCTGCGTGCCCAGGCCTTGGCGATGTCGGCTGAGGTTGACCATGCCCCAGCAGAAGGCGGCGGTGTGTTCGTTGTCCAGGGCGAGGCCACCGCAGGCTACGAGCTCGCCGTTGTGGTCGATCACGAGGTAATCGTGGGTGCGCTCGGGGTGGAGCAGATAGGCGGCGAAGTCCTGGCGTTCGTGTGGGGCGAAATAACGCGGCACGTTGGTGTCGAACAGTGCGAGGCAGGCGGGGGCGTCTGTTGCGGTGTAGGGGCGTAGGGTGGGCATGGGGCGACTTTGGCATGCTCCGCGTTGGGGTGGTGGGCTTCTGATGCAGGGTGGCCGCTTTGCTGGGATTGCTGGGTGCATCCATGCACCCAGCCCTTCCGCGCTGACGCGCTCCAGGGCCAGCCGTTCGGCTGTCCGGATTCGCTCCGGGCGAATCCGTCGAACCCGTTGGGGTTCTCGGCCCCCATGCTGTCCGTCGCACAAATAAAAAGGCCGCCCCTGAGGGCGGCCTTTTTATTTGTGTGGCGGAGAGAGGGGGATTCGAACCCCCGAAGCGCGGTTTAGACGCTTACACACTTTCCAGGCGTGCTCCTTCAACCGCTCGGACACCTCTCCGGACCTGCTGCGATAACCCGCTGCAGGGGCGCAGATTCTAGCGGGGGAATTGGAATCGCACAAGCGGTTCGTCACAGGGGGCAGGGGGGCTGGACAGGCGTGGCACAATGGTCGTCCCGATGAAGACGGTGGCCTGATGTCCTATCTCGTCCTTGCCCGCAAGTGGCGTCCGAAGCGTTTTGCCGAGCTGGTGGGCCAGGAACACGTGGTCCGTGCGCTCAGCAATGCGCTGGACAGCGGCCGGGTGCACCATGCGTTCCTGTTTACCGGCACCCGCGGGGTCGGCAAGACCACCATTGCCCGTATTTTCGCCAAGTCGCTGAACTGCGAGCAGGGCACCAGCGCCGATCCGTGCGGCCAGTGCCCGGCCTGCCTGGACATCGACTCCGGCCGCTACATCGATCTGCTCGAGATCGATGCCGCGTCCAATACTGGTGTGGATGATGTCCGCGAGGTGATCGAGAACGCCCAGTACATGCCCTCCCGCGGCAAGTACAAGGTCTACCTGATCGACGAAGTGCACATGCTGTCCAAGGCGGCGTTCAATGCGCTGCTGAAGACGCTGGAAGAGCCGCCGGAGCATGTGAAGTTCCTGCTGGCCACCACCGATCCGCAGAAGCTGCCGGTGACGGTGCTTTCGCGCTGCCTGCAGTTCAACCTGAAGCGGTTGGACGAGGACCAGATCCAGGGCCAGATGACCAGGATCCTGGCCGCCGAGGAGATCGAGTCCGACCCGACCGCGATCGTGCAGTTGGCCAAGGCCGCCGATGGCAGCCTGCGTGACGGCCTGTCGCTGCTGGACCAGGCGATCGCCTATGCCGGTGGCGCGCTGCGCGAGGATGTCGTGCGCGCGATGCTGGGCACGGTCGACCGCACGCAGGTTGCGGCGATGCTGGATGCGCTGGCCGATGGCGATGGCCCGCGCCTGCTGCAGACCGTGGCCCTGCTGGCCGAGTTCTCGCCGGACTGGAGCGGGGTGCTCGATGCCCTGGCTGAAGCCCTGCACCGGATCCAGGTGCAGCAGCTGGTGCCGGGCGCCGCGACGGCGGGCGAGGGGATCGATGCCGAGGCCTTCGCCCAGCGCCTGCGCCCGGAAGTGGTCCAGCTCTGGTATCAGATGGCCCTGGGCGGTCGTCGTGACCTGCACCTGGCCCCGAGCCCGCGTGCCGGGTTCGAGATGGCGGTGCTGCGGATGCTGGCGTTCCGTCCGGCTGCTGCCGTACCGCCCGTCCCCCGCGATCCGGGCACCGGCACCGACGTGAACAGGGGTGGCCAGGCCAGCGGCCAGGGCACCGGCATGGCCGCTGCGTCAGCGAGCGGCCATGCCGCAGCGCCGACCAGGGCCAGCGCCCCGGTCGCCCAGGCGGCCGCGGTGGCCCCCATCGTTGCCGCGGTCTCCGCGGCGCCCGAGGCGCCCACGGCACCGGCACCCAGCAAGCCTGCCCCGGCCCCGGCAGCCGCCGAACCGGTGAAACCGGCCAAGCCTGCCGTCGCCCCCCCCGCGGCCGACGACGATCTGCCGCCGTGGCACCGTGAAAGCGACGCGGCTGATCGCGACGAGGCGCTGGCCGCTGAAATGGCCACCCCGGATGCGGCGATGGTCGCCCCGTGGGAAGCGCCGCGCGAGCAGACCGTGGCATCTCCTGATCCCGCGCCTGTGCGCGAAGCCCCCGCCCCGGTGGCCCGCCCGGCGGGCATCGCCATCGCACCCTCGGCGCCGGATACGGCGTCCTCGGAGGCACAGGGCGACCTGACCGCCGATGCGTGGCTGGAACTGGTCGCCGGCAGCCAGCTCAATGGCCCGTCCAAGCAGCTGGCGGCGCACTCGGCGTTCATCAGCTACCAGCACGGTGTCTTGAAACTGGCGATTTCGCCCGGATTTGAGTACTTGAGTTCGGACCGCTCGCAGGCGGCGCTGATCGCGGCGTTGACCGGCCCCCTGGGGCAGGCCCCGCGCCTGGTGATCGATACCGGCGCGGCCGGTGCCGAGACCCTGCATCAGCGCGCTGACCGCCAGCGTGGCGAACGCCAAACGGCGGCGGAAGCCGCTTTCATGGCCGATCCGTCGGTGCAGTTGCTGGTCCAGCAACATGGTGCCCGGGTCGTCGCCGATTCCATTCGTCCTTTTGAAGAGTAAAGACCCATGCGCGGCAATATCGCCCAACTGATGCAGCAGGCCCAGAAGATGCAGGAAAACCTGCAGAAGGCCCAGGAAGACCTCGCCAAGCTGGAAGTGACCGGCAGCGCCGGCGGCGGCATGGTCAGCGTGACCCTGACCGGCACCAAGGAATGTCGCAAGGTGCGCATCGATCCGTCGGTGCTGTCCGATGCGGAAATGACCGAAGATCTGGTGGCGGCGGCGTTCAACGATGCCTCCAACAAGATCGACGCCGAGTCGAAGAACCGCATGGGTTCGGCGACTGCCGGCATGCAGCTGCCCCCGGGCATGAAGCTGCCGTTCTGACCCAGCGCTTGTGCCGGGTGCCCGCCTGGCGCGACCGTGGTGACCGCGCCGCGAAGCCTTCGGTCTTCGCGCGCTTGTTTCTGAGATGAGCGATCCGCCATGAGCCTGCCCCTGCTCGAACAATTGATCGAGGCCTTCCGCGTGTTGCCGGGCGTGGGCCAGAAGACTGCCCAGCGCATGGCGTACCACGTGCTCGAACGCGAGCGCGTGGGCGGCCAGAAGCTGGCCGACGTGCTGGCCAAGGCGATCGAGCGGATCGGGCATTGCGAACAGTGTCGGGATTTCAGCGAGACCGAGATCTGTGCGGTCTGCGCCAACGGCAGCCGCGAGCGCCAGCAGCTGTGCGCGGTGGAATCACCTGCGGATCGGCTGGCGATCGAAACCGCCACCGGCTACCGCGGGGTGTACTTCGTGCTGCAGGGGCGGCTGTCGCCGCTGGACGGCATCGGCCCGCGCGAACTCGGCCTGGATCAGCTGGAGGCGCGCCTGAAGCAGGGCGAGGTCAACGAGTTGATCATCGCCACCAGCGCCACCGTGGAAGGCGAAGCCACTGCGCATTACCTCGCGCAGATGGCGCGCGGCTACAAGGTGCGGCCGAGCCGCCTGGCGCAGGGCCTGCCGCTGGGCGGCGAGCTGGAATACGTGGATCGCGGCACGCTGTCGCATGCGTTCGGCACGCGGACCGAAGTCCAGGAGTGACGCCGCGCAGCGCGCGGCAATGATCGAAACCGGACGTGCATCCGCGCTACTCTCCAAGGCCCTGTTCCACGAGGTGCCCTCATGAGCCACGACACCCTGTTCGGCAAGATCATCCGCCGCGAAATCCCGGCCACCATCGTCTACGAAGACGAGGAGGTGCTCGGCTTCAAGGACATCGCGCCGCAGGCGCCGGTGCACGTGTTGTTCATTCCCAAGCACGAGGCGATCCCGACCCTGGATGATGTGCGGCCGGACCAGGCGCACCTGATCGGCAAGCTGGCCATGGCCGCCGCCGAGTACGCGCGCCGCGAAGGGTTCGCGCAGGACGGCTACCGCATCGTCATGAACTGCCGCGAGCATGCCGGGCAGACCGTGTTCCATATCCACCTGCACCTGCTGGCCGGCGCACAGCTGGGCCACTTTGGTACGCCGAACGGCTGAGCCGGCCAGGCGCAAACAAAAACGCCGCCCGAAGGCGGCGTTTCTGCGTCAGCGTGTTACCACCAGCCCCAGCCGCGGTAGCCCCAGCCCGGACCCCAGCCCGGGCCCCACGGGCCGTACGGGTAGGCGGGCACCACATCGACCTGGCGCTGTTCCGGCCACAGATAGATCACGTCGGCATCCAGCTTCGGCAGGCGGTAGTCGTACTCGCCGATCCGGGTGTTCTCGTAGCCGCCGATCTTGCCGATGAAGGTCACGTCGCGGCCCGGCTCGAACACCGCCGGATCGTAGAAGCCGGCACGGCAGGCGATGAAGCGGCCATCACTGGCGTCGGCCGAGGTGGTGCTCGGGCGGCCGCTGCCGTTGAGCGGGCGCGAGATCATCTGGAAGCAGGTCTGGCCCTGGCCCGGATTGGTTTCGATGATGCGACCACCCCACCGTACCGGGGTGCCCACCTGCTGGGTGGGAACCGCGTCGCGCGGGCTGACCATACTGAACTGCCCCTGCAACGGCTTGGGCGCGGTGGCGCAGGCAGCCAGTGCCAGAGAGGCAGCAAGGGGAAGCAGGATTTGAATCTTCATGGGGATGCTCCGGAGGTCGGGCGATGCCTGCGCAGGTCGCGCAATAATGAAGTGAGGTCGACGTCAGCGCCAGCGTAGCGCGCCTGGACGAAACGCGCGCTGAGCGACAGCAGCGCAGGATCGGGTCGCTGCCGGTCCACCCGGCGCGCCCACTCGCCAGCGGGTTCGGCGCTGGCGCGGGACAGCCCATAGCGTGCGTAACGGCGTCCCAGCCGATGCCAGGCCCGCAGCAGGGGGTCGCGCTCACGTTCGCCGCGGGCCAGCAGCCATGCCATCCAGCCTAGCGCGGCCAGTGCGAAGACGATGAAAATTCCGACCAGTTGGCCCGGATCCAGCCGCTTGAAACCAAACGGTTCAAGAAGCTGCTGCTGGCGGTTGGCATCGAAGGACAGGACCAGGTCGTTCCAGCCCCGGCGCAGCCAATCGCCCATCTGACCAACCTGCAGCCAGCGGCTGTCGAACCTGGCGCCAGCCGCGCCGGCGGCCAGCCGGTCTTCGAGCGTGTCGTAGACGCGCTCGGGCGCCACGGCGGCGGTCGGGTCGACCCGCACCCAGCCACGCCCGGGCAGCCACACTTCGGCCCAGGCGTGCGCGTCCATCCGGCGCAGCACCCAGTAGTCGCCGTAGGGATTGCGCATGCCACCAGCGAAGCCAGTGACCACCCGCGCGGGGATGCCGGCGTTGCGCATCAATACGACGAATGAAGAGCTGAAGTGCTGGCAGAAGCCGGCCTGCTGATCGAACAGGAATTCGTCCACGCCATCGCGGCCCGGCTCGGGCGTATCCAGGGTGTAGACGAAGCTCGCCCGGACCCAGTCGAGCGCGCGCTGCACGATCACCGCATCGTTGCCGCCGGCCTCCTGTCGCCACTGGCGGGCCAGCACGGCCGTGCGCGGGTTCACGCCGGCGGGGAGCTGCAGCGCCAGTCGGCGCTCGTACGGCGTCAATGCCTCGGTATAGGCCACGGCCGGCGCGGAGGTCAGCCGCCAGCGGGTCAATGCACTCAGCGGCGTGCGACTGCGCAGGCTGTGGTTGGCATCCAGTTCGCTGCCGGGCGGCGCCTGCAGCGGCAGGTCCAGCGCGACCAGCTGGCGGCGGTCGGTCGGCTCGTAATCGATCTGGTACTCCCACTGCGTGGCGGCATGGGTCACTGCGGCGGGCGCGCGTTCGCTCTGCCGCGTGTCCTGTTCCCAGCGCTGGCCATCGAAACGGGTCAGTACCGGGCCGCGCCAGTACCGCTGCTGCGGCGCCGGGATCGCGCCGAAGAACTGCACGCGCAGCGCCGGGGTGTCGTCGGCCATCAGGTCCAGCCACTGTCCGGGCTCCATCGTGTCCGACAGCCCGGGCTTGCCGACCGCGCGGTCCGGGATGCCCCACAGCGGTTCGCTCAAGCGCGGGAACAGCCAGAAGCCGGCCAGCGCCAGCGGCAGGCCGAGCAGGACCAGTCGGCCGATGCCGCGCAGTTGGCGCTTGAGCGGCGCCGGCGGTGCCTGGCCCTCCACATGCGCCAACCGCTGCAGCGCGAGCAGGGCGACCAGGCCGGCCAGCACTGCCAGGGCCATGGTCAGCGGCCCTTGGTCGAGCAGGAACGCGGCGAACGGGCCGAACAGGCCGAAGCCGACCAGGCTGCGGGCATCGCGCAGGCTGCGCAGCTCGCTGGATTTCAGCGCGAGCATGGCGGCCAGCAGCGCGCAGCCGGTGTCGCGGCCAGGGCGCGGACCCATCTGCCAGTAGATGGCGGCGAGCATGCCGAGCACCAGCAGCAGGCGCAGCGCGGCCGGCAGCAGGCGCTGGCGTGAGGCGGCGGCGGTGAGCAGGGCGACGCCGGCGATGACGGCGGCCAGCACGGTGGGCAGCTGCAGCAGCAGCGGCAGCAGGCCCAGCGCCGCGCTGGCCAGCGTCCAGGCGCGCGCCCCGGGGCTCAGCAGGGCGGCCGGCGTGTCAGTCATGGGGCAACAGCGCCAATGCGCGCTGGCACAGATGGTGATGGGCGCTGCCGTTGCCGGGGCCGAGCACCGGTTGGCCCGGCAGCTTGAGCGTGTAACGGCGGCCTTCGCGTTCGGCCAGGTCGACCCAGCGCGCCATCCGCGCGATCCGTGCTTCGGTGCCCAGCGGCGCCAGTCGCCACCAGTCCAGCACGATCTCCACCCCGACCGGTTTTTCGTACTCGCGTACCAGCAGGGTGTCGCGCCGTGCCGAGTGCTTCCACGCGATGCTGCGGGTGGGGTCGCCGGCGCGGTAGGGGCGCAGCTGATGCAGCTCGTCGCCGCTGGCGTGAACGCGGGTATGCAGCGGATCGCCGCCGCTTTCGGGCAGTGCGGGGGCGTGCGATTCCGGTGCGGCATAGACCAGCAGGGGCGTCTCCGGCCAGACCCACGACCACGCCCGCACCAGGCCGAGCGGTTGGGTGGTGGCGAGACGGATCCGCGCCAGGTCGAACCAGCCGCGCTGGTGGGTGGGCAGGTCGAGATCGACTTCGATCTGATCGCTGTCGACCAGATGCCCGAACGCGGCGACGCCGGCATGCTCCACCTGCAGTCCGCGACGGGCGCGGGTATCGGCGCGGGACAGGCTGATGCGCAGCCGCAACGGCGCGCCCGCGGTCACCGGTTCGGCCGAGACCGCATCCACCTGCAGGCCGGACAGCTGCAGGTGCGCGCTGATCGCACTGGCGATGCCGACAGTGGCCAGCAGCAGGGCCAGCAGCAGGGCCGGGTTGTTGTTGTAGTTCAGTGCGCCGATCAGCATCGCCGACAGCAGCGCGGCGACGAACAGGCCGAAGCGCGTCGGCAGCACATAGATGCGGCGCCGGTCGAACCGGCACGGCAGGTGCTCCGGTCGGCGCGGCCGCGCCAGGTGTTGCAGTTGCTGCCAGCGGGCTCCCCAGCCGCGGCGCATCTCAGTCGACCTGCACGGTCTGGAGGATGGCGCGGGCCAGCGCGGACCCGTTGCCGGCTTCGGCCTCCGGCACCAGACGATGCCCGGCCACCGCGACGAACAGTGTCTGCACGTCTTCGGGCACGACGTGCGCGCGGCCCAGCAGCAGCGCATGCGCCTTCGCCGCGCGCAGCAACGCCAGGCCGGCGCGCGGCGACAGGCCGACGCGCACCCCGGCGTGCTGGCGGCTGCGCGCGAGCAGGGCCTGCACGTAGGTGATCAGGGCTTCGCTGGCATGTACCTGGCCGACCGCCTCGCGCAGCGTGCGCACCTCGAGCTCGCCCAGGCGCGCGGTGGCCTGCGCGATCAGATGACGGCGATCGGTGCCGCGCAGCAGCTCGCGCTCGGATTCCGGATTGGGGTAGCCCAGCGCCAGCCGCAGCAGGAAGCGGTCCAGCTGGGAGTCCGGCAGCGGGAACGTGCCGGACAGGTCGACCGGGTTCTGGGTGGCGATGACGAAGAACGGATCCGGCAGCGGATGGGTCACGCCATCCAGGGTCACCTGCTGCTCGGCCATCGCTTCCAGCAGCGCGCTCTGGGTGCGCGGTGGCGCGCGGTTGATCTCGTCGGCCAGCAGCACATGGGTGAAGACCGGGCCGGGGTGGAACTGGAACTGGCGGCTGCCGGCGTCGTACACCGAGACGCCGAGCACATCGGCAGGCAGCAGGTCGGAGGTGAACTGCACCCGCTGGAAGCCGAGCCCGAGGCTGGAGGCCATGGCATGGGCGAGGGTGGTCTTGCCCAGCCCGGGCAGGTCCTCGATCAGCAGATGGCCACCGGAGAGCAGCGCCACGAAGGCCAGCCGCACTTCCTGCGCTTTGCCCAGCACCAGCCCGTTGACCTGATCCTGGGCGGCGCGAAGGGACTGACGCAGTACATCGGTTAGCATGGCTGGCACGGGGGGCGAATGATCCATGTCCGTCTCGAGTCGATGATTCCACTGATTCTATAGAGCAATGCAGGGCGAACAACGCGCACGCACCATATTCCTGTTGTTGTGGACGCTGGTCACCGCCGTCAAATTGGTGGTGGCCGCACGTCTGCCCTTGTTCGTGGACGAAGCCTTCTACTGGCAGGAAGGCCAGCACCTGGCTGCGGCCTATTCGGACCTGCCCGGGCTGACCGCATGGCTGGCACGCCTGGGCGTGGAAGTGGGCGGCAACCATGTGCTCGCGCTGCGCCTGCCGTTCCTGGCGATCGGTGCGTGGCTGCCATGGCTGGTCTCGCGCATCGCCACGCGCTGGTTCGGCGCGGTGGCCGGCTGGCAGGCCGGCAGCCTGACGTTGTTGATGCCGCTGTCGGCCACGCTGGGCATGCTGGCGGTGCCGGATGTGCCGATGGCGCTGGCCGCGGTGCTGTGCCTGGATGCCGGCGCGCGCCTGCTGCGCAGTGTCGATGCGGCGGCGGCAGTGAAGCTGGCCGCCGGCCTGGCGATCGGCGCGCTCAGCCATTACCGCTTCATCGGCGTGATCGTGGTCGGCTTCATCGCGCTGCTGGTGCTGCCGCAGGGCCGGCGCATGCTGCGCGATCCGCGCGTCTGGGTCGCACTGGCGGTGGGCGTGCTGGCGTGGTTGCCGCTGCTGTCGTGGAATGCCGACAACCATGATGCGGGCCTGAAATTCCAGGTGGTCGAGCGCCACCCGTGGGCGTTCGAATGGAGCGGGCTGTGGTTCCTGGTGATCCAGCCGATGCTGGTCACCCCGATCCTGTGCATCGCGATGTGGAAGGTGGCCCTGGCCGGTACCCGCTCGGGCGGTGGCGCGCGTGCGCAGTGGCGCTACTTCGGCCTGATCGGTGCGGTATCGACGCTGTCCATCTTCGCCCTGGGCTTCTTCACCGATGTGGAGCGCATCAGTTTCCACTGGCCGTTGCCGGGTTATCTCGCGCTGCTGGTCGCGGTGCCGGTGGTGCTCAACGGCTGGCCGCGCTGGCTGCGCCGTACCGGCTGGTGGTTGGCCGGTGGCGGGCTCGCCCTGGCCTTCGGCTACTACCTGATGGTCTCCATTCCGAGCGTGCGCGAGCAGCTGGCGGGCTACAAGTATTACCCGCGCAACTTCGCCGGCTGGGAGCCGCTGGCCGGCGCGGTGCGCGAAGAACTGAAAGGCATGCCGCCCGGCACGCGCGTGCTGGCCGGCAATTTCAAGGTCGGCGCGGAACTGGGGTTCCAGCTGCGCGATCCCTCGATCGAGGTGCTGCGGCATCCGTTGAACGACAAGCATGGCCGCAGCGCACAGCTCGGCCTGTGGGGATTGCTGCACGACGGCCAGCGCGATACGCCGATGCTGCTGGTGCTCTCGCCCAGCGATCAACGCTATCGCGATCTGCTGGAGCGTTACCACGCGGTCTGCGAGCAGGTGGGGCCGCTGCCGCCGCCGCGCGTGGTCAGCAACGATCACGGCTATCAGCGCTTCCTGCTTTTCCGGCTGCCGGGCGAGCGCGCCGAAGGGCCGTGCGTGACCCCGGCGATGGCCTGGGTGGATGCGCCGCAGCCCGGCGCGGCCGTCGGCGACACGCTCGAGGTGCGGGGCTGGGCCTTCAAGGATGGCGTCGGTATCGATCGGGTCGAACTGCTGATCGATGGCATCCCGGTCGGCGATGCGGTCTATGGGCGCGCGTATGACATCACCGGTGCGTGGAAGATTTCCACGGATCCGCAGCACCCCAACGTGGCCTTCGATGCCACGCTGAAGACCGACCACCTGGCGCCCGGCCGCCATTGGCTGGGCATGACGCTGCACGGCAAGGACGGCAGCGTGGAGCAGTGGCAGGAACAGGCCTTCACCGTCCCCGCGCGCTGAGCGCACATGCTCTTCCATGGATGACACCCTCATGCGCACTGCGTCGCAGGAATCTGCCCCCTTGTCTGCTGTCCGTCCGCCTGCCGCGGAGGTGTCGCCCGTGCTGACGCGCCTGCTGTGGTGCGCGGTGGCAGCCGTCGTCGGGGTGGGCCTGGCGGCCATGGCCTGGCTCTCGCCGCGCGTGCTGTACGCCGATCCGTGGCGCTTCACCCAGAAGCTGCTGGAGATGCCGTGGCCGTCCAACGTGCTGGTGTCGGACAACGGTCACCGCGAAATCCTGCCGAACCTGGTGCGCTACGCCGAGCTGTGCTGGCTGAACGGCAATCAATGGCTGCAGATCGGCACCGGCATGGCGTTGGCGCTGGTGACGGTGTGGCTGCTGGCCCGCATCCTCAAGGCCGATGCGCTGGCGCCGTCGGTGCGCGCCGCGGCCACCCTGGTCGGCGTGTTGTCGATCTTCTGGCTGGGCAGCCAGCGCGCGCTGACCCACGGCAACGAGTCCGTGCATGCCTACCTGATCACTGTTGCGTTGATGGCCGGTGTCGCCCTGCTGCTGCGCGGGGATCGCCGCGGTGCGGTGCTGGCCGCCGTGTGTGGCGTGGCGGCGACGTTCTCCTTCGGCAGTGGCGTGGCGGTGTTCGTCGGGCTGGCCGCGGTGCTGGCGGTGCGTCGTGCGCCGGTGTCGCACTGGCTGCCCTTGATCGCCGGGCTGCTCGTGGCGGTCGGCCTGCACCTGGGCATGGGCCGCACCGGCATGCCCTCGAAGATGGGGCTGATGCCGTTGGCACAACTGGACGTGCTGCTGCGCTGGCTGGCCTCGCCCTTCATCTATCTGGCGTGGCCGGCGCTGGATCCGGCGGCCGCCCAGCAGCTGCCGTTCGCGCCGCTGCGCAGCGCGGTGCATGCCGTGGCGAGCGCATACCAGTCGCAGTTCGGCCCGGTCATGACCTCGCGCTGGCCGCATCTGCTGATCGGCGCGGCCGGCGTTGTTGGTCTGCTTGGCATGAGCTGGCGCAGCGGGCAGCGTGGGCGCAGCGCCGGGGCAGGGGAATCGGTCGCGCTGGCGATGGCCTGGTTCGGCCTCGCCGTGGGCGGCTTGGTCGCCCTCAGCCGCTGGTCCTATTTCGCCGATTTCCCCGCCCAGTTGGCCGCGCCCCGCTATGTGCCCTGGTCGTGGCTGTTCTGGTCCGGCCTGCTGCTGTGGACGCTCGTGCGCGTCGGCCCGCGCCGTCCCCGCGCGGTGGCTTGGGCGGCGCTGCTGCTGGCCGTGGCGGCCCTGCCGAGTACGGCATGGATGGCCTACCTGGGTGCCAGCATGCAGCGCGTGGCCGGCATGACCGCCACGGCCGCGGCGGCCGGCGTGGTCGATCCGGACCAGACCCATGGCGAGAGCGTGCCCGCCGAAGTGCAGGCCGCGCTGCCCAGCCTGCGCGCGCACGGCAGCGCGATGTTCGCCTGGCCGGAAACCGTCTATCTGCAGGAGGCGCAAACGGCGACAACGGCGGTGGCCGTCCCGATCCACGATGTGTCCCTGGTGGCCGTGCGCAACACGCTCGGTGGCACGGCGTGGCGCATCGACTTTGCCGCGCAGAGCAGGGCGCCGCGGCTGGTCCTGCACTGTGCGGGACGGCCGGTGGGCCTGGCCATGCCCGTGGCCGGGCGCTGGGTTGGCTGGGCGACCGGCGACCTCGATGCGGGCTGCCTGCAGGCGCTGCAGCTGCGCTGAGGCTCAGGGCAGGGTGTAACCGGCCTGGCGCAGCAGCTGGCTCAGCGCGATCAACGGCAGCCCGATCAGGGCGGTCGGGTCGCGGTTCTCGATCGCCTCGAACAAGGTGATGCCCAGGCCCTCGCACTTGAAGCTGCCGGCGCAGTCCAGCGGCTGCTCGGCGGCTACGTAGCGGGCGATCTCGGCCGCGCCCAGGGCCCGGAAGTGGACCCGGGTCAGGTCACAGGTCTCCAGCGCCTCGCGATCGCGCACCAGGCTCACCGCGGTGTGGAACGCCACCACCTGCCCGGACATCGCGGCCAGCTGCGCGTGGGCAGCGTCGACCGTGCCCGGCTTGCCCAGCGGGGCGCCGTTCAGTTCCGCGACCTGGTCCGAGCCGATCACCCAGCGGCCGGGGTGTGTGCTGGCCACCGCCTCGGCCTTGGCCCGCGCCAGGCGCACCGCGACGGCGCGTGGGGCCTCGCCGGCGGCGGGCGTCTCATCCACCTCGGGGCGGGCGGTCTCCAGGGGCAGGCCGAGCCGCTCCAGCAGCTCGCGGCGGTAGCGGGAAGTAGAGGCAAGCAGCAGTGGGGTCATGCGACAATACCGGGCACGGAAGGTCGGCAGTCTGGGCCCGTCGGGCGGGGATCGGCAACCTGACTGTGCAGGTATTTGACAGCAGCCCGGGTGATCCTTACCATTCAGCGGCTTATGTCCGCAAACGTGCCCGAAATGCTGGATGCTTGGCGGATGGTCGCAGCACGCAGGTGCTTCGACGGCCAGGTGGATCTAGCGGAATTGACCCGCCTCCAGGGCCTTGTCGCCGACACCGAAGGAACGTGCACCTATGCACTGGAATTCGCGCACGACGACGTCCTGCAGGTATCCTATGTTGAACTGACCATCGATACCGCGCTGCCGCTGATCTGTCAGCGCAGCCTGCAGCGTTTCCTGTTGCCGGTTTCGATGGTGCAGCGGCTCGGCCTGATCCGCAGCGAAGAGGAAGAGTCCTCGCTGCCGGAAGGCTGGGAACCGTGGCTGGTGCCGGAAGACGGCATGCTGCGACCGCTGGAACTGGTCGAGGACGAACTCGTCCTGGCCGTGCCCGTCGTGCCGCTGTCTCCCGATGGTGAGGCCGTGGACAAGGACTGGGCACCGACCGAAGAAGAAATCAGCAAGGCCAATCCGTTCGCGGCATTGGCGGCACTGAAAAAACAATAGCAGCCGGATTGTCGTCGGCGGCTGCGGCGAAAGCGAAAACTGTGCTGGGCGCTGGCGTCCTGCGCGACGATACGACGAAGCAAAACGAACCGAGTTTGGAGCAATCCCATGGCTGTGCAGAAATCCCGTGTCACCCCGTCCCGCCGCGGTATGCGCCGTGCGCATGACGCCCTGAGCGCCAAGCAGCTGTCCACCGATCCGACCACCGGTGAAGTGCATCTGCGTCACCACATCACCGCTGACGGTTTCTACCGCGGCAAGAAGGTGATCACGACCAAGTCGAACTCGGCCGTCGAAGAAGATTGATTTGTGAAGGCCGCTGCCCGGTCGGGCGGCGGCCTTTACCCCATTCTTCCCGATCACCCCATTTGGTGATCGTGCTACAGGACATGCAATGAGCAAGCGGATCTACTCGAGGATCGCGGGCACTGGTAGTTATTTGCCCGAAAAAGTGTTGACCAACCAGGATCTGGAGAAAATGGTCGACACCAGCGATGAGTGGATCCAATCGCGTACGGGTATCCGCGAACGGCACATTGCGGCCGAAGGCGAGACCACCAGCGACCTCGGCTACCACGCCGCGGTACGTGCGCTAGAAGCGGCCGGTATCGACGCTTCGCAGCTCGACATGATCGTGGTGGGTACCACCACGCCTGACCTGATTTTCCCGTCCACCGCGTGCCTGATCCAGGCCAAGCTCGGTGCGACCGGCTGCCCCGCCTTCGACGTCAACGCCGCCTGTTCGGGCTTCGTGTTCGCGTTGAGCGTGGCCGACAAATTCATCCGCTCCGGTGATGCACGCCACGTGCTGGTCATCGGTGCGGAAACCCTGACCCGCATCGTCGACTGGACCGAGCGCACCACCTGCGTGCTGTTCGGCGATGGCGCGGGCGCCGTCGTGCTCAAGGCCGACGAAGAGACCGGCATCCTCAGCACCCACCTGCATTCGGATGGCAGCAAGAAAGAGCTGCTGTGGAACCCGGTCGGCGTCTCGGCCGGCTTCGGCGAGGGCGAGAATGCCCGCGGCGCGATCCTGATGAAGGGCAACGACGTGTTCAAGTACGCCGTCAAGGCGCTGGACTCGGTGGTCGACGAAACCCTGGAAGCCAACGCGCTGACCAAGAACGACCTGGACTGGCTGATCCCGCACCAGGCCAACCTGCGCATCATCGAAGCCACCGCCAAGCGCCTGGAGATGTCCATGGACCAGGTCGTGGTGACGGTGGACAGGCACGGCAACACCTCCTCGGCCTCGGTGCCGATGGCGCTGGACCACGCGGTCCGCTCCGGCCGCGTCGAGCGTGGCCAGCTGCTGCTGCTGGAAGCCTTCGGCGGCGGCTTCACGTGGGGTTCTGCTCTGCTGCGCTATTGATAGCGTCAGTTACGACAACGTGACGCTGTCGTTACGGCCCCATTACGGGGCCGTATGCATTTCAGGAGAACTGTCATGGTTGAGCCCATCGTCATTGAAGGGCAGCGCGCCTGGCTGAAGCAGTACGGCGACGGAAGCCGCGTGGTCGCGCTGGGCCTGCTGAACTTCATCGCCCGCCGCTTCCAGCTCGATGCCCTGCGCCCGCCGCCGCACCGTGGCGGCGACGCTGCCCGCGAAACCGAAGCCCGCCGCCTGTCCGAACTGCAGGCCCAGGGCGTCAACGTCCCCAGCGTGATCGGCAGCGGCCACGCGGCCCTGGTGCTGGGCGACAACGGCTCCTCGTTCAACACCTGCCTGCGCGAAGCCGACGATGCCGGCCGCGACCGCCTGGTGTCCGCGGCAATGACCGCAATCGCCCAGGCGCACAGCAAGGGCGCCTATTTCGGCCAGCCCCTGCCGCGCAACCTCACCTGGGATGGCAGCGCCATCGGCTTCATCGATTTCGAGGAAGACCCCCTGGAAGTCATGGACCTCGCCCAGGCCCAGGCCCGCGACTGGCTGATGTTCGGCTACGGCGTCGCCAAGTACTACGAGGACCGCCCGCAGCAGCTCCAGACCCTCATGGCCCAGGCCATGGACGGCGCCGAAGCCCCGGTCCTCGCGCATGCCCACGACGTCACCGGCCGCCTGCAGGGCCTGGCCCGCGCCAGCCTGAAGATGGGCCGCTCCGCCCGTGCACTGGCCCACTCCATCCTGATCGTCCACGGCGCCACCACGCTGGGCGTGCTGATGGTCGTGGCCCTCTGCTTCGATTTCTTCACCGACGGCGACCTGGACATCCTCCAGCTGTTCACCTGACGACGGGCCCGACATACGCGGCAGTACAGACGAAGGGCGACGTTCCCCTTTATCATTCGCCGTTCGATTTTTGCAGGCGGATGATCGCGTGACCGATACCAATCTCGCATTCGTGTTCCCGGGCCAGGGCTCGCAGTCGCTGGGCATGCTGGCCGAACTGGCCGAGCTGCACCCGCAGATCCGCGAGGCCTTCACCGAAGCCTCCGATGGCGCCGGTGTCGACCTGTGGGCGCTGTCGCAGGGCGGTCCCGAGGAAATGCTCAACCGCACCGAATACACCCAGCCGGCCCTGCTCGCGGCCAGCATCGGCGTGTGGCGCGCCTGGAACGCCGTGGGTGGCGTCCAGCCGACCGTGCTGGCCGGCCACAGCCTGGGCGAGTACACCGCCCTGGTGGCCGCCGGCGCGCTGACCCTGCGTGACGGCGCCCACCTCGTGCGCCTGCGCGGGCAGCTGATGCAGGAAGCCGCCCCGACCGGCGTCGGCGCCATGGCCGCCGTGCTCGGCGCCGAAGACGCCCTGGTCGTGGACGTCTGCGAGCAGGCCGCCGGCAGCCAGGTCGTGGTGCCCGCCAATTACAACTCGCCCGGCCAGATCGTCATCGGTGGCGACGCCGCCGCCGTGGACCGCGCGCTGGCCCTGCTGGCCGAGAAGGGCGTCCGCAAGGCCGTCAAGCTCGCCGTCAGCGTGCCGTCGCACACCCCGCTGATGCGCGAAGCCGCCAACCGCCTGGCCGAAACCATGGCCGGCCTGGACTGGCGCGCCCCGACCCTGCCGGTGGTGCAGAACGTCGATGCCCGCGTGCATGACGGCGTGGATGCCATCCGCCAGGCGCTGGTGCAGCAGCTCTACCTGCCGGTCCAGTGGACCGGCTGCGTACAGGCCCTGGCCGCCCGTGGCGTCACCCGCGTCGCCGAATGCGGCCCGGGCAAGGTGCTGAGCGGATTGATCAAGCGCATCGACAAATCGCTGGACGCGCGCACACTGTCCACGCCCGCCGATTTCGAGACGGCCCGCGAGACCTGGGCCGCCTGATGTCTTCCGATCGCGTCCGTGCTGGAATGGCTTCGTGCCAGGCCGGCCGGACCGGTCCCGTTCGAGGAAATGAGATGAGCAAGCCCCTTCAGGGTGAAATCGCACTGGTCACCGGCGCCAGCCGGGGTATCGGTGCCGCGATCGCCGACGCACTGGCCGCGCAGGGCGCGACCGTCATCGGCACCGCCACCACCGATGCCGGTGCCGCCGCCATCGGTGAACGCCTGGCCGCCGTGGGTGGCCACGGCCGCGCGTTGAACGTCACCGACGCCGCTGCGCTCGAGGCCGTCCTCGACGGTATCGCCAAGGAGTTCGGCGCCATCAGCATCCTGGTCAACAATGCCGGCATCACCCGCGACAACCTGTTGCTGCGGATGAAGGAAGAAGACTGGCAGGCGATCCTGGACACCAACCTGACCAGCGTCTTCCGCACCTCCAAGGCCGTCATCCGCGGCATGATGAAGGCGCGCAAGGGTCGCATCATCAACATCGCCTCGGTGATCGGCGTGACCGGCAATGCCGGCCAGGCCAACTACGCCGCAGCCAAGGCCGGCATCATTGCCTTCTCCAAGTCGCTGGCCAAGGAAATCGGCTCGCGCGGGATCACCGTCAACGTGGTCGCGCCGGGCTTCATCGATACCGACATGACCAAGGCCCTGCCGGAAGAGCAGCGCACCGGCCTGGTCAAGTCGATCGCCCTGGAGCGGCTCGGCGAGCCGTCCGATATCGCCAACGCGGTGGCGTTCCTGGCCGGTCCTTCGGCCAGCTACATCACCGGCGAAACCCTTCATGTGAACGGCGGCATGTACATGCCGTAAGCATGTGGCGCATGGATGGCGCCGCAAGTGGTTGATCCGTCTGATGTTTTGCTGCAATGCAAGGTGTCGCTGGTTTCCACTACACTATCCCACGGTCATCCCTCACCGGATGGCGTCATTTTTGAACCACTACTCCATCTGGAGCGATATCCAATGAGCACCATCGAAGAACGCGTCAAGAAAATCGTCGTCGAACAGCTTGGCGTCAAGGAAGAGGAAGTCACCAACAGCGCATCGTTCGTCGATGACCTGGGCGCTGACTCGCTGGACACCGTTGAACTGGTGATGGCGCTGGAAGAAGAGTTCGAGTGCGAAATCCCGGACGAAGAAGCCGAAAAGATCAGCACCGTGCAGGCTGCGATCGACTACATCAACGCCCACGTCAAGGCGTGATGTCAGGCGGCTCGCGCGCGGCCGTGGCGATTGCCGCGACCGCGTGCGGCAAACCCATGGGGCCGCGCTTGCGGCCCTGTGCTTTTGAGCGTTATACCGCGTGATACCCGCAACATCCGGGTCAGGAGAATCTGCAATGAAGCGTCGCGTCGTCGTTACCGGCATGGGCATGGTCTCGCCATTGGGCAATGATATGGCCAGCAGTTGGAAGGGCATCACCGAAGGCCGTTCCGGCATCGGTCCGCTGACCAACGTTTCGCAGTCCTACCTGGACCGTTTCACCACCAAGATCGCAGGTGAGGTCAGGGACTTCGACATCACCGCCGACAACGAACAGTTCGGCAAGTTCCGGGTCACTGGCAAGGATGCCAAGAAGATGGACCCGTTCATTCATTACGGCCTCGGTGCCGCTTTCATGGCCTTGAACGATTCGGGCCTGGAAATCACCGAGGGCAACGCCGAGCGCGTCGGCGCCATCGTGGGCGCGGGCATCGGCGGCCTGCTGGGCATCGAAGAGCAGACCATCGATTTCCACGAGGGCAAGAAGATCTCGCCCTTCTACGTGCCCAAGACCATCATCAACATGCTCCCGGGCCAGCTGAGCATCATCACCGGCCTGAAGGGGCCGTCGTTCTCGGCGGTCTCCGCCTGCGCGACCTCGAACCACTCGATCGGCACCGCGATGCGCATGATCCAGTACGGCGATGCGGACGTGATGGTGGTCGGCGGTGCCGAGCGCGGCTCCTCGCCGACCGCCCTGGGCGGCTTCTGTGCGATGAAGGCGATGAGCACCCGCAACGATGCCCCGGCGGAAGCCTCGCGCCCGTGGGACAAGGAACGCGACGGCTTCGTGCTCGGCGACGGTGCCGGCATCCTGATCCTGGAAGAGTACGAACACGCCAAGGCGCGTGGCGCGCGCATCTATGCGGAGCTGGCCGGCTTCGGCGCCAGCTCGGATGCGTACCACATGACCGCCCCGAGCGAGAACGGCGAAGGCGCGGCACGCTGCATGACCATGGCGTTGAAGGACGCCGGCGTGACCCCGGACCAGGTCGGTTACCTCAACGCGCACGGCACCTCCACGCCGCTGGGCGACCTGGGTGAAACGATGGCGATGAAGACCGCGTTCGGCGACCACGCCTACAAGATGATGGTCAGCTCCACCAAGTCGATGACCGGCCACCTGCTCGGCGCCGCCGGCGGCGTGGAAGCGATCTTCTCGGTGCTGGCGCTGCGCGACAACATCATTCCGCCGACCATCAACCTGCATGAAGCGGGCGAGGGCTGCGACCTGGATTACGTGCCGAACACCGCACGCGAGGCCAAGGTCGATGTGGTGATGTCCAACGGCTTCGGCTTCGGCGGCACCAACGGCACGCTGGTGTTCAAGCGCGTCTGACCGCCCGTTCCGAGTATCCCCACCCGGGCCGCCATCATGGCGGCCTTGGTGTATCTGGCCCCCGCGCACGCTGCGCGCCCTTCCGGTGTCCTGCCATGTTCCAGACGCGTCCGCTGCCCGCCACCACCGACCTGCTGGCCCTGCAGCGCCTGGCCCCGCAGCGCTACCCGCTGCTGATGGAATCCACCGCCTCGGGCACCGCCCAGGGCCGCTGGGACCTGCTGCTGATGGGCAACGGTGAAGCGCTCGCACTGCACGCCGACGGCGTGGTGCGCGATGCGGACGGCGTCGCCCATGACGGCCGCTTCCTCGACGTACTGGACGCGCACTGGGCCGCGCTGCGGCTGCCGCGCGAAGAAACCACGCTGCCGTTCCGTGGTGGCTGGGCGCTGATGCTGGATTACGAACTGGCCGGCCAGATCGAGGACGTGCTGGCCTTGCCGGCGCGCGCCGACGGGCTGCCCGCCGCACTGGCCCTGCGCTGCCCGGCGGCGGTGCTGCATGACCGCGTGCTCGGCCAGTTCCACGCCGTGTGCGAGACCGGGCAGTCGGCGCTGCTGGAGGCCCTGCAGGACGACCTCGCCGCGGCCGCCACGTTGGCCCCGCTGCCGACGTGGCAGCCACCGGTCGCGATCGGCGAGGACGCGCCGCAGCGCTTCACCGATGGCGTCGGCAAGGTGATCGACTACCTGCGTGCGGGGGACGTGTTCCAGGTGAATCTCTCGCGGCGCTGGAATGCGCAGTTCGCCGGCACGCTCTCGCCGCAGGCGCTGTACGCGCAGCTGCGCGTGGCCAATCCCGCGCCGTTCGCCGGGCTGTTCATGGCGCAGGGCAGGGCGGTGGTCAGCTCCTCGCCCGAGCGGCTGGTCTCGGTGCACGGCGATGACGTGCAGACCCGCCCGATCGCCGGCACCCGCCCGCGCTTCGCCGGCGATGACGATGCTGCGCGCATCCAGGAGCTGGTCGGCCACCCCAAGGAGCGCGCCGAGCACGTGATGCTGATCGATCTGGAGCGCAACGACCTCGGCCGTATCTGCGCGCCGGGCAGCGTGGAGGTGGATGAGCTGATGACCGTGGAGAGCTACGCCCACGTCCATCACATCGTCAGCAACGTGCGCGGCCGCCTGCGCGCGGAGGTCAGCCCCGGCCAGGTGATCGCCGCGACCTTTCCCGGCGGCACCATCACCGGCTGCCCCAAGGTGCGCTGCATGCAGATCATCGCCGAGCTGGAGCAGACCGCGCGCGGTGCCTACACCGGCGCGTTCGGCTGGCTGAACCGCGATGGCGACCTGGACCTGAACATCCTGATCCGCACCGCCGAAGTGGCCGTCGACACCGCCAGCTTCCGCACCGGGGCCGGGATCGTGGTCGATTCGGTCGCCGACAAGGAACTGGACGAAACCCGTGCCAAGGCCCGCGGCCTGCTGCGTGCACTGGGCAGCGATGCCTGAGCCGTTTGGCGGTGTGCAGTACCCGCGCGGTATGCTGCGCGGCGAAGAATTTCATTCGAGGTGACCATGGCGGGTGCGAAACGCGGATGTCTGGCCGTACTGGCCGTGCTGCTGGTGGTGGCCCTGCTGGTCGCGGCCGCGGGCGCATGGTTCTGGCATCGCCAGGGCGCCTTTGCCGATGCGCCGGTCACCCCCAGCGCGAAGAGCGTGGTGATCGCCTCCGGCGACGGCTTCAGCACCGTGCTCGGCAAGCTGCGCCAGGCCGGCGTGGACGAGGGCAGCGACACCCAGTGGCAGCTGCTGGCACGCCAGCTCGACGCCGCCGGCAAGCTCAAGGTCGGTGAATACGCGCTCGATCCCGCGCTGACCCCGCGCGAGCTGCTGACCCGCATGCGCCAGGGCCGCGTCCTGCAGCACCGCGTCACCATCGTGGAAGGCTGGAACATCCGCCAGCTGCGCGCCGCGCTCAAGCGTGCCGATCCGCTGGTGCACACCACCGACGAACTGGACGATGCCGCGCTGATGAAGGCGCTTGGTTTCCCCGGCGAACACCCGGAAGGCCGCTTCCTGCCCGAGACCTACGTCTACCAGCGCGGCGACAGCGACATCGATGTGCTCAAGCGCGCGCATGCCGCCATGGAAAAAGAACTCACCGCCGCGTGGGACAGCCGCGTGGACGATCTGCCGCTGAACTCGCCGTATGAGCTGCTGATCCTCGCCTCGATCATCGAGAAGGAAACCGCGCTGCCCAGCGAGCGTCCGCAGATCGCCGGGGTGTTCATGCGCCGCCTGAAGATCGGCATGCGCCTGCAGACCGACCCGACCGTGATCTACGGCATCGGCAGCAGCTATGACGGCAACATCCGCAAGCGCGACCTCACCACCGATACGCCGTACAACACGTACACGCGTGCCGGCCTGACCCCGACCCCGATCGCCATGCCCGGGCGCGATGCGCTGCATGCCGCCGCGCAGCCGGCCAAGGGCGATGCGCTGTACTTCGTGGCGGTCGGCGATGGCAGTGGCGCGCACATCTTCTCGGCCACCTACACCGACCACAACGCCGCCGTTGCCCGCTACCTGCAGCAGCTGCGCAGCAAACGTACCCAAGAGGCCGCACCCCGATGAGTCCCGCGCTGCACCGGCACCCGCATTTCGTCAGCCTGGAAGGGGGCGAGGGCGCCGGCAAGACCACTGCCATCAACGCGATCCGTGAGGCCCTGCTGGCCCGCGGGCAGGAGGTGGTGCTGACCCGCGAGCCCGGCGGCACCGCGCTGGCCGAGCGCATCCGCGCGCTGGTACTCAAGCCGGACGCGGAGATCGCCGCCGAGCCGCTCTCGGCCGAAGCCGAGCTGCTGCTGGTATTCGCCGCCCGCGCCCAGCACGTGCGCCAGGTGATCGCGCCGGCGCTGCAGCGCGGTGCCTATGTACTGTGCGACCGCTTCACCGATTCCAGCTACGCCTACCAGGGCGGTGGCCGCGGCCTGGACCCGGCGTGGATCGCCGATCTGGAGCGCCGCGCCGTCGGCCTGCTGCCCGGCCTGACCCTGCTGCTGGATGTGGACGTAGCCGTCGGCCGTGCGCGCGCCAACGGCCGCGACATGTGGCCGGACCGGATCGAAAGCGAGCACGATGATTTCTTCCAGCGGGTGCGTGCGGTGTTCCGCCAGCGTGCCAGCGAAGACCCCGCACGTTACCGCCTGATCGACGCCGGCCAGGACCAGGCCGGCGTCGCCGGTGCGGTGGTGGCGGCCGTGGATGCATGGTTGGCACAGGAGCCGGAGCGTGGCTGAACCCTTTTCCCCCTGGCAGCAGCGCGCCTATGACCAGACCGTGGCCGCGCTCGACGCCGGTCGCCTCGGCCATGGCCTGCTGTTCTGCGGCCCGGCCGGCCTGGGCAAGCTCGGCGTCGCCCTGCGGCTGGGCGAGCACGTGCTGGGGCAGGGCGAGCCGGCCGCGGCCAAGCGCAGCGCCCAGCTGCTGGCCGCCGGCACCCACCCGGACCTGCAGCGGATCTCGTTCATCCCCAACAAATCCGGCGACAAGCTGCGGACCGAGATCGTGATCGAGCAGATCCGCGAGGTCTCGCAGAAGCTCTCGCTGACCCCGCAGTACGGCGTGGCCCAGGTGGTGATCGTCGATCCCGCCGACGCCATCAACCGCGCGGCCTGCAACGCCCTGCTCAAGACCCTGGAAGAGCCGCAGCCCGGCCGCTACCTGTGGCTGATCAGCGCCGACCCCGCGCGCCTGCCGGCCACCATCCGCAGCCGCTGCCAGCGCCTGGAGTTCAAGCTGCCGCCGCGTGAGGAAGCCCTCGCCTGGCTGCAGACCCTCGGCCACAGCGAGGCCAGCGCCCGCGAAGCACTGGACGCCGCCCGTGGTCACCCCGGCCTGGCCGACCAGTGGCTGCGCGAGGATGGCCTGGCGCTGCGCCGCCAGGTCGCCACCGACCTGGAAGCGCTCGTCGCCGGCCGCTCCGGCGCGGTCGAACTGGCCCAGCGCTGGACCGGCGACGACAACGCCGCGCTGCGCCTGCGCCACGCCGCCGATCTCGCCCTGGCCCAGGCCACCGGCGGTGGCTTGACCGATCCCGATCGATTGCACAAGCTGGCCGCCTGGTTCGATGCGGCCAACCGCACCCGCGACCTGCTGCGCACCACGGTGCGCGCCGATCTTGCGGTGGTTGAGCTGCTGCTGGCCTGGGGAAAGGTCAACGAACGGCACGCCAAGGGGAATAGAGCATGAGCGCCACCAACGCCCGACAGGGCATCCTGTCCCTTGCCGTCAAGGACAAGGCCGCGCTGTACAGCGCCTACATGCCGTTCGTGAAGAACGGTGGCATCTTCGTGCCCACGCCCAAGCGCTACTTCCTGGGCGATGAGGTGTTCCTGCTGCTCACCCTGCCGGACTCCAGCGAGCGCCTGCCAGTGGCCGGCAAGGTGATCTGGGTGACCCCGGCCGGGGCCCAGGGCAACCGTGCCGCAGGCATCGGCGTGCAGCTGGCCGATGGCGCGGAAGGGGAGACCGTCCGCCACCGGATCGAGACCCTGCTGGCCGGCATCCTGACCGCGGACAAGCCCACGCACACGATGTGAAGAAATTTCGGTGAAACCGTTGACGTCGAAATTTGCCGCCCTATAATGAGCGGCTCAGCAGCATCGGGCGGTTAGCTCAGCGGTAGAGCATTGCCTTCACACGGCAAGGGTCACAAGTTCGAACCTTGTACCGCCCACCATGATTCAGTCGAAAAAGCCTCCGGAAACGGGGGCTTTTTTTGTGGGGCGATGATGGATTCTGTTCGTCGATGAGGCAAACACAAGGATGAAGCGCATGCGCAAGACGTGGATCTGGACGATCACGCTGTTCTCGCTGGGACTGGCCGCATGCGCGCCGCGCGCGCCTGAGGCGTCGGCGAGCACATCCTGGCCCGGTACGGTTGACGAAGCCGTCGATCGGCTTCTGGGCGAACTGCCCGCCGATCGCGTCGATTGGATACGGCGAAACCCAAAGGACGCTGTCATCAGCCAGCTCTACATGGGGTACGGCACAGGCGTGCGCAACCAGTTCGGCCTGTGGGGTGGCAATGACGCCCTGCTCACGTCCTGCGGAACGGACGATCCCGAGGGCTGTTCGAGCGTCATCCTCGAGCGACTGTGGGACAGCGTGCAGGCGAAGACAGATCCCGTGTTACGCGCTTCCCTGCAGTGCCAGTTCGCAACGATGCACAAGATCCGGATCGACACGACGGGTTGGTATCTGCTCACCGTGGGAGAAATGCTAGACGCCATGCAGGCGCAGATCGATCGCCAGGTGGCCGCCGCGGCTGGACCGGGCTGCCCCACTCAGTTGCGCATCGTGCCCGTGGGCGACCTGAACCGCCAGTGCTTCGTGCGTGCGGAGTTCGAGCAGGAACAGCCGCTGGACACCGCGCTGATGTGGCTCGGGTTCCGAAACGGACTCACCCCTCGCCATGTACCGCCGAATCTGGAGTTCACGTTCAACAGCGCATGTGCGTGGCCCGAGCGGCCGACGCAGTTCGTGCCCGAGGCCGACACGTCCACTCGCTGACCTGTGACCACGGCCTGGGCAACTCAGCGTCATCGCGTTGCGCGACGTGGCTCGCGGAGGCCGCTGACGGAATCCGCGACGCGACTCCGGGCTTCTCCTGTTCAAACCCGACCCAGACGGCTGCCAACGTTCTCGGTTCGGCGGTAAGCTCACGCCAGGACCTGCAGCCCTTGGTCGAGAAATAGAAAACGCGATGAACAGAGTTTATAAAGAGATCGCAAAGACGGTGGGCATTTACTACCTGCAGGCGATTGCTTTCGCGCTTGCGGGTTACCTCATCATGCATCTGGCTTACGGCGGCGTGCGGCTTTCCCTCTTGGCATGGTCGGCGATCGTGGTTGCGGTGTTCACCTTGTTCTATCTGCCGGTGTTGGTGCGGAACATCCGGGTGGCCAGGGCTATCGACAAGCATCGGGAAGGGGGTGGGATGCCCTAGCGGGCGTCGACGCGGTCCTGACATGCATCGGCTATGATCGCTTGCCATCGCCGCCATCGCCGCCATCGCGGGCAGGAACCCACCGCATGCCCTCCGCTCAAACGCGTACGCAATGCGCGCTGTGCCGTGACGCCGAGCCGTTGCCGTTCGCGTTCAGCTACGCGTTCCAGCCCATCGTCGACGTGCGCGCAGGACAGATATTCGCCCATGAGGCACTGGTGCGTGGCCCGGACGGTGAGCCTGCCAACTCGGTGCTTTCCCGAGTCACCGCAGACAACTGTTACCGATTCGACCAGGCATGCCGTGCCAAGGCTATCGAGATCGCCGCGCGGTTGAAGATGCGTTCGCGTCTGTCGATCAACTTCCTGCCCAACGCGATCTACCGGCCCGAGCTGTGCATCCGCTCTACCCTGGAGGCTGCGCAACGACACGACTTTCCGGTCGAGCAGATCATCTTCGAGACCGTTGAAGGCGAGCAGATCAGTGATGGGAAGTGGCTGGCCGAGATCCTCACCGAGTACAAACGGATTGGCTTCAAGACGGCCATCGATGATTTCGGTGCCGGCTTTGCTGGTCTGAACCTGCTGGCCGACTTCCAGCCCGACCTGGTCAAGCTGGACATGGGCTTGATCCGTGGCATCGACCAGAGCGCCTCGCGACGTGCGATCGTTACCGGTGTGGTGTCCATGTGTACAGCGCTGGCCATTGATGTGATCGCCGAAGGCATAGAAACCGCTGACGAGGCGCGCTGTCTTTCCGATCTCGGAATAAGGCTGATGCAGGGGTACTGGTTTGGTCGACCGCGGTTTGAGGGCGTAGTGACCGAGGACGAGCTTCCCTTGGCGATGTAAGGCGGCGGGTGTCGGCGTCGGCGGGGCTTGGTGCCTGGACCCGCGGACGCACAGTTGGTCAGCATGAGCGCTACTCCCCGGCACCAGCTGCCAGGCTGTCCCAGATACGCCCGTCACGTTGCGCTTCAGTGGTGACGTTGATCACCGCCTGTTCGCCCAGACGATCACGCAACTGCTGCAGATACAGGCTGCGAGGTGACACCGCCTGGCCCATCGATTGCACGATCCCCGCAGGCTCTTCAGGCGGGAATTTCCCCGGTGCACTGGCGCCAACCTGTCCCACGCTCCAGTTCATCGCGAACGGCGGCGCCTGGACGACGTAGATGTCGTGCTCGGTGTTCCAGAACATCTGCTGCGCGCCCGCCCACCCATGCCCCGTTCCGCTGTACCGGCGGTTCTGTGCCCGCAGCATGTATCCCTTGGTGTTGTCGTACAGCGTGCCGGTGGACCAGCGATGATGTGGACCACTGTCATTGCTGTCACCTACGGCGAGGCAGTCGAGAAACACATTGGGACCAGGTACCCGTGCGCCGATGACGAAGGTATGCCTGCCGCCCTGGTTGTAGCAGCGCTGGATCAGATTGAAGGCGGCGTTGCCCTCGTAAAGGAACACATAGCGACGGGCGCCTTGGGTTTCGCCATACCTCGGGTCGAGATAGGCAATGTCCTGCAGGGTGTTGAACTGCGCGCCGTTGCGGGTCACGAATCCATGCGACACGTAACGCACGGTCACGTCGCGAACCCATGAGTTGTAGGTTGCACCCAAGCGGAGTGCGGTAAAGGGGCCGGAATCGGCGGTGCCGTTGACCGTGCCGGTCTCGGGCTTGCCCTCAAGACGGAGGTCCTCGATGCCGACCTGCGAGATACGGATGGGATCCGTGCGATAGACGCTGCCGCCACCGAAGCGCGTCTCGATGGCGTCCATGATCGGGGCGTCCAGGGTGACCGTGTCGTGGTCAACGGCGGTGACAACGCGTTCGCTGTACACAGCGTAGTCGCTGGGCGTCCATCGATATCGTGCGGTATCGATGCCCTCGGGGCCGACCCAGCGGGCATTGGGTTCCCTCGCGATCGATACCGTATCGCCCACGCGATAGCCGGCTGCGGACTTCACTGTGATCCGCATCGCCCCCACCGGCACGTAGTCCATGGTGATGGCGGTCCGGCGTGGGTCCAGGGCGGCGCGGGGAACCGCGGATTCGCTGCTGCCCACTTCAAGGATCCTGCCCTGCCGATCGCTGACTTCGGAGCGGATCACCGTGCCGTCGGCACCTCGGCCTTCACCGCGCAACACCACGCCGCTGGCCTGGATGGTCAGCGTCTTGCTCAACCGATAGTGGCCGCGCCGCAGCAGGACTGCGCCGCGTAGGCCCCGGCTATCCTGATCACGGACGGCCACCGCGTCGATGGCGGCCTGGATGCGGGGAGAGTCGTCACCCTCCGCGTTTGGCTCAAGGATCTCGACAACAGGAATGCTGGAGCGGGTGGGCAGACTGACGCCGCCGCCCTGATAGCCGGCGCGGGAGAAGTCCGGGACGATGTTGCGCGCGTGATCGCTACCGCGTTCGGAGTACAAGGCATAGCGCAGCAGGCCGTTGCTACCCAGTTCTACCAAGGGGGCGTCTTCGGCATTGTTGATGGGGTGGATGAAGACGCTGGTCTCAGAAGCAGGATCCGCCGCTGATAACGTAGAAAACAGACAGGCTGGCAACGCCACGAGCGTCAGCGCTGCGACTCGGCGAAACGCCGGGAGGAAAGGCATGCGGGCAACGTCCTTCCAGGGAGGAGTAGCTTGTAATGTTAGCAACTGCTTCCATCACTTCAGAATCGAACTTTTCAAGCAAAAATGTGGAGTCAAAATGCACCAACGGGTTTCCGCGGTTGCTTTATATTGGGATGGGCTCTTTGAGTCGGGCATCCGTGTGCCGACTTGGGACAGCCTCAGTTTCGTCATAAACCCCAGCCTCACTGATGAGCGACGGGCAATGATCATGATGCCTGCCAACGGCAGCGCGCGTGCTGCCATGTCCCTAAGTACGGCCTCCACGTTGGGAGTTGCTTTGGACAGCCCGCCGGTCTCGCTGCAGTGGTTGCGCGAGGCGCTGCACACTGCCGGGATCGAGATGCATGCGCCCGATGTCATCTGCCACGTGGCAGCTGCCGGATTGCCGCCCGCGCGCAGCGGCACCGCGGTTGAGGTGCGCCAGTTGGCCTCTGATGATGCATCGCTGTTCGATGAATTCATGTCGCAGATTTCGGTAGATGACCAAGATGATGCGTATGTAGAGCTAGGGCACTGGGCGACATTCGGTGCGTTCGTTGATTCGGAACTGCTGGCTGTAGCCAGTATCTACCCATGGGGCGGTGCGGCCATTGCCGATATGGGGGTGCTGACCATGCCTCGTGCGCGAGGATTGGGCCTCGCAAGCTCGTTGGTGCGCGCCATGGTTGATCATGCTGAGAGGTGCGGATATGAGGCGCAGTACCGGTGCCAGTGTGACAACGTCGCATCGAATGCGCTTGCACAGTCTCTCGGGCTGGTGCCGTACGGCAAGTGGGAGGTGGCTTGCGCGCCTTAGACTTACCGGTCGCTGGAGCGTGCAGTCAAACCAGCTCTGCATGGGGACGTTGTGCTCGTGTGTTACATGCCTGGTTGTGGATCTGGATTCAATGCGTCGACCTGACGTTCCTACGAATCTCGTCAACAAACGCCCGCCCCACCGGCACCTCAGCCCCATCATTCAACACCAACCAGTAACGGCTCCCCGACGCAGCATGCAACGTCCGCACATGCGTCAGATTGACCAGATACGACCGATGGCAACGCACAAAGTCCGGCGGTAGCACGGCAGTCAGACTCGCCAGCGACTTGTCGTGCAGCTCACTCCGCCCATCGCGCATACGTACTTCGCTGTAGTCTCCATCAGCACGGATCCAATGCACATCGGCCAGCGCCACCATCGCCGTCCCCTGCGCATGCCAGATGCCCAGGTAACGCGCCGCCCCGGACCGATACCGCCCAACATCCAGCAGCCGCTCCAGCGCCTGCCCCAGCCGTTCGCGCGAGAAAGGCTTCGGCACGAAGTCCAGCACCCCATGCTCAAACGCCTGCAGCGCCCGCTCCCGATGCGCGGAGACCACCACGCAGTGATAGCGCCCAGCCACCACGCGCTTCAGCAGGTCGAAGCCATCCTCTCCACCCAGATTCAAATCCAGCAGCAGGCCGTCATACACGCTGCGCTGCAGGCGGTCACCCGCGGCGTCCAGGTCGGCCACGGCATCGAATCGGGCGCGGCTGCCGGCCAGTTCGGTGCACATCCGCAGCAGCCGCTGGCGGACCAGCAGTTCGTCCTCGACGATCAGGATGCGCATGTCAGCTCCATGCGGCCGTACCACTCGTTGCCATCGGGACCTTGTTCAAAGTGCCAGCGCTCAGGGCAGGTGGCGGCCAGGCTGGCCTCGATGTAGCGGGTGCCCGTGCCTTGCCCGCGATGCGGGGCAGTGCCACGTGCACTGCGCAGTTCCAGCATCCAACGGTCGCCGTCGCGTTGAATACGCAGGCGGAACGGATGCCCGGCACACGCCACCGCCCCCGCATGGGTGAGGGCATTCTCGACCTGTGCATGCAGCACGCCGGGTGGCAGCCACAGGCCGTTGTGTTTGCCCTCGATCTCAAAGCCCATGTGGCGATCCAGTGCGAGCCCGACGATGTCCAGGTGGTTGCGGCACAGCGCCAGCTCTTCGTCCAGCGGCACGCTGGGGCGGGTGCTGCTCTCGCGCAGGCGGTCGAACTGCTGGGCCAGGGATTCGACCAGGCGGCTGGCGCGCATCGGTGCCTGTTCGATCAGTTCCTGCAGGCCGGTGAGGGTGTTCATCAGCCAATGCGGCTGGATGCCCCGCTGCAGCAGCTGCAGCGAGAGGCGGGCGCGCTCTTCGCGCAGCTGCGCGTTGTGGTGGTCCAGCGTCCGCAGCTGGGCGGCGTGGCGGATCAGCAGGAAGCCCATCAGCACGGCCAGGAACAGGAAGTACGGGCCGTCGAGGAAGATGCCGCCGGCCAGCGGCACGGCGAGTGCACCGGCCACCACCAGGGTCAGGATCGGCCAGCGCTCGTCGGGCTCGCCGCGGGCGCGCAGCAGCACGTAGGCGGAGGTCAGCAGGCTGAGCAGCAGCAGTGCGGCGCCGCGGCCGTCGAAGCTGGGCACTAAGGCGGCCAGCGCCAGCAGTGTGGCGAGATAGGCGACGCGGGCTGTCTTCGGCACCGCGACGCCGAAACGACGCGCCAGGTAAGCCGGCAGCAGGATCGCCGCGGCGAGGTGCAGCAGAAGCAGCATGAGCAGTCGTGGGCCGTGCCACGGATAGGCATAGCCGACCAGCGGACGCCATGCTTCGACGACGGGCAACGCAAGGCCGACGACACCCAATGCGAGCAGCAGGCGCGCACCCGGCACCCGTGGACGGCCGCGCTGTGCAGCGAGGAAGTAGAGGCAGGCCGCACCCAGCGCCCCCGTGGCAAGCGCGGCGATCAACCACGGTCCAAGGCTGAGGCGGTAGATCGAGGCGGCCGGCCCGACCGCAACGAAGGCATCCGCGCCCCGCAGTTTGAACCACTGATGGTGGCTGGAGGCGAGCAGCACCAGCGCGTCGGTGCCGCTGGAGGAAGAGGGCGGCAGCACACGGATGATGTCCACCTGTCCCGGCTGCTCTTCGTCCGCGTTTCGGCCGACGGTGCCATTGGCGGCCAACGGCTGGCCATTCCAGAAGGGCTGGCTGGCGGCGCGCACCGAGATGCGCAGTGCACGGTCGGCCGGATGGTGTGCCGGCTGCGCAGGCAGGCGCCAGCGCAGCCAGTAGGGGCCGCGCCACTGCACCAGTTCGCGCTGGTTGGCCGGTTGCCACGCCAGTGTCGTTGGCGGAGCGGTGGGCAGTGCGCCGTCAGCGCCCAGCGTGGCGGGTGCCATCTCCTGGGCTTCGTAGTAGCGCACGCCCGGCGGAGGCGCGACCAACAGCAGCCACGCGGCGACCGCGATGATCAGGACGGCGAGGGCGGTCAGGGTGCGTGGCATCTGCATGGGCCCATCGTATCGGGTGCACGGAGTCACTGGACCCCCGCCTGGAGCTGTTCGGCGGACGGGCCGTCCTCGGCTGCTGTGGGGAGGGGGATGCTCGCGGCGTGGTGCATGCGCCGCCACTCGGCGCTCGATTTCCCTTACCTCCCACCCGGAGTCCGTCATGTCCAACGTCCCGATCTCCCTGTTCCGTTCTCCTTCTCCCGGCCTGTGCCTGCGGGTCACGCGGTGGGCAGCGCTCTGCTTGACCCTGATCGGTGCTGCACCTGTGCTGGCAGCCGATGCGCCGGCGCCGTTGGTGTTCACCCCGTATGCGTTCGAAACACAGAAGCACGGCACGATCGCGGCCGAGGCGGGCTACCTGGAGGTGCCGCGCCGACATGCCGATCCGAACGGACCGCGCCTGCGCCTGCGGGTGGTACGCCTGCCGGCGACCGCTGGCGACGGCCGCGCCGCACCCGTGGTGTATCTGGCCGGTGGTCCGGGTGGCTCGGGAATCGGGACCGGGCGCGGCCCGCGCTGGCCGGTGTTCGATCAGGTCCGGCGCGAGACCGACGTGCTGCTGCTCGATCAGCGCGGGGCGGGCGAGTCCGAGCCGCCGCCGGCGTGCCCGCATGCGCACACGTTCGATGATGCGCAGCCACTGCAGCGCGATGCCGCGCTCGCCGCGTTGCGTGACGTTGCCGCCCGCTGCGTGGCATACTGGCGGGAGGCGGGCGTGGATCTGGCTGCCTACACCACCGCCGAGAGTGCCGGCGACCTGGAGGACCTGCGGCGCGCGTTGAAGGTGCCGAAGATCAGCCTGTGGGGCATGAGCTACGGCACCCACTTGGCGCTGGCCACGGTGCGCCTGCACGGCGCAGGTCTCGAGCGCGTGGTGCTGATGGGGAGCGAGGGGCCGGATGACACGTTGAAGCTGCCGCTGTCGGCCGATGCGCTGCTGGCGGAGCTGGGCGTGCTGGCCAAGGCGGCGGGGTTCGATGATCTCACCGGCTCGGCCACGCGTCTCCTGGCAGCACTGCGCGAGCAGCCGCGGCAGGGCCGCAGTGTCACGCACGGCGGCAAGCAGGTCACCCTAGGCGAGTACGACGCGCAGCTGGCGATCACCGCCTGCCTCGGGCGCCGCATGACCCAGCAGTGGCTGCCGTTGATCCTCCGTGACGCCGAGCACGGCGACTACGACCTGCTGGCGTCGATGGTCCTGCTGCTGCGCAGTGAGTACGGCAGCTACACCGCGATGTCGCTGGCGATGGATGTGGCGTCCGGCCAGACCCCGCAGCGCCGCGCCCTGGCCGAGGCGCAGGCCCGCGAGAGCCTGTTCGGTGATGCGCTGAACTTCCCGTTCCCGGCACTGGGGGATGGCCTGGGGCTGGTCGATCTCGGAGACGCCTTCCGAGGCCCGCTGCGCAGCAACGTGCCGGTGCTGTTCATCAGTGGCACGCTGGATGGGCGCACGCCGCCGGCCAATGCCGAGGCGCTGCGGCCGGGCTTCAGCGACAGCCGCACGCTGCGGGTGGGTGGTGCCAGTCACGACAATGAACTGTGGGTGGGGAACCCCGGGATCGCGGCGGGCATCAGCGACTTCCTGGCGGGGCGACCGGTGGGTGACAAGGCGTTGGACGTAGCGGCACCGGTGTTTGCGCGGAGCAAGGGTGATCTGGTGGATCCGCGCGGTCGGTGAGGATGATCCGATGTCGTCCGTGTGTGCAGGTGCTGGGGGCCGGCCGAGGTGTATGGTTTCGGCTGGCCCCCGGCGCGCTGCGCCAACACAGGAGGACGCGATGACCGATCCAACGGTGGATTCCGTGCAAGGCACCCCAAGGGATTACGGCGACACGCTGTACCAGGTGGTCAGGCTCGGCGGGCTTTGACTGTGCCGCGTATCACGATCCCGGCCGTCCGCCGCACGGAAAGGAAAACCAATGCGTACGTCAGCCCGAACTCTGGCGGCACCCCTGCTGCGATGGGTGGCCGGCATCATGTTGTTCCTGCCCGTCCCCGCGATGGCATACGATTTTTCCGGGTTGCTGACGGTGGTGATCACCCTGCCGATCTTCGCCCTGACAGGGGTGGTGCTCGGCGTGTTATTGATTCTCCGTCGTCATTGCTGGGCACGTGTTGCGGGGACACTTTTCGCTATCCCTGTTCTTGCTGCAGGTATCGGTGTCGCCTACGTGGACACGTGGCGGCTCTGGCCCACCGCCGAACATCACGATCCCGACCTCGTCGCGATTGTCGTCCTCTATGCGTTGGTCTGGATGGGACTGCTCGCCCAAACGTGGTTGTTGTGGAGCTGGCCGTCGCCCACCCGGAAGCATGAGAAGCCTGGCGCCGAAACCAAGATCTGCAATCATCAGTGATAACTGGTTGACGTACTGCGCGTCCGCCCCTCCCGTTACTCACCCTGGATAGAGGCAGCAATGGCGGATCCTTACAACAGTGGCGGCCGCGCAGGCCCCGCAACCCGGCTCGATGATTCCATGGTGACCACGGCGATGGAGCTGCCCGGCTTCCGCGTGGTGCGCAGCCTGGGCGTGGTGCGTGGCATCACCGTGCGTTCGCGTTCTATCGTGGGCAACTTCCTCGGCGGGCTGCAGACCCTCTTCGGCGGCAACATCACCATTTATACGCAACTGTGCGAGCAGGCGCGCGAAGAAACCTACCGGGACATGTCCAATCATGCGCGGCTGCTCGGTGCCAACGCGATCATCGCGATGCGCTATGACGCCACCGACGTGATGACCGGCCTGACCGAAGTGCTGTGCTACGGCACGGCGGTGATCGTCGAGCCGACGCACGTCTGAGCATCCCGCGTGTGATACGCCCTGCGTATCGCAGCAAGCTGTCATCGGTATTGGCATCCGCGCGGCCCAGGGTGGATGCTGTCCGCATGACGATCAACGACACACTTTCTTTCGCCGGGCAGGTCGCCCTGGTCACCGGCGCCGCAGGTGGCCTCGGCTTCGCCTACAGCCGGTTGCTGGCGCAGCGCGGCGCACACGTGGTGATGCAGGACGTGGGCGCCACGCTGGACGGTACCGGCCGCGATCCGCAACGGATCGATCACGCTGTTGCGCGTCTGCGTGCAGAGGGGCTCTCTGTCGAGGCCAGCCACCAGGACATCCAGTCCCGCTCCCCGGCCGCCGCACTGGTCGCCGGTATCCTGCAGCGGTATGGCCGCCTGGACGTGATCCTGCACAACGCGGGCTGGGTCGAATACCAGCGGATCGATGCGGTGGACGAGGATCGTTTCGACCACATGATGGCGGTCGCGGCCAAGGCGCCGTTGTGGCTCGCCCAGGCCGCGTGGCCGGCGATGCAGGCGCAGGGGCATGGCCGCATCGTGCTGACCACCTCCGACCGCGCGCTGTATCCGCAGTACGTGCAGCACGGGCTGACGGCCTACGCGGCAGCGAAGTCGGCCGCGGTCGGCATCGTCAATGTGCTGGCTGCCGAAGGCGCGGCACATGGGATCGTGGTCAACGCGGTTTCGCCCGTGGCCAAGACCCGCATGTGGGGCGTGGACGGCGAGCCGGACGAGCTGCATCCGGAGGCCGTTGCCCCGGGCGTCGTGTTCCTGGCCTCGCGCGCGTGCATCGAAGGTGGCTGGATCCTGCGCGCCAGCAACGGCCAGTTCCATGCCACGCGACTGACCGAGGCGGAGGGCGTGCGCTATCCGCGTGATCTGCAGGCCGTAGTGGCCGACAACATCGAGGTGATCGCCAGGCAGTGGCCGCAGATCGCCAGGCCGGCAGTCGAACCACGCTGACGGCCGCACACGTCCTGACGCCCTGCGCGTGCCGGATTTCCCGACGCGGCAAGCGGTGGCAGCCATCGAGCGTCAGCGCGTCAGCACGAACTCCAGCGCGGCCATGGCCTCACGTGCCACCGCATGCGGATCACGTGCCTTCAGCGCGTCGTTGAACACCTCCAGCCCGATCGGCCCGCGGTACCCCATCGCGGCCAGCGCATCGATCAGTGTCTCCAGCGGCCAGAGGCCATCGCCCGGCAGGCAGCGGTGATGCCGCGCCTGCGTTGTCACTTGTCCAGGCAACGGCTGGGTCAGCACATCCGACAGCTGCACCAGCGCGATGCGCTCCACCGGCACGTCGCGCAGATCGTCGGCGGTGCGCCCGGCGGCAAACAGGTGGAAGGCATCGACCACGATGTCCAGGTTCGGCGCGCCGACCTGCTCGATCTGCTGCCATGTCGAGGGCAGGGTGGAATGCAGGCGGCTCCACGCCATGCCTTCGTAGGCGATGCGCAGGCCACGTTCGGCAGCGCGCGCGCACAGCCAGCGCAGGTCGTCGGTGACGCGGTCGGGCACGTAGTCGGTCGCGGTGCAGGCCGGTACCAGCACCGTGCCTGCGCCCATATCGTGCGCCAGCGCGAGCAAGGACAGTGCCTCTGCACGCTTGCCCTCGCGGGTGGCAGCCGAAGCACCCTCAAAATCCAGCAGCACCTGCACGTCGGTGAGCTGCAGGCCGGTGCGTGTCAGGGCTGCATGTACGTCGGCGACGGAGGAGGACTCCACATCCTCACGCCACAGCTCCACTTGTGTGAAACCCGCCGCGGCGGCGGCGTCGAGTTTCCCGGCCGTGTCGCCGCCCAGCAGGATGGTGTTGAGGAAGCGGGGGCCAGACAGCCGGTTCATCGGGGTAACGCCTTTGCACGAAGTGGATGTCGCGCTACATGCTATCGAGCCGGGCATCCGCGTTCTGTGCAGATGCGCCCGCGCCTCTCATCGCGTGCGCTGCACCCACGCCCGCACCACCAGCGCGATCAGCGCCGCGAACACCAGCCAGGAGATGACGTCGAACAGCCCGTCACCGATCAGCGCGCTGACCAAGCCGACCACGCTGGCCAGCGCGATCCAGGCCGGGGCGATGAACGGGCTGCGCGGTGGTTTCACCGGTCCGCTCATGCGGCACCCCCGTGCTGCGCGGCGCGCTCGATCTCGGTGACGCGCGCGTCGGTGCTCCCCCGCTTCACCCACAGGTACAGGCCGCTGATCAGCACCGTGATGGTGAGCAGGTCCAGCAGCGCCCACAGGATCTTCAATGGCAGCTTGCCGTAGTCGCCGAAGTGCAGCGGCTGGCTCAGCAGCAGCACGCTCATGTAGGTCGGCAGCTGCGGCTGCGCGGTGAGCTCGCCGGTCTTTGCATCGATCAGCACCGGCCGATACAGGCGCTCGGTCAGCGCGGTATTGCCCTGCATGAACACCCCATAGTGATGGTCACCGCTGTAGCCGGTGCCGGGGAAACTGACGAAGGCCGGGCGCATGCCGGGCTCGGCGGCGCGTGCGGTGTCCACGGCAGCCTGCAGCGAGGCCAGCCTGGTGGGCCGTGGCTGGCCGGCGTAGCGTGCCGCGAACTCGCCGAGCTGCTCGCTCTGCCACGCCTGTTCCAGCGGCTTGGCGATGGTGTTGATGGCGCCGGTGATGCCCACCACCAGCGCCCAGCCGAGGGTGACGATGCCGAGCACGTTGTGCAGGTCCAGCCAGGCCAGGCGGCGGTTGCGACCGGTGCGCAGCGTGCCGAAGCGCTGCTTGCGCATGAAGGGGCCGTACAGCACCAGGCCGGAGATGATCGCCGCCGCGAACAACAGTCCCATCGCGCCCATGAACAGCATGCCGGGCAGGCCGAGGAACAGATCGGTGTGCAGGCGGTACAGGAAGTACATCACGCCTTCATTGAACTGCGCGGCCGGCAGCACCTCGCCTGTCGTCGCGTGCAGCAGCGCGGTGCGCATCTGCGGGGGCGGCGTGTCCGCGCGGGCACCCGTGTTGACGTACACGGTGGGCGCGTCCGGATCCCAACCAACGAACAGCGGCACATCGCCGGGAGAGGTCGCCAATGCGGTACGCACCTGCGCGTCCAGATCACGCGGGGTGGCGTCGGCGACCGTGGTCGCCACCTCCGGCTCGCTGAGGTGCGCGATCTCTTCGGCGAACACCAGAGGCAGGCCGGTCAGGCACAGCAGCAACAGGAACAGGGTGCAGACCAGGCTGGTCCACTTGTGGATCACGAACCAGGCTTTGATGGTGGCACGTTGCATGAAGGCTCTCTGGCGATGGCTGGAGGCACGCGGTGGCGCTGAAGGGCGGGCAGGTCGCGACGGATTATCCGGATGCGGCGCGGGAACACCAAGGATTCTCACCCCTGCTGCAACGCGGTCGCTCGTTCAGCGAAGCCCTTCCGACGCGCAGCGGATGCTCAGCCATGCCCCGCCACCCGGGGCGTCCCCGGCACGGACCCGGAACCCGTGCAGGCCGGCGATGGCGGCGACGATCGACAGGCCCAGCCCGAAGCCTTCCGTGGGCGTGCCACTGCTTTCGCCGCGGAAGAACCGCTGGTAGATCAGGCTGCGGTCCTGCGGTGGAATGCCCGGGCCGTTGTCGATCACATCGATGCGCGCAGCACCGTGGTCGTCGACCGCACGCAGCACGATCCGGCCCTGCGCCGGGGTGAAGTGCAGCGCGTTGGAGAGCAGGTTGGCCAGCGCCTCGAACAGCAGCTCGCGGTCGCCCCACAGCGTGGCCACCTGCGCATCGATCTCCAGCAGCAGCTGCTGCTCTTTCTCCTCGGCCAGCGGCAGGTAGAACGCATGCAGCTCCCGCAGCAGCTCGGCGGCATCGAGTTCGACGAAGGCCGAGCGGCGCTGGTGGCTTTCCAGCTCGGAAATGCGCAGCAGCGCACCGAAGCGCGCCATCAGCCGGTCGGTTTCGGTCAGCGCCTTGTCCAGCTGCGCCGCACGCGGATCGTCCTCCTCCAGCCCGACACGGGTGCGGTAGAGGTGCGCGCGCAGGCGGGTGAGCGGGGTCCGCAGATCGTGCGCGATGCTGTCGCACACGCCCTTGACCTCGGTCATCAGCTGCTCGATGCGTTCGAGCATGGCATTGACGATGCTCGAGAGACGGTCGATCTCATCCGGGCGGCCGGAGACGGGCAGGCGCTGGCCGAGATCACCGGCGATGATGCGCTTGGTCGCGGCCTCGATCTGCTGGATCCGTCTGAGCGGCCGCCGGCGCAGGATGTGCCAGCCGGCCAGGCCGGGAAGGATGCTCAACGAGACGCCCCACAGCAGCGCATCGAGGATGATGCTGTTGACCGCGGTCAGCTTGCCGCTCTGGCGCACGAACACCAGCAGGCGGCCGTCCTGCGTTTCCACGCCGAGCGCGCGCCCGGGCGCCTTGATCGGCCCACTGCGCAGGGACCAGCGTTCCACCGCCTGCGCGTGCCCGTCGATGCGCAGGCCCTCGGGGATCGCCAGCAGCGGGCCGGACAGCGGCTGCCCGTTGCGGCTGAAGATGCCGTACGCATACGCCCCGTGCAGGTCGTAGCGCAGGCTGTCGCGCAGCGCATCGTCCAGCGCCTGCCCCTCGAACTTCTCGAACAGGTGCGCGCGCTGCTGCAGGCCGGATTCGGCGAGGTCGTTGAGGTAGTCCGAAACGCGCCAGTACATCACCCCCAGCAATACGCTGGACCAGGCCACGAACAGCACGCAGTACAGCCCGAGCAGCCGGCTGCTGGACGAACGCCAGTGATCAGACATGGTCGTCCAGGACATAGCCGGTGCCCCGCACGGTGCGGATCGGCTGATGGCGCCCGGGCTGGTCGATGCGCTTGCGCAGACGGCCGATGTGGACGTCGATCAGGTTGGTGCCGGGATCGAAGTGGTAGCCCCACACGTCCTGGAACAGCATGGTGCGGGTGACCACCTGGCCGGCGTTGCGGACGAGGAATTCCAGCAGCTTGAACTCGGTGGGCAGCAGCGCGATCTCCTCGCCGGCACGGCGCGCGGTGCGGGTCATCAGGTCCAGTTCCAGGTCGCCGGCGCGCAGCTGGTTCTCCGCCACGGCGGGCTGGCCGTGGCGACGGATCAGCACCTCCACGCGGGCCGCCATTTCATCGGAGGCGAACGGTTTGGTCAGGTAGTCGTCGCCGCCGGCGCGCAGGCCACGCACCCGCTCATCCACGTCCGACAACGCGCTGATCATCAGCACCGGCGTGGTGATGCCCTGGCGGCGCAGCGCGGTGACCAGGGCCAGGCCGTCGATCCCGGGCAGCATGCGGTCCAGCGTGATCACCGCGTAGTCGCCGCGGCAGGCCATCGCCAGGCCGTCCTCGCCGTTGCCCACCCGGTCCACCTCGAAGCCGTGGCTGCGCAGTTCCGTGGCGATTTCCTCGGCGGTGACGAGGTCGTCCTCGATGGTGAGTACGCGCGGCATGGGCCACTTTGACAATGGGGACCGGTGCATCGTCGCAACCCTCCGGAGGGACTGCAAATGAAAAATGTTTCATGCGGTTTTCGCCGGATCGTCCCCCCGGTTCTCCTATATTCGCCTCGAGCAGTGGCCCTGCCGCCCGGGCCGCGTGCCCCGTTCACGCCTGGAATACCGTCCCCCATGACCGACCCGCTTCCGTCCTCCCCGGCCCTTGGCCCGTTGCCCCGATCCTGGCGCCTGCCACTGCTGGGGCTGGCGGTGGCGTTGGCGCTGGCCGCCTGCAGTCGGGAGGCGCCGAAGGCGAAGGGACCGGCGCCGGAGGTGACGGTGCTGACCCTGCAGACCCGGTCGCTGGCGCTGGCCCAGGAGCTGCCCGGGCGTACCGTGGCCTCGCAGGAGTCGGAGGTACGCCCGCAGGTCTCCGGGGTGCTGCAGGCGCGGCTGTTCGAGCAGGGCGAGGTGGTGAAGGCCGGGCAGCCGCTGTTCCAGATCGAACCGGCGCTGTACCAGGCCGCGGTGAACGAGGCACAGGCCAACCTGCGCACGGCCGAGGCCACCGCGGTCGCGGCGCGGCTGCGGGCCCAGCGCCTGCAGCAGCTCGGCGTCGGTCAGTTGGCGGCGCAGCAGGATGTGGATGATGCCGTGGCCACCCGCCAGCAGGCCGAGGCCGCCGTGCAGGCGGCGCAGGCGGTCCGCGATACCGCGCGCACCAACCTGGGCTTCGCCCGCGTGACGGCGCCGATCAGCGGGCGGATCGGCCGCGCACTGTTCACCCCGGGTGCGCTGGTGACCAACGGCCAGGCCGAGCCGCTGGCGCGGATCCAGCAGGTCGATCCGATGAACGTGGACATCACCCAGTCCAGCAACGAGTACCTCGCGCTGCGCCGGGCGATCGCCGACGGCGGCGTGGAAGCGACCACCGCGCCGGTGCAGCTCAGACTGTCCGACGGCACCGATTACCCCGTGACCGGCACGCTGGAGTTCGCCGACATCGATGTCGACCAGGAAACCGGCAGCATCACCCTGCGTGCGCAGTTCCCGAACCCGCAGGGCCAGCTGCTGCCCGGCATGTACGTGCGTGCCCAGGTCGGGCAGGGCACCCGCCAGCAGGCCCTGCTGGTGCCGCAGGCCGCGGTGGACCGCAGCCCGAAGGGCGAGGCGCTGGCGTGGGTGGTGGGCGCGGATGGCCGCGTGCACCAACGGACCTTCACCACGGCGCGCGCGGTGGGCGACCAGTGGCTGGTGCTCGACGGCCTGCGTGCCGGTGAGCAGGTCGTGCTCAGTGGCCGCCAGGGCCTGAGCGAGGGGGCCACAGTGCGGATCAAACCCGCGGGTGCAGCCGCACCGGCCGCCGCACCGGCCGGCGAAGGCTGAGCGGATGCTGCCGCGCTTCTTCATCCACCGCCCGGTCTTCGCCTGGGTCCTGGCCATCTGCATCATGGCGCTGGGCACCATCGCAGTGACCCAACTGCCGGTGGAGCAGTACCCGGACATCGCGCCACCGCAGGTCAACATCACCGCCAACTACACCGGCGCCTCGGCGCAGACGGTGGAGGACAGCGTCACCCAGGTGATCGAGCAGCAGATCAAGGGCATCGACCACCTGCTGTATTTCTCCTCCACCAGCTCGTCCTCGGGCCAGGCGCGGATCACGGTCACCTTCGACCAGCGCGCCAACCCGGACATCGCCCAGGTGCAGGTGCAGAACAGCGTCAACCAGGCGATCAACCGGCTGCCGCAGGAAGTGCAGCAGCAGGGCGTCACCGTGGCCAAATCGCAGGGCGATTCGCTGATGGTGGTGTCGCTGTACGACACCCACCGGCGCATGGAACGGGTGGACGTCTCCGATTTCCTGGTCAGCAATGTGCAGGACCCGATCAGCCGCATTCCGGGCGTGGGCGAGATCAACGTGTTCGGGTCGCCGTACGCCATGCGCATCTGGCTGGACCCGCACAAGCTGCGCGCCTTCGATCTGATGCCCTCGGATGTGCGCACCGCGATCCAGGCGCAGAACACCCAGGTCACCGCGGGTGAGTTGGGTGCGCTGCCCACCGGGCCGGAGCAGGCGCTCAACGCGACCGTCACCGCACAGTCGCGGCTGCAGACCGCCGAGCAGTTCCGCGCGATCATCCTGCGCACGCTGCCCAGTGGCGCCGCGGTGCATCTGGGCGATGTCGCGCGGGTGGAGATCGGTGCGGAGAACTACCAGACCAGCAGCTTCCTCAATGGCTATCCCGCAGCCGGCTTCTCGGTGACGCTGGCCTCCGGCGCCAACGCGCTGGAAACCGCCGATGCGGTACGCGCCGAAATCGAGCGGCTGCGGCCGAGCTTCCCGCCAGGGCTGGAAGTGGCCTATCCGCGCGACAGCACGCCGTTCGTGCGGGTCTCCATCGAGGGCGTCATCCACACCCTGATCGAGGCGATCGTGCTGGTCGTGGTGGTGATGTTCCTGTTCCTGCAGAACCTGCGCGCCACCCTGATCCCGGCGATCACCGTGCCGGTGGTCCTGCTGGGCACGTTCGGCGTGCTGGCGGTGGCCGGGTTCACCATCAACACGCTCACCCTGTTCGCGATGGTGCTGGCGATCGGTTTGCTGGTGGACGATGCGATCGTGGTGGTGGAGAACGTCGAGCGCATCATCCACGAGGAACACCTGCCGCCGCGCGAGGCGACCGAGAAGTCGATGGGCGAGATCACCGGTGCGCTGGTCGGCATCACCGTGGTGCTCGGTGCGGTGTTCCTGCCGATGGCGCTGTTCGGCGGTTCGACCGGCATCATCTACCGGCAGTTCTCGGTCACGATCGCCTCGGCGATGGCGCTGTCGGCGCTGGTCGCGCTGACGCTGACCCCGGCGCTGTGCGCGACCCTGCTCAAGCCGGCCAGCGCAATGAAACCGCCCGGCCGCTTCTTCGCCGCGTTCAACCGCGGGGTGGAGCGCAGTCAGAACGCCTACCGCGGCAGGCTCGGCGGCATCGTGGCGCATCCGCGGCGCTGGATGGCGTTCTACCTGCTGCTGGTGATCGGCGTGGTCGTGTTGTACGCACGCATGCCGACCGGCTTCCTGCCGGTGGAAGACCAGGGCCAGGTGACGTTCCAGTTCTCCACCCCGGAAGGCACGCCGATGGCGCGCACCGAGGCGCTGGGCGAGCAGATCAGCCGTTACTTCATGGAGCACGAGAAGGACAGCCTGGACGTGGTGTTCGTGGTGGTCGGCCGCAACAACGCCGGCACCGGCCAGAACGCAGGGCAGGGGTTCATGGCGCTCAAGCCGTGGGCCGAACGCGATGCCAAGCACAGTGCCGGCGCGATCATCGCCCGCGCCAACGCCCACTTCCGCAACCTGCCCGATGCGAAGGTCAACGTGCTGGCGCCGCCGGCGGTGCGCGGGCTGGGACAGTCCAGCGGCTTCGAGCTGTGGTTGCAGGACAACAGCGCGGCCGGCCGCCCGGCGCTGCAGGCCGCTCAGGAAAAGGTGGTGCAGGCCGCCAGCGACGACGACCGGCTCACCTCGGTGCGGTTGAATGGGCTCGGCGACAAGGCCGAGCTGCATCTGGACATCGACCAGGCGCAGGCCAGCGCGCTGGGCCTGGCCCAGGCCGACATCAATTCAACGCTGTCCTCGGCGTGGGGGGGAACCTACGTCAACGACTTCCTCGACCGCGGCCGGGTCAAGCGCGTGTATGTGCAGGGCGATCAGCCCTACCGCAGTGTGCCCGACGACATCGGCCAGTGGTATGTGCGCGGCAGCAACGGACAGATGGCGTCGTTCGCCAGTTTCGCCAGCAGCCACTGGTCGCGCGGGCCGCAGCTGCAGCAGCGTTTCAATGGCCTGCCGGCGATGCAGGTGCAGGGCAGTGCCGCCGAAGGACGCAGCTCGGGCGAGGCGATGCAGACCATGCAGGCGCTGGTGGCCGAACAGCCCGGATTCGCACTGCAGTGGAGCGGGCTGTCCTACCAGGAGCAGCTGTCCAGCAATCAGACGGTGTGGCTGTACGCGGCCTCGATCGCCTTCATCTTCCTGTGCCTGGCCGCGCTCTACGAGAGCTGGACAGTGCCGGTGGCGGTGATGCTGGTGATCCCGCTGGGGGTGATCGGCACGGTGATCGCCACCACCGCAGCGGGCTTCGTCAACGACATCTACTTCCAGGTCGGGCTGCTCACCACGATCGGGCTGTCCGCCAAGAACGCGATCCTGATCGTCGAGTTCGCCGAGGCCGAGTACCGCGCGGGCAGCTCGGCGGTGGACGCGGCGCTGAAGGGCGCGCGGCTGCGCCTGCGGCCGATCGTGATGACTTCGCTGGCCTTCGTGGCCGGCGTGATCCCGCTGGCGCTGGCGACCGGCGCCGGTGCGGTCAGCCGACGCGAGATCGGCGTCAGCGTGATCGGCGGCATGCTCTCCGGCACGCTGCTGGCCATCCTGCTGGTGCCGCTGTTCTTCGTGCTGGTGCGGCGGCTGGGCAGGGCGAAGCCGGTATCACCGCCAACGCCCTGAACGGCAGGGCGTTCACGGCTGGATTTCATCTTTCTGACGCATTCCATTCACGGTTTCCATGCCGGCGCCGCAGTAGCGTAGATCGTCCCCACACCGGTTGGAGACATGCCATGAATCCCCTGCAGACGGCGGCCCGCGCCATGCGTAATGGACTGGAAGAAGTGGCAGCGCTGCTGGTCGGTCAGCGCGCCGAGTCGCTGCGCCAGGACGATACGGCCGCGCCCGGGGTGGGCATCCCGATGCCGCGCCGGCTGCCGCTCAAGCGCCCGCTGCTGCATGGGCGAAAGGGCATGGCCCCGTGGCAGAAGATCGGCCCGGGCCGCGAGCGCCGCTAAGCGCGGGTCGCATCGGAGGGGTGGTTGACCCCGTCGCTGACCGGCACCTCGCCGATATCGAACGGATTGACCCCATCCAGGCAGCCGACGTTGTAGCCGTATTCGTCCGGCGACGAGCGGCGCTGATGATGCGTGTAGATGCCGCACACGCTGCAGAAGTGATGGCGCGCGACGTGGGTATTGAACTGGTACAGGCGCAGGACGTCATGGCCCTGCACGACCTCCAGATCGGCCAGCTTGACCGAGGCGACGATCGCGCCACGTCGCCGGCACATCGAACAGTCGCAGCGGCGGGGTGACACCACCCCGTCGGGCAGGTGCAGGCGCAGGACGACGGCCCCGCAATGGCAGCGCAGCAGATGGTGGCGCTGGATGCGCACGCCGCCCACGGTGGTCATACCCTGCATGCTTGGCGTTCCCTGATGGCCGATGATCGCGCAAGTATGCGACGGGCCGGGGGGCGCAGCCAGCCGGTGCGGGGTCCCGGGGTGAACGGCGGCCCGAAGCTGAACAGGCTCGACATGCGGCGCACACAGGGGTTATGGCTAACTAGCGCCCCGGATAGACGACGGATCGATGCGTGAAGAAGGCAGGACGATGGGGGCTGGCGCTGCTGATGCTGCTGGCGGCGCTGTGGATCACCGGTTTGCTGGCCTACCAGCTGCCGGGGCCGGGCTGGCTGCGGTATCTGCTGGTCGGGCTGTGGGTCGTGTTCGCCGTCACCGCGGCGATCGGCGTGGCGCGCGCGCGCGCGGGGCGCTGGCCGGGCATGCTGTACGGCGTGGCGCTGGTGCTCTCGGGCATCTGGTGGCTGCTGCTGACCCCGCGCCAGGACCGGGTCTGGGCCGATGATGTCGCCCAACGCCTGAAGGTGGTCCAGGTCGATGGCTCGCGGGTGGTGCTCGACAACGTGCGTGACTTCACCTGGCGCAGCGAGACCGATTACGACGCGCGCTGGGTGCGCCGCGAGTACAACCTGGACCAGCTGCGCTCGGCCGACCTGATCCTGTCCTACTGGATGGGCCCCATGATCGCGCACACGCTGATCTCGTTCGGCTTCGATGACGGCCGTTACCTGGTGTTCTCGCTGGAGATCCGCAAGGAGCGCGGCGAGTCCTTCTCCGCGCTCGGCGGGTTCTTCCGCAAGTTCGAGATGACCCTGGTCGCCTCGGAGGAAACCGACATCGTGCGCACGCGTACCAACGCACGCGGCGAAGATGTCTATCTGTACCGCCTGCACGGCATGACCCAGGCGCAGCTCAAGGCATTGTTCGTCTCCTACCTCGGCGAAGCCCGCAAGCTGGATGCCGCGCCGGCGTTCTACAACACGCTGACCAGCAACTGCACGACCATCGTGTACGAACTGGCCAAGCAGATCGCCCCGGGCCTGCCGATGGACTACCGGCTGCTGGCCTCGGGCTACTTCGCCGAATACGCGCGCGATCTCGGTGTGCTCACGCCGGGCGTGCCGTTCGAGACGCTGAAGGCGCGCGGGCGGATTACCGATCGTGCGCGGGCGAGCAATGAAAACGATGATTTTTCACAGGTGATCCGCCGGGATGTGCCGGGGACAGGGCAGGGAAGCGTTCCATGAGGTCGATTGTGAAACTGCTTGCGCACCGTGCGGTGCCGATGACGGCCGTGGTGCTGTCGCTGCTGCTCTCCAGCGGCTGCGCGATGGTCACCATGAAGCAGGTGGCCCCGACCGAGTACCTCGCCAACAAGCGGGGCGACGTGCTTACCTCGGGCAAGCTCAGCGCCGCCTCGCAGGAAACGCTCAGCGTGATCGGCATGGACGTGGCGCAGTGCGAAAAGGATGTCACCGCCTGCCAGAAGACCCTCGCCGACACCGATGTCCTGCCCGAGGAGCAGCGCTTGTCGGCGCAGTCCGAGCTCTGGGTGAAGACCGCGCTCGCGCTGACCCCCAAGCCCAAGGACCGCGAGAAAACGCCGATGTCCGATGCCGCGCTGGATGCCTGGCTGGAAGCGGCGCGCTATGCCTATGCGTACCTGTTCTTCAGCGGGCGCACGCCGTCCGACCGCGCCTTCGAGGATCGCCAGACCCAGGTCCGCGATTACTACAACTACGCCGCCGAGCAGACCGCCGCGGTGGTGTTCAAGCGCAGCCGCGAAAGTGCGCTCGAGGGCGAGGACTACAACGCCGCCGTGGCCGGTGAGCGCTGGACGCTGACCTCCGATTTCGATGAGCTGCGCATGCAGAGCATCCCGACCCGGATGGTGTCCGCCTCGGCGGTGAGCTTCGCCGGCCTGCGCAGCACCTATCGGCGCGATGGCTTCGGTGCCGAGCTGGTGGTGATCATGGACCCGCCCAAGCTGGTGGCCCCGGCCGATGGCGAAAAGGCGGAGATTCCGCAGTACAGCGAGATGTCGGCGATCAACGCCACCGCGCTGCTGCGTTTCAAGGGCGACGACCTGCGGCAGGTGCTCGATACCACCCAGGTGCTGTTCGATGTGTACTCGCCCGAGTCCACCGAAAGCGTGGACCTGCACGGTGAGAAGGTGCCGCTGGCCGGCAACTTCACCGCCGCCTACGGTATGTGGCTGGCGCAGTCCGGCTTCGCCACGCAGTCGCTGCGCACGCTGTTCGGCCTGAGCGAAGGCATCGGCGCGCCGCACATGTACCTGATGCAGCCGTGGGATCCGAACCGCCGCATCATCTTCATGCTGCATGGCCTGGGCAGCAGCCCGGAGGCCTGGGTGAACGTGGCCAACGAGATCATGGGCGATCCCGAGCTGCGTCGGCACTTCCAGGTCTGGCAGGTGTATTACCCGACCAATGCCCCGATCGCGCTCAACCGCTACGAGATCGACCAGGCCTTCGACAACACGCTCAAGCACTTCGATCCGACCGGCAGCACGCCGGCATCGAAGGACATGGTGTTCATCGGGCACAGCATGGGCGGCGTGCTCGCGCGCCTGCTGGTCAGCTCGTCCGGTGATGTGCTCTGGAACGACCTGCTGGCCAACTACGACCTCAAGGGCGAGCGCCTCAAGCGCGTGGAGGCCAAGCTGGGCCCGCTGCTGCACTTCACGGCCGAACCGAACGTGGAGCGGGCAATCTTCATCGCCGCCCCGCACAAAGGCACGGATATCGCGGGCAACCGGGTAGGGCGGCTGATCGGCCGGCTGGTGCGGTTGCCGATCACCCTGCTGGGCAAGTTCGAGGATGTGTTCCTGACCCTGCAGGAATCCGAATCGGCCAACAGCACCACCAAGCTGCAGATTCCCAACAGCATCGACAACCTCAAGGCCAGCGATCCGTTCGTGAAAGCGGCTGGTGCGCTGCCGATCACGCCGGGCCTGAAGTACCACTCGATCATCGCCCAGCGCAAACCGGAGGTGCCGCTGCTGCAGTCCGACGATGGGCTGGTGCCGTACTGGAGCGCGCACCTGGATGGCGCGGTCTCGGAGAAGGTGATCATCTCCGGGCACAGCGTGCAGGAAACCCCGCAGGCCGTGCTGGAGATCCGTCGGATCCTGCGCGAGGATCTGAAAGAGGTCGGCGACACGCACCCGTAAGGAGCGTGTCCCGCCGAGGGTCAGATGCGCCGCGCGACGACGACGCTCAACAGTGCCAGCACCAGCATGATCGCGAAGGTCAGCAGGTAGCCCAGCGCTTCCCGGCCGTCCAGGAACAGCGCGAACAGCGAGCCGGACACCGCCAGCGTGGTCGCCACGGCCAGCGCTTCGCTGAGCTGCAGGGCGGAGGTATTGGCACCCTGCTGCGCCGGCGGTGACAGCGACAGGGTGAGCACCGACAGGCTGGGATAGATCAGGCCCATGCCCAGCCCGGTCAGCACCCAGCCGAGCATCGCCGCCCACAGCGGCATGCCCGGCTGGATCGCCAGCGACGTGGCCAGGATGCCCGCGCACATCAGCAGCGCGCCGGCCTGCAGCAACTGCCGGCGCGACCAGCCACGCTGCTGGTGGCCCTGCAGCCACGAGCCGGAGAACCAGCCCAGCGCGCCCAGGCTCAGTGCGATACCGGCCACGACCGGCGTCAAGCCACGTTCGCGCTGCAGCAGCAAGGGCAGGAAGGCTTCGCAGCCGAAGAACGCGGAGGCCGCGATCCCGCGCAGCGCGATCACGCTGGGCAGTCCGCGGCGCAGGGTCAGCGTGCCGGTCGGCAACAGCTTCCAGCTGCACAGCGCCAGCACGCCCAGTGCCGGCATCAGCAGCGCCACGGCCCGCCATCCCTGCTGCTGCCCGCCGATGTACAGGGCCAGCGCGCCCAACGAAGCACCCACTGCCCACGGCACGATGTTGCGGCCGGTGCTGCCCGCGGTGACTACGCCGACCTGCCGCAGGGCAGGGCGCAGCAGCAGGGCGGCCGGGATCGCCAGCAGCGGCACGATCAGGAACACCCAGCGCCAGCCGAGGTGCTGCACGATCAGGCCGCTGATGCTGGGCCCGATCAGCGAGGGGACCACCCAACCGGCGGAGAACGCCGCGAAGACGCGCGGCCGCATCGGCTCGGGAAACGAGCGCCCCACCAGCACGTACAGCGCGACCGAAATCGCACCGGCGCCCAGGCCCTGCATCAGGCGCCCGAGCACCAGCACTGGCATGTGCTGGGCGAAACCGGCCACCAGCAGGCCCGCGATGAAACAGGCCAGGCCCAGCCACAGCGGTCGCGCCGGGCCGCGCTGGTCACTCCAGCGCCCGGACAGCGTCATGCCGATCACGCTGGTGGCCAGGGTGCCGCCGAACGCCAGGGCGTACAGGCGCAGTCCGTCCAGGTCGTGGGCCACGGTCGGCATCGCCGCGGCCACGGCCAGCGCCTCGAACCCATGCAGCGAGACCAGTGCGACCATCCCGATCGTGGTCGCGCGATAGGCCGGCGACAGGATCGACGGGATCGGGGTGTCCTCCACCGGAGCGGTGATGGGGGGCGAGGAAACGTCAGCGGACATGCGGATTCCAGACATCGGGAGGAGGGCCGGGCTTGCAGTACACCCCCGGCGGCGCGCAGGATGCCACCTGAACCATGGTTGAGGTCAAGCAGTGATAGCGCAGGAATTGAGTGTAGGCGAAGTCGCCAAGCGGAGCGGCGTCGCCGTCTCGGCGTTGCATTTCTACGAGCGCAAGGGCCTGATCCACAGCCTGCGCACCGCCGGCAACCAACGCCGTTTCGCGCGCGATGTACTGCGCCGGCTGGCGGTGATCCGCGTGGCCCAGCGGGTCGGAATGCCGTTGGACGCGGTGGCGACCGCGTTTGCCGCCCTGCCCGAGAACAAGACGCCGACCAAGGCCGAGTGGGCGAAGATGTCGGCGCTGTGGCGCAGCGAGCTGGACCAGCGCATCGAGCAGTTGCTGCTGTTGCGCGACCAGCTCACCGACTGCATCGGCTGTGGGTGCCTGTCGTTGAAGCGCTGCCGGCTGACCAATCCCGGCGACACGCTGGGTGAACATGGCGATGGCCCCCGCCGCTGGGAGTAGCGCCGGCCACTGGCCGGCTCTCGTAGTGCCCTCCGTCGCCGGGAGCCGGCCAGCGGCCGGCACTACCGGTCCCGGTGTTGCAGGGATATCGAGGTACCCGCCATGTGGGAGGTAGTGCCGGCCGCTGGCCGGCACCGCCCTCACCAGACGGTGAACACCTGCCCGCTCTGTATCCCTTCCACGCTGCGCTGGTACGCCAGCGACGCGCGCTGCGCGGTCACCGGTTCGAAGCCCGGGAAATACGCACCGTAGTCGTCCATCGACTCGGCCAGCACGTTCGGGCTGACCGCATTGACGCGCAGCCCGCGCGGCAGCAGTTCGCAGGCGGCCGCACGCACGAACCCTTCGAGCGCGGCGTTGGCGGCGGTAGCGTTGGCACCGTCGCGGATCGGCTGGGCGCTGATGATGCCGCTGGTCAGGGTGATCGAGCCGCCGCTGTTCAGGTGATGCTGGGCGGCCAGGCTCAACCGCACCTGGCCGAGCAGCTTGTCCTGCAGCCCCAGGTTGAAGTCGGCCGGCCGCATCTGCGCCAGCGGGCCGAAGTGCACCTGGCCGGTGGTCGCGATCACTGCATCGACCTTGCCCACCTTCGCGAACAGCGCGTCCACGCTGGCGTCGTCGGTCAGATCGACCTGCACGTCGCCGCCGTGGCGACCGGCGCGGATCAGTTCGTGGTGGACGCCGAGGGTGTTGGCGACCGCCTGGCCCAGGGTGCCGCTGGCACCGACAAGCAGGATCTTCATGTGCATGTTTCCCTTAAGCGTAGGGGGTAGTGCCACGCCCTGCGTGGCTGCGTCTGGTCGTCAATCATTCGCCGCCGACAATGCCTGCCCGCGTGTCGTCGCCGCGTCGATCGCGCGCGCGACCATGGCTTCAAAGCCATCCGCCTGGAAGCTTTCGATCGCCGCCTGGGTAGTGCCGTTCGGCGAGGTCACGCGGCGACGCAGCTCGGCCGGGGCTTCGCCGGATTCGTCCAGCATGCGCGAGGCACCGAGCAGGGTCTGCACGACCAGCGTGCGGGCCGCGTCGGCGGGCAGGCCCTGGGCGATGCCGGCGGCTTCCATCGCTTCGGCCAGCAGGAACACGTAGGCCGGGCCACTGCCGGAGACGGCGGTGACCGCATCCATGCGCGCTTCGTTGTCGATCCACACGGTGCGCCCGGCGCTGGCCAGTACGCTATCGGCCTGCGCGCGCTGCGCGTCGCTCACCGCGGCGGTGGCGAACAGCCCGGTGACGCCGGCGCCGAGCAGGGCCGGCGTGTTGGGCATCGCACGGACGACGGCCTGGCCGCCACCCAGCCACCGGTCCAGCTGGCCGCTGGTGATGCCCGCGGCGATGGAGACCACCAGCGGCTGCTTGCCGTGCGCGATATCGGTCAGCGACGCGCAGACATCGCGCAGCACCTGGGGCTTCACCGCCAGCACCCAGACCGAGCCCTGCGCGGCGGCTTCGCTCGCGCTGGCGTAAGTCCTGATGCCGAATTCGGCGGTCAGCTGCTCACGCAGTCCGGTCACCGGCTCGGCGACGTGGATGCTGGCCGGGGCCACGCCCTGGCGGACCAGGCCGGCGATCAGGCTGCGGGCCATGTTGCCGCCGCCGATGAAGGTGATGGGGGACGTGCTCATGAACTCTCCTTGGAACGGGTGGGGCGCTCAGGCCGGTCGCGGGCGGGCGCCGAACAGCGCGGTGCCGATGCGGACCATCGTGGCGCCATGGGCAATGGCTTCAGGGTAGTCGCTGCTCATCCCCATCGACAGCGTATCCACCTGCGGATGCGCTGCGGCGAGCGTGGCGAACAACGCGGCCATGCTGGTGAAGGCCGCCTGGCGGCGGTCCGCCTCCGGCCAGGGCGCCGGGATCGCCATCAGCCCGCGCAGGCGCAGCTGCGGGGCGGCGGCGATGGCCGCGGCGAGCGTCTCGATGTCCGGTGGGGCGCAGCCGTGCTTGCTGTCCTCGTCATCGATGTTGACCTGGATCAGGACGTTCAGCGGCGGCTGGCCGGGCGGACGGTGCGCGGCCAGCGCGGTGACCAGCTTGGGCCGGTCCACGCTCTGCACCCAGTCGAAATGGCGGGCGGCCAGCTCGGCCTTGTTGGACTGCAGGTGGCCGATCAGGTGCCATTCCAGGCCCAGTGTCGCCAATGCCTCGATCTTGGCCACCGCTTCCTGCACGTAGTTCTCGCCGAAGGCCCGCTGGCCCTGCGCGGCCAGGGCCTGCACGGCCTCGGCCGGCTGGGTCTTGGAGACCGCCAGCAGGACGGGATCTGGCCGCCCGGCGGCCACCGCCGCGTTGTGCAGGTTCGTCAGGATGGCAGGCAGGGTCTGGGTGGTCACGGCGGGTCCGGTGGAACAGGGGCTGGAGCGTATTGTGCACATCTCGCTCTATACTGCCGCCCGGGGAAAGAACCTTCCAGTCGCAGCAGTCATGGGGAGTAGCAGCGCATGGATATCGCCGAACTATTGGCGTTTTCTGTAAAGAACAAAGCGTCGGATCTTCATCTGTCGGCCGGCCTGCCGCCGATGATCCGCGTCGACGGCGATGTCCGTCGCATCAACATCCCGGCCCTGGACCACAAGCAGGTCCATGCGCTGGTGTACGACATCATGTCGGACAAGCAGCGTCGCGATTACGAAGAATTCCTCGAGGTCGATTTCTCGTTCGAGATTCCCTCGCTGGCGCGCTTCCGTGTCAACGCCTTCAACCAGAACCGCGGCGCGGGTGCGGTGTTCCGTACCATTCCGTCCGAGGTGCTCACGCTGGAAGACCTGGCCGTGCCGCCGATCTTCCGCGAGCTGATCGATCAGCCGCAGGGCCTGATCCTGGTGACCGGCCCGACCGGTTCGGGCAAGTCGACCACGCTGGCAGCGATGATCGACCACATCAACAAGAACGAGTACGGCCACATCCTCACCGTCGAGGATCCGATCGAATTCGTGCACACCTCGCAGAAGTGCCTGATCAACCAGCGCGAAGTGCATCGCGATACGCACGGCTTCAACGAAGCGCTGCGCTCGGCCCTGCGTGAAGACCCGGACATCATCCTGGTCGGCGAACTGCGCGATCTGGAAACGATCCGCCTGGCGCTGACCGCCGCGGAAACCGGCCACCTGGTGTTCGGTACGCTGCACACCAGCTCGGCGGCCAAGACCATCGACCGCATCATCGACGTGTTCCCCGCCGGCGAAAAGCCGATGGTGCGCTCGATGCTGTCCGAGTCGCTGCGCGCGGTGATCTCGCAGGCGCTGCTGAAGAAGGTCGGTGGTGGGCGTACCGCGGCCTGGGAAATCATGGTCGGCACCCCGGCCATCCGCAACCTGATCCGCGAAGACAAGGTCGCGCAGATGTACTCGGCGATCCAGACCGGCCAGCAGATGGGCATGATGACCCTGGACCAGCACCTGCAGGACCTGGTCAAGCGCAGCCTGATCACCCGCAACCAGGCGCGCGAGTACGCCAAGGACAAGCGGATTTTCGAATAGTGGTAGTGCCGGCCGCTGGCCGGCTCCTGAAAACCTTCGGAGTACACCGCGATGAGCACCACCACCATCGACTTCACCTCGTTCCTCAAGCTGATGGCGCACCAGAAGGCGTCGGACCTGTTCATCACCGCGGGCATGCCGCCGGCGATCAAGGTCAACGGCAAGATCTCGCCGATCACCCAGACCCCGTTGACGCCGCAGCAGAGCCGCGACCTGGTGCTGAACGTGATGACGCCGGCGCAGCGCGAAGAGTTCGAGAAGACCCACGAATGCAACTTCGCCATCGGCCTGTCCGGTGTCGGCCGCTTCCGCGTGAGCTGCTTCTACCAGCGCAACCAGGTCGGCATGGTGCTGCGCCGGATCGAGACGCGCATTCCCACCGTGGAAGAGCTGAGCCTGCCGCCGATCATCAAGACGCTGGCGATGACCAAGCGCGGCATCATCCTGTTCGTGGGCGCCACCGGTACCGGCAAGTCCACCTCGCTGGCGGCGATGATCGGCTACCGCAACCACAATTCGACCGGCCACATCATCACCATCGAAGACCCGATCGAATTCGTGCACAAGCACGAGGGCTGCATCATCACCCAGCGCGAAGTCGGCATCGATACCGACAGCTGGGAAGCCGCGCTGAAGAACACGCTGCGCCAGGCGCCGGACGTGATCATGATCGGCGAAGTACGTACCCGCGAGGGCATGGACCACGCCATCGCCTTCGCCGAAACCGGCCACCTGGTGCTGTGCACGCTGCACGCCAACAACGCCAACCAGGCGATGGACCGCATCATCAACTTCTTCCCGGAAGACCGCCGCAACCAGCTGCTGATGGATCTGTCGCTGAACCTCAAGGGCGTGGTCGCGCAGCAGTTGATTCCGTCGCCGGATGGCAAATCGCGCAAGGTCGCGATGGAGATCATGCTGGGTACGCCGCTGGTGCAGGATTACATCCGCGACGGCGAAATCCACAAGCTCAAGGAAGTGATGAAGGAGTCGGTGCAGCTGGGCATGCGCACCTTCGACCAGAGCCTGTTCGAGCTGTACCAGGCGGGCGAGATCAGCTACGAAGACGCGCTGCGCTACGCCGATTCGCAGAACGAAGTGCGCCTGCGGATCAAGCTCTCGCAGGGCGGCGATGCACGCACGCTGTCGCAGGGGCTGGATGGGGTGGAGATTTCCGAGGTCCGCTGAGCGGGCGGTGGGCGCACGACCAACGGTCGTGCGCTACCGGTGCCACGCAACCCGGGCAGGTGCCGACCGTTGGTCGGCACGCGCCTCACCCGCGGATGAAGGCCAACAGGTCCGCGTTGATCACCTCCGCATGCGTGGTACACATTCCATGCGGATAGCCTTTGTAGACCTTCAGCGTGCCGTGCCTGAGCAGCGTGATCGCCAGCTCCGCCGAATCGGCGATCGGCACGATCTGGTCGTCGTCCCCATGCATCACCAGCACCGGGACGTCGATCTTCTTCAGGTCCTCGGTGAAGTCGGTTTCCGAAAAGGCCTTGATGCAGTCGTAGTGGGCGTTGACCGCGCCCATCATGCCCTGCCGCCACCAGTTGTCGACGATGCCCTGCTGCGGGGGCGTGCCCTCGCGGTTGAAGCCGTAGAACGGAATCGGCACGTCGCGGTAGAACGCGGCACGGCCGGTCACCAGTGCCTGCCGGAAGCCATCGAAGACCTGCTTCGGCGTGCCGCCCGGGTTGGCCTCGCTTTTGACCATGATCGGCGGTACCGCACCGATCAGCACCGCTTTGGCCACGCGTCCGGGTTTGGCCTGTGCCACGTAGTGCGCGACTTCGCCGCCGCCGGTGGAATGCCCGATGTGGATCGCATCGCGCAGGTCCAGGTGATCGGCCAAGGCGTTGACGTCGGCGGCGTAGGTGTCCATGTCATGCCCACCACGGGTCTGCGATGAGCGGCCATGGCCGCGGCGGTCGTGGGCGATCACGCGATAGCCCTGCAGCAGGAAGAACTGCAGCTGGCTATCCCAGTCATCGGCGCTGAGCGGCCAGCCGTGATGGAACACGAGGGGCTGGCCCTTGCCCCAGTCCTTGTAGAAGATCTCGGTGTTGTCGGCGGTGGTCACGTAGGGCATGGCGGGGAACTCCTGAGGGAGGGAAGGGCACGGCGGGGTACCCGTGCATGCTGCGTCTACAGGGTGTTCAGGCGGGATGAAAGGTGGATGTCGATTTCGGGTCGCTGGCCGGCTGAATCGATTTCACCAGCATCTGTCACGCCGATCGTGTCTAATACCGCTCCCCACGTCACACCCCCACCCCCATGTCCCTTGATTCCCATGGCCCCGCGCCGTGCGACGACGCTGACGGCCATCTGGTCACCGCAGGTCCGCTGACCCCGCCCCCGGACAGCGCCGGCACCGTGGCCGACGAGAACGCCTTGCGCCATTCCGTGGCCGAGGACGTGCAGGGCATGATCCTGGCGACCCTGGTCGCTTCGCTCGGCCTGGCGATCTTCGCCAAGGGCGGGCTGATGATCGGTGGCATGGCCGGGCTGGCGTTTCTGGCCCACTACGCCTTCGGCTGGAACTTCGGTCTGGTATTCGTGCTGGTCAACCTGCCGTTCTACTGGGTGGCCGTGCGGCGCATGGGCTGGGAGTTCACCCTGAAGACCTTCGCCGCGGTCACTGCCTGCGGCGTGCTGACCGACCTGCTGCCGCGCTGGGCCGATTTCGCCCACATGAGCTCGCTGTACTCGGCCATCGTCGGCGGCGCGCTGGCCGGCCTGGGCATCCTGTTCTACATCCGCCATCGGGCCAGCCTGGGTGGCATCGGCATCCTGGCGGTGTACCTGCAGCGCACCCGCGGCTGGAGCGCCGGCAAGGTGCAGATGTCCTTCGACACGCTGCTGATGTGCGTGGCGTTCTCGGTGCTGTCCCCGTCCAAGGTGATGTACTCGGCGATCGGCGCGGTGGTGCTCAGCCTGGTGCTGATGTTCAACCACCGCCCGGGCCGCTACATGGGCGTCTGACGCCCGGTCATTCCCCCTGCGGCGGGACCGGCACAAGGGCCACACCGGAGACCCAGCGGCGGCTGCGCAGGTCCAGCGAGGCCACCTGCTCGCCGGGGCCGCGGTACAACCACAGCTGGCAGCACAGCGCATGGTCGCCGGCATAGCTGCTGCGCAGGGCGATGAGGGTCGCGCTGTAGCACTGGCGGCCCGAGCGGATCACGGTGTCGGCCGCGGTGTCGAAGGTGTAGCTGCCCGCGCCCCGCCACGGCCAGATCTCCGCTTCACCGGGGTCGGTGCCGGCTGGGACCGGGCAGCGTGCCTGTTCGTCGCCGAAATGGGCGACGCCGTCGCCGTCGATGGTCAGCGCGCCCAGCAGCCGCTCGATGTGCCGGAGCAGGCGGCGGTCGGTGGCGATCGCCGTCGCCCGGGCATCCAGCGGGTCGCCGTCGACATGCATGACCGGATCGGCCAGCCGATGCTCGCGGCCGTAGCGCACCTTCAACTGCTGCGTGGGGCTGCGCTCGCGCGGATCGGCCGACAGGGGCCGGTTCAGCAGCAGGGTGTCGCCGTAATAGTCGCCGTCGCGGTAGGCGATGTAGCTGACCCCGTCGATGCGCAGCCAGTACAGGCCCTGGTCGCTGCCACGTCCGCTCAGGCCGTACTGGCCCTGTGCCCATGGGCGCTGGGGGTCCAGGCTGTCCGGCACGACGAAGCCGCGCTGCGGATCCCGCCGCAGCATGTCTACCTGCGTGTACAGGCCGGTGCCGCCGCTGTAGGCGCTCTGCACCAGGTCGCGCTGGCCGTCGCCATCCAGATCGAGCAGGGACAGCGACAGCTCGCCCATCTCCACCGGCACGGTGTGCTGGGCATCGGTTTCGCGCAGGTAGCGGCTCACCGCGTCCCAATCGGCCGGGGTGACGGTGGGCGGGCGCACCAGCGCGGGCAGCGGCGCATCGCTGTCGCCGGCCACCGGGATCTGCAGGTCGATGCCGGTCCCGTCGCGGTAACGGGCCAGCACGGTGTCGATCGGGGCGGGGTCGTCGGCCGGCATCGCGGCGATTTCCGCGCGCAGGCGCGCCAGCACGTTGTCCAGGCCGGTGGCCCCGGCCAGCGAGGGGACGGTGAGAGCGGCGAGCAGCGCGGCCCGCAGTGCGGTGTGCCTCACGCCTGGCGCCATGCCGGTTTGAGCGTGTCGATGCGCTTGAACACGGGGCAGTCCGGGCGGTGCGCGCCGGGCAGGTAGCCCAGGCTCATCAGGAACTCGCCGGTGATCTCCCCGCCGGTGAAGCGGAAGGTCTTCTTGAACAGCTTCACCCAGCCGGCCTTGTCCAGCGGGTGGTGGGCATCGAGCCAGGCGACGAAACTGCCGTGGCTGGCCCGCAGCTGCTGGATCACCTGGGCGTTGTGGACCGCCGCATGGACCTTGAGCCGGTTGCGGATGATGCGGGCGTCGTTGAGCAGGCGCTCGATGTCGCGCTCGCCATAGGCGGCCACCGTGTCCACGTCGAAGCCGTCGTACGCGGCGCGGAAGCCCTCGCGCTTCTTCAGGATGGTCTCCCAGCTCAGACCGGCCTGGTTGATCTCCAGGATCAGCCGCTCGAACAGCTCGCGCTCCTCGCGCTGCGGGAAGCCGTACTCGTGGTCATGGTAGTGGCCGTGGACCGGATGACCCGGGGCGATGAGGCAGTAACCGGACACGTGCAGCTCCTTGCGATGGCGGATCGGGCGCGCGGGCCGGGGCACGCGCGCAGGCCTGCATTATGTCAGCGCGAAAGCGCACATCACGGCCAGCGGCTAGAATGGGGCCATGTCTGAATTGTCCACTTCGCTTGCCCACCACCTGCTGGTCGCGCTGCCGTCGCTGACCGACCCCACCTTTGCCCGTACCGTGGCGCTGATCTGCCAGCACGACGAGAACGGCGCGATGGGCGTGCTGGTCAACCAGCCCTCCGACTACACCCTCGGCGAGGTGCTGGCCCAGATGGACATCACCACCACCAGCGACACCCTGCGCAGCCAGGTCGTGCTCAACGGCGGCCCGGTGCATCCCGAGCGCGGCTTCGTGATCCATGACGATGCGCGCAGCTGGGATTCCAGCCTGGCCGTGGACGAGGGCGTGTTCCTCACCACCTCGCGCGACATCCTTGAAGCGATGGCCCGCGGCGAAGGCCCGCGCAACGCGCTGGTCACCCTGGGCTGCGCCGGCTGGAGCGAAGGGCAGCTGGAAACCGAACTCGCCGAGAACAGCTGGCTGGCCGTGCCGGCCGATGCCGAGCTGCTCTTCAGCACCCCGTTCGACGAGCGCTGGCAGGGCGCGGCGGCACGCATCGGCGTTGACCTGTTCCGCCTCACCGATTACAGCGGCCATGTCTGAGCCGGCGGCACCAGCGCGCGCCGCGGCCACGCCGCCGACCATCCGCCGTGATGGCACGGTGCTCGGCTTCGACGTCGGTTCGCGCCGCATCGGCGTGGCCATCGGCAGCTCGTTCGGCACCCATGCGCGCGCGATCGCGGTGGTGGATGTGCACGGCAACGGACCGGACTGGACCGCGGTCGAGCGCCTGATCAAGGAATGGCGGCCCGACGGCCTGGTGGTTGGCGATCCGCTGACCCTGGACGGCCAGGACCAGCCCAACCGCAAGCGTGCGCAGGGCTTTGCCCGCCAGCTGCGGGAACGTTTCAAACTGCCGGTGGTGCTGGTCGACGAGCGCTCCAGCTCGGTCGAGGCGGCACGCCGGTTCGCGGTCGAGCGCGCCGAAGGCCGCAAACGCCGCCGCGATGCCGCTGCGCTGGACGCCGTCGCCGCGGCGGTCATCATCGAACGCTGGCTCTCCAGCCCGGATGACGCCACCCCCGTTTCCTGACCCTCAGACCCTGCCCATGACCGCCTCGCAACTCGATTCCGATGGACGCCTGCGCCACCTGCTGACCCTGGAAGGTCTGCCCCGCGAAACCCTGCTGCAGCTGCTCGACCGCGCCGGCCAGATCCGTGATGCGGCCGTTGGCCGGGTCGGCAACAAGCGCCACGTGCTCGGCGGCTCGGCGGTCTGCACGCTGTTCTTCGAACCCTCCACGCGCACCCGCAGCTCGTTCCAGCTGGCCGCGCAGCGGCTGGGCGCGGACGTGCTCAACTTCGACGCCTCCACGTCCTCCACCCGCAAGGGCGAGACCGCCTGCGACACGCTGAAGAACCTGGAAGCGATGGGCGTGCGCGGCTTCGTGGTGCGCCATCCCGATGATGGCGCGGTGGCGGCGCTGGCGGCGGCGGCGGGCGAGGGCACGGCCCTGGTCAACGCCGGCGACGGCCGCAGCGCGCACCCGACCCAGGGCCTGCTGGACATGCTCACCCTGCGCCAGGCCAAGGGCAGCGATTTCTCGAAGATGAAGGTCATCATCGTCGGCGACGTGAAGCACTCCCGCGTGGCCCGCACCGACCTGCATGCCCTGCGTACGCTGGGCGTCGGCGAGATCCGCGTCTGCGGCCCGCAGTCGCTGCTGCCGGACGATGACACGCTCAAGGGCTGCATCGTCGGCGATGATTTCGACGCCATGCTGGAAGGCGCCGATGCGCTGATGATGCTGCGCCTGCAGCGCGAGCGCATGGAAGAAGGCCTGGTGCCTTCGCTGGAGCAGTACCACGCGCAGTACGGCCTGGATGCCGCGCGCCTGAAGCGTGCGGGCACCGACGCCGCCGTGCTGCACCCGGGCCCGATCAACCGCGGCGTGGAGGTCACCGACGAGGTGGCCGACGGCCCGCAGTCGTGGGTCCTGCGCCAGGTCGCCAACGGCGTCGCGGTGCGCATGGCGGTGCTGGAAACCTTGCTGGGGTAAAACGTCCCGGCCCGCGGTAGGCCTACGGTGGGCATCGACCGTTGGTCGATCCGCATGACCGGTAGTGCCGGCCGCTGGCCGGCGCCCGATGTCCGTTGCGGAGCCGGCCAGCGGCCGGCACTACCGGTCATGAGGCCATAGGGTCCATGCGTACGGGTAGTCTCCGATCTGCTCTGACAGACCTGCCCGGACCGGATTGCCCAGGATGTACATCGCATGCCGACGCAGCGAAGCATCGGAGCGAACGGCGTGATCGTGGTAACCCGCTTGCCACAGCGCACCACCGCGACCCTGCGCGCGATTGATCGCCAAGGCGGTCGACGATTTGAAGCGTCGAGCGATGTCGGCGAGCGGCTTCGTTCTCAGTTCCAGCAACCAGTGCAGATGGTCGGGCATGACGACCCAGGCAAGGGATCGTATATATCCACGTTCGTCCATTTCCCTCAGGCCGAACATGGCGATCGCGGAAACGTCGGGATCATCAAACCAACGCCGACGGTTGTGGCAGACCATCGTAAGGACGTAGGTCTGCCCTGGAATCGAACAGCGCCCTGCGCGTAGTCGAGAAGAACTCATAGCGCATCGTCAGTGATTCCGCAGCACCACGGTGTCGGGCAAGGGCGCAGGCGCTTATCGCGGAACACCACGAGAGCGTAGTGCCGGCCGCTGGCCGGCCACGACGTGATGAGGGTAGTGCCGGCCGCTGGCCGGCTCCACAGGATCCACGGCGTGATGAGCGTAGTGCCGGCCGCTGGCCGGCTCCCCGGAGCGTCTGCGATCACGAACAGCATGGAGCGATGACGGAATCTTGCGGAGCCGGCCAGCGGCCGGCACTACCTGAGGGTGTCAGGATTTCTGCGGAGCCGGCCAGCGGCCGGCACTACCTGATGGTGCCAGGATTTCTGCGGAGCCGGCCAGCGGCCGGCACTACCTGAAGGTGTCAGGATTTCTGCAGAGCCGGCCAGCGGCCGGCACTACCTGAAGGTGTCAGGATTTCTGCGGAGCCGGCCAGCGGCCGGCACTACCGAAAATGCGCATCACCGCCTTTGCGCCCACAGCCATTCCCACATCGCGGCATCGGCATACGTCGCGTCCCACGCGTTGTGGTTGCCGGCGGGGTACTCGGTGTAACGCACATCCTTTGCCCCGGCGTGCTGGAACGCGGCGTGCAGCTTGCGGTCGTCCTCCGGCGGCACCACGTCGTCCAGCGCGCCATGGAACATCCAGATCGGGACGTTTCGCAGGCGCTCGGCGATGGCCGCATACGGATCGGCTTCGTGGGCGACCGCCTCCAAGAACAGGGTGGGGCGCACCGCGCGCGGGGCCAGGACCGCGCCGCACACCGGCACGATCGCGGCGAAGCGCTGTGGCGCGTCCAGCGCGATGTTCCAGCTGCCGTAGCCGCCCATCGACATGCCGGTCAGGTACTGCCGTCGTGGATCCGCGCCGAATTCGGCGATGGCGGCATCCAGCGCGGCCAGCGCAATGCGGTTGTTCTGGCCCGACCACTCCTGGTCATCCGGGGTCTGCGGCAGCACGACCAGCGCGGGGAAGGTGGCGGCGTGCTGGCGCAGGTAAGGCCCGAGACCGGCCTGGGTCTGGCGGCGGCCGTCGCGACCCCGTTCGCCGGAGCCATGCAGGAACAGGACCACCGGCAGCTCGCCGCGCGAGGCGGCTGCCGTGCGCGGTACGAACACCTGGTAGTAGGCGGTCTGGCCATCGACCTTGACCGCACGGCCGACGAACCGTCCCCCTGACGTACCGGGGCTGCTCGCACAGCCGACCAGCGTCATCATCGCCACCGCCCACAGCAGCCATCCACCCCAGCGTCGCGCCATTGTCGTGCCTTGATTGAAATCGATTTCAGTCTAGGCCCGGTGGTGCGTCGGGGCATCTTGCAGTGCATCAGTGCGGGCGCGGTACCGAGGCGAGGATGTCCAGCTGTTCGATCGCCTCGGGGTGACCCTCGGCGGCCGCGGCCTGCACCTGGGCCAGGCTGGGGTGGACCACCAGCAGGATCGGGTTCTCGCACTGCGGGCAGTCGAACTGTGCTTCGTCTTCGTGCAGTTCCATCGGCATCTGCCGCGCGCTGCCCTGCCATTCGCAGGCGGCGCAGGTATAGGTCGCGTCGCGCCAGCCGGGGACGAAGTAATTGTCGAGGGTCACGGCCATGCGGGAGTCCAGGGTCAGTGCAGCAGGATCAGGCTGGCCAGGCCGAGGAAGCTGAAGAAGCCCATGACGTCGGTGACGGCGGTGACCACCACGGTGCCGGCCACGGCCGGATCGACATTCATGCGCTTGAGCAGCAGCGGCAGCAGGACGCCGGCCAGCGCGGCCGCGCAGAAGTTGATGATCAGCGCCATCGTGATCACCAGCGAGAGCAGGAAGCTGTGGAACCAGAGGTAGGCGATGATGCCGACCACGGTGCCGATCAGGGTGCCGTTGATCAGTGCGACCCGCGATTCCTTCCACAGCAGGATGCGCGCGTTGCTCTGGCCGACCTGGCCCAGCGCGATGCCGCGCACCATCAGGGTCAGCACCTGCACGGCCGCATTGCCGCCGACGCCGGCGACGATCGGCATCAGCACGGCGAGGGCGACCACCTTCTGCAGGGTCAGCTCGAACTGGCCGATCACGCTGGCCGCCAGGAACGCGGTGCACAGGTTGATGCCCAGCCAGACCACGCGGCCGCGCACGGCGCGCTTGATCGGCGAGAACAGATCTTCTTCTTCGTCCAGACCGGCCGCGCCCAGCGCCTGGTGCTCGGCCTGCGACCGGATGATGTCGACCACGTCATCGATGGTGATGCGGCCGAGCAGGATGTTGTTGTCGTCCACCACCGGGGCGGAGACCCAGTCATGATCGGAGAACTGGCGCGCGACTTCGTCGGCGCTCTCGCCGACGTCGATCGCCGGCTGCTCGTCATCGATCAGCCGGTTGATCGGGGTGTTGTCTTCGTGCGTCACCAGCGCCGCCAGCGACAGTCGGCCCAGGTACTGATGGCGGCGGCTGACCACGAACAGGTGATCGGTGTGGTCCGGCAGTTCGCCGCGCAGGCGCAGGTACCGCAGCACCACATCGACGTTGACGTCGGCGCGCACGGTCACCACGTCCGGGTTCATCAGGCGACCGGCGCTGTCCTCGGGGTAGGAGAGCACCTGCTCGAGCCGCTCGCGGTTCTCGCGGTCCATCGACTTGAGCACTTCATCGATGACCGTGTCCGGCAGGTCTTCGACCAGGTCGGCAAGGTCATCGATGTCCAGGTCTTCGACCGCGGCGATGATCTCGTCCGGGTCCATGTCGGCCAGCAGGCTTTCGCGCACTTCCTCGCCGACGTGGACCAGCACCTCGCCGTCGTCTTCCGGATCGACCAGGCCCCAGACGATTTCGCGCTTGCCAGGGGGCAGCGATTCGAGCAGGTTGCCGATCTCCGCAGGCGCCAGGGTATTGACCAGCCGGCGCACCGGACCCAGTCGCCCGCTGTCCAGTGCATCGGACAACAGCCGCAGCTGGCGTGCCGTCTTGTCGTGGCGTACGGCTTCGGCCATGCACAGCTCCTGCGGGAAAAGAAAAAGGCCGCTATCCGGTCGAGGATGCGGCATGGGCGGTGGTCACCGCGTCATTATCGCGTGCTTGTGTGTCAATCGGGTAGGGCACGACCGTTGCGATGCGCGGATGCATGCATCGGACGGAGCGCTCCGGTAGTGCCGGCCGCTGGCCGGCAACCACGCATACCGTTCCGAAGGTTCATGCGGAGCCGGCCAGCGGCCGGCATTACCGGTCCAGGCTGGCCTTCTCGATCCAGCGTTCGATCCCGCGACGATCGCGCGCCTGCAGCAGTTTGGGCGCCATTGCCCGCAGCACGGACAGGTCGCTGTCGCGCACCGCGCGGCGCACTTCCAGCAGGGTGCCCGGGTGCAGGCTGAATTCCGTCAGGCCCAGCGCCAGCAGCAGGCGCGTCATCATCGGGTCGCCCGCGATCTCGCCACAGACCGCCACCGGGACGTCGTAGGCCTGGCCGGTGCGCAGGATGTGCGCCAGCAGCCGCACCACCGCCGGATGCAGCGGCGAATACAGCTCGCCCACGGCTTCGTTGTTGCGGTCGGCGGCGAGCAGATACTGGACCAGATCGTTGGTACCGATCGAGAGGAAGTCGACCAGGTCGATGAAGCTCTCCAGCGCGATCGCCGCGGCCGGGACCTCGATCATCGCGCCGAACGGAATGTGCTCGGCGACCTCGTGGCCCTCGGCGCGCAGCAGCTCGGCCTGCTTGTGCAGGCGCCGGCGCACGGCGAGGATTTCCTCGCGGGTGCTGACCATCGGGATCAGGATGCGCAGCTTGCCGTAGGCCGACGCACGCAGGATCGCGCGCAACTGGGTGTCGGCCACTTTCGGCCGGGCCAGCGACAGCCGCACGCCACGCAGACCCAGTGCGGGATTTTCTTCGTTGCTCAGGGTCAGCCCGGTGCGGTCGGCCTTGTCCGCGCCCAGGTCCAGGGTGCGGATGGTGACCGGCCGCCCGCTCATGCCGAGTGCGGCATCGCGGTAGGTCTCGAACTGTTCCTGCTCGTCCGGCAGCTCGTTGCGCTGCAGGAACAGGAATTCGGTGCGGTACAGGCCCAGCCCATGTGCGCCCAGCGCATGCGCCTGGGTGACGTCCTCGCTGGATTCGGCATTGGCCAGCAGGCCGATGTCGACGTTGTCGCGGGTGCGGCTCGGCTTCGTGCGCAGGCGGCCGAGCTCGCGCTGTTCGCGCGCGTGTTCGCGCAGCCGCACGCGGTAATCGCGCAGGTCCGGCGCCTGTGGGTTGATGGTGACCGTGCCGTCGCTGCCGTCCATGATCAGCACGTCGCCGTCGGCGACCTTCTGCAGCACGTTGGGGACGTTGACGATCAAGGGCAGGTGCAGGCTGCGCGCCAGGATCGCGCTGTGCGACAGCGCGCTGCCGCCGGCGGTGACGATGCCGACCACGCCGTGGGCCTGCAGCTGGGCCAGCTCGGAGGGGGCGATGTTGTCGCAGATCAGGATCTCGCCGGCCATGCCTTTGACATCCGGCGGCCGCTTCTGCAGGAAGGCATGGATGCGCCCGATCACATGGTCCAGGTCGTCCATGCGGCTCTTCAGGTAGGCATCGTCCATGCCATCGAAGACTTTGGCCAGCCGATCGCGCTGCACGCGCAGGGCGTAGCCGGCGCTGTACGGGCCGCTGCGGATCAACTCGTCCAGCCCGAACAGCAGCTCCGGGTCATCGAGCAGCAGGGCATGCAGGTCGAGGAACTCGCCGACCTCCTGGTTGAGCGCGCCATGCAGGCGCTGCCGCAGATCGTGCATTTCGCCGCGTGCCGCGTCCACGGCCACATGCAGGCGCTCCAGCTCGGCCTCGATCTTGGCCGGCGGAATGCGCTGCTCGGCGACTTCCAGGGCATGCGGCAGGCGCACCCGGGCGCGGCCCAGGGCATTGCCGCGCGAGGCACCGTGGCCGGACAACAGCATCGCCCCGGACGCGGTCCGGGCCGGTGCGGAAGAACCCGATCGCGGTTGCCCCCCCATGCTCAGTTGTCCTCGTCGAAACGCCGTTCGAACAGGGCCACCACCGCGTCCATCGCGGCGGCTTCGTCTTCGCCGTCGATGCGCACGGTGACCGGGGTGCCCTGGCCGGCGGCCAGCAGCATGACGCCCATGATGCTCTTGGCATTGATCTCACGGCCTTTGGCGGCCATGGTCACGTTGCAGCGGAACGGCGCCAGCTCCTGCACCAGCTTGGCAGTGGCGCGGGCATGCAGGCCCAGGCGGTTGGATACGGTGAGTTCACGTTCAAGCATCGTCGACAATCGCTCCATTGCGAGTGCCTGCCGCGGCTGTGGCAGGCAGTTGATCCAGTCCCTGTTCCGGATAATTCATCACCCGCATCAACATCGGCAGGCTCAGCGCCGAAACCCGGCGTGCCGGGGTGCCCAGACGCGCCAGTTGCCCGGCCAGATTGCTGGGGCTGGCGCCGTACAGGTCGGTCAGGATCAGCACGCCCTGGCCACTGTCCACCCGGCGCAAAGCGGCCGAGGCGAGCGGGAGCAGGACGTCCATATCTGCGTCGAACGGTACTTCGAAAGCTTCGGTCTTCAGCGGCAGGTGCCGCAGCAGCCGTGTCGCCACGTCCAGCAGGGCCGTGCCGACACCGGGATGAGTTACGAGGAGAATGCCACAGGTCATTCCCGAACGTTAACAGGTCAACATGAATTGGCGATAGCACGCGTGAAAGACTGCTGTGTTCCGCGGTTCAGCGTGCCGATGGCCTGTCCCGGGTCGGGGCAGGACAGGGCGGTCCGGAAGCGACGGATTCAGTCCAGTTCCCGGTGGAAGGTGGCCACTTCGGGCCAGCCCTGGTCGCGGGCATGGCGGGCCATGCGCTCGGCCATGTAGACCGAGCGGTGCTTGCCGCCGGTGCAGCCGAAGGCGACGGTGACGTAGCTGCGGGTGTCATTGCCCAGCCGCGGCAGCCAGGTATCGAGGAAATCGACGAGCTGGGCGGCGTAGTGCTGTACATCGGGCTGTTCGTCCAGATGCTCGCGCACGCCGGCGTCGCGGCCGGACAGCGGGCGCAGCTCCGGATCCCAGTGCGGATTGGGCAGTACGCGTACGTCGAACACGAAGTCGGCTTCGGCCGGGACGCCGCGCTTGTAGGCGAACGATTCGAACAGCAGCGAGAGTTTGTTGCCGTGGGCGAGCGCGAATTCGGTCACCACCTTGCGGCGCAGCTGGTGCACGTTGAGGCTGGTGGTATCGATCACCGCATCGGCGGCGCGGCGCAGCGGCGCGGTGAGTTCGCGTTCGCGGGCGATCGCTTCGGGCAGCGACAGGCCGAGCTGGCTCAGCGGATGGCGGCGACGGGTGTCGGCGTAGCGCTTTAGCAGGCTTTCATCGGTGGCATCGAAGAACAGCAGCTGCGCATCCAGGCCGGCGGCCTTGGCGTCTTCGCGCCAGTGCGAGAGCTGGGTCAGGTCGCTCTGCGCGCGGACGTCGATGCCGACCGCGAGTCGTCGCGGGGCTTCGCGGCCGGGATCGCCGAGCAGGCTGCGCACGAAATCCGGCAGCAGGTCGATCGGCAGGTTGTCCGAGCAGTAGTAGTCGAGGTCTTCGAAGGTCTTCAGCGCGACCGTCTTGCCGGAACCGGACAGGCCACTGACGATGATCAGGGTGGCGGCGGCCGGGGCGGAGGCGGGGGCGGAGGTGTTCATGGCGTGCGGCGTTCCAACATGTTGCTGTGGCGGGCGATGAACATCGCGGCCGGGTCGATGCCCTTGGTCCGCAGGATGTGCAGGCGCGTGGCGGCTTCGGTCAGCACGGCCAGGTTGCGGCCGGGCATCACCGGCAGGGTGATCAGCGGCACGTCCAGGTCCAGCACGTGGCGGGTCCCCGAGTCGCCGGTCAGGCGTTCATAGCCGTAGGGGGTGGGCTCGGTCATCGGCTTGGTCAGGTGGACGATCAGCCGAAGGTACTTGTTCTTCTTTACAGCGGTGTCACCGAACATCTCGCGCACGTTGAGCACACCCAGGCCGCGGACTTCGAGCAGGTCCTGCAGCAGCTCCGGGCAGGTGCCGTCGAGCACGTCCGGCGCGATCTGGGTGAACTCGGGGGCATCGTCGGCGACCAGCCGGTGGCCGCGGCTGAGCAGTTCCAGCGCCAGCTCGCTCTTGCCCGAGCCCGCCTCGCCGGTGATCAACACGCCGATCGAGTAGATCTCCATGAACACGCCATGCAGGATCACCCGCGGCGCGAGCGTGCGCGCCAGGTGGTAGGACAGGTGGTTGAGCAGCTCATGACCGCGCTTGGGCGAGATCCACAGGGGGGTCTGCGATTCGTCCGCGGCCGCGCGCAGGTCTTCCGGGCAGGACTGGTTGCGGGTGATCACCAGCGCCAGCGGATGCGACTGCATGATCCGCTCGATGGTCTCCCAGCGCTGGCGCGAGTCCAGCGAGTCCAGCCAGGACAGCTCTTCGGTGCCCAGGATCTGCACCTTGTTCGGGTAGATCGCGTTGAGGTAACCGGCCAGCGAGGGGCGGCGCGAGACCTTGTTGCCGGCTTCCAGCTCACGGCGCTCGCCTTTCTGCCCCGCGATCCAGCGCAGGGCGAGACGGTCACGCTGCTGTTCGAACAGTTCGCGCGCGGTGATGCTGGTATTCATGCGGCACTCGCCGGCGGGGGAAATTCGATGACCCGACGCAGTTCGTCGCCGTCGCGCGCTTCGCGCAGCGCCTGGCGGATGGCCGGCTCGGAGAACAGCTCGGCCAGCTCGGACAGCAGCATCAGGTGTTGATGGGTGTAATGCGCGGGAACGGCGATCGCGAAGACCAGGTCGACCGGCTCATCGCCGCCGAACTCCACCGGCGATTCCAGCCGCAGCAGCGCGCCGCGGGGGCGTTCGAGCAGGGGCGCACGGCCGTGCGGGATGGCGATGCCATGGCCGATGGCGGTGCTGCCCAGCGTCTCGCGCTGGCACAGGTTCTGGTACAGCAGCTCGGCGTTGGCTTCGCGGCAGGCCAGCAGACGGGCTGCGGCCTTCAGCACGCTGTCGCGATCGGCGGCCGGCAGCACCTGCGTGCGGACGGCCGCCAGAAGATCAGTCAGAGGCATGTCGGGGTGGAAACGAGGGCATCAGCCCTCATTGTCGCCCACCGGCAGCGGTTGCGGTGCGTGCTGCTGCTTTTTCTCTTTGTGCTTGATGACCAGGCGGTCGAGCTTGTCGGCCAGGATGTCGATCGCGGCATACATGGTGGGGCCGCTGGCGTCCGCGTGCAGAGTCTGCCCGGGAACATTCACACTCGCATCGGCATGGTGCTCCGGCTTGCGGATCGACAGTTGCACGCGAACCTCGCAGTGCTGGTCGAAGTGCTTCCTCAGCCGTTCCAGCTTGGTCTCCACGTACTCGTTCAGAGCCGGGGTGATCTCAAGGTGGTCCTTGCCAAACGTCTCGATGTGCATCGGGTTTCTCCTTTGTTCGGATGTGCCAATGAACCTTCCCGCCGGGCGCGGTGGAGCGTCAGACGATTCTTACCCTTTCGTGCGAGGCGGAAATGTTCATGGCTTCACGATACTTCGCCACGGTGCGTCGCGCCACCGGTATTCCCGAGGTCTTCAGCAGGTCAGCCAGCTTGGCGTCAGAAAGCGGCTTGCGCGGGTTCTCGTCATCGATCAGGCGGCGCAGCATGGCCTGGATGGCGGTACTGGAGGCTTCGCCACCGCTGTCGGTATCGATCCCCGAAGCGAAGAACCCGCGCAGCGGCAGGGTCCCGCGCGGCGTGCGCACGTACTTGCGGGCGATCGCCCGGGAAATGGTCGATTCGTGCAGGCCGAGCTCGCCGGCCACTTCACGCAGGGTCAGCGGGCGCAGCGCCTGTTCGCCGAACTCCAGGAAGGCGGCCTGCTGGTCGAGCAGGCAGCGCATGACCCGCAGCAGCGTCTCGCCGCGGGCCTCCAGGCCTTTGAGCAGCCAGCGCGCCTCCTGCAGGTGGGCGCGCATGTAACCGGCGTCGGCCTCCCCGCAGCGGCGGATCATCTGTTCATAGCCCCGGTGGATGACCACCCGGGGTCCGGCATGGCCGGCCAGGGCCGCGCGCCAGACGCCGTTCTGTCGCCAGACCACGCAGTCCGGCACCACGTAGCTGTCGTGGGAGAGCTCGCCGATCTGGGTGCCCGGGCGCGGGTCCAGCGAGCGCAGCAGCTGCACCGCGACCTCGACCTCGGCCACCGGCTCGCGCAGCTCGTGCGCGATCCCGGCCACGCCGCTGCGTGGCAGGCGCTCCAGCGGCCCATCGGCGATGCGCCGGGCCAGGGCCAGCCCGGGGGTGTCGGCGGGCAGCACCAGCAGCTGCAGGTCCAGGCACTCGCCCAGCGAGCGCGCACCGACCCCCACCGGATCGAAACGCTGGATCTGGTGCAGCACGGTCAGGATCTCGGCCTCGTCGGCCTGGATGCCCGGGCGCAGGGTCTCGGCGATGGCCGCCAGCGGCTCGCGCAGGTAGCCGTCGTCTTCGAAGGCATCGATCAGGGCCGCGCCGATGCTGCGGTCCCGGGCCGAGAGGTGGGACAGGTGCAGCTGCCAGAGCAGGTGGTCGGCGAGCGATTCGGTCTCGGCCACGCGTTCGGCGGCGCTGCCGTTGTCGTCATCGTCGAAGGAGCCGCCGCTGCTGCCGCTGGTCCAGTCGCCGTCGCCAGGCGACCAGTCATCGCTGGCCGAGACCTGGTGCTCGCCATCGGCGTGGGTATCGGTAGGGGCGGGCGGGGGCGCGTCCTCGCCGGGACTGGCCTCGAGCGCCGGTTCAGCATTCTCGGCCCAGTCCAGCAGCGGGTTGGTCTCCACCGCCTCGTTGATCTCCAGCTCCAGCTCGGCGCTGGACATCTGCAACAGCTTGATCGCCTGACGCAGCTGCGGCGTCATGACCAGGTGTTGCCCCATCGATGTCTGCAGCCGTGCTTTCATGCCTGTGCCGAACGGAAGGAAGGCGTTGCGGCGGCCGCTGGATCAGAGCTTGAAGGTGTCCCCAAGGTAGACGCGGCGGACGTCGGCATTGGCCAGGATCTCGTCCGGCGCGCCCTGTGCCAGCACGCTGCCCTCGTTGAGGATATACGCGCGGTCGCAGATTCCCAAGGTTTCGCGGACATTGTGGTCGGTGATCAGCACCCCGATCCCGCGCTGCTTGAGGTGGGTGACGATGCGCTGGATTTCACCGACCGAGATCGGGTCGACGCCGGCGAACGGTTCATCGAGCAGGATCAGGCGCGGCTTGGCGGCCAGCGCGCGGGCGATTTCACAGCGGCGGCGCTCACCACCGGACAGGCTCGCACCCAGCTGGTCGGCCACGTGGTTGATCTGCAGCTCGTCCAGCAGGCTGGCCAGTTCCTTTTCGCGGCCGGCCTTGTCCAGGTCCTCGCGCAGCTCCAGCACCAGGCGCAGGTTGTCGGCCACGGTCAGCTTGCGGAACACCGAGGGTTCCTGCGGCAGGTAGCCCACGCCCTGCTTGGCGCGGGTGTACATCGGGTCGCTGGTGATGTCCTTGCCGTCCAGCACGATGCTGCCGGCGTCGGTCTCGACCAGGCCGACGATCATGTAGAAGCAGGTGGTCTTGCCGGCACCGTTGGGGCCGAGCAGGCCGACCACTTCACCGGCCTCCAGGGTCAGCCCGAAATCCTTGACGACTTCACGCTGCTTGTAGCGCTTGCGCAGGCCTTTGGCGACGAGCATTACTTCTTGCTCCCGGTGGCCGGCGCAGCGGCAGGCTTGGCCGCCGGCGTCGCCGGTTTGGCGGCCGGGGCGGCCCCCTTGTTCTTGGGCTGGATCACCGTGCGCACGCGCGTCCCGTCGCCGCCGCTCTGCATGTTGCCGGTGCGGGTGTTGTAGGTCATCTTCTGGCCGCTGTTGGTGCCGCGCGGCGATTCGACCTTGTAGTTGCCGGTGAGGATGATCACTTCGCTGTTGACGTTGTAATCCATGTTGTCGGCCCAGGCATTCATCTTGGAGCCGTCATCCATCTCCTGTTCCAGCGTGGCCTGCTTGCCGGTCAGCACGACGCGTTCGATATCGCCGTTCTTTCGGAACAGATCGGCGTTGGCGGCGTGGATCACCAGGGTGCCCTGGGTGATCACCACGTTGCCGCTGAACGTGCACTTGCCCGCATCATCGGTCAGGTTGCAGTCGTTGCTGTTGGATTCCAGGTTCATCGGCTGGTTGCGGTCGGACGACTTGGCCAGCGCCACGCCGGGCAGCAGCAGGGCGAGCAGCGCGAGCTTAGCGGGCAGCGTTCGGTTCATAGCGGGTCTTGACCTGTGAAAGGAGTTTGTACTGCCGGGTTTTCATGTCGGCTTCGAAGCCGACGCCTGTCTGCGACAGGCCCGGGCGGGTCATGGTGACCCGGGCATCGGTCTTGGCACGGTTCTCTTTCGGGAACACATCCAGATGATCGGTGCGGAAGGTGGTGGGCGGCGTGCCGGCAACCTTGGGGCTGTCCCCGCTGACGTTGCCGGTGAGCTTGAGCTGGTCGCCCTTGGCGCTGACCCAACCGCTGTCGCCGCGCAGTTCCCAGTGATTGCCGTCCTGATCGGGCAGCAGGAACAGGGGCGTGGTGATGTTCATCGTCTCATCGCTGCGCGCACGTTCCAGCAGCGGGGCGCGCAGGGTGGTGGATTCCTTGCCCTGTTCGTCCAGCGCCACGATCTGGAAATCATGCAGCACGTAATCCTTGGTGGCGTCGTCCCCCACCTCGGCGGTGCCCTTGTCGCGATCATGCAGCGCCAGCCAGCCGGTGAAGGCGGCAGCCACCAGCAGACCGATGCCGAGAGCGGTACGCAGGTTCATGCGCCGAACCTCGCCAGCACCGCGTCCACATGGCCCTGCGCGGCCAGCAGCACATCGCAGAGCTCGCGCGCCGCGCCCTGGCCGCCGTCGCTGCGGGTCTGCCAGTGCACCCGTTCGGCGATCCACGGGTGGGCATTGGCCGGGGCGACCGCCAGGCCGACCGCGCACAGCGGCGCCAGGTCGGGCAGGTCATCGCCCATGAAGGCCACCTGGTCCAGGCCGATGCCGTGCTGCCCGCACAGCGCCTTGACGCTGGCCAGCTTGTCGCCGACCGCGATCTGGGTATCGATGCCCAGGTCGGCGCCGCGCCGGAGCGCGGACTGGCTGTTGCGCGCGGTGATCAGCACCGGGTGGATACCCTGCTGCTGCAGTAGTTTCAGGCCGAGTCCGTCCTGCACGTAATACGCCTTGCTCTCGTTGCCGTCCTTGTCGTAGTAGAGCCGACCGTCGGTGAGCGTGCCGTCCACGTCGAAGCAGGCCAGCCGGATACGGCCGGCGGCGGCATGCAGGTGGGACGGGAAACCGGGCAACGGGGAGTAAGGCATCGTCTGGGGGGAGCTCAGCTGAATGGAGGAAGACAACTGTGGTTTAAACCACCCGGGCCCGCAACAGGTCATGAATGTTGAGTGCGCCGACCAGGTGACCCTCGGCATCGACCACCAGCAGGCCGGTGATCTTGTGGGCTTCCATCAGCTGCGCCGCCTCGGCCGCCAGCTGATCGGCGCCGATCGTGCGCGGGCCACGGGTCATCACATCGGCGATCCGCGCGCTGCGCACGTCCAGGTCGGTATCCAGCGCGCGGCGCAGATCGCCATCGGTGAACAGACCGATCAGGCGGTTGTCCGCATCCACCACGGCGGTCATGCCCAGGCGCTTGCGGCTCATTTCCACCAGGGCCTCGCTGAGGCTGGCATCGACGCCCACGCGCGGCAGCTCATCGCCGCTGTGCATGACATCGGTGATGTGCAGCAGCAGGCGGCGGCCCAGGCTGCCGGCCGGGTGCGAACGCGCGAAATCGTCGGCGGTGAAGCCGCGGGCATCCAGCAGGGCCACGGCCAGCGCATCGCCCATCGCCAGCGAGGCGGTGGTGCTGGAGGTCGGGGCCAGGGCCAGCGGGCAGGCCTCGGCCGGCACGCTGACATCCAGATGAACGTCGGCGGCGGTGGCCAGGCTGGACTGCGGCCGCCCGGTCATCGCGATCAGGCGGTTGCCCTGGCGCTTGAGCACCGGCAGCAGCATCAGCAGCTCGTCGGACTCGCCCGAGTAGGACAGCGCCAGCACCACGTCGGCGCTGGTGATCATGCCCAGGTCGCCATGCCCGGCTTCACCCGGATGCACGTAGAAGGCCGGAGTCCCGGTCGAGGCCAGCGTGGCGGCGATCTTGCGCGCTACATGGCCGGACTTGCCCATCCCGGTGGCGACCACGCGGCCCTTGCTCTGCAGCATCAGCTGGCAGGCCTGGCTGAACGCTTCGCCCAGCCGGTCGGCGACCGCGCCCAGCGCATCGCGCTCGATCTCGAACACGCGGCGGCCGCTGGCGACCAGTGCCGCCGCGTCGGCCGGATGGGGGAGTTGGGGCGAGACAGCCATGCGAGCGCCACGTGGAAGAGTAGAATGAGCGCTCATTTTATTAGGAAAGCCCGTTGGACGCCGAGACCATCCGCAATCTGATCGAAACCGGCCTGCCTGGCGCCCGCGCGGACGTGCAGGGTGACGATGGCGTGCACTTCGAGGCCACCGTGGTCTGCGACGCCTTTGCCGGCAAAATGCCGCTGGCGCGCCACCGCATGGTCTACGCGACCCTGGGCGATCTGATGGGCGGGGCGATCCACGCGCTGGCGCTGAAGACCGTCACCCCGGCCGAAGCGGGCTAATCAGCGCAGTGATGGTTGGCTCCACCTCACCGATTCAATCAGCCGACCAACGGTCGGCTCTACCTCATTCCAAGTAGATTCCATGGCCAAGATCGTAGTGACCGGCGGCAAGCCGCTGCACGGTGAAGTGAACATTTCCGGCGCCAAGAACGCTGTCCTCCCCATCCTGTGCGCGACCCTGCTGGCCGATGCGCCGGTGGAGATCACCAACGTGCCGCACCTGCACGACGTGGTCACCACCGTGAAGCTGCTCGGCGAGCTGGGTGCCAAGGTCACCATCGACCAGGGCACCCTGTCGCGCGGCAGTGCGATCGTGGTCGACCCGCGTTCGGTGGACCAGCACGTGGCCCCGTACGAGCTGGTCAAGACCATGCGCGCCTCGATCCTGGTGCTGGGCCCGCTGCTGGCCCGCTTCGGCGCGGCCGAAGTGTCGCTGCCGGGCGGCTGCGCGATCGGTTCGCGTCCGGTTGACCAGCACATCAAGGGCCTGCAGGCCCTGGGGGCGGAAATCACCGTCGAGAACGGCTTCATCAAGGCCCAGGCCAAGCGCCTGAAGGGTGCGCACTTCACCTTCGACATGGTCAGCGTCACCGGCACCGAGAACGTGCTGATGGCCGCCGTGCTGGCCGAAGGCACCACCGTGCTGGACAACGCGGCGATGGAACCGGAAGTCACCGACCTGGCGCACTGCCTGATCGCGCTCGGCGCGAAGATCGAAGGCCTCGGCACCGCCCGCCTGGTGATCGAAGGCGTGGAGAAGCTCTCCGGCGGCCGTCATGAAGTGCTGCCCGACCGCATCGAAACCGGCACCTTCCTGGTGGCTGCGGCGATGACCGGTGGCAAGGTCACGGTCAACCGCGCGCGCCCGAACACCATGGATGCGGTGCTGTCCAAGCTGGTCGAGGCCGGTGCGAAGATCGAGACCACGGAAAACAGCATCACCCTGGACATGGACGGCAAGCGCCCGCGCGCCGTCAACCTGACCACCGCGCCGTACCCGGCGTTCCCGACCGACATGCAGGCGCAGTTCATGGCGCTCAACTGCGTGGCCGACGGGGTGGGCGTGATCAACGAGACGATCTTCGAAAACCGTTTCATGCACGTCAACGAACTGCTGCGCCTGGGCGCGGACATCCAGGTCGAAGGGCATACCGCGATCGTGCGCGGCACCGAACAGCTCAGCGGCGCGCCGGTGATGGCGACCGACCTGCGCGCATCGGCCTCGCTGATCCTGGCGGGCCTGATGGCCGAGGGGGATACCACCATCGACCGCATCTACCACCTGGACCGCGGCTACGAGAACATCGAAGAGAAGCTGTCTTCGCTGGGCGCCACCATCCGGCGCGTCGCGGCATGATCCTGCGCGGCCGGTTCACCCGCCGCCGCAAGGCGCTGCTGGTCCTGGTGCTGATCGTGCTGGCGTGGCTGGGCTATGCCTGGTACGCCGGCATCGCGATCACCCAGGGCATCCAGCAGGAAGACATGGACTGGAACGCGGACGGCACGGTCAGCCGTACCGAGGTGTTCCAGTCGTTCTATGCGGTCGGCGTGGAGAAGAAGGTCGACGGCAACCGCCACTGCAGCACCTACTACTGGCGCGACACGCGCCAGCAGATCCGGGTCGACTGCAAAACGGTGTTCGGCGAAGCCAGGCCGGAATGAAAAAACGCCCGCGCAAGCGGGCGTTTTTCGTGGTCAGTTCATGCCCTTGATCGTCAGATCCAGCGCATCCTTGCCGCTCTCACGCTGCAGCAGGCGCGCCGGCACCGGGAACTCCGGCACGATCCAGGCGATCAGTTCCTTGTTGCCATCCACGCGCGACACCTTGGTCGCGTCGTAGGACTTGCCCCCCACCGTGATCTTTTCCTTGCCGACCACCTTGTAGGACATCGGCTTGATCCGGCCTTCGTCGACCATGCGGTAATTCAGCGGCTTGCCGGCGGCCAGGTCGCGCGCGATCGCCAGGTTGATCAGCAGGGCATCCATGTCACCGGCCTTGAGCGCGACCGGACCCCGGCGGTCCGGCTTCACGTCGCCGGTCCAGGTGGCCTGGTTGCTGCTCCAGTTGTAGGTGGCATCCACGTTGCGCTTCTTGACCAGCAGCACCGAACGGTCGTTGCTGCTCAGCGGGCGCAGGCGGCCGTTGGCTTCCTCGAACACGGTGTTCTGGCTGAGGTCGGCCAGCTGGTTCTTGACGTTGAGGCTGTAACGCCACTTGTTGGCGCCTTCGCTGGTGAGGGTCATGGTGCCGTTGGCCTGCATGCCCATGTAGCTGGCCTGGTAATCGGCCTTGAACGGCTGCAGTGCCATCGCGGGCAGGCTCACCACGGCAAGCGCGCCGGCGGCGATCCAGGTCAGCGGACGGTTCAGTATGGTCATGCTCAGACTCCTTGGTATTCGATCAGGCGCAGATCAATCCGATCTTCGCCGTCTTCGCGTTGCAGGATGCGCACCGGCGTGGGGACACCGTTGGCGATCCAGAGGATGGTTTCGTCATTGCCGCCGTTGGTGCGATACACCCGCAGCGCGTTGTAGGACAGATCGCCGACCGGCACGTTTTCGGTGTCCGGCGCAGCCTGGTAGTCGTGCTGGCGGACGCGGCCCACGTCCACATAGCGGTAATGCATCTGCCCACCGGGGCGGGCGTCGCGCATGATCGCCAGGTTCAGCAGCAGCGCGCTCTGGTCGCCGGGCTGCAGCGGAATCGGCTGGCGGCGTTCCTTCTTCAGGTCGCCCAGCCACTGCGCCGTGCCGGCCTTCCAGTCGTAGGTGCCGGTGACCTTCTTGCCGAGAAACAGGCCTTTGCGCACCGTGCTCTGGCTCAGCGGTACATAGGTGCCGTTCCGGTTCTCGAAGACGGTGCTCTGTTCCAGGTTCAGCCCGAGCACGCTGGCAAAGCCGCTGCGGCCGACCACCTGCATGTCCACGCGCCACTGGTCGCCGCCGGTGTGGGTGACGCGCATGGTCGCATCGCCGGCCTGCTTGCCCTTGTAGAGGGCCTGGTAGGTGGCGGTGAACGGCTGCAGCGGCGGCGCCTCCCAGTCCATGGCAGGCAACGCGGGCAGCGGTGGCGTGGGCGTCTCCTGCGCGTGGGCAAGAGCAGCGGTGCACAGCAGGGATGCCATCAGCAGCACGGGCTTGAACACAGGCGTTCTCATGCGGGCCGGTCGGGGGAGGAGGGGGGAAGAATGCCAGCGCCGGGATCAGCGGCGCGTGTGCGCGGCGCTTATCGGTTCAGCTGTCCGGCGCAATCTAGGCGCAGCGGGCTAAACAGGGGGTGACCATCGAGCTGCAGCTGACCTGCCTGTTCAGTTACGCGGCCGCTGACCAGCAGCGAGAGGCTCGCAATCAGCAGCGGATGCTCCACCGCCAGCACCCGCAGGGCCAGCGCTTCGGCGGTGTCGCCCGACTGCACGGGCACCCGGGCCTGGGCCAGCACGGTGCCGGCATCGAGTTCGGGCACCACGAAGTGCACGCTGGCGCCGTGTTCTGCATCACCGGCCTCGAGCGCGCGGGCATGGGTGTGCAGGCCCTTGTACAGCGGCAGCAACGAGGGGTGGATATTGACCAGGCGCCCGTCGAAACGCGCCACGAAGGCCGGGCCGAGGATGCGCATGTAGCCGGCGCAGACGATCCAGTCCGGGGCGAAGACCTCCAGCGCCTCGGCCATCGCCGCGTCGAAGGCGGCGCGGTCGGCGAAGTCCCTGGGCGAGCGTGCCCAGCGCTGCGCCGGGCCGACCTTGAGCAGGGCCGAGGCCTCGGGTTTGTCCGAGAGCACGGCGACAACCTGCGCATCCAGCCGCTGCGCGGCGATGGCATCGAGGATGGCCTGCAGATTGCTGCCCCGGCCGGAGGCGAGTACGGCGATACGGCTGCTCATGCGGTTTCGAAGGCTGCCTTGACTGCCGGACGTGACAGCACCACCAGGGTGAACACCCCCAGCGCGGTGCCGAACGGCATGAAGATGCAGGCGATGCCGGCCACGACCATGCACAGCAGGTAGCGTCGGCGCTGCGCCAGGCAGCGTCCGGCGTAGGCCATGTAGCCGGCCAGGACCAGTCCGGCCGCGCAGCCGAGGCCGCCGATCAGCACGAACACCCAGCCGATCAGGCGCGGATCGAACGGCGGCGGCGCCTCACCGGGCGCCAGCGGCGTCGGCGCGGCGAAGATCACCGCCAGCCCCATCAGCAGGTAGATCAGCGGGAACAGCGAGAACAGGGCGGTCAGGCCCGCCACCACATAGTGGAAGACCGACAGCAATTGCAGCTGCGAGGTGTCACCCGCGGTGGCCGGCAGGGCCGGCGCCGCTGCGGCGGGCAGCGACGGCGGTTGAACAGCGGCCTCCGGGCGGGGCTCCATGACCGGGCTCAGCCGATCTTGACGCGTTCGGCGCCGTCGGCGGTGGTCACTTGACCGATGGTCCAGTGCTCCAGGCCCTGCGCGGCCACGGCCGCACTGACCGCGGCGACCTGGTCGGCGGCCACGATCAGCACGAAGCCGATGCCGCAGTTGAAGGTGCGCCACATTTCGCTGTCGGCCACGGCGCCTTCCTTCTGCAGCCACTGGAAGACCGGCGGCAGGGTCCAGGCAGTGGCCTGGATGTCCAGGCCCAGGCCCTCGGGCACCACGCGGATGATGTTCTCGGTCAGGCCGCCCCCGGTGATGTGGGCCATGCCGTGGATCGCCGCGCCGTGGGTCTTCAGCAGCGCCAGGATCGGCTTGACGTACAGGCGGGTCGGCGCCATCAGCGCGTCGACCAGCTTGACCCCGCCCTCCAGCTCCAGGTCGGCCGGCTGGCCGGCGCGGTCGTAGATGCGGCGCACCAGCGAGTAGCCGTTGGAATGCGGGCCGGAGGAGGCGATGCCGATCAGCACGTCGCCGGCCGCCACGCTGGCGCCGTCCTTCAGTTCGCTCTTCTCGACGCCGGCGACGGTGAAGCCGGCCAGGTCGTACTCGCCCGGGGCATACATGTCCGGCATTTCCGCGGTTTCACCGCCGATCAGCGCGCAACCGGCCTCGGTGCAGCCATTGGCGATGCCGCCAACGACCGCCGCAGCGGTGTCGATGTCCAGCTTGCCGGTGGCGAAATAATCCAGGAAGAACAGCGGCTCGGCCCCCTGCACCAGCACGTCGTTCACGCACATGGCGACCAGATCGATGCCGATCGTGTCGTGGCGGCCCAGCTGTTGTGCAAGCTTCAGCTTGGTGCCCACGCCGTCCGTACCCGAGACCAGGACCGGCTCGCGGTACTTGTTGGAGAGGTCGAACAGGGCGCCGAAGCCACCCAGCCCACCCATGACTTCCGGGCGGAAACTGCGCTTCACCAGCGGCTTGATGCGCTCGACCAGCGCATTGCCCGCGTCGATGTCGACACCGGCGTCGCGGTAGGTCAGGGGAGAGGGATGGGACGGGGAATTGGTCACGGGCGTCGGCGCTGCGCTGGGGTGAAAGCGCGATTTTAACAGGCCACGTTGGCGCGCAGGCCCTATTCGGGCAACAATTCCCCCCGGATACGCTCAATGGAAGTCCTGATGCGCCGCAGCCTCTTTTTCATGATGTTCCTCGCGCTGTGCCTGCCGGTGGCCTCGATGGCCCAGAGCGGCCTGCGCACCGAAGGCGATGTGGCCAGTGCCAGTGGCGCTTACGAGGCCGAGGTCCCGGTCAACAGCCAGGCCGATTCGGACCGCAACGGTGCCCTGGCCAGGGCGCTGGGCAACGTGCTGGCCAAACTCTCGGGCGACCGCAGCGTGATGAGCCGCCCGGGGGTGATGCAGGCCCTGCGCAATGCCAAGGATTACGTGGCCAGTTATGACTACCGCCAGGACCAGAGCACCTCGGCCGGTGGCGCGCCGAGCTACCGCACGATTCTGGTCGCCCGGTTCCGCGAGGATGACGTTGACGGCCTGATCTCGGCCCTCGGCCTGCCGCTGTGGCCGCAGCCGCGTCCCAAGCCGGTGATCTGGCTGGCCATCGACGACGGCTCCGGCCCGCGCCTGGTGACCGTCCAGCAGGCCAATGCGGCCCGCCCGCTGCTGAATCGCGCCATCGAGCGCGGCTACAAGCTGGGCCTGCCCTCGGGCAGCGCGGCCGAGCAGGCGCTGGTCGGCGCGATCTGGCGACAGGACACCGCGTCCGTCGCCCGCGCCTCGGCGCGCTACGCCCCGCCGATGCAGCTGATCGGCAAGCTCTACCGCGATGGCAGCGGCTGGGTGGCCGACTGGGTGTTCGTCGACGGTGGCAAAGAGCTCAACAAGTGGACCACCAAGGACAGCGATGCCCGCCGCGCCATGGCCGGGGGTGCCGACGGGGCCGCCGATGCACTGGTCCGCCGGTACGCCAAGGCCGGTGCCGCCACCGGTGCCGCCGGCACGTACACCATCGTGGTGATGGGCCTGAACAGCGCCGAGGACTACATGCGCCTGGCTGCCGGCCTGCGCGAGACCGCCGTGGTCCGCAACGTCACCCCGGTGCGTGCCTCGGGCGACCGCCTGGAGCTCTCGCTGGAGATGACCACCGGCCTGCCGGGCCTGAACCGCATGCTGGGCGACAACGGCGTGATCGCGCCGATCGCGCCGCTGCCGGTGCCGATCGATGAAACCAGTCCCTCGGCCCTGCCGCCGCCTGCCAGCAACGAGTACCGCCTGCGATGATCCTCACCCCCGAAGCAGAAATCGCGCAGTTCCTCCGGCGGTTGAAATTCGTACTGGTGGCGCTGTTCGCCGGCTGGGTGATCTGGCTGCTCGGCCCGATCCTGACCCCGTTCGTGCTGGCGTTGGCGCTGGCCTGGCTGGGCGACCCGCTGGTCGACCGGATCGAAGCGACCGGCCGCTCGCGCAACACCGGCGTGGTGCTGGTGTTCGTGGCCATGATTCTGCTGATCACCGCCGCGCTGCTGATCCTGGTGCCGATGATCGAACGCCAGGTCGCCACCCTGGTGGCGGCGATCCCGCAGGCGCAGCAGTGGCTGATGGAAAAGGGCATCCCGTGGTTCGAGCAGAAGACCGGGCTCGAGGTCATGCAGTGGATGGACCCGGACCGCCTGATCGAATGGGTGCGCAGTCACTGGCAGCAGGCTGGCGGGTTCGCCAAGACCTTCTTCGGCTACGTGCAGCGCTCGGGCTTCACCATGGTCACATGGGTGGTCAACATCCTGCTGCTGCCGATCCTGGCGTTCTACTTCCTGCGCGACTGGGACAAGCTGGTCGAGCGCGTGGCTTCGATGATTCCGCGCAACCATGTCGGCACCATCACCAAGCTGGCGCGTGAGTCGGACGAGGTGCTCGGTGCGTTCATCCGTGGCCAGTTCCTGGTGATGATCGCGCTGGGCGTGGTGTACGCCGCGGGCCTGTCGCTGGTCGGCCTGAAGCTGGGCCTGTTGATCGGGCTGGTCGCCGGCCTGATCAGCTTCATCCCGTACCTGGGCGCGACCACCGGCATCGTGATGGCGGTGGCGGCGGCACTGGTACAGGCGCAGGGCTTCGATCTGAAACTGCTGATCCTGGTCGGCGTGGTGTTCACCGTGGGCCAGCTGCTGGAAAGCTACGTGCTGACCCCGCGCATCGTCGGCGACAAGATCGGCCTGCACCCGGTGGCGGTGATCTTCGCGGTGATGGCCGGTGGCCAGCTGTTCGGCTTCCTCGGCATGCTGCTGGCGCTGCCGGTGGCGGCGGTCAGCAACGTGCTGCTGCGTTACGCGCACCAGCGCTATCGCCAGAGCGATCTGTATGCCGGTGAAAAGTCGGCGATCGTGCTCGATGCCTATGTCGACAAGCCCGAGATCGTGATCGTGGGCAACCCGAAGGGGCCGGACGCGCAGTGAGTGTCGTTCCGCAGTTGCCGCTTGCCCTGCGCTACCCGCAGGACGAGCGGCTGGAGACGTTCATCGGTGCGCCGGATGGTGCGCTGGCGCAGCTGCGCGCGATTGCCGTGGGCGCCGCGCACGACTGGGTCTACCTGGAGGGCGCGCCGGGCACCGGCAAGACCCATCAGGCGCTGGCGATGTGCTCGCTGGCCGAACAGGCCGGCCGCCAGCCGACCTACCTGCCGCTGAAGGCGGTGGTCGGGCGCACCCGCGCCGCGCTGGAATCACTGGAAGGCCGCGACCTGGTCGCGCTGGATGGGCTGGATGCCGTGGCCGGCCAGCGAGACGACGAAGTGGCGCTGTTCGATTTCCACAACCGCGCGCGCGCGACGGGGATCACCCTGCTGTACACCGCGCAGCACGCACCTGACCAGCTCGGGCTGGTGTTGCCGGACCTGCGCTCACGCCTGCAGCAGTGCGTGCGCGTGGTGCTGCAGCCGCTGGACGACGAAGGCCGTGCGGCGGTGCTGCGCGAGCGCGCGGCGCGACGTGGCCTGGCGATCGATGAGGCGGCGATCGAATGGCTGCTGACCCGCACCGGTCGTGAGCTGGGCAGCCTGGTCAGCCTGCTGGACTGGCTGGATCGCGAATCACTGGCGGCGCAACGCCGCATCACCGTGCCGTTCCTGCGGCAGGTTCTGGAAGACGGTCCGCACCTGTTGTAAGGGCAGGGTCAGGCGTTCAGTTCCGCATCCAGCTGTGCCAGGCGTTCCGGCGTGCCCACATCGGTCCATCGCCCGCGATGGTGCTGGCCGGTCACGCGGCCCTGCGCCATCGCATGCCGCAGCAGCGGGGCCAGGCCGAATTGCGGGGGCGTTGCGGCGGCGCCGACGGTCGCGCCGATCACCGCGCGCCAACCGTCGATGATCGCCGGGCGGTACACGCCCACACCGGCATAGGTGAGTCGCGCGCTGTCGCCGTCATCGGTCACGCGACCATCGGCGTGCAGGATGAAATCGCCACGCGGGTGCTGCGCGGGATTGTCGACCAGCACCAGATGCGCATCCCCGGCGGGCGTGCGCGGCAGCGTGGCGACATCCACGTCCGTCCATACATCGCCGTTGATCACCAGGAACGGTGCCTCGCCGAGGATCGGCAGCGCGTTGAGAATGCCGCCGCCGGTTTCCAGCGGCACTGCGCCTTCGTCGATGAAGTGCAGCCGCAGGCCCCAGCGCGCACCGTCGCCGAGCGCGGGCGCGAACTGGTCGCCGAGCCACGCGGTATTGATCACCACCTCATCGATGCCGGCCGCGGCGAGCCGTTCCAGGTGCCAGACGATCAGCGGCTTGCCGCCGGCGACCAGCAGCGGCTTGGGCGTGTGCAGGGTCAGCGGGCGCATGCGCTCGCCCTTGCCGGCCGAGAAGATCATCGCTTTCATGGGCGCGCCAGCACCGGCTCGGCGATGCGGGCCAGGGCAGGTTTGATCCGCAGCTCGAACAGAGCGTGCAGTGGCGTCAGTTCGGGATGGCGGGGCAGCACCTCGTCGAGATACTGGATGAAACGGGGCGCATCCTCGAAATAATGGCCCTTGCCGTCGCGGTCGCGCAGGCGCACGAACAGGCCGAGGATCTTCAGGTGGCGCTGTACGCCCATCCAGTCGGCATCGCGCAGGAACTGCGGCCACGGCCGGACCGGCAGACCGGCCGCCAGCGCCTGTGCGTGATAGCGCGCCAACCAGGCATCCACCCGCGCGATCGGCCAGCTCAGGAACGCGTCCTTGAACAGGCTGACCGGGTCGTAGGCGATCGGCCCGCGGACCAGATCCTGGAAGTCCAGCACCGCCGGGCCACCATCGACCGGCATCAGGTTGCGCGGCATGAAATCGCGGTGGGTCAGCACCTGCGGCTGCTGCAGCGCGTTGTCCATCAGCAGGCGATGCATGCGCTGCAGGTTCTCGATCTCGCCGCAGTCCAGTTCCAGGCCGAGGTGACGCTGCAGGAACCACTCGTCGAACAGGCCGGCGTCGCGCTGCAGCAGCGCCTCGCCGAAGCTGCCCATGCCCTCCGGCACCGGGATCGACTGCAGCCGGATCAGCTGTGCGAACGCGGCATCGAACCAGGCATCGGCGTTGTCGTCGTCGATATGGCGGGCCAGGGTGGGGCCGCCCAGGTCTTCCAGCAGCAGGAAACCGTTGTCCTCATCGCGCGCCAGCACCTGCGGCACGCGCACGCCATGGGGCTCGAGCAGGTCGTGCATGCGCAGCCACGGCCGCACGTCCTCCAGCCCGGGCGGGGAGTCCATCACGATGTGGCTGCCGCGCGCGCTGGTGGCGCGCCAGTAGCTGCGGAAACCGGCGTCGACCGAGGCACGGTCGAGCGCGGTGGCCGGGTCGCCGAGGGCGGCGCAGGTCCACTGCCGGCGGAGTTCGGCGCGCAGCGGATCGGAAGCAGGATCGTTCATGGACGGGTACGTCGAAGCGGCGCCGGAGGGCGCGCGGGAAAGAAGAGGGGGCGAAGGTCAGCGCTTGCTGCTGAACAGCCGGAGCACGGCCAGCACTGCGACCGCACCGAGGATCGCGCCGATGAAACCGGCAGGCTCACCGCGCGCATACCAGCCCATGTACTGGCCGAACCAGCCGGCCAGCAGGGCGCCGACGATGCCGAGCACGATGGTCAGCAGGCAGCCCATGCGGTTGTTGCCGGGCATGAAGAAACGCCCCAGCAGACCGACGACGAAGCCGACCAGGATGATGTAGAGCCAGCTGGTGCTGCCAAACAGTCCGTTCATGCCAAAGACGTCAGTAGAGGGTGGACGCAGCCTAGCAAGGCCAGGCTGCGTCCGCCAACGTCAGCAGCAGCCGTGGCCGCCGTGACGGGTGCCGCTGTCGGCGGCGACCGGCGAACCGCTGGTCTCACCACGCAGGCTGGCCGCGTAATGCTCGCTGATCACCTTGGACACGCACGCGGTCACGCGCTTGCCCATCGGGATGTGCAGGAACTCGTTCGGGCCGTGTGCATTGGAGTGCGGGCCGAGCACGCCGGTGATCATGAACTGCGCGCCGGGGAACTTCTCGCCCAGCATGCCCATGAACGGGATCGAGCCGCCTTCGCCCATGTACATCGCCGGCTTGCCGAAGAAGGTCTGGCTGGCATCGTCGATCGCCTGGGTCAGCCACGGCGCCATCGCCGGGGCGTTCCAGCCGCTGGAGGCCTTTTCCAGGTCCAGCTTCACTTCCGCACCGTTCGGCGGATCGCGCAGCAGGGCTTCCTTGAGCAGCTCCCCGCAGGCCTTGCCGTCCGCAGTCGGCGGCAGGCGCAGCGACAGTTTCACCGCGGTCTGCGGGCGCAGCACGTTGCCGGCAGACGCCAGCGGCGGCAGGCCGTCCACGCCGGTGACCGACAGCGCCGGGCGCCAGGTGCGGTTGAGCACCAGTTCGGCCAGGTCGTCGTTCATCGGGCGCAGGCCGTCGACCATCGGGAATTTCTCGAAGATGGCGGTGTCGACCACTTCGGCGGCACGCTTGGCCTGTTCCTGGCGCTCGGCCGGGATTTCGACGTTCATGCCGTCGATCAGGATGCGGCCGGTGTTCTCGTCCTCGATGCGCGAGATCAGCTGGCGCAGCAGGCGGAAGCTGGACGGGATCACGCCGGAGGCATCGCCGGAATGCACGCCTTCGTTGAGCACCTTGACCGAGAAGTTGCCGCCGGTCAGGCCGCGCAGCGAGGTGGTGCACCACAGCTGGTCATAGTTGGCGCAGCCCGAATCCAGGCAGACCACCAGCGACGGCTTGCCGATGCGGTCGGCCAGGTGGTCGACGTAGGCGGGCAGATCGTAGCTGCCGGATTCTTCGCAGGCTTCGATCAGGATCACGCAGCGTGCGTGCGGCAGGCCCTGTTCCTGCAGCGCCAGTACGGCGGCCAGCGAACCGAACATCGCGTAGCCGTCATCGGCGCCGCCGCGGCCATACAGCTTGTCGCCGCGCAGTACCGGGATCCACGGGCCGAGATCGTCGTCCCAGCCGGTCATTTCCGGCTGCTTGTCCAGGTGGCCGTAGAGCAGGATGGTGTCATCGCCGGTCTCGGCGCCGGAGGCCGGGATTTCCAGCAGCAGCAGCGGGGTGCGGCCTTCCAGGCGCACGACCTCGACGGTCAGGCCCGGCAGCTTCTGGGCCTTGGCCCAGGTTTCCATCAGGGTGACGGCCTGTTCCATGTAGCCGTTGGCGACCCAATCGGCGTCGAACATCGGCGATTTGTTGGGGATACGGATGTAATCGACCAATTGCGGGACGATCTCGTTGTCCCACTTTTCACTGACGAATTGGCCGAGCTTGGCGCTGTCCATCTGAACTCCGGAGTGCTTTTGACAAGTCCCGCCATTCTACGCCTGCGCTGGGGTAGGTATTTCCCTACATCACGTCGGGTGTTAGGCCTGCTGTGTGAAGGTGCCGTGGACGATAGGCTGTGTGTATGTGGCGAGGGACGCTGGAACCTTCGACAGGAGTGCCGGCAAGGGCCGGTTCCGAGCCACAAGGAGTTACACAGTGGGACCTTGGTTTTCGTGCAGGGCGCTGGTGCTGGGACTGCTGTTGAGCGGAATGGCCTTCGCGGCCGATCGGATCAACATCAATACGGCGGATGCGTCGACGCTGCAGCAGGGATTGGCGAACGTGGGGCCGATGAAGGCCGAAGCGATCGTCGCGTACCGGCGACAACACGGACCCTTCGAACGCGTCGAGGATCTGGCGCGGGTGAAGGGGATAGGGACAGCAACCGTCGAACGGAATCGACAACGGATGACCACCGGCGCCAGGCAGGCCCCGGTCGAGGCACCGCCCAGGAGGGCAGCGCCGGCCTCCGTACCAAGGCGCTGAACAACAGGACGGGTCGGGACAGGCAGGACGCCGGTCACTGGTCGCCACGGCAGGAGGCCGCGGCGGCACCGACAGCTGCAGGACGCAGCACGCACGGAAGCGGCGCGGAAGGAGTGGCGCGGACCCACCAGGACGGTGGCATCCAGACCCCGGGAAGGGCTGAGATGGCGGAATCACATACGGCCGAGTGCACGGAGCATGGCCGGCACCCAGACTGGGCAGGATGCACAGGGGGAAGGCGGGATGCCGACAAGGATGTATCGATTGCCCGGTCTGCACAGGGATGTGTGGCCGGGCAATTACTTTTTGTGCGCCCTTGCTTTCGCGAACGCATGCAGGCACTTCGTGTAGCGTGGCGGCATCTCTTCGAATGGATGCACGACATGGCAGTACGCAGCACGCTGTTGAGTCTGGCGCTCGGGACGCTGCTGGCGACCGGGATGCTACCCGCCACCGCCGCCAACACTGCGCCGACGGCCAGCAGGACGACCGAGGCCCCACGCGGCCCGACCGATCTCAAGCCCGGCGAATTCCTCTGGCACCCGGAGATCTCGCCGGCCGGTCCGATCGTGCTGGTGGTCAGCCTGGATGAGCAGCGCGCCTACGTCTACCGCAACGGCATCGCGATCGGCATGAGCACGATCAGCTCGGGCAAGACCGGGCATGAAACGCCGACCGGTGTGTTCACGATCCTGCAGAAGGACAAGGACCACAAGTCCAACCTCTACAACAGCGCGCCGATGCCTTACATGCAGCGCCTGACCTGGGATGGCATCGCGCTGCACGGCGGCAGCCTGCCCGGGCATCCGGCCTCGCACGGCTGCGTGCGGCTGCCGCAGGCGTTCGCGCAGAAACTGTTCGGTGAGACCCATCGCGGCGATACCGTGGTGGTGGCCGATGCCAAGAGCGCTCCGATGACGCTGGCCTACCCGGCGGTGCTGGCACCGGTCAGCAGCACCGGCAAAGCGCTGGTCGAGAGCACCGACGCCCCGGCGCATTACTGGAACGATGCGGCGGCCCCGGCCGGCCAGGTGGGCATCCTGGTCAGCCTGCACGACCAGCGCCTGTACGTGCTGCGCGACGGCGTGCTGATCGGCGAATCGCGGTTGGAAGCCAAGGCCCTGCCGGCCTTCGAGGGGACGACCCTGTTCGTGATGGGCCAGGGCTACCAGGACAACCCCAGCCCGCTGGACCCGCACCGCCCGCTGCACCGCTGGACCGCCTATCCGCTGCTGGGCCAGACCGCCGCCAATGCGACGCCGGACCTGCTCGCCACGCCGAGCCTGCCGATGGCGCTGCCGCCGGAATTCGCCGAGCAGCTGTACAGCGTGCTGGTGCCTGGCACCACGCTGCTGGTCACCAGCCTGCCGGCGGTACGCCCGGTGGCCGATGAACAGAACCTGCAGCCCGTCTTGGAATCCGACGCCGGTGGGTCCACTTTGTAAGGGTTGCCTCCGGTTGGCGTGTCGCCCATGTCCGTTGTGAAATTGCTGCCCACCGCGTTCTGCGGCCTGATCGCGTCCGCCACGGCCGGCGCGGCCAGCCCTGCGCCGGCCCCGACCACCAGCCCGGTGCAGATGGCCGAGATGCTGGCCAAGGCCGCGCCGGCCGCGGACAAACAGGTACTGCAGCTGGCGGCCCGTGCGATGCGCTGTGCGCTGCGCCGGCCGGAGCTCGGCATCGACCCGGGCAAGCTGAGCGTGATCGATTACTCGCGGCCCTCGACCGAGCCGCGCATGTGGATTTTCGATCTCACCCGCCAGCGGCTGCTGTTCGAGGAATGGGTCGCGCATGGCCGCAACAGCGGCGACAACCGCACCCAGCATTTCTCCAACAAGGACGGCAGCTTCATGTCCAGCCTGGGCGCGTTCACCGCCAAGGAAACCTACATGGGCGGCAACGGCTATTCGCTGCGGCTGGAGGGGCTGGAACCGGGCTTCAACGACCACGCCCGCGACCGCGCGATCGTCATCCACGGCGCGCCGTACGTGAATCCGGCGATCGCGCGCCTGCAGGGTCGCCTGGGCCGCAGCCTGGGCTGCCCGGCGGTGCGCCTGTCCGTGGCCCGGCCCCTGATCGACAGCCTGCGCGGCGGCACGATGGTGTTCGCGTATTACCCCGACAAGGACTGGCTGGCGCGGTCGCGCCTGCTCGAACCCGATTGCGGCGGCGCGTCCTGAGCGCACTGCGGTGCGCCGCTCAGGCACACTGGGCGCATGTCGACCGATACCGTCCTGGGCGCGGCCAGCCGCGTCATTCCCTCCTTCGAGTACCGCCGCGAACGCTGGCGCAATGGCCTCGGCTGGACCCGCGAGATCCTGCGCCTGCCCGACAATGACGATTGGCAGGTGCGCCTGTCGATCGCCGAGATCGAACAGGACGCCGCGTTCTCCGCGTTTCCCGGCATCGACCGCGAACTGGTGCTGCTGCGTGGCGAAGGCCTGCGCCTGCGCTTCGCCGACGGCGCCGTGCACACACTGATGCCGCCGCATGAGCGCCTGCGCTTCGCCGGCGAAGCGCAGGTCACCGGCGAACTGATCGATGGCGTGACCCACGATTTCAATCTGATGTGGCGGCGCGATGCCGTGCAGGCCGAGCTGCTGCACCGGCCGCTGGTGGGCAGCATGTTCTTCTTCACCGAGCCCGACGTGGCGTGGGCGATTCATCTGCTTGCCGGTCAGGCCGACTTCGAGGGCGAGCCGTCGCTGGCACCGCTGGCCGCCGGTGATACCGCCTGGTTGGCGGCCGGTGAGCGCCGTCGGTTCGCGTTGCACGGCGGCGGGGAATTGCTGGCGATCCGCGTCCGTGCGGGCAGCCGCAACGCCTGAGGGTCTCCAGGCGACCCTCAGTACACGTCGCGCCGGTAGCGCCCGGCCACGATCAGTGCTTCTTTGCCGTCGCGGCCCAGTGCCTGCTCGATCACCGTATCCACCGCCGGGGCCATGCCCTGCAGGCTGCCGCAGACCAGGATCGTGGCCCCGTCATGCACCCACTGCTGCAGTTCGCCGATGTGCGCCTGCAGACGATCCTGGATGTAGTGATGCTCGCCACCATCGCGACTGAACACCGTATCCAGCCGCGCGATCCAGCCATCGCGCTGCCAGGCGCGCAGGTCGTCGCCGAAGAAGAAATCGTGCGCGGCCGTGCGTTCGCCGAACAGCAGCCAGTTGCGGCGCGCGCCGGCGCTGATGCGCTCGCGCAGGTGGGCGCGCAGGCCGGCGATGCCGGTGCCGTTGCCGATCAGGATCAGCGGCGTCGCGGCGGCGACACCGTGGAAATTCGGGTTGCTGCGGAAGCGCAGGTCGATCCGCCCCTCCAGCGCGGCGTGATCGCACAGCCACCCGCTGCCCAGCCCCGGCGTGCCATCCGGACGCAGCTGGCGGCGCAGCAGCAGCTGCACCTGGCCTTCGGCGGGCAGGCTGGCGATCGAGTACTCGCGGTGTGGAAGCGGACGGAGTGCGGCCACCAGTGCGGCCGTGTCGGCCGATGCCGGCATTTCGTCGGCCTCCGGGAGGTGCGCCCGCGCGAGATGCGCGCGCAGCGGCTGTCCATCGATGTCCGCATCGCCCTCCCACCCGGTATCCCGCAGCCAGGCCTCGACCTCGGCCGGTGCATGCTGCGGTCCGATCTCGACGACGTCGCCGGCCTGCCACACCGGCAGCACGCCGTCGGCCGGCACCAGCGTGATGCGGTAGGTCGGTGCGCCCGGGCTGCCCGGGTTTTCCAGGTGCCGCGCCTGCAGTTGCCACGGCAGATAGTCGGCCGGCGCCCAGTCCGGCAGTTCGGTGGCTTCACCGCCCAGCTGGCCGAGCAGTTGCTGCCAGTGGCGCAGTGCGCCGGGATCGGCGTTGTCCACCTCGACCGTGTCGAACAGCGGATGCGCGCCGTGCTGGCGCAGCCACGCATCGAGCTGGTGGCCGAACGCGCAGAAGTGCCCATAACTGCGGTCGCCCAGCGCCAGCACGCCGTACTGCAGGTGTGGCAGGGCCAGCGCCTGCGGCATCACGTTGCGCAGGAAGGGCAGTGCATGATCCGGCGCATCGCCTTCGCCGGTGGTGCTGACCACGAACAGCACCTGCCCGCTGCGCTGCAGAAGCTCGGCCGTCACCGCATGCAGCGCGCGGATGCGGACCGGCAATCCGGCAGCGCGCAACGCGTCCGCACTGCGTTCGCACAGTTGTTGCGCGAAGCCGGTCTGGCTCGCCCAGACCAGCAGGATCGGGGCAGGGCCGTCATCGGCCACGCGCGCCTCGCGCGGTCGTCCACGCCACCAGATCAGCGCGCAGAACGTCGCATACAGCAGCAGGCTGCCGGCGGCCCAGCGCCACCGTGAGGCCAGGGGTGCGCTCTGCCACCACGCTTCACCCAGGTGCAGGCGCAGCAGTGCCCAGGCGATGGCCGCCAGCACCAGCATCACCGCCAGGTTGCCCAGCCACGCACGGGAAGGACGCAGGCTCATGCCGCGTCCACGCGGTCGTCGGCGAGCAGCTGCTCGAAGGCGGGGCTCATGTGTTCCTCGATCCCGCGCGTCCCCCGGCTGACAAAGCGTGCGGCCAGCGCATGGGTGCGCGCAAATGCCATGCCGTCGTCGGCGCCCATCACCGTCAATGCGGTGGCCCAGGCGTCGGCCTGCATGGCACTGTCGGCAACCACGGTGACTGCGGCCGCGGCGCGTGTGACCGGCGCACCGATGCGCGGATCCAGCGTGTGGCTGTACTGCTCACCGCCGTGCTCGAAATGGTGCCAGCGATCACCGGAGGTGGCGACCGCACGCTCCATCAGCGCGAGCACGCGAGGTGGATGGTCTGCCTGCGCATCGTCTTCCGGAGCGGATTCCACCAGCACGCGCCACGGCTGACCGTCGGGCTTGCGTCCGAACCCGTGCAGCTCGCCACCGACTTCCACCAGCGCTGCGTGTACGCCGTTCTGGCGCAGCCACGCGCTGACCTGATCGACACCAAAGCCTTTGGCGATCGCCGAGAGGTCCAGCGCCAGCCCACCGGGTTGCCGCAGGCGACCGGGCTGCCACTGCAGGCGCTGCCAGCCACACCGCGCACGGGTCGCGGCGAGGGCGGCCGCATCGGGAATCTGCCGGGCCTGCGCGTGTGCGCCGAACCCCCACAGCGCCACCAGCGGACCCACGGTCGGATCGAAGGCGCCGCCACTGCGCTGTGCGATCTCCAGCGCGCACTGCATCACCGTGTCGAACAACGGCGGCAACGCCTGCCATTCACCGGCGGGCGCCCGGTTGAAACGCGCGATATCGCTGTCGGCGTCCCACGTGCTCATCTGCGCCACGATGGTGTCCAGCTGCGCCTGGATGCCGGCGTGCAGCGGGTGCAGGTCACGGCTGCGCGCCACGGCCAGCTTTACCTGCCAGGTGGTGCCCATGGTGTGGCCGCCGAGGCTGGCGATGTCGAGATCCGGGTTGTTCATGGGGATGGGCACGTCGGGGCCTAGTAAGCCCGATGGCCGGACTGCGTCGGGTGAAAGGCCCCTGTCGTGTCGATGGGGGCGGGTGAGGTGGAGGGCGCGTGCAGCGCCCGCGCCGCAGGCGGTTACTCCGGCAGCACTTCCAGCGTGGCCACGTAGCTCAGGCGACGCTTCCTGGCTTCCTTGATCGAGGTCTTGCTGTCTTCGGTGCCGGTTTCCAGCCAGTACATGCCCGCTTCCGGCCAGGTGACGGCGAACTCGCCCTTGGCATCGGTGCTGACCTTGATCTCGTCCTGCGCGTTGCGGTACCGGGTGCCGCCGCGGGTGATCTGGACGTCCAGGCCGGCGCTCGGCTTGCCGTCGACCAGTACGCGGAAGCGTGCGGCTTCACCGGCGACCAGATCGTTCGGGTGGGCCAGCGCGATCATCTCGATGCCCTGGTTGGTTGGCTTGAGCGCGGTGTCGTTCGGGGTGCCGTTGGTGACGAAGGTTTCCACGCGGCCGACCGACTGCGAGACCTGCAGGTTCTTCGCGTTCTTCGGCACCTCGGTGGCGAAGGTGGCCGGGGTACCCCGCCAGCGCTTGGGCTTGCCGTCTTCTTCCCAGCTGGCCGACAGGCCGTTGTTGATCGTGGCCAGGCGGTAGGTGCCCTGCTGGGTCAGCTCGACATCGAACACGCTGCGGAACTTGCCGGTCGCCGCGTTCTGCGGCTGCACGGTGCTGCCATCGGGCGCGGTGATGACCAGGTTGTCCAGGCGCAGCGGCACGTGGTTGAAGTAGAACAGGTCGTTGGAGACCGCCGCATCGACGGTGATCCACGGGTGGGCGCCCGCGATCACGGTCTGCGAGGGCTGCAGCCAGGCCTTGTGGGCCAGGGCGGAGAACGGAAGTGCGGCGGCCATGGCGGCGGCGAGGACGAGCGTGCGCTTCATCGAAAAACTCCAGGTGGATGGGGTATCAGGGCTTGGCGGACAGGGTGACCAGACCGAGTTCGGTCGCGCCCTGGGCCTTGCCCGTCTGTGCGGCCGTGACCGGCCAGGTGAAGGGGATCTTGAGCAGTTCGCGGCCGCCGACTTCGCGCACCGCTTCCACCACGAGGGTGTAGTTGCCCGGCGCGAGTGCCTTGAGCGCCGGCTGCTTGTCGTTGAACGACAGCGCATGCTTGCCGACCGGGCGGGTCGGGCCGGTCACGCCGTCCACCGGCACCTCCAGGGTGCGGCCGCTCTTGCGCCACCACTGGCGCAGGTCGGGCAGCCACT